>Ga0126381_100004421_pt1 | contig 15308 bp, 12 predicted proteins | sample PanSoiMetPlot_28_FD_96465 | JGI IMG/M metagenome (GOLD analysis project Ga0126381, IMG submission 96465) | Tropical forest soil microbial communities from Panama - MetaG Plot_28 | ecosystem: Environmental > Terrestrial > Soil > Tropical forest > Bulk soil | place: Panama | collected 2016-02-17 | reverse complement strand
GTGCTCACCAACGACCAGGGCGAGCAGTGCGGCGACGGCAGCGGCCAGACGTCGCTGATCACCGCCTTCGCCCAGTCCTGCGACACCACGTTCGGCAAGATCGGCATCGATGTCGGCGCCAACGCGCTCAACAGCGAGGCTGGGCAGTTCGGGATGAACAATGGTTCGCTCAACATCCCGATGCCGGTCGCGCAGAGCAACTACGTCATACCGGCCAGCCAGGCGCTGACGGCGTTCTCGGCCATCGGCCAGTTCAGCGACACGGTGACCGCGATGCAGGAGGCCATGTTCGCGGCCGCGATCGCCAACGGCGGCAAGCTGATGAAGCCCTACCTGATCCAGCAGGTCACCGCCAGCGACCTGAGCACCGTGCAGAACACCCAGCCGGTCGCGTTGAACCAGGCAGTCTCCCCGGCCGTTGCCGATAACGTGGGAAAAATGATGGACGCGGCGGTACAGCAGCCTAACGGCACCGCCTTCGCATTCAGCGCGGCCAACGAGGGCGGCATCAACATCGCCGGCAAGACCGGCACCGCCCAGAACGGGACGCACAACACCGGCCTCAACGACGCGGTATTCACCGCATTCGGGCCGTACGGTGCCAACCCGAAGATAGCTGTCGGCGTCATAATTCAAGGCGGGGGCTACGGTGCCACCGCGGCCGCACCTATCGCTGTGCAGGTCATCAAGGCATACCTGAACTCTCAGGGGATACGGTGACCGAATACCTCCTAGCGGGCCGGTACCGGCTGACCGACCGCATCGCGGCCGGCGGCATGGGCGAGGTCTGGCGCGGGCACGACCAGCTGCTCAACCGGCGGGTGGCGGTGAAGCTGCTGCCCACCGTGCGGGCCGGAGACGACTCCTCGCTGGCCAGGTTCCGGGCCGAGGCGCGGTACGCGGCCAGCTTGTCGCACGCCGGCATCGCGCGGGTCTACGACTACGGGGAATCGGCGGAGTTCGGTGGCGCCTACCTGGTGATGGAGCTGGTGGACGGCGACCCGCTGTCCGCCATCCTGGCCAGGAACGGCCGGTTGTCCACCGACGCCACGCTGGACATCGTCGCGCAGTCGGCGCGCGCGCTCGAGGCGGCCCACCAGGCCGGCATCGTGCACAGGGACATCAAGCCAGGGAACATCCTGATCGCGCCAGGCGGCACTGCCAAGATCACCGACTTCGGCATCGCCACCGCCGTCCGCGCCGCGCAGGCCGCGCACCTCACCCAGACCGGCATGGTGATGGGCACCGCCATGTACGTGTCGCCCGAGCAGGCGACCGGCGCCCAGGTGACCGCCTCGTCGGACATCTACTCGCTCGGCGTGGTCGCCTTCGAGTGCCTGGCCGGCCATCCGCCGTTCACCGCCAACGAGCCGCTGGCCATCGCCTACTCGCACAAGCACGACCCGGTGCCGCCGCTGCCGCCTGATGTGCCGCCGCCGGTGGTGGACCTGGTGCGCGCGATGCTGGCCAAGACGCCGGACGGCCGCCCGGCCAGCGCCCGGGCCCTGGCCGACCGGGCCGACGTGCTCCGCGACTCCCTGGTGCTCGGCCTGCCCGGCCCCACCGCCATCACCGGCCCGGTCCCGCGCTCCAGCCCGGCCGGCACGGACCCGATGCGCGCCGACGGCTCCGCTGCCGCCGCCATCACCCGTGCGGAGGAGCAGGCTTATTCAGAACGTCCGTTCCGTGCGAGTGGCCAGTACCCTAATCCCCGTCGGCGCCTGCTGACCGCGGGCCTGACCGTGGCGGCCTGCGCCGTAGCGGCCGGGGTGAGCTTTTACCTCAGCGGCGGCATGAACGACAAGCCAGCCGGCGACACAGGCCACACGTCCGTCCAGGTCGCGACCACGCCGGCCACGCCCGTGACGAGTGGTTCCGCCACCGCACCGGCCAGCCCGACCCCGACGGTGCCGGACCAGGTGTCGGCTTCGCCGGACAAACACAAGAAAAAACCATCGCCTCCGCCGGTGAGGACGTCGCCCACACATTCGAGTTCGGCATCGGCGAGTGCGTCGTCGTCCTCGAGCGCGTCATCCTCGGCGTCGGCTTCGACATCCCCGGCTTCTTCGCCTACGGCATCGGCAAGTCCAACAAGTTGATAACAATGGCCTTACCGGCCATACGACCAGAGCAACAACGCAGGGTGGTTTGGCACAGTGCGAGACATGACACAGCCCCGGCTGCTCGGCGGCCGCTACGAACTCGACGGCGTCGTCGGGCGCGGCGGCATGGCCGAGGTATACCGGGCCCGCGACATCCGGCTGGACCGGATCGTCGCCATCAAGACGCTGCGTGCGGACCTAGCCAGGGATCAGACGTTCCAGGCGAGATTCCGCCGCGAGGCGCAGTCCGCCGCCTCGCTGAACCACCCGTCGATCGTCGCGGTCTACGACACCGGCGAGGACATGGCCACCGGCGTGCCCGTGCCGTACATCGTCATGGAGTACGTGGACGGCCGGACGGTCCGCGACCTGCTTCAAGATGGCCACCGGCTGCTCCCCGAACGGTCGCTGGAGATCATCGACGGCGTGCTCAGGGCGCTCGAGTACAGCCACCAGGCCGGCATCGTGCACCGGGACATCAAGCCCGGCAACGTGATGGTGACCAGGAACGGCGACATCAAGGTCATGGACTTCGGCATCGCCCGGGCGATGAGCGACGCCCAGGCCACGATGACGCAGACCGCCCAGGTCATCGGCACCGCGCAGTACCTGTCCCCGGAGCAGGCCAGGGGCGACCGGGTGGACGCGCGCAGCGACCTGTACTCGGCCGGCTGCCTGCTGTACGAGCTGCTCACCGGCCGGCCGCCGTTCACCGGTGACTCCCCGGTAGCGATCGCCTACCAGCATGTGCGGGAGAACCCCATCCCGCCGTCCAGGATCGATCCTGACATCCCGCTGTGGGCGGACGCCATCGTGCTGAAGGCGATGGCCAAGAGTCCCGCGGACCGCTATCAGAGCGCCGCCGAGATGCGCGCCGACCTGCAGCGTGCCGCCTCCGGCATGCCGGTGGCCGCACCGACCAGGATGGACGTCTACGCGCCGCGAACGCAGCGGATGGGCGCCCAGACCATGATGGCGGCCGGCGCGACGACCAGCATCCCGCCGGTGGACTACGACGACTATGACGACTACGGCCCGGGCCGCCGCCGGGCCGGAGGTGGCGGCAACTACCGCTGGATCCCGTGGGTCCTGGGCCTGGTCCTGGTCCTGGCCGTCGTCGGCGGCGTCGCGTACTACCTGCTCGGCGGCAGTAAGACCACCTTCGTGCCGCAGGTGGATGGCCTCACTCAGACCCAGGCCATCTCGCAGCTCCAGCAGAGCCACCTGGGCTACAACGTCATCGACCAGAACAGCCCCAGCGTGGCCAAGGGCGTCGTGATCAGGTCCAGTCCCTCGCAGGGCAGCTCCGTCGCCTCGAACTCCACCGTCACGCTGTACGTCTCCAGCGGCCAGGCCAAGGTCACGGTCCCCAACGTGGTCGGCGAGCAGGCCACGCAGGCCGAGAACGACCTGCAGGGCAAACAGCTCACGGTTCAGACCAAGACGAACGACACGTCGAACCAGCCCGCGGGGCAGGTCCTCAGCCAGGATCCGCCCGCTGGCTCCCAGGTGGCACCGAACACCACGGTGACGATCACGATCTCGGGCGGGGAGGTGCCGGTGCCCTCGGTCGTCGGCGACGCGCTCGCGACGGCCCAGAACGTGCTGACCAATGCCGGGTTCACGGTCAATGTCCAGCAGGGATCCGGGCCGGCGCAGTACCAGAACGGGCAGGTGTTCAGTCAGAACCCGGCGGCCACCACCCTGGAGCCGAAGGGCACCCAGATCACCATCTTCGTGCAGAACGGCGCGCCGTCGCCGTCGCCGAGCGTGACCCCGAGCACCACGCTAGGCTCACCGCCGCCACCCGGCCAGTAGAAGCGGCCAGCTAGAACCGATCAGTAGTAGTTCGCGGCCCACGGGAACACGTAGGCCCACAGCATCGCCGCCACGGCGAGCGCGAGCCCGGTCATCGCGCTCGCCCGGACGGCGGTGCTGCCCGGCAGGTGGTGCCAGAGCCAGCTGTACATCGGTGCTCTCCTTCGCGTTTGGTTAACCGCGGGCTGGCGGCGACCAGGGTGGCCGTGACGATCACCCGGTAGGTGCCGGTCCAGGCCGGATCGCAGGTGATCAGCGTGAGCAGCCGCCGGGTCGGTTTACGGTGCGGATGGCCTGGGACTGCGTCGAGCACCGCGATGTCGGTCGGCGCGACCCAGACCGGCTTGCCGGTGACCCGGTAGGTGAAGTTGTTGAGCCGGGTCTGGATGTAGACCAGCTCGCCGGGCTTCATCAGCGGCAGCGACCAGAACGGGTTCCCGGCCGTCACGCGGTGCCCGGCCACCGCGAAGTTGCCGAGCTGCCCCGGCCAGCTGGTCCCCGGCACATGCCCGGGGCTCACGTTCAGCTGAGCCAGGTCCGTGCCCTGGATCAGGGTGAACCGCCAGTCCTTGCCGAACGCGGGGATCCGGATAAAAGCGAACGGCTGGCCGATGGCTACCCGGTAGCGCTCGGGCAGCATGCTGATGACGTCACCATGCGAAGCGGCGCCGGGTTGCGGCGCGGGCAACCACTGCTCGTTCAGTTCATTCGTGAACTGGCGCTGTGCGGTGGCGGCCCGCACGCTGGTACCCCAGAGCAGATAGGCGGTGAACAGCAGGACTATCGCCCCAGCGGTCAGCAGAGCCTCGCCAACTACTCTGAGTATTCGCTGCATAGCGTGATGTTACCGGCGACGACTGGTGCCCGGAAGCGCTACTCTTAGGTTCGTGCCAAAGTCGCGTGTTCGCCAGAAGGCGGTCTACACCCCTCCGCCGCCGAAGACGGCGCGCAGGAAAGTCAGTCCCCCCTGGGTCGGCCCCGCCATCGTCGTGAGCCTGGTCATCGGCCTGGCCTGGATCGTGGTGTACTACACCACCCAGAACGGCGTGCCGGGCATCTCGGCCATCGGCGCCTGGAACCTGGTGCTGGGCTTCGTTTTCATCATCGGCGGTGTCGCCCTGGCTACCACCTGGAAGTAGCTAGCCGCTGGTCAGCTGGTGGGTTCTGATCGCCGTCGCGACGATGATCAGCGCCACGACCAGCACGGTGGCGCCGACCTGGATCAGGGTACGGTTCTTGCGCGGCGCGTAGGCGTAGGCGGCGGTGAGGAGCGCTCCGGCCAGCAGCCCGCCGATGTGCGCCTGCCAGGCGATCGTGCCCCGCCAGACGAAGCTGATCACCAGGTTGATCACGATCACCGTGGTAATCCCGCGCGCGTCGAACTGGAGCCGCTTGGCTACCACGAAGAACGCCCCGAACAACCCGAAGATCGCACCCGAGGCGCCCAGCGCCAGCGCGTTCTGCGGGGCGAGGTAGTAGTACATCACCGACCCGCCCAGGGCGCTGACCAGGTAGACCGCCGCGAAACGGACCGATCCCAGCAGCCGCTCGACCGCCGGGCCGACGAAAATCAGCGCCCACATGTTGAACGCGATGTCCATCAGGCCCAGGCCGCCGAGGCCGCCTCCGCCGGTCACGGCGGGAGGCAGGAACGCCGAGGTGATCATCCGGTACCACTCACCGGCCGCCACTCCGTGCAGCGGGCCGCCCCCGGAGTAGGCGGCGTAGCCGAGCATGCCCCAGTCGGTCGCCAGCGACGGCTTGGCCAGTTCCACGATGAACAGCAGGATGTTGACGGCCACCAGCGAGAAGGTGACGACGGCGCCCGTACCGGGACGGCTGTTGCCGAATACGTTCCTGGCCGGACGGACGCCGCTATTGCCCTGCTTGATGCACTCCACGCACTGCTGTCCCACCGAGGCCGAACGCATGCAGTCAGGACATGTGTACCTGCCGCAGCGGACGCACGATACGTATGTTTCCCGGCCAGGGTGGCGATAACAATAGGTGGGAACCTCGCCGGGAGTGGTCATTTCTAGCCGCGTTCGATGGTCACCGACTGGATCACCACGTCCTCGACCGGGCGGTCCTGGGCGCCGGTCTTGACCTGGCCGATCCGGTCGATCACGTCCGTACCCTCGATGACCTCGCCGAAGATGGTGTGCTTCCCGTTCAGCCAGGACGTGGGCACGGTCGTGATGAAGAACTGCGAGCCGTTGGTCCCCGGCCCCGCGTTCGCCATCGCCAGCAGATACGGCCGGCTGAACTGCAGGTCAGGGTGGATCTCGTCGGCGAACTTGTAGCCAGGGCCGCCGGTACCCGTGCCGAGCGGGTCGCCGCCCTGGATCATGAAGTTCGGTATGACCCGATGGAAGATCGTGCCGTCGTACAGCTTGGCCGCGCTTGACCGGCCGGTGGCCGGATGGGTCCACTCCCTGCCGCCCTCGGCGAGCTCCACGAAATTGCGTACCGTCTTGGGCGCGTGGTCAGGAAACAGCCGCAGAACGACCCGTCCCTGACTGGTTTGCAGCGTCGCGGTAAGCGTCTCAGTCATGCCTCGAACCTACCGCACTGTCAGCACCTGATGGTTGAACAGCGGACAGCTGGGAAGTGTGTGATAGCGGGATCACGCTCGGGAGGTAAAGACAGTGTCCCTTATGAAGAACGGCCGCTCGGCGAACGAGAAGGCCTCGATCGGCGAGCGTGCACGTGGCGTAGCCGTACAGGCCATCCCGCAGGCCCGACGAGCTGGAACAACGGCCGTCCACGGCGTCAAGCAAGGCGTCGAGGGCGCACGGGGATGGGCAGCGCCGCGCCTGGACAGCGCGGCGGACGCACTCTCGGCCACGGTCGCGCCGAAGGTTTCTTCGGTGATGCACAGCGCGGCCAGGACGGTCAAGCCGGCGCAAACCGGCAAGAGCGGCATCCGCAGGCTGCTCAGCTGGCGCTGGCTGACGGGCCTCGTCGCCGCCATGGCGGCGGCGGGCGCGGCGGCCGCCGTCACCTTGCGCCGCTACCAGAACGCGACCTCGGACGCCAGGAACGGCGCCGACGCGCTCACGGACGAGGCCACCGGGGCGAACTCGGCTGACGAGGCCGCCAAGCAGCAGGTGAACGGTCAGGTGACCACCTCAGGAAGGTAACGGTGACCGGGCGGGTGCCCGCGGAGGGGCCGCGGGTATCCGCCCGGAGCGTTATCCGGATATAACCAGGTCGTTGGCCTGAAGGGCACCAGAAAGCACCAGCGGCTGATCGGTCGTCACGTTGGTCAGCGTCACCGGCACCAGCGGGGTCACCGTGTTCAGCAACCGCAGCAGCAGGCTGACCGCGGTGTCCGGGGTGAGCGTCAGCTGAACGCCGAGCAGGCTGCCGGACAGCTTGGTCGCGTACAGCGTTACTCCGCCGGTGAACACCAGCGACGAATTCTGCGTGACGGTGGTCTGGCCGTTCTCGGTGACCGTGGCGTTGACACCGCCGGCCAGCGTCAGGGAGTCCAGCGTGAACTTCATCATGGTCTGCGTGCCGCCGGCCACCGGGACCTTGACGCTGCCCCGGTAGGAGAGGCCGTTCAGCGTGGCCGATCCGGCGGTGATCACCGCGGTCGAGGTCGAAGCCACCAGGCCAGCGTCGGCCGGGGCCGTCTTGTTCTGTCCCGCCGGGCTCGGCTGCCCGCCAGCACCGCTGGTACCACTGCCCCCGCCGGAACTGCCGGAACTGCCGGAACCGCTCGTACCGGTCGAGCTGGGCGACGGGCTGGGACTGGGGCTGGGCGATGACGGCCAGCACAAGATGCCCAGGATGCAGCCCTGTGCCCGCTGCGCCTGCTGGATGGAGGCGTGCCCGCCGCCGAACAGCGAGCCGAGCAGCACCGCCGGCAGCGCCGCCGCGGCCAGTCGGCTGGGCCGGGCCGCGCGCTCAGAGACGGGTGGCGGGCCGGGCGTCCAGGCGAAGGCCAGCGACCCGCCGGTGATGCCGAGCAGCATGCCGAGGAAGAACCCGCCGAGATTCGACGTGATGAACGAGATCACCGCGAGCAGGACACCGGCGATCGCGTAGAACGTCCGGTGCGCCGGGGTGAACCACAGCAGCAGCCCGCAGGCGATCTGCAGCGCGCCGATCAGCACGCCGAAGACGCCGCCGATCCCGATGTAGACCACGAGCTTGACCTGGCCGTGCACCAGGATGCCGCTCAGCGGTATCGCCAGCAGCTCGAAGCCCGCGATGATGAGCAGCAGCCCGCCCCAGAACGGCCGGGTTCGCCGCCAATGCCGCATTCTCTCGCGAAACGGTGCGGTTTCCCCCGGCGCCTGGCTCTCCCCGCTCGCCACCGGCTCCGCCCGCTGCGGCCGGGCGGGCCGAGCCCCGTGACTCCCCTCGCTGTGACTCCCCTCACTCCAGCGCACGGTCTGCCGCGCCCGCACGGCGGCATAGCCCATCCAGTCACGGACGATGACGCGGGTCGCCTTGGCCGACGGCACCGCTAACAGCCGCTGTGGCTGAAGCTGAGGCTGAGGCCGGGCAGGGTGAACGTGCCCGCCGTGGTCAGCCACGTGTGCTGCCGCAGGTTGTTGATCGTGATGCTATCCGCCTGCTCGCCGAATCCACCCACGGCGCCGGTGTTGCCAGGAGCCTCGGTAAGCGTGCTCGCGTCCTGGCCGATGGAGATGTTGTTGAACGTGGCGTCACCGCTCTGCTGATCCGCGTCGACCACCAGGTTGTCGGCCGAGACCGCGGTGCCGCCACCGCCAGCCTTCAGCACCAGCGTGAACGGGCCCACCGCCACACTCTGGCACAGGTTGGTGAGCGTCGCGTTCCTGATCGCGGATATGGCCACCGGGTGCTGTGCCCCGTTGGCCTGGCTGACCATCCCGCCGTACTGCTCGAAGCCGGTGCCGCGCAGCTGGGTCGCCGTTACTTCGAAAGCATTGCCGGACACCGAGATGGACGCGGCGATTGATCCGGTCGCCGTCAGCCCGACCAGGATCGCCGCCACTGCGGCGGCCGGGATCATGAGCAGCGCGAAGCGCCGCCACCGCACGCGGCCGGTAACCGCTGTACCGGAATCCCTTATCCCGGCATCCTCGCCAGAAGGTATGTTGTCAGTTGACATGGCGCTCCTTGCCACGCGCTTACAGTGGGTAACCTCGGATGCGCAATATCGGCAAGTTACCACTGAGTAAAGTTGCCGGTCAAGCTGATATACAAAACGGGCAGGCAGATGACCGACGGTACCACCAGCAGCGTCGGCCGGACATCATGGCTGGCCACCGCCGTAGCGGCGATCGTGATCTCGATCGCCGTCATGATAGTCATCTCGGCCGGCGGGCCCAATCTGTCCGTCCCCGCGGTGCAGGGCGCCGCCAGTCCGCCCTGGTGGCACCCGCTGCACTTCACCGCCACGTTCACCGTCGTCTCGATGTGGTTCGCGATGATCGTGGGCTGTGCGGGGGTCATCGCCGGCCTGGTCGCGGTCGGCCGCGGAGCCCGGCTGCCGGTCCGGCTGCTGCTCGGGCTCGGGCTGCTCGCCGTCGCGGTGCTCACCGTGCTGCCGGCGGCCGGCTCCACCGACGCCATGTCCTACGCCGCGAACGGCCGGATGGCGGTCATCGGGCACAGCCCGTACGTCATGACCCCGCTCCAGCTGAAGAACATCGGTGACCCGATCGGCACCCAGCTGGCGATTCCGAAGCTGTGGAACAGCACGGTGTCGGTGTACGGCCCGGTCGCCACCGCCGCTGAATGGGTGGCCGCCGAGCTCGGCGGCACCTCGCTGGCGCACATCGTCTTCTGGCTGAAGCTGCTCGAGGCGTGCTGCTTCGTGGCGGTGGCCCTGGTCCTGGACCGCATGCTGCGCCGCGATCCGGCCCTGCGGCTGCGCGCCCACCTGCTGTGGACGGTGAACCCGCTGCTGCTGTGGGAGATCGTGGCGGGCGGGCACATCGACGGGCTGTCCGCGGCCTTCGGCCTGCTGGCCGTCATCGCGCTGCGCCAGAACCTGGCCGCCAGGGGTGCGTTCGTGTCCGGGCTGATGGTCGGCCTCGCCACCGGGGTCAAGGTCGAGTACGCCCTGCTCGGCCTCGCGGTCGCCTGGGCGTCCCGCCGGTCGGTCCGTGCCCTCGCCGCCGCGGCGGCCGGTTTCGCCGTCGTCGTGCTGCCGTCGTACCTGCTGGCCGGGACACCGGCGGTCAAGGTGCTCGTGACCCGCAGCCCCGGCATCACCTTCGACACCATGTACCAGCTGTTCTGGCGCCCGGTGCTCGGTTATACACAGTTCAATGTGAACAGCGTGCCGCCGCACCTGGAGCTGGTCGCCTACCTGCTGTTCGCCGCCATCGCGATCCTGGCCATGCTGCGCCTGCCTGACCGCACGCCGGAACTGCCCGCGCTCGCCCCCGCGCTCGGGCTCAGCCTGGCCTGGCTGTTCGTCACCGCGTTCCAGCGGCCCTGGTACGACGTGATGGCGGTGAGCCTGCTGGCCCTTTACGGGGCATCGCTGCTCGACTGGGCGGTGCTGATCCGGCTGCTGGCCGGGGCGACCGTGTACGTGATCGCCGTGGCCAACCCCGTCGAACCGCACTGGCTGTACGACCTCGGCCAGTTCAACGGCACCTGGCTGAGCCCCGCCATCCGCCTGCTCGCCACGATCGCACTGGTCTGGGTGTGCGTGAAGAGTTATCCACAGCTCATGGGTGTGGATAACCCTGCGGACAATGTCGCAGGACACAGGCTGCCTACGGCAACGTAATGCACAAGGCTGTGGATTGCGGTGTGGACAATGCCGTGGACATCCTGTGCAGTATCGCGCCAGCTCAGCCGAGGTCCGCGGTGAGGTACAGGCGAGGCCAGCGGCAGTCGATGAACTGCTCCAGGTACCCGGTGAGGCGTTCCTCGAAGTCGTCGTCCTCGGAGATCGCGCCCACCGCCCGCTCGATCGCCGACGGCGCGTCCACCCCGAAGGCGATCGTCCTGATCTCCCAGGCATCGCGCTGCGCCGTGTCATACCAGCGCTGCACGGTGCCGACCTGACGGGCGCAGGTGTCACCGGTGATCGCCTGACCGTACATCCGCTCCCATTCCGAGCTGCGCGGATGCGGTCCGGCTCCGGAGGTCTTCCTGTCCATGGTCTTCAGCGCGTCCAGGACGAGCGCCCACTTGTAGGCCGGGGCGAGCCAGCGCGGCTCCTCCCGCTGGCACAGCCAGCTGCCCCGCGAGATCCGTGCCCTGATCGCGGTGCTGACGTGCGAGGCCAGCCCGACCGGGCTGACCCGGCCCGAGATGACGCCGGTCCTGGCGTTCACCGCGGTATCCACAGCGTGCGAGATGGCACAGTCCCGCAGCCGGGTCGGCATCATCTGAAGCAGGGAGAGCAGCGTGGTCTTCGGTATCGGCATCGGCCATCCGGTCAGGTGCGCCAGCACGGACAGCTCGGCCCACAGCCGGATCGCCGGATACTCGTCCAGCGCTCGCTGCGCCACCCGCATGTCCCGCAGCGTGCAGGGTCGCCCGACACAGTCGGCTCCGCAGGTGATGCTGCGCGGCTGCACGATCGCGGCCGGGGTCGCGGTGACCGCCTTGCGGCCGGCCTCGCGCGCGGTCCCGTCCGGCAGCCGCGCCAGCAGCGGGTAGTCCATGCCGTCCGTGAACACCGCGGCCTCACCGGGTCGCAGCGTGACCAGGTAGCGGCTCTGCGACTCGGTCAGGTTCATCGTCGCGCCGACCACGTCCCTGTCGTCGGCGGCGGGCAGCCGGTGGGTGATCTTCACCGCGGTGTTCTTGATGACGTCGGGAATCAGCCGCCCGGGGATCTGCTCGGCGATCACCAGGCCCTCGCCGTAGGCCCGGATTTCCGCGAGCAGGCCCGCGAACATCTCCACGGCGTGCTCGGTCGCTCCGTTTTCCACAGGACGCCGGAGCAGCCGGTGCGCCTCCTCGATGACCGTCAGGTGCCTGAGCCTGGTTTCCGCGGCCGGCCCGGCCGTACGGTGCGTCATCCGCAGGAACTCGACCAGCCTGATCAGGACGGTCCCCATCAGGAACGCCTTGTCCCTGTCGTCACCGACGTCCTCGATCTCAAGCACCGAGTTCGTTCTGAGAAGTCTTGAGAAGTCGAGCGGATGGCCGCCCTCCAGGAACCGGCCGGTGGTACCCATGCGCAGGCTGGCCAGCCGGACGCGGATGAAGCCGAGCACATCGTCGGTGATGCGCTGGCTGTACCCGACCTCGTTGACCACCCGCTCGGCGGTCCGCTGCAGGTCAGTGAGGTTCGGGTAGGCCGGGTTCGTGTCCCCGGTGACCGGCTCGCCGAGCGCGAGGTCCCAGCCGGCGTCCTCGTAGACCCGGGTCAGCGCCGCGCTGAGGACCTGCGGGAACGGCTCCTCTGAGCGGAACGACGCGATGAACAGCGCTTTGACCAGGTCAGCGTGGGTTTGCAGGGGGAAGCGGTTGCCTTCTTCGTCCAGGGCGGGTTCGAGCGGGTTCATCCCCGCCGCGATCGCGTCCGATTCGCCGGGCTTGATGGTGATTACGTCGGGTCCGGTGTCCTTGTCGCTTCCGGCGAGCCTGGCCGCCATCAGCCGGTACTCGGCCTTCGCGGGCTCCACCACGAGCCACGGGATGCCCTTGCGGGTCGCGGCCTCGAGCAGGGCCCTGATCGTCTGCGACTTGCCGGCGCCAGTGGCCCCGCTCACGAAGACGTGCCGGTTCAGCGAGTCGAGCGACAGGTGCAGCGGCCCGGCCGGGCGGGAGTCGCGGTCCAGCACCTCGCCGAACGCGATCGCCTCACGGGTTCCAGCAGACTCCTGCGTAACATCGAAGTCGGGCTTCAGCACCAGCCGCACGCCAGGGATCTCCCGTTCCGGCGGCCGGGCCAGCGCGGCCACCAGGCCGGTGCTGGCGAGAAACTCGTCCTTCGTGTTCGTCAGCAGTTCTTGCAGGCCAAGCGGCTCGCCGCTGGCCGGGGACAGCGCGTAAGGCAGCCCGCTCAGGTCCGCCGACGCGCACACCAGGCCCGCGACCCGCGACGCCGCCTTCGCGTCCGCCCCGCCCGCCATGACGCGAACCCGCCAGAACCCAGACGACAACCCGTTGCGGATCTCCCGGTGGCGCAGGCTGAGGCGGCGCGCCGCCACCTTGCGTTCAGGGAACCGGTCGGCGTCGCCGCTGGCCAGCTGCTCCTGCCGGGCCGCGTCATCGGCCTCCCGCTGCAGGTCGGGCCCGCTGACCGGCTCAACCAGGACCAGGAATCCAAACGGCCTTGGCCACACCCCCAAGAGGCATTCTTCCAGCGACGGCGGATGTCGTTCCCCGGTGCCGTGCTCCTCGTCCTTGTCCGCGATCAGCCCGTCGCTGATCCCGTCAATGGCACGCCATGCCGGAAGCTGCGACACGAGCTTGGCCAGCGCGCCCGGCTCCAGCGACTGCGCCTTCGCGTTGGCCGGCAGCGTCAGGAGCGCCTCGCGCTCGGCCTGGACGCCGACGATGCCATCGCCCGCCGTGAGTATCTGGACCGGCCCTCCCTCGCAATGCCGGATCCAGCCGAACACGATCGCGCTGGCGTTAGTCGTTGTCGCTCCGGTCCCGGGTTCGGTTCCTGCCTCAGTTCCGGTTCCGGTCGTGGTCGTGATCGTGGTCGCGTGGTAAGCCCCGGTCAGCGCCGCGACCCGCTGCGCTCGACCCAGGTCGTTGAGGTGCCGCGTTCCGCCGGTCGCGTCGTCCGCCTGGCGTGGTATTTCCGTGATCCGGTAGGCGTCGAGCCCGGCGAGCGTCTCCCACCCTAAAGTCATCTCCCAGCACCCCACTTCTCCCGGAGCCGATCTGGGGACTTGAGGGCGAACATCTCGGTGCCGGGGACGAGGGAGCCGTGCTCGAGCCCGGCTGCGATACGCGGCATAACAGGAGTGATACCCCCTTTTGCGTGGTTCCCCTCAGCATCTCGGCCCTCAGCTTCGCGGGCACGGCAGTTCTTGCGGGCGCGACGCGGCTGGCATCTAGATCGAACCGTGCCGGGTGGTATGCGCGCAGCTCGTCCTGGCATTCCGAGCTATCTGACCACCGCGATGCATCGCTGATGGCGTCGTCATTGCGAGGGCCGTTCACCGCCATCCGTACCGTGCTCCCGCCGACGAAGCAGCATCACGTCTGTCGTTACCGACAGGAACACCTTAAGCACTTTAGGTTGCACGAAGGAAGAGGTCAGCTCTTTGGGACCTAGCACCTCGCCGCGGACCCAGCACCTTGCCTGGCCGCCCATCCGCCACGTTGCCGCCCATCCGCCACCTTGCCGCCGAAGTGGTTGCGCCGATCGTGACAAACCCGGGCAAGCTGAAACCACTTGGGCGGCAACGTGGTCCTATGCATCGGGACTCTAGGTATATAAATGCCATATACAAGCCTCCATGCGCGTCGCGGATGCGCGTCGGCGCGTCCGGCCCTTCGGTCTCACGGCCGGCGGGTGCATAAGCCGCGAACCGGGCGCCGACCTGGATGCCGCGATCATCGCGGATCGAAAGGCTCGGATTTCCGAGCCCAACGATCCAGAATCGTTCCGGCCGCGCCCAGGCAGGCCCGGGAGTTGGGCGGCAGCGAACCCGGCCGCGTAGCCAGTGTGGCGGCGGCCGGGATGTGGCTAGAGTCTTGAAGCAGAGCCGCGGACCAGGCGAGGCCGGACGGACCAGGCGGACCGGGCAAGGCCGGGTGAGGCCGGACGGACCAGGCGGACTGGGTGAGGCCGGACGGACTGGGTGAGGCCGGGTGAGTAGGAGGCGAGGATGGCCACTCCTTATGTGACGGTCGGGTCGGGGGATCATCATGTGATCGTCGTGCACGGATGGTTCGGCTCGGCGCGGGGCTGGGGCTTGGTTCCTGACTTCGTGGACCGCGAGACATTCACTTACGTGTTCATGGACCTGCGCGGATACGGCGCGCGTAAGGACGTGGGTGGCACGTTCACCACGCAGGAAGCCGCCACGGACGCTATCGCGCTCGCGGACGAGCTGGGCTGGGACCGGTTCTCGCTGGTCGGTCACTCGATGGGCGGGAAACTGGTGCAGCACGTGCTGGTGGACGCGCCGGAACGGGTCAGGATGCTGGTGGCCATCAACCCGGTGCCCGCGTCCGGGGTTCCGTGGGACGACCAGAGCTGGGCGCTGTTCTCCGGTGCGGCGGCCCAGCCCGCCAACCGGGCGGCGATCATCAACTTCACCACGGGCAGCAGGCTGACGCCGACGTTCATCGACGCGGTGGTCAAGCACTCGGTGGAGAACTCCACGGTGGAGGCGTTCGGCGCGTACCTGCCGTCGTGGGGGAAGGCCGACTTCTCCGCCCAGGTCAAGGGCAACCCGGCGGCGGTGAAGGTGATCGTGGGCGAGCACGACCCCGCGCTGGGCGCCG
>Ga0126381_100004420_pt1 | contig 15309 bp, 18 predicted proteins | sample PanSoiMetPlot_28_FD_96465 | JGI IMG/M metagenome (GOLD analysis project Ga0126381, IMG submission 96465) | Tropical forest soil microbial communities from Panama - MetaG Plot_28 | ecosystem: Environmental > Terrestrial > Soil > Tropical forest > Bulk soil | place: Panama | collected 2016-02-17 | reverse complement strand
GGCAGGCCGATGCCGGAAGGCTGGGTGATCAACCGCGCGGACGGCAAGCCGATCACCGACGGGCGGCGGCTCGCGGAAGGCATGTTCGTTCCGCTCGGCGGCTACAAAGGGAGCGGCCTGGCGCTCGTGCTGGGCCTGCTCGCCGGTCCGCTCAACGGCGCCGCCTTCGGGCGCGACATCAAGGATGTCAATTCCGAGCAGGTCCGCGAGACCAACACCGGACAATTCGTGGTCGCGCTCGACGTCGCCCGCTTCCTACCGGTCGATCAATTCGGCGCCGAGGTCGACCGCCATATGCGCGACCTCGCCGCCTCTGCCCGGCTCCCCGGGGTCGACGAAATCCGCATTCCCGGACAAGGTCGCGAGAAGCGCCGGGCGGACCGGCAAAAGAACGGCGTGCCGCTATCGACTACGCTCATCAAACAGCTCGCGGAGCTCGCCGCTTCGCTCGACATTGCGCCGCTCACGGCGCGCACGTGACCATGTCGGCGCCGGCCTCGGGCTCGCCGTTCTGGCGTTTCTCGCTGAAGTTCTATCGCTTGCCCGGCGTGGCGGACGCCTGCATCGCCTTGCAGGAGGCGGGGGGCGCCGACGTCAATCTGCTCCTGTTCCTGCTCTGGCACGCCATGCAGGGCCGGGCGCTTACCGCCGACGAGGTCGCCGGGCTCGAGCAGAAGATCGCCATTTGGCGCGAGCGCGCGGTCATTCCGCTGCGGGCGATCCGGCGTGCTTTGAAGTCGCCGCAGGGGCTCATCGAAGCAGGGGCCGCGGAAGCCTTCCGCACCCGCATCAAAGCGGTCGAGCTCGAAGCCGAGAGATTACAGCAAGAAGCCATGTATGAGCTCGTCCGCGAGCCGCTGCTCGGGCAAGCCGCGCCTTCGGTTGCCGCGGCGGCGCGCGCGAATGTTGCGGCCTATGCCGAAGCTTGCGGCAAGGATTTCGCCGCAGGCGCAGTCGCTGCGCTGATCGAAGCTTTGCCGCGAATCCGGCTCGACTGAAGGTGGGTAGCAAGCCCGTTCACCTTGCGTTATCAAGACGTTGGTCACTTTTTTGCATCGTGGTCTTGAATGTGCCTTGTTCCTGAGCGATTGGCTTTCATAGTTCGCCGTGACAGGCTGGGTATTGGTGCGAGGAGGGGGAATGATCTTTCGCGTCGCGTCTGCGGCCCTGCTCATCGGGTTGGCGGTCGTAGTCGGTTTCGAGCTGCCGGGCAGCTCGGCCTCGGCCCAGTATTATCCACCTCCACCCGGAACCTACCCGGCCTATCCGCCAAGCCAGAACCGGCAATTGCCGCCCCCGGTGCAAGCCGATCAGGATGATGATTTGGACGCGCTCGGGCCGCCGCGGACCTATGGCTATCCGGCACCGCCCCGGCCACCGCAAGGGATCCAAGGCGGCGGGCGCGGCATCTATCCGGCGGAGGCCGACACCTATGCGCCGCCGCCTCCAAGCCCTCCAAACTATGGCAATCCGCCGCCCGGCTACGGCGCTGCGCCTCCCACCGACGCAGGCCCGCGTGCGCCAATGTCGCTGCGGCCGAACCAGCCCGTCACGGCACTGCCGCCCGACTACGAGCCCGAGACCGGGCCGGCGCAGCTGCCGCCGCAGTTCCGCCGGACGATCGTCGACTACCGCACCAAGGAGCCGGCCGGCACGCTCATTATCGATACGCCCAACACCTATCTCTACCTCGTACAGGGCAACGGGAAGGCGCTGCGCTACGGCATCGGGGTTGGCCGCGAGGGCTTCACCTGGTCCGGCACCGAGCGCGTCTCGCGCATGGCGGAATGGCCCGATTGGCACCCGCCGGCGGAGATGATCGAGCGTCAGCCCTATCTCCCGCGTTTCATGGCCGGCGGCGAAAGCAACCCGCTCGGCGCGCGCGCGCTCTATCTCGGCAAGACTGAGTACCGCATCCACGGCACCAACCAGCCCTCGACCATCGGCACATTCGTATCGTCGGGCTGTATCCGCCTCACCAATGAAGACGTCACCGACCTGTACGGCCGCGTTCAGGTGGGCACGCGGGTCGTCGTATTGCCGGGCACGCCCCCGGACACGGCGCAAGCGACGCCCATTGGGGCGCCGCCCATCGGATCGAACTCGGGGCGGTCCGCGATAGAGCAGGCACCACTCGGACCTCCTGTGGTGCGCACGCGCTGAGTTCCCGGCGACGACTTCAGGAGATCAACGACGGCTTCGGCCACGCGGGTGGCGATTTGGTGCTCAGGACGGTCGCCGACCGCCTGCGCAGCGCGTGCGGACAGGCGTGGTGGCGCGGTTCGCTGGCGACGAGGCGCCTTCGTGCTGCGCGAGACCTGCCGCGCTGCCGTGCTCTGGCCGCAGCACCAGACGATCGCTGTCAACCTGTCGCCCGCGCAGTTCGCGGCATCAGCGCCGCAGTCGCGGCGGCTTTGCGCGAGACTGGCTTTGCGTCGCATCGGCTCGAGCTCGAGCTCACCGAGAGCCTGCTCCTCGACAATACCGACGCCATCACGGCCGAGCTGCAGGCCCTCGAGGCGAAGGGCGTCGCCATCGTGATGGACGATTTCGGTACCGGCTATTCGAGCCTCGGCTATCTGTGGCGCGTCCCATTCGACAAGATCAAGATCGACCGCAGCTTCATGCCGGGCTTCGATGGCTCGCGCCAGGACGCCGAGACAGTGGTCAAGACCATCATCAAGCCGGCCGCGAGCTCAACGCGCGGCTGACGGTCGAAGGCGTCGAGACTGTCGGCAGGCGGCGTTTCTCTACGCACTCGCAGCAGTAAGGACGCGCACGGACTTGCCGTCGAGAAAGCCGCGGATGTCGTCGACCACGCCGGTGAAATAGGCGCGATAATTCTGCTGCGATGCGTAGCCGAGATGCGGCGTGAGCACGACATTGTCGAGCTTGCGCAGCGGATGATCGAGCGGCAGCGGCTCGATGTCGTAGACGTCGAGCCCCGCGCCCGCGATCGTCTGCTCGCGCAAGGCCGCAAGCAGCGCCGCCTCCTCGACGATCGGTCCGCGCGAGGTGTTGATGAGCAGTGCCGAAGGCTTCATCAGGCGAAGCTCGGTCGCGCCGATCAGGCCGCGCGACTTCGGCGTCAGCGGAATGTGAATGCTCACGATGTCGGACACCGCGAGCAGTTCCTCCTTGCTCGCCGCGCAGTCGACGCCGTGGGATTGCGCGCGCTCAGGCGTGATGTTCTGGCTCCAGGCCACAACCTTCATGCGGAACGCCTTGCCAACCTCGGCGACGCGCAGGCCCAGCTTGCCGAGCCCGATGACGCCGAGCGTCAAGCCCTCGACGTCGAGGCCGACCACGCTCTGCCACAGCGCTCCGCTTTTGAGCCGCGCATTCTCGGAGCCGATCCGCCGCGTGAGCTCGAGGATCAGGCCCCAGGCGATGCCGGTCGTCGGATTGCCGAAGCTCGGCGTGCCGCAGACTGTGACATTGCGCGCCTTGGCGGCGTCGAGATCGATCGCCCGGTTGACCATCCCGGTGGTGATGAGCAGACGCAGATCCGGCAGCCCTTCGATCAGCGCCCGCGGAAACGGCGTGCGCTCGCGCATCGCGACCACGACGCCAAAGCCCTGCAGCGCACGGGCGACCGCATCGCCGCCGCCGAGCGGCTCGTTAAACACCTTGATGTCGAGATCGCCCGCGACTTTCGACCAATCCGCCATCTTGAGAGCCACGTTCTGATAGTCGTCCAGAATCGCGCAGCGGTGCTTCGCCATGGGGTCTATCCTGTTGTTCGCTCGCCGCTATGCGGGCTCGAGCAGGCGGATCGGCTTGCCGTCGAGATATGCACGGATGTCCTCGACCACGCCCCTATAGCAGGTGCGGAAATTCTCTGCCGTGACGTAACCGAGATGCGGCGACAGCACCACGTTGTCGAGCTTGCGCAGCGGATGGTCGGCGGGCAGCGGCTCGATGTCGTAGACGTCGAGGCCGGCGCCGGCGATGCGCCGTTCGGTGAGCGCGGCGACGAGCGCCGTCTCGTCGACGATCGGCCCCCGCGCGGTGTTGATGAGATAGGCGCAGCGCTTCATCAGCGCGAATTCCCTCGCCCCGATGAGGCCGCGCGTGCGCAGGGAGAGCACGACGTGCAGGCTGACGATGTCGGCCGCCGCGAGCAGCGCGTCCTTGGAGGGGGCGAGCTCGACGCCAGCGGCGCGGCAGCGCTCGGCGGTCAGGTTCTGGCTCCAGGCGATCACCTTCATGTCGAGCGCCTGGGCGATCTTGGCGACCTTGGAGCCGAGCCGGCCGAGGCCGATGAGGCCGAGCGTCTTGCCCTCGATGTCGGTGCCGACCGTGCTCTGCCACAGCGCCCCGGACTTGAGGCGGGAGCTCTCGTGGCCGACCCGCCGCGTCAATTCCAGCATCAAGGCGATGGTGATGCCGCTCGTCGGATTGCCGGTCGTGTCGGTGCTGCAGGTGACGATGCCGCGTTCGTTCGCCGCGACGACATCGAGCATCCAGTTGCGCTTGCCGGTCGAGATGACGAGCTTGAGATCGGGCAGCGCCTCGATCAGGGCGCGCGGAAACGCGGTACGCTCGCGCATCAGGACCACGATGTCAAAGCCCCGCAGTGCGCGCGCAATCTCATCCACCGTGCCCAGCGGGGCATCGAAGACGGTGACCTCGACCTCTCCGGCCAGTGGTGACCAGTCGGCCAGTTGCAGGGCAACGTTCGCATAGTCGTCGAGGATGGCGCAGCGATAGGGGAACTTGGGGGGCACGGTTTGGTCCGGATGCGGGGGAGGCGTGTCAGGCAGGGCGGCCACTATAGCAAAAGCGCAAGAGGCGCCAGCCCCGCGGGGACCGAGGGTGGGTAACGAAAGCAGGTCTGTCGCTCAGGCTTCGGCGTGGAACAGGCCCGGCACCGGGTGCGCCTCGATGGGGCGACCGTGTTTGGCGTGCCACTTGGGGCCCGGGCCACGCATGTAGTGGCGCTCGGGGTGGTAGGGGTCGAACAACGACTTGATGAGGCGCAAAATCTCGGCAAGCTCGGAAGCCAGCACCGGGGCTGCTTGGGCGCCAACCTGGGTTTCGCTCGGCCTCACCATAACGCGCTCCTGTCGGCATTTCCGCCGCGCGGCCGTTCGTATCGGCCTCATCCCCTTGGTCGCCCCACGAAGCGCCAGGGTTCAGGCGTAACGATCGGCCGCAATTCGTTAAAAACTGGTACGAATTTGGCCAACGGCTTGCTGCTGTTGAGATCATCGTTTCCGGCGGGTTATTCCGCGTGCGACACCCTTGCCGTCATGCGCGGCGGTCGCTAAATGAACCCCGCATTCCCCCAATCCGGCGCATCTCGTGCCCATTAGCGAGGGCAGGGCGGTCCCATGGCCCACCAGTTCGTCTATCATATGCATGGACTTTCAAAGGCTTATCCGGGAAACCGGAAGGTCTTGGACGACATCCATCTCTCCTTCTACCCGGACGCCAAGATCGGCGTGCTCGGCGTCAACGGCGCCGGCAAATCGACCTTGCTGCGCATCATGGCCGGGATCGACACGGAGTTCACCGGCGAGGCCTGGGTCGCGGAAGGCGCGCGCGTCGGCTACCTGCCGCAGGAGCCGCAGCTTGATCCCTCGCTGTCGGTTCACGAGAGCGTGATGCTGGGGGTCGCCGCACAGAAGGCGGTGCTCGACCGCTACAACGAGCTCGCCATGAACTATTCCGACGAGACGGCCGAAGAGATGACACGCCTGCAGGACGAGATCGAGGCCAAGGGGCTGTGGGACCTCGATTCCAAGGTCGATCAGGCCATGGATGCGCTGCGCTGCCCGCCCGAGGACGCGGACGTAGCCACGCTTTCGGGCGGCGAGCGGCGCCGCGTCGCGCTCTGCCGGCTGCTATTGGAGCAGCCGGAGCTGCTGCTGCTCGACGAGCCCACCAACCATCTTGACGCCGAGTCGGTGGCCTGGCTCGAGGGTCATCTCGAGAAATATCCGGGCGCGATCCTCATCGTCACTCACGATCGCTACTTCCTCGACCATGTCACCGGCTGGATTCTCGAACTCGACCGCGGCCGCGGCATTCCCTACCAGGGAAATTATTCCTCCTGGCTCGAGCAGAAGCAGAAGCGGCTCGAGCAGGAGGGCCGTGAGGAGGAGTCGCGCCAGCGTACCCTCGAACGCGAGCGCGAATGGATCGCGGCGAGCCCGCGTGCCCGGCAGGCAAAATCCAAGGCACGCTACCAGCGCTACGAGGAGCTCTTGAAGAAGGCGAGCGAGCGCGCCCCGCAGACCGCGCAGATCGTCATTCCGGTGGCGGAGCGGCTCGGGCAGAGCGTCATCGACTTCGAGGGGCTCACCAAGGGTTTCGCCGACAACCTCCTGATGGACAATCTTAGCTTCAAGCTGCCGCCGGGCGGCATCGTCGGCGTCATCGGGCCGAACGGCGCCGGCAAGACGACGCTGTTCCGGATGATCACCGGGCAGGACAAGCCCGACAAGGGCACCATTAAGATCGGCGATTCGGTCAAGCTCGGCTATGTGGACCAGTCGCGCGATGCGCTCAACGACAAGGCGACCGTGTGGGAGGAGATTTCCGGCGGCCTCGATCAGCTCCAACTCGGCAAGCGCGAGGTGAACTCGCGCGCCTATTGCGGCGCTTTCAACTTCAAGGGCGGCGACCAGCAGAAGAAGGTTGGCCAGCTCTCCGGCGGCGAGCGCAACAGGGTGCATCTCGCCAAAATGCTCAAATCGGGCGCGAATGTGCTGCTGCTCGACGAACCGACCAACGATCTTGACGTCGACACTTTACGCGCGCTCGAGGAGGCGCTGGAGGACTTCGCCGGCTGTGCCGTCATCATCAGCCACGATCGCTGGTTTCTCGACCGCATCGCCACCCACATGCTGTCGTTCGAGGGCGAGAGCCACGTGGAATGGTTCGAAGGCAACTTTCAGGACTACGAAGCCGACAAGATGCGGCGGCTGGGCACGGATTCGACCATCCCGCACCGGATCAAGTACAAGAAGTTCACGCGCTGATGGCCGTCTGGAGCGCGGCGCAGTATCTGAAGTTCGAGGATGAGCGGACGCGGCCGCCGCGCGATCTCCTGGCGCAGGTGCCGCTTTCGCGCGCCGCCCGCGTGGTCGATATGGGCTGCGGCCCGGGCAACTCGACCGAGCTCCTCGTCGCGCACTTTCCTGAAGCCGAGGTGATCGGGCTCGATTCCTCGCCCGCTATGCTCGAGCAGGCGCGCGAGCGTCTGCCGAAATGCAAATTCGTCGAGGCCGATCTTTCGCGGTGGGCGCCGACGCAGCGCACCGATCTCCTGTTCGGCAATGCCGTGTTCCAGTGGGTGCCCGATCATCCCTCGGTGCTGCGCGCGCTGCTTGAGGCCTTGCCGGCGGGAGGCGTGCTTGCGGTGCAGATGCCCGATAATACCGACGAGCCGGCGCTCGCGTTGATGCGGGAAGTGGCGAGCCGCGGGCCGTGGGCGAAGAGCTCCGCGGTCAATCACGCTGCCCGCGATGAGCTGCCGCGTCCAGGCGCCTACTACGATCTGCTGCGGCCTTTGTGCTCCGGGCTCGATATCTGGCACACGATCTACAACCACGTAATGGCGGATCACGCGGGCATCGTGGAATGGTTCAAGGGATCGGCGCTGCGCCCCTTCCTTTCGGCGCTTGATCCCGCCATGGGCGGTGATTTCGTCGCCGCTTATCTTGCGGAGATCAAGCGGCACTACCCGACGCGTTTCGACGGCAAGGTGTTGCTGCCGTTCCCGCGCCTGTTCATCGTGGCGGTGCGTTAGGCGGGGGCCGATCAGGTCTTGATGTCGAGCAGCGTCTTCATCATTTCCGAGGCGACCTGAACGACCGTGTCGTTGGCCGCGAACTGTAGCGGGCCACGCTCTGTTGCACCGCTTCGTTGGCTGGGTCGACATTGGGCGCCGCCACTTGGCCGTTGGCGTTGGCGAAGGGCGCGGTCGGATCGTATTGAGGCACAAAGCTCGGCGAGACCGTGCCGACGGTCGCAAAGGTTCCGCCGCGTGTGGTCTCGACCTGATTGATGCGCCCGGCACATAGGCGGGCGGAAAGTTTCCCGCGTTCGGCGCGTCGGGGCAACTGGCTGGTCATGAGGCGTTGGCGACACTCTTGGCGGACATCCGCAGGCGCAGGCTGGCGGCAGCCGATCCGGACGATGCGATCGAGAACACGGAACTCAGGCGCATGCGCCAAAAGTAGTGCCGCGCCGCCAAAGTGTCCTTTGCGCCTCCTCAGGACGGGTGGTCGCATCGGTAACCATGTTCGTGCCTGTGAAATGAACCCCTATCATAATACCGTTCATTGGGAACTTTCAGCGGCCCGTACAGTTGGCTGAACCCGCCGCCGGCGGACGCCCGCCGCTTGGATATTGCGTGTCGAACTATGGCCGCACCTGCCCTGCCCGGTGGCCTATCGCCTGAGTTGGAACCTGCGCGCCTGCGTTCCTGATCGTTAGCAATCGCCAAGCGGACCGCGAACGCGGTCCGCCGATCGAGTAGCGCGTTTCCTTATCTTTGGCGCGATTTTCCCGCTAAGGTCTCGGCGCCTTTCGAATAGCAGCCGAGCCATGATCTCACCTATCAAGCTTCTCTTCGCCGTCCTTGGCCTCATCGCCTTCACGCCACCGGCCGCCGCGGCCGACCCGGCATTCACCCAGTGGCTCACGACCCAGTGGCCGGCCGCACAGGAGATGGGCGTCTCCCACGCGACCTTCGATCTGGCAACGCGTGGGCTCGAACCCGATCTGACGCTACCCGATCTCGCGCTGCCCGGAAAGCAAGGCGTGCCGCCGCCCGGGCAGGCCGAGTTCGTGCAGACGCCGGCCGACTACATCAAGGAAGCCTCAATCGCGCGGCTTGCTGAGGAGGGCAGAAGGCTCGCCAAGGAGCATCAGGCAACGCTTGCTGCAATCGAGAAAGAGTTCGGCGTGCCCGGCAACGTGCTGCTCGCGATCTGGGGCCGCGAGACCGATTTCGGGCGCTACCAGCTACCCAAAAATGCGGTGCGCGTGCTCGCCACCCAAGCCTATTACGGCAAGCGCAAGGATTTCTTCCGCAACGAGTTCCTGCTTGCCCTCAAGATGGTGCAGGACGGCGAGGTCAAGCTCGCCGACATGAGGAGCTCCTGGGGCGGCGCCATGGGGCTCACCCAGTTTCTGCCGTCGGAGTTCTACAAATACGCCGTCGACTTCGAGCATACCGGCCACCGCGACATCTGGAGCTCGATCCCCGACGCGCTCGCCTCCGCGGCCAAACAGCTCGTCGACAAGGGCTGGCAGCCGGGCTTGCGCTGGGCCTACGAGGTACACGCGCCCAAGGACGTCGATTGCACGCAGGCGGTGCCCGAGGTGACGCAGCCGGTCGGCACATGGCTCAAGCAAGGCTATACGGCTGCCTATCATCGCGTGCCCACGGCGGCCGAACTCGCGGCGCCGGCGTCGCTGCTGTTGCCGGAGGGCACTTATGGTCCGGCTTTCCTGGCGCTGCGGAACTACTACGTCATCAAGGAATACAATTTCTCGGATCTCTACGTGCTGTTCGTCGGCCATCTGAGCGAGGCGATCACCGATCCGCGGCCTTTCGAGACGCCGTGGAGCAAGAACGCACAGTTGCGCACGACCGAGGTCGAGGCGATGCAACGCACGCTCACGAAACTCGGCATCTACAAGGACAAGATCGACGGCAAGGCCGGCATGCTCACGCGCTCGGCACTCGGCGCCTATCAGAAGGCCAACGGCCTCAAGACCGATTGTTGGCCGACCGCGGCTTTGCTCACCCACATGCAGGCCGCCGGTCCTTGAAGGTCAGACAAGTGTGCATCACGCAAAAAAAACCCGGCGGCGCCTACGTGCTCGCCGGGTTGATCTTTGGCCGCCCGCTTGTGGGCGGGGCTACTGGCAGACTTGGAACGGCCGGCCGCGCCAACCCACGATGTTTCCGTACGGGTCGTAGACCGGCTGACGGGTCCAGTAGCAGCCCGGCCCGTTCAGCGGGGCGTTGTAGCCCGGATAGACCACGTAGCCGCGCGGCGCGGTGGCGCCCACGATGGCGGCGCCGGCGATGCCACCGATGATGAGGCCGGGCAGGAAGCCGCGGCCTTGCGCGGAAGCGGTGTCGATTGTGCTGACCATCGACCCGGCCAGGGCCGCAGCCGCAACGAGGGTAGTGAGCGTCTTGTTCATCTAAGTCTCCCCGATGAGCGGTCGGCGTGTGCCGAGCGCGCGAAAAGGTTCAGATTGCGGCGAAGCGCCCCCTCCAGAGATTGCTCGCTCTAGTCGACCAATTTGTCGGAATTTGGGTATGTAATCGACTACCACGCAAAAGAAAGCCCCGGTGTTCACAATATGGCACCGGGGCTTGCGCTGCGCTGCAGCGCAAGGAGCTTTGGCGATCAGCAAACCCGGTAGCCTACCCAACGCCAGCCGTTCCAGTACCGGCGCCAGCAGCTGTAGTAGGGGCCGTAATAGCTGCCGTAGTAGGGCCCGTAGTCATAGTAGCGCGGCGCGAAGGCGCCCGCGATGAGCGCGCCGGCAGCAAGCCCGCCGAAGAAGAAGCCAGGGCCACCAAAGTGACGGGCTTCTGCGGCGGAGGGCGTGGCGACCGCCGCAACGGCAACCGTCGCAGCGGTAGCAAGAGCGGTGAGAGTTTTCCTCATGGGGTCACCTCGGAATGATGGGGTAGAGACACAATGTCGACCCTGAGACGCAACATCCATTAGGCGTGCTGAATGAGTGCTGAATAACAGGGCCTGAATGCCGCCACGTTCGTCCGCGCAGAGCGTGTGCTGCAGTAACGAAGGCGCCAACTTTCCGCGATTTGCGTCGGCGTACGACCTCGCTGAAAGTGAATGTGTTCTTGATGTTAGCAACTCGTCGTAGATGTCGGCCGGAACGCCCGGTAGCTATAGGTCCTGCCACTGGTGAATGTAATGTCCGGTTCGCGGGCGTCATCATCCAATGTGACGAAAGTCATCAGTGATGATTGGACGTGGGCATGCCGAAGACCTCTGCGTGTCAATCCGATCGGCCGAGCGCTTCCTGCAATCGCTTGGCAAACTGCGAGAGACCGATCCAGCGCGGCCGCAAGTCGGCGGGCGGCGGCGCGGGTGCAACCGGCGTCTTGTCGGACGGCGGCAGTGGTGGGAGCCGCACCGGCCGCTTGGGAGGTTTTGCGACCGCCTTCCGCAGGGCTTCGCGGCCGACGTTGCGCAGGAAGGACTGCTCGTGCGGCAGGTCAAGTCGATCGACGGCGGCGGAGAGCGGCAGCCATTCCACCGCCCTGATGTCGCCGGTCAGCTTGCCGGGCGGCCCGTCGAGTGCCTGCATGCGCCAGAAATGGGCGATCTTCGGCCCATTGCCGCCGACATAGGAGATGAGGCCCAGGAATTCATGCACGCGCACCTCGCTGCCGGTCTCTTCGGTGGCCTCACGCCTGGCCGCGGCGATCGGCTTCTCGTTCAGCTTGAGTTTGCCCTTGGGCAACACCCAGGCGTCATCGCGCCGCCGCTGGACAACGGCAATAAGCGGCCGCGGGCCATTGCGGATGACGATACCGCCGGCGGCCATGGTGGGCGTGCGTCTCGATTTTCCCATGCCGAACCTCATAACCGATTCCGCGCCGGGCGCGAGCCCGGAGTTTACCTGCGTCGAGTCTCGGCTATGAAACCTCCGGGCAATCCGCCCGATTGACCCTGCCCAAGCGGCGGATTACGCCTTCGCTCGTCTGCTCGACGCGAATCAGGCATCCGAAGGGAGGCAACCATGCGACTCTGCTCAGGATTTCGTGCCGCGCTGATTGCGCTCGTCCTCGGGTTCGGTGCGCTGGCATCGCCAGCCCATGCCGATAGTGGCAGCATCAGCTTCAGGGTGCTCAAGGGCGGCTGGGTGATCGGCGCTTCCGGGGGCAGCGGCACGCTGATCTTCCACGGGCAGCGCTATCCGATCTCGATCGGCGGCCTGAGCGCGGGCTTCGTGTTCGGCGCGTCGGAGACCTTCTTCCATGGCGTCGTCCGCAATATCCGCAGCCCCTACGATGTCAGCGGCGTCTACGGCGCTGCCGGCGCAGGCGCCGCGGTCGGCGCCGGGGGCCAGGCCATCGTGCTCACCAACGACAGGGGCGCCGTGCTGGAATTAACCGGCTTCCAGGTCGGGCTGCAGGTCAACGTTGACCTGAGCGGGCTCAGCGTCTCGGTGCGATAGCGATAGCCGCCTTGGGGCCGGCCCGCGCGGCGCTCGTTCACGCCCGCTCGACACGGGCCGCGTAACACCCCGGCGCTGCGAAGTGGATGTGCAGATAGGCGGAGCGCGGATCGGCGAGCAGTCGCTCGATCGCGCTCTCGACCTGTGCGCCCTCAATGAGCTCGGTGCCGACCATCATGGCATCGCGATCGAAGGCGCGCACCGCGAGCGTGCGCTTGCGCAGCTGCTCCGGCACCGTGTCGACCGCGTCGTATGTCTCCTCGCCGGCCCGCACGAAGATCGCGAAACGCATGCGATAGGGCGACTCAACCGGATGATGCTCGTAATTGATCAAGACGAGTTCATCGCCGGGTTCCGCGTCGCTCAGGCTTACGCGGCAAGGATAGCCTTTATCCGCAATCTGCCGCACCGCGTGGTATCGAGCCAGCTCTTGGTCCGACAGTGCGAAGAGATGGGAAAACTCCTCAGCCGGTAAGCCTCGAATGCGAAAGTGCATGATCGGTCCTCCGTGTTGTGATGGAGGACATGTGCGACCGACGATGCGCGGCACGCCACCCGATTTCTGTCAGAACGTTGGCTTAGGGGCTGGTCCTCCGCGCAGCAACCGGCACACCAAACGCCGCCGGATAGAAAATAGAAGTCGGCCCCCTGCGCCCGACCGTAGACGATATTGCCGTCCACGCCGGGCGACATCGAAGCTAGCCCGTAAACAAGCGCCGCCACGCCGAACACCAGCATGGCGGCGAGCAGCGACGGTCCATTCGGCAGCGCGGCGCGTCCACAGCGCGAAGCCGAACACGATCGTCAGCAACGCCACGATGGCGGTGGGAGCAGGAAGCGCGCTCAAGAGCTCGTAAATGCCCTCTGCGGGCATGATCGTTTGCTGAACCGCGCCAGCAGAACGAGAGCGCATATGCGCTCTCGAGTCTGGCGGCAAAGTGCAACGCCGGCATCCCTCTGCCGCAGTGCGCTGCACGTCACTGCCTGCGGGTCAGCCCGGTGTCAGTCCCTTCGCCTTGATCTGTGCGGTTGCCTCCGGCGTCCTCAGATAGTTGATGAATGCCTTGGCAGCATCGGCCTCCTTGCTGTCAATGGCGACTGCGGCGGTGAAGATGAGGTTCTGCTGCAATTCGGCCGGAAAGGGCCCGGCGAGTTCGACGCCGGGCGCGACCAGCACATTGGTGAGGAACACGCCGAGCTCGGCGTCGCCCTTGGCGACCGCCTTGGGGATATCGCTGGTCGTGGGTTGCACCTTGGTCTTGGCTTTCATTGCGTCAGCGATGCCAAGGCGGTCGAACACGCTCAGCACATAGGCGCCCGCGGCGCTCGCCGGGATGAACGCGATCGATTGCGCCTTGAGCAGTGTTTGCTTCAGGGCGTCGGGCGTGGAGACGTCGGGTTTGGGCGTGCCGGCGCGCACCGCGACGCCGTAGCCGACTCGGGCGATGTCGATCGTCGGCCCCGCCGCGAAGCGCGCGCGGGCGGTAGCGTCCTTCATGACGTCGACTGGGACCACGCCGAGGTCGAACGGGCCCGAGGTGGCGGCCTTGATCAGGTTCGGTGTCGAGTCGAACTGGATGGTAAGCTTGTGGCCGCTCGCGCGTTCGAATTGCGGGGCGAGCTCCCTGAGGCTCTCCGTCATCGAGCCACCTGCCAAGACTTTGAGCTCCGCCGCCTGCGCGCCGGCGAGCGGCGAGAGGGCCAGCGCGAGGCCGAAGAGCGGAACGGCGATTAAACGTCTATGCATGGAATCCTCCCAAAACAGCTGTAGCGTTGCCTGCAATGAAACCGGAGCCCTGTCCACTCAGCATCGCCCCTTCATAGCATTGGCCATATGACCCGCGAAGGTGGTTTGGGTGGGCCTGGATCAAAACGTCTTTGGCAGGCCCGTCTGTCGCAAGGTGGCATTCACGGTATGGCGATTGGTGGTCCCGACAGCCACAGGAAAATTTCGCCGTGTGATCGGGCCGCTACCTTTGCCCTGGCGGACAAGCGTGCAGTCGCCCTGCAGCGGATCCCTGAGGGCACGGTCGAACTGTGGTGCCATCTATAGGATTGCAAGCGCGGCTTCACGCAACGCCGTGAGCTGCAGATAGACCGATTCTGGATCGACGCCCGGATGATTGTCGGGCAACAGATCGAGCGCCATCGCCGATATTTTTTGCCAGCAACTCGTCGCGTGTCGGCGCGTCAGCAGCGGCTGGGATGTCTCGCAGTGCCCGGTCCAAGCCTCTGCTTCGTCATCCCAGGCGGCCGCTATCGTAAAGCGGCTGCTCTCGTAAAGATGAGTGGTTTCGTCATTCACAGCGCCTTGTTGCTCTCCCGTACCGCCACCTGATCCACGTACACCTGCGCCCCCATGTCGATGAATTTCTTCGACATGTCCGCCATGCCCTGCTCCTTGTCGTTCAAGCTCGCCGCATAGTCGCGTACGTCCTGGGTGATCTTCATGGAGCAGAATTTCGGACCGCACATGGAGCAGAAGTGCGCGACCTTGTGCGCCTCCTTGGGCAAGGTCTCGTCGTGGTACTCGCGCGCGGTGTCGGGGTCGAGCGAGAGGTTGAACTGGTCGACCCAGCGGAACTCGAAACGCGCCTGCGAGAGCGCGTCGTCGCGGATTTGCGCGGCCGGGTGACCCTTGGCGAGATCGGCGGCGTGGGCCGCGATCTTGTAGGCGATGACGCCGTCCTTGACGTCGTTGCGGTCGGGTAGGCCGAGATGCTCCTTGGGCGTGACGTAGCAGAGCATGGCGGTGCCGAACCAGCCGATCATGGCGGCGCCGATCGCGCTCGTGATGTGGTCATACGCGGGCGCGATGTCGGTCACGAGCGGACCCAAAGTGTAGAACGGCGCCTCGCCGCATTCCTTGATCTGCTTCTCGACATTGATCTTGATCTTGTGCAGCGGCACGTGGCCGGGGCCCTCGATCATCACCTGGCAGCCCTTGGCCCACGCCACTTTGGTCAGCTCGCCGAGCGTCTCGAGCTCGGCGAACTGGGCGCGGTCGTTGGCGTCGCGGATCGAGCCCGGGCGCAGGCCGTCACCTAGCGAGAACGACACGTCGTACTTGTGCATCAGGTCGCAGATTTCGTCGAACCGCTCGTAGAGGAAGCTCTCCTT
>Ga0126381_100004419_pt1 | contig 15309 bp, 13 predicted proteins | sample PanSoiMetPlot_28_FD_96465 | JGI IMG/M metagenome (GOLD analysis project Ga0126381, IMG submission 96465) | Tropical forest soil microbial communities from Panama - MetaG Plot_28 | ecosystem: Environmental > Terrestrial > Soil > Tropical forest > Bulk soil | place: Panama | collected 2016-02-17 | reverse complement strand
CGGCGATTCCCTATTTGCGTTTCGAAAATGTCCGAACACGCAATCTCGATTGGATTTGGCACGAATCAGAAAGCTTCAACCGCTTTCGTGGAACAGAATGGATGCCGGAACCGTGCCGGAGTTGTCCGCAAAAAGAAATCGATTTCGGCGGCTGCCGTTGTCAGGCTGCGTTGCTCACCGGGAACGCCGCGAACACCGATCCGGTCTGCGAATTTTCCCCAAATCGGACCCTGGTGGACGCAGTGTTACGCGACATTAATTCGTCGAGCGATCACGGGCGCGATTGGACATATCGCAGCAACCCAAAAGTCACGCTGCTGCCAACTAATACATCATAGCCTCGCGTTGCGGAACTTTGGAGCACAGGCTGCCAGCCTGTGTTCCCCAGACATCGCTGCTGCGAATTATCGAGGCGTCGGTCTTAGCGCCGGTGTGGGTCGTGGCCTAGGTGTTGTGCGAGGCCTGACAGTAGGTGTTGGTCTAATTGTAGCCGTCGGACTAACCGTAGCTGTGGGCGTTCCTATAGGCGTAGCTGTTGCACTAGGAGTGGGCGTAGGCCTGCCTGCGGATGGCGTGAAGGCATACACTTTGTTATCGGCAGCGAAGTAGATTCGGCTGCGCGCGGCAATTCCAGTATTCCATTGCTGGGTGCCTGTCATCAATTCGTTGACACCGCCACCCGCATAGATCACCGCGCCGGTGTCGCCATCATAGCCGTGCAGGCGCTGGTCGCCTCCGTTTCCAGTTCCGGCTGCCCACACAATCGTGTTATTTGTGCCATCAATCGTTGTTACCCAGGGCGAGCCACGTCCATTCTCCGTCTGACTCCAGGCAAAAATGATCGCGGGCGGACTTGTTGCGGTAACCTTGTAGGCCTTGATCACCCCCGTATCATTATGAAAAGCAATATACGTTCCTAGACGGGTGTGATACTTGACGGCTGATGTCCCTCTGTTAATGCCCGAGACACTCGCCTGCGCCACAGGGAAAGTGATTCCACCTAGATTGTTGCGATCAAGCAGGTAGGCATTCGAATCCTTGCCCAGAGCAAGCACCAGCTCAGACGGCGTAGCGCCGGGCACGTCGATAACCGTGGCGCTGACCCCGCCCAAGTCAGTATCGCCTAGATCGAGATTGAACCAATTAGTAGGCGACCAGTAGTCCACAGGTTGGCCGCTCCAGATTGGTCCTGCTTGCAAGCGAATGATTGCTTCGCCCCCCATCCAGTTACCACCGGTGTTGAAGGTGTTTCCCGTAACCACGAACATGTTAGTGCCGTCACTCGCAACGCCGCCGTGCCCCCATATTCCGCCGCCTACAGCCGTCGTAGCCCATGCATTTGTGGCTGTATTACTGATATCGACACCGACAACCCAACCGTGATAATCATCGCAATCACCTGAGTAACCAGAGTAGGGCACATACACGATTCCGTTTACCAGAGCCAGTCCACCGCGTTCTTCTTGCACCCGCGACTCAAAGGTCATCCTGTTGTAGGTGGCCGTGGCGTTCACATCCACTGGCCAGCCCGCGTTGGTGGCGCCAGTGTCCACATTTAAGGAATAAATAAAATGCTTCTTTGTCGCGCCATCGATCAATGCATCGAAGAAAAGCGATCGGGAAACGAGATCGACTACGGGCGTACCGGTGATACCCACAGGATTGATGTTTGTGCACGTAAGACCAGAAGTCACCGGAGGCCCAGCATTGACCTGCCAGATTATTGTGCCGGTCGTGGCATCGAGTGCGTAGACATTGTTCGATTCGGTCACCGCAATGATCATCGGCCCGCTGGGGCCGCCTTCGATGTAAAGTGGTTGAGCGTAAACATTGCCGGAAATCGTGCCATCAAAGTCTAGGTCGCGTGTCAGGTTTGGAGCCGTGGACAACGTAAACGCCGGATCAATGTAAACGCCGTCCCGAGAAGCGTTGTTATGCTCCTGCGTTACGTTTACCTGCGCCATCGTCCGCGGCAGCACAGTCCATAGGCCGGCAACGAAAATCGCAAGACTCCAAATGAAATGCTTCATACACCCACGACCGATACGCCCGCGCTCCTTGTAGAAGAGAAGGCAGGCTCTTTGTCAAGGCTTTAGCTCGTCGCAACCGGTGGCCCAAGAGTGATTCGTGGTGATTTGTCTCAGTCGGTCAACATGGCGATCGTGGACGTCGGTTTGCAGGATGCCATTACAAACTCGTTTTCGTTTCGGCGACGCCGTCGACGTGCACGCGAGACAGGTGCACTACACAATCGTGATCGACCACTTATGGCGTTGGTCTTGGTGCTGGAGTCGGTCGTGGGCGCGGTGTTGCGACGGGCCTGACAGTAGGCGTTGGTCGGGGTGTAGCACTTGGCGAGGCAGTTGGGGTCAAAGTTGGACTAGAAATAGGAGTTGGGGTGGATGTGGGAGTTGAGGTGGCTGTTGCCGTCACAGTCGCCGCGGCGGTAGCAGTCGGCGTTGCAGTCGCAGTTGCAGTAGGTGTAGGGGTTCCACCAGGTAGCATAAAAGCATACACCTTGTTATCGGCGGCAAAGTAGATTCGACCGCGAGCGGCGATTCCGGTGTTCCACTGCCGCGTGCCAGTCATCAATTCGTTGACTCCGCCGCCGGCATAAATGACCGCACCGGTGTCTCCATCGTAACCATGCAGCCGCTGGTCGCCTGCAACCCCGGCTACCCACACAATCGTGTTATTGGTTCCATCCGTCGTTGTCACCCATGGTGAGCCTCGGCCGGTCTGGCTCATGCTCCAAGCAAAGGTTATGGCAGGCGGATTTGTCGGTGTAATTTTGTATGCTCTGATCGAGTTGGACTCGTTGTGAAACCCAAAATAGGTCCCCTGGCTGGTGTGGTACGTGACAGCTGACGTTCCTCTGTTAGTTCCAGAGACGTTAAACTGGGCCACTGGCATGCCGACGCCGCCGAGATTATTGCGATCAACCAGATAGGCATTCGAATCTTTTCCGAGGGCAAGCACTAGCTGGGAAGGCGTAGCGCCCGGCACATCGACTACAGTGGCGCTAACTCCACCAAGGTCGGTGTCGCTTTGATCAAGCGACAACCAATTAGTAGGCGCCCAAAAATCGCTAAAAACGGAGCCGGATTGGAAACGAATAATCGCTTCGCCACCCATCCAGACACCTCCAGTGTTGAAAGTGTTGCCAGTAACCACAAACATGTTAGTACCATCGCTAGCGACGCCGCCATGTCCCCAAATCCCACCACCAATGGCCGTTGTCGCCCAAGCCATCACATTCGGAGGATTGTTAATGTCCACGCCCACAACCCAGCCATGATACGTCTCACAGTCACCGACGTAAGCGGAGTAAGACACGTATACGATCCCGTTAACAAGAGCCAGTCCACCGCGCTCCTCCTGTATCCGCGATTCAAAGGTCATTCCGTTGTAAGTGGCAGTCGCGTTGAGATCCACGGGCCAACCCGGGGTCGTGACGCCGGTGTCCACGTCCAATGAATAAATGAAATGCTTCTGGGTCGCGCCGTTGATCAACGCGTCGAAGAAGAGTCTTCGGGAAGCTAAATCGACAACCGGCGTCCCAGTGATACCGGTGGGATTAAAACCTCCGCACGGGGTGGATGGGACAGGCGGACCAATATCAGTGCGTGACCAGATCGGCAGGCCAGTCGTGGCATCAAGCGCATACACATTGTTCTGTTCCGTCACCGCGATGATCATCGGTCCATTTGGGCCGCCCTCGATGTAAAGCGGTTGGGCGTAAACGGCGCCGGAAATCGCGCCACTGAAGTTGAGATCACGCGTCAAGTTGGCCGCGGCCTCGGGCGTGAATGCCGGATCAATGTAAACGCCGTCGCGGGAAGGATTATTGTGCTCCTGTGTGACGTTCACCTGCGTGCCCGCATGTGCAACAACACCACATACGCAAACAACGAGAATTGCGATAATGAAAATGAATCGCCTCATACGGCCCGAACGAATACTCCCGCCCTCCTTTTACAACAGCACGCCGGTTTTCTGTCAAGGACTTCCGACAGCCCAACCGCGCTTCAAGAGTAACGCCGTTGTCATTTCTCGGGGTCACCCCGGGGCGCCGTGTTGCGGAATTACCGACCTCTGCTACATACACGCTTTCAGTTTTTTATTTTCGCACTGATGGCTAAATCCCGTTTGCTGCTGGCTTGCGCAGCCGCGTTCACTTTCACATTTGCGCTGGGAGCCGAGTCTGCAGTTCAGCACGCGGAGGCATCCGCACAGAAAACCCCAGCGGCTCCTAAAGAACCCGCGATCACATTCAATTCCGTGCACGTGGATGGACCATATATCGCGATGACGTTTGATGATGGGCCGAGCGCAGTTCTGACGCCGAAACTGCTCGATCTACTCGCTGCGCATCATATCAAAGCCACATTCTTTGTGATCGGCGAAAATGTTGCCGAACATCCCGAGATCGTGGCTCGGGCCGCACGCGAAGGTCACGAAATCGGAAACCACAGTTGGTCGCACCCCAACTTCGCGAAGATGTCTCAGGAAAACGTTCGGAGTCAGCTGCAGCGAACTGACGATGCAATCAAGAACGCCACAGGCCAGCGTCCCACATTGCTCCGACCGCCATACGGATCGATCACAGACCGGGAAAAACGATGGATACACGATGAATTTGGATACGACATTATTCTTTGGGATGTTGACCCGCTGGACTGGAAACGACCCGGCCCGGCAGTAGTCCGCAGTCGGATTCTGAAGGAAACGCGACCGGGTTCGATCGTGTTGTCCCACGACATTCATCCGGGGACGATCGAAGCGATGCCTTCCACGCTCGATGAACTCGAGGCCAAAGGTTTCAAATTTGTGACCGTTTCAGAATTACGCGACATGGCGACACCGGTTACGCCGCGTCCGAGTCCGCAAGAGGGCGAGAAGGCTCCGCCGAAAGCCATTCCGGTTGTCTCGCCAACTTCTCCTCCGACATCTTCTCCAAGCGGTTAGCTGTGGTAGAGCGACGCCGCGCTGCCCCGAAACCTTTTGGGAGTGGCCGCCGCGCGCCGGACCTACGTGGAGAATTGAACGACTACTTTTTCGCGGCTCCGCTACCGCCTGCCGCTAGCTGCCGGTCGCTTTGCCGCCGCGCAAGAACGAAATGATTGTTATCGCCATAGTTGCGCCACGGACCCGGAGGCACATCGCGGACTTCCACGAATTGCCAGTCAGTGACGTCAGTCGGCGCTAGTCCCAGATAATCGCGAACTGCTGGGGACACATCCAAACCGGCCCCATGGTTAAGATTCGGCTTCGGCCGCTCATTCCCGAAGACGTATTGAAAATGATCGGTGCGGAACGGCCCGCAATCTTCCCATTGCGCGTAGCAAACGCGATTATTTCCCCTGCGAATGGCGACCCACCGATCGCGGCAAACTGATTGTCCCTGCCCGTTGTACGCCTGCTTGAACCATGGAATGACAAGCGGCGCTTCCGGCTTGAACTGGCCATGTGTAACGTCGTTGTACGGCAACGCACAGTAAAAGGGATTTTGTTTTGGGGTGAATGCCACTGGTATAGATGCACCTGACGAATTGCGCCTTCCATTCGGATCATCCGTACCGCCATAACTCGCCGTCCAGTTATAATCCCAGCAGCTTTTGTAGTTCGGCACGGGATTATTTCCGCTGGCTTGTTCTCCCACCCAGAAGACGGTCGTCACAATGTTCATTTTCCACGGGTAGCGCTGGACTGCTGGGTGCGAACTGGTCGGGATAAGCACCTGGGGTTCCACCTTGAGCAACGCCTGCTCCCGCAGCTTCATCGCGTACTTGGCAAAGTCCCCCGCTGTCGCGTAGGGAGAACTTGACTGTTCGTCCCCGAAGACTTTCGGGGCGCCAGCAACTGCAAGACTGAAACAAACCGCGAGAAGTCTCTTCATGCAGACCAGTGTTTCTTCTATCCGATTCCAGGGACTCAGGCAAGGTGAATTTTCCCAGTCGCTCCTGTTGAGCAGGGACTTTTGCCTCTCAGAACGGCATGTCTTGGACTTGAATCCGTGATCGTTGAGATCAACGCACAGCGTCAGGGCAGCCGTATGTTGTCGATCAAACGCGTCTTGCCAAAGAACGCCGCCAATAGAAGCACCGAATTCGGTCCGGCTATATCAACCAGCTGCAACGTTTCCGCATCCATAAGCTCGACATAATCGATGCGCGCCAGCGGTGCTTCATCGATGATCCTCCGGGCAAGCGTGACGATATCGGCAGCAGTGTTTTTGCCGGCAGTCGCCGAAGCCCGGAGCGCTTTGTATAAGATTGCTGCCTGCTTCCGTTCGTCAGGATTCAAGTACTGATTGCGCGAGCTGCACGCCAGACCGTCTTTCTCCCGGACTGTAGGGACAGCGATGATATCGATGTTGAAATTCAAGTCGCGCACCATGCGGCGGACGATCGCCAATTGCTGAAAATCTTTCTCGCCAAACACTGCCGCATCGGGACCAACAATGTTAAACAACTTCGCGACTACCGTGCAGACCCCGCGAAAATGCCCGGGCCGCGATTCGCCCTCAAGTCTGCTCGATAATGACGTCTCCTCTACGAATGTGGACCGATCGGTTGGATAAACCTCCTCGACCGCAGGACGAAATAAAAAATCCACACCCGCATTCCGGCAAAATGCTTCGTCCTCATTTTCCGGCCGCGGATAGCGCTCGAAATCGCTGCCCGGCTCAAATTGAAGCGGATTCACGAAAATACTGACAGCTACTTCGCCGTCTTGGCCGGCAGCCTGGCGAGCCACCCGAACCAACTCGCCGTGCGCCTTGTGGAGCGCACCCATTGTCGGCACGAGCACGCGGCGCTTCACATTCGGCACCGCCCGCGCCTCCGCGATGGTGGTCAGAATTTTCACACCGCCAGCTTTATACAACTGCCTCTGAAACTCATCTCAATGAAGACCCTGTCATGTTGAGCGAAGCGCTGCAACGAAATGCAAAGCATGAGGCCATCAAAACATCTCTGGTCTATTTCGGCTTGCGAATCGGTCCAAAATGAATCTGAGATTGAAAGCCTGGCCCAGAGGACGTTGTCCGCTTCGTTGCAGATTCGCTTCGATCAGAATGACACTACGGGAACGCTGTATCGGCGCGAATCTTCGGCATTGGTCATTCGGATTTCGTCATTGGTTCCTGATCCCTCACTACTACTTCCAACTTAATCTCCTGAAATGCCAATTGATCATGAATAAGACCAAGTAACTCGAGAGCGCGCGTGTCGGGCATGTGCGCGCAACGCAATTCGATGCGCGCCGCCTTGCCGACGAGTTCCGCATGCGCTTCCGCTAGTTCGCCGTCGAGCAGGAATGAAACATAAGCGTTGAACCGCTCCTGGAGCGCCAGTAATTGATCATCCGAGCCGTCCCAATCGTTAGGCTCGTTCATCACCAGAACGACCTGATTCGCCTTGGCATCATGCGCGATCACGTCGATGACGCCGATGCGACTTTTGAATTCTCTAGCGTGAGGTTTGTTTTCCATTGAGCCAATTCGGAGTTGGACGTTCGGTCTTCGGCATTCGATGTTCAACACAAACGAACCACGAACGTTAATGTCACCATGGCACGATCAAAACAGCCAGGCCAGTTGACGCTACTTGGGCGAAGCGACGTGAAACTGCCCTCCTCCCCTGCCGGCGCGCGTCTCGAAACGTTCCCAAATCCAGCGCCGACCCGCATTTATCGGATTCATTTCGAGACAGATGATTTCACTTCCGTTTGTCCGGTGACAGGCCAGCCCGATTTCGCAAGGATCGACATCGATTATGTGCCAAACCATCTCTGCATCGAGAGCAAATCACTGAAATTTTATCTCGCCTCGTACCGAAACGAGCGCGCGTTCAACGAAGCCGTCACGAACCGTATTTTGGACGATTTCATCAAAGCATGCGCCCCGCGCGAAGCGATCGTCACCGCGCAATTCTCCGCGCGCGGCGGAATCGCCCTCACCGTGCGCGTCGAGTATCCAGACAAACGCATTGGAAGAGGGCTCACACAGAGGTCACAACGCAGTCATAATTAAACCTTTTTTGTGTCCGTTGTGGACTTCGTGTGAGGTCTAACGAGCGAAAGAGAAAATGAAACGCGCAGTCGTCCTATTGAGTGGCGGAATCGATTCAACAACCACGCTCGCGATTGTACTCGCCGACGGCTACGAAGCCTACGCGCTGTCGTTCGATTACGGCCAGCGTCACCGGATCGAAACTGAAGCCGCGCATCGCACCGCCAATTCGTTAGGCGTAAAAGAGCATCGCATCGCAAGAATCGACCTCCGTGTCTTTGGCGGCTCGGCGCTCACGGACAATGTCGCCGTGCCGAAGCAGCGTGCGGAGACAGAAATCGCGCACGGAATTCCGGTTACGTATGTGCCCGCGCGCAACACCATCTTTCTCGCCTATGCACTTGCCTGGGCCGAAGTCATTGAGGCCAATGACATTTTCATCGGCGTAAACGCGATCGATTACAGTGGCTACCCCGATTGCCGTCCGGAATTCATCGTAGCGTTTGAGAACCTGGCCAGCCTCGGGACCAAAGCCGGTGTCGAAGGCAAACGCTTCCAGATTCATACGCCGCTCATCAAATTTTCCAAAGCCGATATTATTCGCAAAGCCGTAGAGCTGCGTGTCGATCTCTCACTCACGCACAGCTGTTACGATCCGACGTCGGAAGGTCTTGCCTGCGGCGGATGCGATTCCTGTCTCCTGCGCCTCAAAGGCTTTCGCGAGGCCGAAATGAAAGACCCGATCCGCTACGCGAGAAAATGAAACACCACTTTCGTGTCATTCCGAGCGAAGTCGAGGAATCTCTGAATCATTCGGACCAGGAAGAAATCAGAGATGTTTCGCTTCGCTCAACATGACAGAATTAGGTACAGATGAAGCGGTTCTTCAGGACTTTCGAGCTCTCGAAAAACGAACAGCGCATCGTGCTCGTCGTTATACTCCTTTTGATCACATTTGCATTCGTCGGATACGAGCGACGCATTCATTGTCATCCCGAGGAAAGCAGACTCGCGGTAGAATCGAATGCCTCTCCGACTCCTGCGCAAAACAAGAATGGGCGGTAGCTTATGCGGCACGCAATTGTAACAATATTGTTTTGCCTTTTTGTGGGCATTTGGCCGCTGCAGACAGAATTAAGATCGATGTTCGGCAGGTCGATGGTGCCATTAGGGAGCAATTGTTCACACTGACGCGGCGAGGAATGCCTACAGAGCAGGTTTACGACTTTGTCGAATCCCACCTGCACCGCGATGGTCCGGTTGTTGGTTGGCCTTCGAAGACGCGAAGGAAGCGGTTTGGAAATTTCTTTTTGGCCTACTTAGGCCGCTATCTCGAGCCACGGAATCTCTTTGTCTTTCCCACAGTTGTCCAAGCCTTTTGGTATTTCGAGCACGATAAGCTACGCGACATCCGCGTACGACGAGTAGTAAGTGGAATGTGAGGCGGTCGTCCTGTTCGTAGAACTCAATGTTCCGCTAACCCAGGAATTCTTCCGTAACCGACGAAGGCTGGACTGATTTTCGCGTCACCACTCTTGGGTGGCGGAGGCAATTTGAAATCGAACACGCTGACGCCCCAACGTTGTTTCCCGTCATAGGTGCGGCCGTCGCTTGATCCGAGCATTACGCGCCTATTTGTTCCTTTCTCGCGGCCGAGATAAATCATGGTGTGGGTAATCGGCGGGTCACGATCAATGCTATACGTGCCGCGCCAGAAAAGCAGGTCGCCCGGTTTGAGGTCATCGAGTTCGAATGAATCCTCCTTGCGACTTAGCACTGCTTTGAAATCTCCAGCTTTACGCACCCAAACATACTGCTGACTGGAATCGCGCGGAACATCGGGAAAGCCGTTTTGTTTTAGAACGTAATAAATGAAGCCGGAGCAATCCATCCCGCCGTTTTTCGGATCGGCAGAGCCATAGGTGTAACCGAGATTTTGTTTTGTCAGCGTCAATCCAGCATCGAGGATCTGGCGTACTCTTGGCGGATTATTATTGTAACCTGCTATTTGATCAGGCGACAGACTCACGTTCGGCCAGGCTTTCTTACCTGAAGCACGCTCGGAGGACGAAGGCACTGGCGTTTCCGATGGAGTCGCGGATGGACTTTCTTCGGGCTCCAGTGTTGGAGTCGGGCTCGCATTTTTTCGCTTCGATTTGTTTGTCGGCGTAGGAGTAGGCGTCGCCTTCTTTCGCCGCGGCGAAGCGGTCGGCGATGGCGTGGGCGTCGCTTTCTTCGCGGATGGCTTTCGATGTTTATGGGCGGGACTCGGCGTTGGCGTCGGCGCGAGAATCTTTTTGATCTTATTGCCTAACGATTCTTCGGCCGCAGGCGTGGTGGAGGCACTGGATAAAAGCCCACCTAGCAGAAGACAGCAGCTTATTCTGTTGAGGGTCATCGATCTTGTAGGGCGTTACTGTGAAACGCCAGTTACAGGCGTCTGACACAGATGCCTTACAGTTTACCGTCTTCAGCGCGGAATCCAGCACGTGGTCACGAGCCGCCAGGTGCGTTGAGGAGAGCGCGGGCTATACCCGATTAAGAAGACGCTAGCTCCTGGAGAATTGCTTTATTAAGACGAATGCCGGCCTCGAAATTTTCAAGAGGAAAATTCTCGTTAGGCGAATGAGCGCGACAATCGGGGAGCGCAAGTCCTACGAGCAGCGTTTCGATGCCGAGAATTTCGCGGAACTGAGAAACGATCGGTATGCTGCCGCCCTCGCGTATCAGGGCAGCGTCGCGGTTGAACGCTTTGCGCAACGCGCGTTGTGCTGCTTCGCCCATCGCCGAGTGCGGGTCGGTGAGATACCACGGTCCGCTGTGGCCGGTGGTAATTTCCATCGTGACGCTTTTGGGCAGATTTTTTTCCAAATGCGTTTTTGCCAGTTCCAGAATCTCCTCGCCTCGCTGTTCTGGTACCAGACGGAACGTCAGTTTTGCCATCGCGTGACTGGCAATCACGGTCTTGGTCCCCTGCCCTTGATAACCGCCCCCGATCCCGTTGACCTCGGCAGTCGGCCGCGCCCAGATGCGTTCGAGTGAATTGTAACCGGTCTCGCCAAAAAGCTCAGGCACACCCGTTTCCTCTCGAATCAGTTTATCCCCATCGGCCGGGAGTTTTCGCCACGCTTCGCGTTCCCAGTCTTCCAGTGGTTTCACGCGATCGTAAAAACCCGCTATGCTCACCCGACCCTCGCGATCATGTAGGGTGGCGAGCAATTGCGCCAGGGCGGTGATCGGGTTCATGACCGCCCCGCCGAAAACGCCGGAATGCAAATCCATTTTAGGACCGGTTACTTTGAGCTCAAGCGCCGTGACGCCGCGCAATCCATAACTCATGGTCGGAACACCGCTCGCAATCATTCCGGTATCAGAGACAACTGCCACGTCACATTTCAGCGCGTCGCGATTATCACTGAGAAAAGGAGCCAGATTACCACTGCCGATTTCCTCTTCCCCTTCGATCACCAAATGCAAATTGACCGGCAGCTCACGATGCTCTTCGATCGTTTCCTGAATTCCGAGTATGTGCGCAAGGATTTGGCCTTTGTTGTCCGTGGCGCCACGCGCGAAAACATAGCCATTCTTCAACACAGGCTCGAACGGCGGCGAATCCCAAAGCTCCAGCGGATCCGGCGGCTGCACGTCGTAATGCCCATAAATCAAAACTGTCCGGTGTCCAGACTGATGCGCATTGCGTGCCCACACAATGGGATGACGTTTCGTAGGTACAAGCTGCGTTTGCAGACCGATTCTTTTGAGCTTGTTCACCAGCCACTCTGCACATTGGACCAGTTTTTCCTTGTACTGATCGTCAGTCGAGACGCTTGGAAACCGCAGGAACGAGTAATACTCCTCAAGATAATTGTCGCGCATGGCGGGAAGATTAAACCCGCGTTCCCGCGAACGTCCAATACTGACCGTACACAAAGGAATTGTAGGGCGGGCGAATCGCCTGCCCTGTGCAAACTCGGCAAGCGGAGCGCTTGCCTACAATAGCAAACTCACGCGCTTCGCTGCTCGGAACTCGCAATGGATCTCCGCGCGCCATACAAAATCGATGCGAGCGCCAGAACAATTCCAGTCACGAGGAATTCGCGAGCGGTCGCGTGTGCGAGAATCCAAATGATCGCGACGATCGCGAGCGCGGGCACAATTTTCATCCCGGGAAAATTAAAGGGCTCACCATCCGAGCGCACATTGCGCTGCACCAACACCCAGCAGGCAGCGCAGCAAAGCAGATACATCAGCAACACCGCGACGTTCGAAAGCACGGCCAGCTTCTCGAATGTGCCGCTGATTGAAAGCGCGAACGCGAGTGCCGCGTACGTGATGATCGCCACATCCGGTGATCGGTGGCGTGGATGCACATGCGCGAAAAACTGCGGCAACGCACCGTCGCGACCAAATGCAAAAATCATTCGCGGTGAACTCAGGATATCGCTGGTCACAAATCCAAACGCAGAGATGCTCGCTCCTGCGAGCAGAATCATGCGACCCAGGTTGCCGAGAAATGTCGCCGCGGATTCAGCCAGCGGCGCGTCCGGATGGTTTCCCAGATCGACGCCAAGCGTCCCCTGCGCGACGAGTTGGATCATCAGATAAATGATGGTTGTAATCACCAGCGCCAGATAGGCCGACCGCGGAACGGTGCGCGCCGGGTTCTTCACTTCGCCACTTGGGATCAATGCCACCTCGATCCCTACGAACGCGAAAATTAACAGAATAACGGCGTCGCCTAACGATTTGCTGCTGGGCCAACCATTCCAGGAAAGGTTCGGTACGTGAATAAAAAAAATTCCGACGCAAACGAACAATAGGAGGGGCAGAAGCTTTGCCACAGTGATTACCGTGACCGCGCCAGCGCCCTCGCGCACGCCTCGGATGTTGATGAACACCAGCAAACCGTAGACGGCAAACATCACTATGACCCGCACTACCGGCCCACCGAGGAAGGGAACCACGAGTGCCACGGAATTCGCCAAGACGTTCACCACGCCAGCGACCGCCCCGAGCGCCGTCAGAAAATACAAGACACCTGCGAGGAACCCGACATAGCGCCCAAACGCCACTTCGACATAAGCGTAAAGACCGCCGGTTAATGAAATACGGCTACCGGCAATCGCGAAACAAGTAACGAACAACACCATCGCAATCGCACAGCAAATAAACGCGAGTGGCGCCGCAGATCCGAGTCCTTTCGCGATTGTAGCGGGAATTACGAAAATTCCCGCACCGATCGTGGAACTGACAATATTCGCGGTAAGGGCCGGAATCCCGATACCACGGACCAATTGATGATCGACGCGTTCCTCCTGCTCTATCCACGATCGCGCCTTATCTGCCATTGGCGCATCGTGTGTCATTCAGTTGTCCAAAGCAAGAGAACGACTTAAGCTTATTGGCTAAGGGATGATATGTGGGTGGGCAATGAGTCACTGTTTCGGGCAACTGGTACACTCAAAGGCATACGCCCTAGGGAACCTAGCCCACACCTCCGCAACACAAGATCGTGTGGTGGGAGATCCCGGAACCCCTTCAAATTGTGTGATTTTTCGCTTGTCACCCCAATAGCCCTGCTGTATTGAGGCTCCCAAGGCGCGGGTTTTGGCCCAAAATGCATTTACAATCGCTCGAGCTGTTCGGCTTCAAATCGTTCGCCGATAAAACTGTCTTCAATTTTCACGAGGGCGTCACCGCCATAGTTGGGCCGAACGGCTGCGGAAAATCCAATGTGCTCGACGCAGTACGCTGGGCGCTCGGCGAACAATCCGCCAAATCGCTTCGCGGCGACGAAATGGCGGACGTGATCTTCAACGGCGCGGATACGCGCAAGTCGGTGGGATTTGCCGAGGTCTCGGTCACGTTCACCGATTGCTCGGAAGAGCTCGGAATAGAGTGGCACGACGTGCGCGTGACGCGCCGTGTTTATCGCGACGGGAATTCTGAATACTTGCTGAACAAAACGCCATGCCGACTTCGCGACATTCAAAGTCTTTTTGCCGATACCGGCATTGCGCGGACCGCTTACTCCATGATGGAGCAAGGCAGAATCGACATGATCTTGAGCTCGCGCCCCGAGGATCGTCGCGCGGTCTTCGAAGAAGCCGCCGGGATCACCAAGTACAAGACACAAAAACGTGAGGCGCTTCGAAAACTCGAGGCAACCGAAGCGAATCTTTTGCGCATCGGCGACGTGATCAAGGAAGTGAAACGCCAGATCGGTTCTCTGCAGCGGCAGGCGGGGAAAGCGCGCCGTTATCAGGCGTTACATGCAGATCTCCGCGTGCTCGAAACGCATCATGCCCGGCAGCAACTCGATTCGCTTGAGCGCGAGGCCGGCGCGTGCCGGGAAGACATTAAACGTTTGACAGAAACGGAGCAAAGCACCCGGGTGAGGATCGATCATGCTGAAAACGCGCTCGCCGAAGAACGCCGCGCGTTGGACAAGATAGACACAGAAATCACAGGCTCGCGCTCGGAAGTGCAACGGCTGGACAGCGAAATCGCCGCACATCGCAGCCGTATTAATTTTAACAAGCAGCGCGCACAGGAGCTCGCCGATTTGATCGAGCGCGCCTGTCGTGACATCGGCGAGGCTGAAAAGAAACGCAAACACCACGCGGCTGACATCGAGCAAACCAACAGCTCGATTGCAAAAATCGAGCGGCAATTGAAGGAACACGAAACCGAGCTGACCGAGCTCTCTATTCTAGCCGGAGAAATCCACAAAAGCCGGACCGAGCGTGATGCGGGGTTGCAACAATTGCAGCTCGCGTTTTCGAAATCCGAGAGCCGAATCTCTGCGATTGATGAAGAACTCTCTGGAACGAAAGTGCGACGCGACTCAACTGGCGCACAAATCAAACAACTCGCGAGAGAGATAAAAAACCTGGGTGAAGCACGTGAGAAACTGGCTAGGCAAATCGCTGTCTCACTAAACGAGACTGGGCAGAGACCAATCGACGTAGAAGCCAGTCTACGGGAAAGAGAAAAACTGCTCTCGGAAACTGAACAGCATCTTGCGGTGGTTGAGCGAACGCTTGCCGAAAAGCGATCACGGCTGGACGTGTTGCATCAGCTGAACGAACAAGGCGAGGGGCTCACCGAAGGCTCGCAAGCTCTGCTCAAAGGTAGACACGGCCCTGAGAAATTCCGCGATGCGATTGCCGGATCGCTCGTTGGGCAACTTGAGGTCGATCCACAATTCATCCAGGCGATTGAAGCCGCACTGGGCCGCAATCTGCACGCCATCGTTCTAAAAGATGCGAATGTTGCTTCGGAAATCATCGCAT
>Ga0126381_100004418_pt1 | contig 15311 bp, 16 predicted proteins | sample PanSoiMetPlot_28_FD_96465 | JGI IMG/M metagenome (GOLD analysis project Ga0126381, IMG submission 96465) | Tropical forest soil microbial communities from Panama - MetaG Plot_28 | ecosystem: Environmental > Terrestrial > Soil > Tropical forest > Bulk soil | place: Panama | collected 2016-02-17 | reverse complement strand
CTCCGGACTTCCAGAACGAATCTCGCGGGCTACTCTCATTAGATCGCTCACCACTGCCACGCCGGTCGGGTGCGGACCTGCGCCCTTGCCGTAGTAGAACGTATCCGCGCCCCACTTGCCACGGGCCCAGATGGCGTTGTAGGCGCCGCGCACGCTCGCAAGAATCGTTGAATCCGGAATCAGCGAGGGTCGCACGGAGAGCAACAAACCTGCTTCTGTCTGGCGCGCCGAACAAACGAGACGAATCGTGTGATGCAGCAGATGCGCATACTCAAAATCGATCGGCGTGACTCGACGGATGCCTTCCGTGTAGATATCGGGGGGCACAATTCGTACGCCGAAGGCCAGCGCTGAAAGAATCGCGAGCTTGGAGCGTGCGTCGATTCCATCTACGTCGGCCGAAGGATCCGCTTCCGCGTACCCGAGCTTCTGCGCCTCGGCGAGCACATCCTCGAAGCTGGAGCCGCGCGATTCAATCTCGGTGAGGATGTAATTGCAGGTTCCGTTGAGTATCCCGTATAGCGCCGTAATGCGGTCACCGGATATGCCCTCGCGTAGGACGGCATGAACCGGAATGCCTCCGGCGGCGCTTGCTTCCATCGCGAGATTAATCCCGGCGGCTACAGCCTTGTCCCACAGTTCCGGACCGCGCAGCGCGATCAGCTCTTTATTCGCTGTGACCAAGGACTTCTTGCGCGCGATCGATGCCTCCGCGATCTCGAGTGCGACTCCTGTCCCGCCGATGAGCTCGACGACGATATCCACGCCAGGATGTTCCACCACTTCTCGCCAGTTGGAAGTCTTTGTCGCATCCGCAAACGCTGGGTCGAATTTCTTCGCCGTGACTCCACGGCTGCACACCGCGCGCACATGCAGCGGAAATCCGAGCTTCTGGGTGATTCCTTCCGCATTCTGTGCAAGGATATCGAGCGTCCCGGAGCCCACATTCCCCAATCCAATAATCCCCAAGGTAACTGGCTTCATGATTATTTAACGACCAACTTAAATTCGACCTCCAACACCAACGCCTCCGGCAGAACTCGAACCGCGTTCAGGCTGAAGGCAGCCATTTCGCGCTTATAAACCGAGGTTAGGTCTGTGGACTCCAATAGCTTCTTCGCCTGCCCCTGCACTTCCACCTTTACGTCCTTCGAAAAACTTTGCTCGAGAGCTGCCCTCACGCGGCGGATGTAGTAGTTATCCTTCACCGCCGTAACTCTTACATTCTCAAACGCGATCGCCCCGTTCTTCGGCACGGGCGCCGCCGTCAGCGTGAACTCAAAAGAATCGCCGAGCCCCACGCAAGAACCCAACACCGAAAGCGCCGATCGTCCGCTAAAGCGCGCGACGATTTTCAGCCGGTCTCCATCCGAGCCAATCCGCGGATGCTCCAGATACGCGTACTGGCAATGCGTCCTTGGATTCCCGCGCACCCACTTGCGCCCGTCTTCCGTGAAAACCTGTTCGGAAATCAGCCTCTCCAACGCTCCGTAGCGAAGCTCCAGATCGGCGGCGCACGCAGGGAGCGCCCATAGCGCGAACAAAATCCGCGCAACTGAAGCTTTCATGAGTGGCTTGTATCATTGTAGGCATGCGCCGCCTATGCCTGCTCCTTTTGCTGGCCGCGTTTCTCCCGGCCCAAGACGTTCCGTTCGGCTCTCGCGATAACGCGGATAGTGACCCGAAGCTTCCGAACGGAAAGTCGCAGAAGCAAGCCATCATTCAAGCCGAGCACAAGCAGAGCATCGCGGACGCGCAAAAGATGGCGGACTTATCGGCTGAAGTTCAAATGGAATTGCAGAAGGGCGACGCGAATATTGTATCGCTCAAGATGTTGAAACAATTGGAAGAGATTGAGCGGCTGGCTAAGCGAATCCATGGGCGTCTGAATAAGATCTAAGAATAGGGTCGGAGGGATTGCCCAGAGTATTTGCAAAACTCAGAGAGTTGCGGCTTGAGACGGACGGCGGATCTCCAGATCCGCGCCGGGACTGGAGACCCGCAGTCCACCGGTCGCCGAATGTTGCAAGACTCTCTGCCAATCACTACATGAGGCTAGGAGACGCTCATGTTGATTACGTCGAAGTGGAAGCGCTCGGGCGGCAATGCGCTGACAGGCTCTCCGGTCATAGCCGACCACTTGTCATAGGCTGAGGTTCCCACCGTCGAATCCAAGTAGAACAAGAATTGGTTCGAGAAACACCGTAGCGGGGGAGGCTGACGGAAGGTGAGCCTCATACCCACGGCCTTTGGCAGCGCGACGCCACCGGTCTCCACATGCTTATCGCCGAGCAGTTGCACAAAGCTCGAACGGCCTGCATGCGGCCAGATATCATGCTTTAAAACGTTTCGCAACTCGAGGCGCGTATCGAACGTGGTCTCGCACTGGCGAATCCACTCGACAATGCTGTCGCCCCACTGCCATTGCGCGATGAATAACATGTAGCGGTCGACGAGGTTGACTGCCAAATCCATGCGGCGGCGGTCCAACTCCATCGGGTCAAGAGCCATAGACTCCAGCGAATGCAGTAGTTCTTCCTGCTCGATCAGGTTTTGCGCCATGTGCATCACAAGATCTAACCGCGGCACTTCCGGCGCTACCTTCACGAGGAGCGGAGGAAGCTCATGCAACTTATTTCCCGGAATCTCAACGAATCTGCGCCCACCAACGATTTCCATACAAGCATCCAGAGTCTCAACATCGGACTAAACCCGATATCTTGACCTTCCTGCCCATACAGATGCAGGTAAGCAGCCACAAGTTACTAAACCTACCGGACTTCCAGATGAAATCCTCTATACCTTTTGCGGAGCATGCTAGGGATGATAAGTGGATAGAGCACCAAACTCGATATGGTATCCGCGATACTCAACCCGAACGAGTTCACTAGTGGATCGTCAGTAGAAACCCTGGGCAGCGTGATTCCCGCTACCTTTATGAGCAGCGAGATCAGAAACAAAGCCGCGAACGTGAGTGGAATGGTCCGCCAGGAGAGCAGCCACATCGCTTTGAAGCTTTGCTGGTAGTTGAGCTCGGGCTTCGCAACCTGATTCGTTACAGCGACGATGCGGTTGCGCTTAAGCGCTCGCCGCACAACCCACGGAGCGACGATGAAGAAGGACGCCACTCCCCAGATCACATCCAGCAGCGCACCTTGCGCGTCGAGCACGCCGTGGATCACAACGACCATTGCCAAGTCGATCAGCGTGAAGGGCCAAATGATCTCCCAAGACAGGCGGAAACGTTGCGCCAGTGGAAGAGTCATCGGAACATTTTACGCCTTTGCTATGATTCCCCGAATGAGCACACGATACTCGATTGGCGTTGACCTGGGTGGTACAAACCTCCGCGCCGCGGTCATCCAGGAAGACGGCAAGCTCGTAGAAAAGATCTCCGGCGCGGCGAACATTGGTGATCGGCCCGAACCTGTTATCGATGACATTGTTCGTTCCATCGAAACGCTTCAGTCACGGTACGGCAAAGAGAACTTGGCGGGCGTTGGAGTCGGCGTGCCTGGCTTCATTCGTATGAAAGAAGGAGTCATCGCCGGATGGGGCAATCGACCGGCCTTCAACGACTATCCGGTGCGCGACGAAATTGAGAAACGTTTAGGCGCGCGCGTCATCCTCGAAAACGACGCGAATGCCGCGGCGCTCGGCGAGAAATGGATGGGAGCTGGAAAAGACGTAGAGGATCTCGTCCTGCTGACGCTCGGCACGGGGCTGGGCGGCGGCATCATCATCGGTGGTAAGGTGCTGCACGGGTATCTCGGCATGGCGGGGGAACTTGGCCATATTACTGTCTCGCCCAATGGAAATCCTTGCGGGTGCGGGAACATCGGGTGCCTGGAGAAGCATGCTTCGGCCACTGCGATCGCCTCTATGGGCGTCTTGATGTGGCCGGGGCGCAATCATAGTTCCGAGGAGATCTATAAGCTCGCGCAGAAAGGGAATGCGCGGGCTCTCGCTGTCTTTCGAACTATGGGAGAGGCGCTAGGATTGGCGCTCGCTTCCTTGATCAATATTTTCAATTTTCCGCTGTATTTATTGAGTGGCGGGCCCTTGCCGGCGTGGGAGTTTTTCGCGGGCGCCATGATGGCGGAGATTGAGCGGCGGAGTTATACGTATCGCAATGCTCCTACGAGGATTGAGAAGGCTGTGCTGGGGAATGAAGCGGGGCTTTACGGGGCCGCGTACCTACCATTCCAAAACGCTTAGAGTCGTGTAGCTGCCCTTTTTGCTACGATGCGCATCTTATCCAGCAAATCCGGCAGAGGCGTTGATGATCCGGGATTCGATAACGAAATAAAAAATACCGACGAGCCCTTCAGGATATAAATCATCTGCGCATTCTTGTTTACCACCGAGAAGCCGAGCCCAGGTTCATCCTTCACAACTGCACCCCCGCGCTGCTTGGCCTGCTTTGTCTCTTCAAAGCTAAGCCGCGCGTTCGCGATCTCTCGCGGCGGAGTTACGAAAAGCACTAGATGTGGGGTATCGATCTCATAGACGCATCCGGCTTCACCTAAGTCTTTTTGCTGAGCGTTTTGGCTGAGCACGACGACGGCGTCGTCGATGGGGAACACGTCGCAGGCGGTCTTGGCGCTTGCTAGCGCGGGGAGCAAGACCAACGCAAGACTAGATGTGAACCAGAGCCTCATTCAGTGATCCCTGGCGGTAGCCTTCGAGATCGAGCGTTACGTAGTGAAAGCCGAGCGCCTTGAAGATCCCCGTAAACTTTCGCGACATTTCCGGACTGAGTGCGCGCGGCAACTCGTCGGGCGAGATCTCGATTCGCACGAGGTCTCCGTGGAAGCGAACGCGGAACTGCCGAAAGCCGAGCGCGCGAATCTCTTCTTCGCCGCGCTCCACGGTCTTAACGTTTTGAATGGTCACCGGAGTTCCGTAAGGAATCCGAGAGCTTAAGCAGGCGGCCGCGGGCCGGTCCCATGTTGAAAGCCCGGCTCGCTTCGAGAAGGCACGGACATCAGCCTTGGTCATACCAGCTTCCACTAGAGGGGCCTCTACCTGATGCAACTTCGCGGCTTTTTGGCCCGGGCGATAATCGCCAAGGTCATCGACGTTCACGCCATAGATCACATGGGTGACACCTCGTTCGCGGGCCAGCTCATCGAGCCGCGTGAACAGCTCGTCTTTGCAGTGGAAGCAGCGGTCGGGGCCGTTCTTCACGTAATCCGGATTATCGAATTCTTGTGTGCGGATGAGTTCATGACGGATGCCGTGCTCTCGAGCGAATTCAGTCGCGTCGTGCAGATGCGATTCCGGCAAGGAAGCCGAGTCTGCCGTAACGGCCAACGCGCGATTGCCCAGCGCCTTGTTGGCGGCCCACGTAAGATAAGTGGAGTCTGCTCCGCCTGAGTAGGCGACGATCACGCTTCCGAGCCCCGCCAACACCTCGAATAGCCGCGCTTCCTTCTCACCTTCCATGATTTCAGTATCTCTTACGCGGTGGGATCGGGCTCAATTGTCGGTTGGGGCTTTCTCCACTTGATCCACTACGAGCACCTGCAAGGGGATGTCTTTGATCCTTGTGAGTTTCAGACCCAACTGCTTTTCGAGCGCCTTGAAAATGCTGGGCTCCCCGAGCGGAGAATCCGCGGGCGCGGGAGCAGGAGGTTCGACGGCGCCGTTCACAGCGGCGAACTAGCAGAGCTCACAAGAGAACCGAAGCGTAAAGTCATAGACGCCGTTTAGGCCGGTCCGGTCGATCACGCGGGCTTTGGGTGAATCGTAGTCATTGGGATTTTCGCCAAGAGACTGATTGATCATCCGGCCCATCCCTTTGACGAGGTCGCCTAAAGGTTTCTGCTGCGCCTGGACGACGATCACACCCCAGCCGAGCGATGAAATCAGTTGCGGTCCGGGAGGAAGGATGAATTTGCCATCCGCCGCTCTTGGCGGAAGAGGTGACTTTTCAGGAGCCACAAAGTCAGGATCGACCTTCGTTTCTTTGAGCTTTGGGCGGCCTTCTGCAATCGTCAGTTCATAGCCGGGAAAGTTGTGCTTTTCAAAGTGCATTCGGAGATGAAAACGCTCGTCAAGCAGGCGCTGCATCATGAGCCGGTATTGCGCCTTGGTCGTGTTTGGCGGCAAGGTCGCGTCGATCTCATACAGGTTCGGGCCAAAGTTCTCCATAATCCATGGCGGCCCGAGAATTTGATCGAGCTCGAGATCATAAGCGGTCATCAGCAGGGAAAACATGCCGACGCAGCACAAATGAACTCTCCCTGGGTCGCTTGTCCCTGGACCGCCCCGATTTCCAAATACGGGATGGGACGCGAGCTTTACAACCTTGACTGAGGCCGCGTCGAAAGCGGGTTGCTCGCACACCCCGGCCACCGCAAGGAGGCAAGTAGAAAACGCGATTCGTCCAAGGCCGGGCACTACGTTGAGGCTATACTAAACAATTAGTACTAGTCAAGCAGAGCCGAGGCTATCGGGGCATCGGCGGCTGCAGAGGAGCACCCGAGGCTTTGATGATGTTCATCGCGGCAGCCACCAGGCCACCCATGTCCGAAAGATTTGCGGGCAGGATGACGGTGTTTCCAACGCGAGCCAGGTTTCCGAACTGTTGAATGTATTGCTCGGCTACGCGCAACTCGACGGCTTGCAGGCCGCCGGGGTTCTGCGTGGCTTCGGCGATTCTTCGGATGCCTTCCGCGGTTGCCGTGGCGATGGAGAGAATCGCGGCGGCTTGGCCTTCGGCTTCGTTGATCTGCTGCTGCTTGCGGCCCTCGGATGCTTTGATGGCCTTTTGCTTCTCGCCTTCGGCTGTGTTGATGGCCGCGTCGCGCATGCCTTCGGAGCTTAAGATTACCGCGCGCTTTTCGCGTTCGGCCCGCATCTGTTTCTCCATCGCCGAGAGGACGTCCTGCGGAGGGTTGATGTTCTTGATCTCATAGCGCAGGACCTTCACGCCCCAGGCTTCGGTGGCTTTGTCGAGTTCGCTTACGACGGAGAGGTTGATGTTGCTGCGCTCTTCGAAGGTCTTATCCAGGTCGATCTTCCCAATGTCGGAGCGCAGGGTTGTCTGCGCGAGCTGGGTAATGGAGAAGATGTAATCGGTGATGCCGTAGCTCGCGCGCTCGGCGTTCAGAACTTTGAGATACAAAATGCCGTCGACGCCCACTTGAACGTTGTCGCGCGTAATGCAAATCTGCTCCGGAATATCGATCGCTCGTTCCTTCAGCGAATGGCGATAGCGGATCACATCTACGAAAGGCATCAGAACGTGGAAGCCAGCTTCGAGGGTGCCGGCGTAGCGGCCGAGCCTTTCGACCACGTAGGCGCTTTGCTGCGGCACGACGATTGCCGTCTTCGCGAGCACGATCAGGAACAGGATCACCAACACGATAATCGCGAGTACGCTTCCGGTCACGATGCCTCCGTCCATGTTGTTACTACTGGCCTCGCAGATGCAGGGTAAGGCCGTCGACTTTCTCGACCTTACAGCGCGAGGCGCGAGCGATCGGTAAGGAGCCGATGTTGTGAGCGTTCCAAGCCGTGCCGCGGAGTTCAGCCTTGCCGATCCCGTCGACTGGAATGTCTTCCAAAGCTTCGGCAGTCTGGCCTACTAGGCTGTCAACTTTGTGAGTCGGAATGCCCTTTTGAAAGTGAGCTAGTAGAGGCTTCCGGAAAAGCGCGAGCGCAATCAAAGAGGTACCGAGGAAAACCAACGCTTCTAGCGTCAAGCCTAGTTGAATACCAAAGAGGCTTAGCAAGCCGACAATGACTGCTCCGACGCCGAAGAACACCAGGTAGAAGCCTCCGGCGCTCATGGCTTCGAGAATGAAGAGGACCAATCCTGCGATCAGCCATCCCCACCAGATCATGTCCGATTCCCTCCGCGGGCGATTATCTCACAGCAGCGGTGGACAGCGAAATTTCTTCCCATTTCGCAACGTCCGCGCCTTTAGCCGCCAGCGTTCCGCGGATCATGTTCACGGAATCTTCGCCCAAAGCGAGTCTGTGCGGCGTCTCGGCCGATTCGACGGCTTGAATCATCGCCAGCGCTGCTTTTCTTGGATCGCCGTGCGGTCCGTTCGCAAAAGATTTGAAGCGGTCATCCATCGCTTTAGAGATTGCTCTGTACGGCTTGCTTGGCTTCGTCGATACCAGGCCGCGGCTTCCGAAGTCGGTCTGGAAGTAGCCCGGCTCGATGATGGTGACCTTGATTCCGAAATTCTTTACTTCGTGCGAAAGAGCCTCGGAGAGTCCTTCCACGGCGTGTTTCGTGGAGGAGTAGATGCCGATCGCGGCGAAGGACACCTGGCCGACTACGCTGGAGATGTTCAGAACGTGACCCGATTTCTGCTTGCGCATTTGCGGGAGCACGGCCTGCGTGACATTGAGGAGTCCGAAAACGTTGGTGTCGTAGATGCGCCGGACTTCTTTGTCCTGCACATCTTCGAGCGCGCCAAAGAGTCCATAGCCCGCGTTGTTCACCAACACGTCTATACGCTTAAACTTCACGATTGCCTTCTGTACGGCGGCGGCGATGGTCGGTTTCTTGGTTACATCGAGGCGGACTGCCAAGGCTTGTTTGGGATATTGCTTTTCCAGGTCTTTGACAGTCTCGGGTTTGCGAGCTGTTGCGACTACGTAATCTCCGCGCTTTAAGGCTTCTTCTGCAAGGTTGCGCCCGAAACCGCTGGACGTACCGGTGATGAACCACACTCTTGGTTTTGGCATTGGTACTCCTCCTCTTGTTAACTCACGGCTAAAGCCTGTGCCACAGGTTAGGCCAGATCAGACTTGTGCAAAGCTGATGCGCCAACGGCTGTGAATGAACGCTACTGCAACTCTAAATCGCTCTGGCCCGTTGCTTCTGTGTCGGGAATCAAGCTTGCGGCCGCGACCTGGTCGCCGGCTTCGACGTTCACCAAACGCACACCTTGTGTAGAGCGGCCGGCCTGGCGGATTTCTTTCGAATCGATGCGAATGATCTGCCCCTGTTTGGTGATGATCATCAACTCGGAATCTTCCTTCACCGAGAGAATGCCCACCACCTTGCCGATCTTCGGTGTGGTCTTCATGTTGATGACACCCTTACGGCCGCGCGCCGTGAGGCGGTAATCCTTTAGTGGCGTCCGCTTGCCGAAGCCGTTCTCGGAGATCGAAAGGATCAACCCTTCTTCGTTGACGACTTCCGCGCCGATCAGGTAGTCGTCCTCTTCAAGTTCCATGCCTCGCACGCCGCGCGCGGGACGGCCCATTGCGCGAACGTCTTCTTCGTTGAAGCGGCATGCCATGCCTTCATGTGACGCGAGGAAGATGAACTGGCTGCCGTTGGTCAGGCGGGCTGCAAGCAACTCATCGCCTTCGTCCAAACCAAGCGCGATAATGCCCCGCGACATGGGATTGTCGAATTCGGTGAGCTCGCACTTCTTGATGACTCCTTGCTTGGTCACCATTACGATGTAGCTACCGGCAGAGAACTCCTTCACCGGCAGGAATGCCGTAACGGTTTCATCCGGCTGCAAGCTCATGAGGCCGGAAGCATGCTTGCCCTTGCCGACTGTAGTCGCATCGGGCAGGTTGTAAATCTTGAGCCAGTACACGCGGCCTTTGTTGGTAAAGACCAACAAGTAGGCATGCGTCGACGCGATGATCAAATGTTCGACGACATCTTCGGCGCGGGTCGACATGCCAATGCGGCCCTTGCCGCCGCGCGTCTGACGCCGATAGGTATCCACCGCGGTGCGCTTCAGGTATCCGCCGCGCGTCACGGTAACAGCCATGTCCTCGACCTGCACCAGATCTTCGAGCCGGATCTCGCCGGTATCTTCGATGATCTGCGTGCGACGTTCATCGCCGTAATCCTTCTGGACTTCCTTCAGCTCCTTGACGATGAGGCCGCGCAAGACCTTCTCCGAGCCGAGGATTTCGAGGTACTCGGCGATCTTGATCTGGATTTCGGCGAGTTCTTCGATAATCTTCTGCTGCTCCATGCCGGTCAGGCGCTGCAACTGAAGTTCGATGATCGCTTGCGCCTGCCGCTCGGTGAATTCAAAACGGCTCATCAAGCCGTCACGAGCTTCCTTCGGAGTCTTCGAATCGCGAATCAGCTTAATGACCGCATCCAAATTGTCCAGAGCCTTCTTGAAACCAAGCAGGATATGCTCGCGCTCGCGGGCCTTGCGCAACAGGTAGTCGGTACGCCGCCGGACGACGTCGATACGGTGATCGATGAAGCGCTTCAGAGCGTCGATCAAGCCCATTTCGCGAGGCTGGCCATTGACAATGGCCAGCATGATGACGCCAAAGCTGACCTGCATCTGGGTTTGCTTATACAGGTTGTTGAGGATTACTTCGGCCTGCTCGCCGCGCTTCAGCTCAAATACGATGCGCATGCCGTCGCGATCGCTTTCGTCGCGGATTTCCGAAATGCCTTCGAGCTTCTTTTCGTTTACAAGACTCGCCGCGTGCTCTATGAGCCGGGCTTTGTTTACCTGGTACGGAATCTCCGTGACGATGATCGCTTCGCGGTCCTTACCGATCTTCTCAGTTGCGGCTTTGGCGCGGATCTTGATGGAACCTCTGCCGCGCGTGAAATAGTCGTGAATCCCGTCCCGCCCGAGGATCATTCCGCCGGTCGGGAAATCCGGCCCCTGCACCACGGGAAGCAGATCGGCTAGATGCGTGTTCGGCTTCTGCACCAGCATGATGGCGGCTTCCAGGACCTCCGTCAGATTGTGCGGAGGAATCTTCGAAGCCATGCCAACAGCAATGCCTTCACTGCCGTTCACCAGCAGATTGGGGTAGCGGGCGGGAAGAACTTCGGGCTCAACTTCGCTGTCGTCGTAGTTCGGGCGGAAATCGACGGTTTCTTTGTCAAGGTCTTCGAGCAGTTCCGAAGAAATCCGGGCAAGGCGAGCTTCGGTGTACCGCATCGCCGCCGGCGGGTCGCCGTCAACGGAACCGAAGTTACCCTGGCCGTCTACCAGCACATAGCGCATGGAGAATGTCTGCGCCATTCGGACCAACGCGTCATAGACAGGGACATCGCCGTGAGGGTGGTACTTGCCGAGCACGTCGCCGGTGATACGGGCGCATTTACGGGTCGGACGGTTCCAATGCAGGCCCATCGAGTACATGCCGTATAGAATCCGGCGATGCACAGGCTTTAGTCCGTCGCGGACGTCGGGTAGGGCTCGACCGACGATTACGCTCATGGCGTAATCGAGATACGATCGCCGCATCTCGTCTTCGATGTTGATTGGAATCAGATTCTTCGAGCCGCCGTCGCCGCCGAGAGGCATCTGGCCGCCGGAAGGCGGAGTTGTCGGTTCCTGGGGATCTGCCAAGTTTGCTCCTAAGCTTCTATTTTAGCGTGGATGGGGGTTTGTGTCCTTTCTTTAGCGGCTTGGCGAGCGCATTTGGCGCCAGGGTATTGAGGGAATCTGTACTCGGGTTGGGGAATAAGATAGTTCGTCTTAGATTCTTGCGCAGACTCGCGCCCCTAGTGATTGCGGGCGGTTGCGATGACAGGCTAAAGCCTGTCCCACTGGGCTCTTAGCTGGATGGGGAGGGCGAAATTGGGGTGAGGGTGGAGGGCTCTGCGGGTAAAACGCTCGAAGGAGGTCAGTGCACTGGCAGAAAGAGGCCTACCCCTGCCGTACTGATGGCCTAGTACTTGCTTTATGAAAACCACCATGTCGACCGTCTCGAAGAGTCGTCACTTATGTTCGGAACAAGTTTCGGTGGTTTGTTCTGATGTGGGCGGATGGTGGCATACTGTTCCCGGCAATCTGGAAGAGATTGGTGAATGGAGCGCCACAATTCTTTCGGAGGCGTCGCTTTCAATAGGGAAGCACGTGCGTATCTTATGTGCTTCCAATCAATTACGAGGCGTTGTGACTACCTGCAAAGAGGACGAACTTGGCTTCTTCATCGAGGTCACGCTGGATCCAGATTCGCGATGGTCAGAGCGCTGGTTCACACCTCAGCACTTTCTCAAGCTGTCTTCGAAGTTACCGCTCCGAGCCGCGAGTTAGCGCGGGGTGTGTTGTCCCAATGGGGGCAAATGATTCCATTTGCCCCTATTCTTGGGGTAATTAAGCGCTGTCGTGAATTTTTTTCCCGATGTTTTTACCTGTACCGGCAATACCATGTTTCGATTTTGCCTGGTTCTCCGATTAGTCGCCCTTTGTAGTTTTAAACATCTCCGGTACACCAGTTGCTTTTCAGGGCAAGAAGCATCGGAGTTTCCCAAGAAAGTAAATCTGAAGAACGGCATGTCCCTCTAGAGACACTGAAACTGTCCCTCTAGGGACATACCTTTGGAGTAACCAAGAGTTGGCCTCCCGCGATCGCGCCTACCACGAGAAATGGTTCTTTGCCTTCGGCGACGGCCGGGGGGACAGGAGCGTCCAACGGCTCATTGGATAGGTCTTGTTCGCAGGCGAAGAAGCGTACGAAGGGGCGGCGCCCTAGAGTTATGTGATCGCGAATTGTGCCTTGCAGCATTGGATAACGGGCTTCCAGGGCGTCGAGAATCGAACGTTGAGTCGCTGAACCGGGAACTTCGAGTGTGATTTCGGAGGCGACGCCCGCCAGATTCCGAAGATGATAAGGGAGAACGACGCGGATCACTTACGTAATAGTTTGTACTTCAACCGAGAGGACCGCCGGGAGATTCTGCACGATGGCGTTCCAGTGATCGCCTGAATCCGAGGACGCGTACACGTGGCCGCCCGTCGTCCCGAAGTAAATGCCGCATTCGTCCATGGTGTCGACGGCCATCGCATCGCGAAGGACGTTCACATAACAATTCGACTGCGGAAGGCCATTCGTCAGGGCTTCCCAGGTATCGCCGCCGGCGCGGCTCCGGAAAACTTGAAGCTTGCCATCCAGGGGGAAATGCTCGCTGTCACTCTTGATTGGGACTACATAGATGGTCTCAGGCTCATGCGCGTGGACGTCGATAACGAAACCGAAGTCCGTAGGCAGATTGCCGCTGACCTCCTGCCATGAGTCACCTGCGTTGTCGCTGCGCATAACGTCCCAATGCTTTTGCATGAAGAGCACTCCGGGCTTTGAAGGATGCATGGCGACATGATGGACGCAGTGGCCGACTTCGGCATCGGGATCCGGGATGTACTGCGAATGGAGTCCTTTGTTGATGGGCTTCCAGGTCACGCCGGCATCGTCTGAGCGGAAGGCTCCGGCGGCGGAGATTGCGATGTAGATTCGGTTTGGATTGCTGGGGTCAAGGATGATTGTATGGAGACCAAGGCCTCCGGCGCCTGGCTGCCAATTTGGGCCGGACCCGTGGCTGCGTAATGCCGCGAGTTCCTGCCATGATTGCCCACCGTCCCGCGTTACGAAGAGCGCTGCGTCTTCGACGCCCGCGTAGACGGTATCAGGGTCAGTTAGTGAAGGCTCGAAGTGCCAGACGCGTTTAAACTCCCAGGGATGAGGTGTTCCGTCATACCACTTATGGGTTCCTGGGACGCCTTCGTACGTGAACTTGTTGTCGACCGGAGCCCAAGTCTTGCCACCATCATCGGAGCGCTGCACGAGTTGACCGAACCAGCCGCTGGTCTGCGAGGCATACATGCGGTTGGGGGCGGCGGGTGAGCCTTTAAGGTGGTAGATTTCCCAGCCCGCGAAGTGGGGACCAGTGACGTTCCACTTTTGGCGCTTTTCGTCGGACTCTAAGATGAACGCTCCTTTCTTGGTTCCTACCAAAACCCGCACTGTGGACACTTTTACCCTCCAAGATTCTTTGTGGATAGCGTCGAAACTTCAAAATTTGATACGAACCGAGGACAGACGCGGATCCGCAACAGGCGAAATCCAAGCCCGTACCCATTTCGCAGTTTCTACGTCAAGTATGAACGATTATCGGCGCGGACCGCGGGGACGGTCGCCACGGTCTCCGCCTCCACCTTCTCGTGGAGCCATCGGACGAGCTTCGTTGACTACCAGTGCTCTTCCATGCAGTTCTTTGCCGTGGCAGGCGTCCACCGCCCGTACTGCCGCGCTATCATCGTTGATCTCGACAAACCCGAAACCGCGAGCTTGCCCCGTGAAGCGATCCCGCATGACCGTCACTGAATCGACTGCAACCCCTTGATCGGCGAAGAAATTCTGCACATCCGTCTCATTCGCGGAATATGGGAGGTTGCCCACGAAAAGCTTCTTCACTGAAGGCTCCTAACTGTAACTGGAGAAAGGCGGAAGATACCGGCGGGGCAGACACAAACCAGGCGCGGAGTCAAACCGAGCACTCCAATACGGCAGTAGTATGCCAGAAAGGAGGGATTGAGTCAAAGAAAAAGATATGCCTTTAAGGCCCTTATGTTATACTTGCTGAATTCATGCTGTGCCCCACCCAACCTTCCGGCCGGTACGTCGCGTATCGATTTTGGTTCCTGTTTTAGGGATCTGCGGGAAGGGGTGGCTAAAGTTCGACGGAAACAAGCCCACTCCTTTGAGAGTGGGTTTATTGTTTTTAGCGCACAGGCGCGCGGAGTCCTTTAAGTTATACATTTCTCCGCCCCTTCCGTTGTGCGCTAGGTACTGGTAACAAAGAGGGTTATCAAATGATTATCTCCATGAAATTACACGCTACGAAGGAAGAAGTGGCGGAAGTCAAGAAAAGAATCGAAGAGTTTGGCTACAAGGTGCATTCCATCGAAGGTGAAAACCGAGTCGTGATCGGCGCCGTGGGCGTTGGCGACGTGACGGCGTGCATTGAAAGCCTAGAGGCCATGCCACAAGTGGAGAAAGCCGTGCGTATCTCGGCCCCCTACAAGTTTGTCAGCCGGGAATTCCGGAACTTCAAGACGGAGATCAAGGTCGCGGACGCCACCATCGGAGGCGACGAGTTCGTCGTCATGGCGGGTCCTTGCTCGGTTGAAAGCGAAAAACAGATTCTTGAGTCTGCCGAGATCGTCGCGAGGAACGGAGCGAAGCTCCTGCGCGGCGGCGCGTTCAAGCCTCGTACTTCGCCGTACGACTTCCAGGGTCTGGAAGAAGAAGGGCTGAAGCTTTTGGCGAAGGCTCGCAGCGTAACCGGCTTGGGCATCATCACCGAAGTGATGAGCGACAGGGACGTAACGCTGGTCGCTGACTACGCGGATGTTCTTCAGATCGGCGCGCGGAACATGCAGAACTTCGCACTGCTCAAGACGCTTGGAGCATGCGGGCGCCCCATTCTCCTGAAGCGCGGGATGAGTTCGACGGTTAAGGAACTTCTGATGTCGGCCGAGTACATCGTCGCCCACGGCAATCCGAATGTAATGCTTTGCGAGCGCGGGATTCGCACGTTCGAAACCGTGACG
>Ga0126381_100004417_pt1 | contig 15312 bp, 9 predicted proteins | sample PanSoiMetPlot_28_FD_96465 | JGI IMG/M metagenome (GOLD analysis project Ga0126381, IMG submission 96465) | Tropical forest soil microbial communities from Panama - MetaG Plot_28 | ecosystem: Environmental > Terrestrial > Soil > Tropical forest > Bulk soil | place: Panama | collected 2016-02-17 | reverse complement strand
TCGTTTGCCTCGGTTGGAAATGGGTGTCAGTTCAACGCTTGTCGGTCATCGGTGTTATGGAGTGTCCATTGCACCTCCCTCCGGAAATTGCGAAAGCGCGAGAAGTCTCCAGTCGTAATAGGGATTCCTTGTGTCGATGTTTTGTTTTTTCGCGCCTCGCCGCAGCTCCTTCTTCCATGGAGGCCTGCGTCCTGGGTTACACGCATGTGTTGTTTGTGTTAAGGGGCGGCGAACGAAAACTTCTTGGAGGGAAGGTGACGCAATGTTGAGATCACGAATTAGTCGCTGTGTACCCGTGCGATTTTGGATGGTGCTCGCTGCGGTCCTACTGTTATGCGCAGGCTTGTCAGCACAGACCACCATTTCTACGGGAAGTATCCAGGGGACAGTGACCGACTCTTCGGGCGCTGTTCTGAGCGGTGCGAAGGTCACCATCACCAATCGCGCCACGGCGCAGAGCATCACGACGACAACAAATGATTCAGGCGCATATGCGTCGGGTGCGCTCACTCCAGCCGAATATGAAGTTCGAGTCGAGGCCAAAGGTTTCCGCACACTCGCGCAAAATGTGAACGTGCAACTGAACACGACGTCGACGGCAAATGCGAGATTGACGGTGGGCGAAAGCACGCAAGTCGTCGAGGTGCAGGCTTCCGAGGTTGCGGTGAACACCGAGCAGGCGACGGTGCAAGGCATCCTCAATGCACAACAGATCGAGAACATGCCAATTAACGGCCGGAACTTCCTCGATCTAGCGCAGCTTGAACCGGGCATCCAGATTCAGGATGGCGGCACGTTCGATCCGACCAAGAATGGATTCTCTTCGATTTCGTTTGGAGGCCGCTTCGGCCGCACCGCAAGAATTGAAGTGGACGGCATTGACATCAGCGACGAGACCGTGGGCACGACTACGCAGAACGTTCCGTTGGGTGCTATTCAGGAAGCTTCTCTGCAACAGTCGTCGCTGGATCTATCGACCGAGTTAACGTCATCGGGATCGGTGAACGTCACGACAAAATCGGGAACAAATTCTCTGCATGGCGAAGCCTTCTATTTCTTCCGTGATCAAACCCTCGACGCTGCGTTGCCGGGTGGATCGACGAATCCATTTCAGAGGAATCAATACGGTGGCAGCCTTGGCGGCGCGATCCTGAAGGACAAACTGTTCTTCTTCGCGGATGCGGAGCGCACGAAGCAGGATTTTCTCAACCCGGTCTTACCGAGCGGGCCGTTTTCGGCATTGACGGGAAACTTCAATTCACCTTTCCGCGATCCCCAGTTAGTTGGGCGTCTGGACTACAACGGCGGTCCTTTCAAACTCTTCTATCGCTTCAGCTATGAGAGTAACCGAAGCACCTTGCCGTTCATCCCGAATTCGTTCCAGCCATTTGCCAATGACAATCACTCGCGCGACCACGTGGTCGGAGTGGATTTCAATACAGGAACGTTTACACATAGCATCCGGTTCGGATACATGAAGTTTCAGAACGGGATTCAAGATGCTGTGGCGGGATCGAGTATTTTCGATCCTGCACCAGGGATCGAACTGGCGATCGGTTCCGACGTTCGATGCCTCACGGCAGGCGCAAACCAATTCTGTTCAGGAATCAACTTCCTCGCGCCACAGGCAACGATCCAGACCAATCATCAGATCAAATACGACGGCAGCAAGGTTCTGGGCAAGCACATCTTCCGCTTCGGGGGCGGGTGGAATCGTCTCGAAGGCGGAGGCTTTGCGAAGTTCCTCGGCCTTGCGCCCGCAGTCGGTGCACCTCTCGCGTCGTGTGCTCAGAATCCCACGGTGTGTACCAATCCCGCTGATCCGTTGTCGTATCCAGTCGAAAACGTGATCATGGGCAACGGGCAAGGGTTTCCAAGTGAGAATCCCTCGTTCGGGCTGCCCGCCGGCAGACTTGGTCCAGACAATCGTTTGGGAGCTTATTTCGGCGACTCCTTTAAGATCAAACCGAACCTGACGATAACCGCTGGGTTGCGCTACGTGCGGGACACAGGACGTACCGACAGTGATCTGCCCGGGATTCCGGAGTTGGCTCAGTTCAACAATCAGTTCTATTCGGGACTGCAGAAACCGGTGCGGCAGCCGAACGGTAATCTCGCGCCGCAACTGGGGTTTGCATGGTCCCCGGGATCGAGCGGCAAGACTGTGATCCGCGGCGGCATTGGGTTGTTTTACGAGAACGCGATCTGGAACAACGTCTTGTTCGATCGGCCTGGTCGCTTGCCGCAGGGATTGTTCCTCGGGACCACGAACGTTTGCCAGAACGGCAATCCTCAGCCCTTGCCCTTTACGAGCAACATCAATCCGGCCCAAATCTGCGGTCAGCCGATCGGAAGCGTATTCCAGCAGATTGTCACGCTGCAGCAGCAATACCAAGCGGCGGTTCTGGCGGCAGGACCTGCGCAAAACGGTGTCTACGTAGGAAACATACTGGCCGATGGCGCGGACATCACCGGTACCAATCTGTTTTATCCGAATTACCAGACACCACGCTCGGTCCAGATGAATATCGGGATCCAGCGCGAACTCAAACAGGGAATGGTGCTGACGGTGGATTATTTGCGAAACGTCGCGACCCATACTCTGCTCAGCGGCGACACGAACCACGTCGGCGATTCACGCTTCTTTGACATGGGCGCGGCGCAGGCGGCGATCGGGCGGACGAACCAGGCCTTTGGATGTGGCGGCGGTTTCGACGGCGCCTCGATTCAATGCGCGATCGCGGCGGGCGCCAAAATCGGAGATTACCAAGGAAATGGCCTCGATTCAGGGTACTCGCTTTGCGGCGGCCTGCCGTGTTCGATAGGGAGTACGTTCGCTGCGGCGTTCCCCGGCGTCAACTCGGCGCTGGGTGCTAACCAGATGCTGTTCCCGATCGGGCGGTCTGTCTACAACGGGTTGCAAACTTCGTTGCGGCAGAATCTGCACAACCCGCTACCCGGCATCAAGGCACTGGATCTGCAGGTGTCTTATTCGTACTCCAGGTACGTGTCGACTGCCCGCGACAGCGATTTCATCAACTTCGCTGCGGACAATCGGAACCCCACGGCTTATATGGGTCCGAATGCGCTGGATCGTACCCACCAACTGTCGTTCGGGGGCACGATGGACCTCCCAGCGAACTTCCGGTTCACGATGATCGGGCACGTGTATAGTCCGTTGGCGCTGAACCTGACTCTTCCGGGTGGTGGCCTCTTCGTCTCAGATGTAACGGGCGACGGCACCGGTGACGGCGGCGCAGCTTCAAACGCCGGCCTCGGCGACCTGTTCCCAGGGACGAAGTACGGAGCATTCGGTCGAGACGTCAGCGTTGGCAAGTTGCGGAGCATGATCGCCAACTACAACAACAATGACGTCGGTCAGCCGACCCCGGCAGGGCAGGTGCTGATCGATAACAACCTGTTCAGCCTTTCTCAATTGCAGCAACTGGGAGGAGTGCAGCAGCCTCTGAATCCGGTTCCGCAGGGTGCTGTCGGACAGTCGTGGTTGCGCGCCTTCGACCTCGGCCTCAGTTGGGGCTACAAGTTCAAGGACCGAGTTGAGGTTCGTCCGGGCGTGATGCTGTTCAACGCATTCAACCTGGCGAACTTTGACGGAGTCAGCGCACCATTCAGCAGCACACTGGATCCCCTGGGAACGGCGACTCCGGGAGCGCCGAACAGCACAACCAGTCCGCAGCCCGCTTCGTTGAGGTTGGGACTGGGATCGGGCGTGTTCGGGCTCGGTTCACCGCGAGTCGTGGAGTTCCAGTTGAAAGTTAGCTTCTAAACCGAGTTTGTCCTCGCGCTTTGGCCGCCGGAGCAATTCCGGCGGCTTTTTTTGTTTGTGGGGTTTGGGGCGAGTTTTCCACAGCTCTTAAAGAGGTCCGTAGACCCTCCGATGCCACCGGGACGGAGCGTCAGAATACGCACAATCCCAACGGGTCTTGTAAGATATGCAATTCGACTTTGTAAAGCGGAAGCAACCATTCCCGCGGGGAGCGATTCCATGTGGCAGTACTCGTATGCTCAGGAATGGGGAGGAGAGAGCGTTTGTTGAAATTGCGCGCTTCGAAGGGGTCTGACCGGCTTTCTTATATTTCATTCGCAATTCTGGGCTTCACAATCGCAGTTTTCCTGATGACCGCCGTCGTGGCCGCGGCGCAAGACGAACTTCCCCGCGGTTCGATCCAGGGCGTGATCGTCGACCCTGCCGGCGCTCCGATATCGGGCGCCACCGTCAATATCTACTCCAAGCAGACCGAGACTTCGGCCAAGGTAACGACCGACACGGAAGGGAAGTATGACTCCGGTCCGCTGCCAAAGGGGACCTATGCAGTCCGGGTTGAGAGCAGAAATTTTCGGATCAACCGTTTTGCGTTGAATGTGCGCGACGGCCAGACCACCAACGGCGATCGCAAGATGGTCGCCATCGATCCCGGGACACCAACTCTCAAGGGGAATGTTTCTCCGTCAGAAATAGAAAAGTATCCGATCGATGGGCGCGATGTTCTGGAGCTCACGCAATTTGAGCCGGGCATTTTGGTACAGGATGGAAGGTCGGTCGATGCGACGAAGACTGGGAACTTGGCTGCGTCGGTCGATCGCATCAGCGGCTTGGCGACACTGCACATGCTGGACGGGGTCAGCATCAACGACGAAACCAACGGCGGCGTTACACAGAATGTTGCGCAGAGTACGGTGCAGGAACTGCAGGTGAGTCGGTCGGCATTGGATGTCAGCGTCGGTCCGACCTCGTCGGGTGTGGTTGAGATGACGACACATTCCGGGACAAACAATCTGCATGGAAATGCGTACGGCCTGTTCCGCAATCACAGCATTCTTTTCGCAAACATGCCGGGCAAGCAGGACCTGCCGTATTCGCGGCAGGACGTTGGCGGTGGTCTGGGCGGCGCGCTAATTAAGGACAAAGCGTTCTTCTTCCTGGGAGGCGAATACCTGAATCTGGATGCGCATCGGGCGGTGGTGATGCCGTCTCCTTTTCAGGCGTTCACTGGGTCGTTCTCAGCGCCGTTTCGCAATGTGTCAGGAAGTGGTCGGCTGGACTACGCATTTTCAAAGACCGCGCACGCCTTTTATCGCTTCGGATACAACTTCAACCGTTCGGTCGATGATTTTGGTGACGACTATTCGATCTATCAGAATCACGACACGTCGCCGTCGCACACGGTGGGCTTGGATCTGACGCGAGGGGACTACGTTCATCGTTTTCGTTTTGACTATTTGCAGTATCACAACTCCCTGCAGGATGCGACCACCGGATTCAATCCACTCGGTGTGACATTACCCGTGAATCTGCAATTCAGCGACCTGGCGGGGGGGCGAGTGCAGTTCGGACAGAGTCCATTTGCACCGCAAGAGACGCGGCAGAGAAGCCTGGAAGGACGATGGGATGCCAACGGTGTGCGTGGTGATCACACGCTTCATTTCGGTGGGAGCGTGAACTGGATCACGACGGGCGGATATGCAAGTCCGTATGGCCTGGCACCTCAGGTCACGACGGCGTTGGCCACCGGAATTGATCCGAACCCGCTGGACTATCCGGTGTTGTTGGCTTCGTTCAGCAATGGCCAGCGTTTTTCGACGGAGAACTCGGGCTTGGGATTTCCTCGCGGCGAGCAGTCCGATATTCGCCTTCAGGGTTACGTAGCGGACAACTTCCGCTACAAGGAAAATTTCACGATCACCCTTGGCGTGCACTACGTGCGGGATACCGGTCGTATCGATAACGATCTCGGGCGAATACTGTGCTCGGCGACGAATCCGGCGGTCCCGACCGATTTTGTGCCCTGTACAGGAAACGCCAGCTTGCTCGACCAATTCTCGCCGATTCCGGGACAGGGGCTGACCGTTGGCCAACCGAATTACAACTTTGCGCCGCAGGTCGGTTTTGCGTGGGACCCCTTTCACAATGGACGCACGATCGTTCGCGGTGGCGCGGGTGTTTTCTACGATACGTCGCTGTTGAGCAACGTGCGACTGGATCGGCCGACACGACTGAGTTCCGGCTTGTACGCGGCGACCAACGTCCTTTCTTGCGCTCCGGGGTCGGCGGCCGGATCAACCGCCGTCTACTTTCCGAACGCGAATGGATTACCCACTGCTGTCCACTCGATCGACGGACTTGATTTGGCCACGCAGGTGTGCGGGCAGCCAATCGGGTCGGTAGCGGGAGCGATTACGGACTTGCAGGCGGCTTATAGCGCAGCCGTGAGCGCGGCGGGAGCGGCAAGCAATCCGAACTTCGTGGGGAATACGCTGTCGCTCAGCTACCCGGCGAACCGGTTGGCAGCGTTCGCGCCGGACTATAAGAGTCCCCGCTCCTACCAGATGAACATCGGGATTCAGCGCGAGATGTGGAACGGCGGGATATTCACGGCGAACTACATACGAAATGTCACGGAGCACTTTGGATATATCGTTGATACAAATCACGTTGGCGATGCCAACTATCTCTATAAGGATGTAAATGGAATTCCGACAGCTGCGCTGGCCGCGATGACCCGAACGATCGGCCAGAGCGCGCCGCAGTGTCTGCCAGGAGTTCCGCTGTCGGCGGGCGCGATTTCACAGGCTGCCGTTTCCTGCTACATCTCGGCAGTGACGAATCCAAGCATCAACGACTTCGCAGCGAATGGACTCGACTCTGGAGTTGCGTTCCTTGGTGGATTGCCGGCGAGTGTCGGAGTGCAGGTTCCTTCGGGGGTGGATCCCCGCAATTTTGGAGCTGCGTTTCCTGGCTTGAACGCGCTGGTGGGACAAGGGAGCTTTCAGACAACGAGTGGGCAAGCTGTGTATAACGGCGGCCAGTTCTCGCTGAAGCAGAATTACTCGCAGGAGTTTTTCATCTTCCGCGGTGGCGACCTCTTGGTTTCATACACGTTGTCCAAGTTCGATTCGAACGGCGGCGACAATCCTGCGGGGAGCAGTTCGGCTTACGATTTCCGAAATCCTGGCTTTTATAAAGGTCCATCGCCACTGGATCGACGCCATCAGCTGACTGCTTCGTGGACCATGCAAACGCGCTGGGGAGGCGTGTTGTCGTTTACCGGACGTTACGCGTCGCCCGCTCCGCTGGTGCCCTCGATGCTCGTCTATTCGGGGAACCCGCAAGCCACACCGGGAGAAATATTCCGCACGGACTTCACCGGTGATGGCACGCCGGGGGATCATTTCCCGTTTCGCAAGGTTGGACCATTCAATTCGATTTCGAGCAGCGATCTTTCGGGCGAGATCAATACGTACAACAATACCCAGGCGGGTTCACTGACGCCGGCAGGGCAGGCCTTGTTGACTGCGGGATTGTTTACGAAAACGCAGCTGGCTGCCTTGAAAGGTGTGACCCCATTTATCGGGCTGCCGCCGCGGGACCAGTACAGCAACGAAATGTTCAAATCGCTGGATGCTGCGATTTCGTGGCCATTCAAATTTGGTGATCGCTTGACTGTGGAACCGACAGCCCGTTTCTACAACATTTTCAACTTCGCAAATTTTCTACCGCTCTCCGGCCAGTTGACGACTTTCTTCCCCGGATCTGGACAGCCCACGTTCGGGGGCGCGGGGTCGGCGAACGGGACCCCGCCCGGCAATTCGCGCGACGTGTTGCGCCTCGGACAAGGATCGGGTGTGTACAACTTCGGAGCACCTCGCCAAATGGAATTCGGCGTCAGGGTGACGTTCTGAGGCCGAAGGCGATTCCAGGCGCCTCATTTTCCGTGTTTCGGTCGTGGTTGAACAAGCCAGCCTCCAGCGCCGTGTAAAATAATCGACATGCCATTTAACTTAGGTGGGCAAGGATCGGTCCGTCGGGGAGGCAAGACTCCTCCACCGGACGAAACGCACGAAGAAGCCGCATATCTCAAGCTGCTCGGCGAGAAGCAGAAGGCGGTCGCTGTGAAGCTGGCGGACGGTGAGATCGTACGCGGATGGATTGAGTACTACGACAAGAACATGATCCGGCTGACCCGGGAGGGCGCTCCCAATCTCTTCATCTTCAAGCACGACATCGCCTACATCGCGGAAGATTCCGCAAAACGTAAGTAGATTCGCAACTTCGTCACGACACTTCCGCAGAGGAGTTTAGATTTGCTGAACAGCACTTCTTCCGCAGGGATTCCGACATCGGTGGAACTGGAGTTTGTTCCACGCATGGCGGAGATCGCACGCGAAGCGGGCGTGCTCCTCATGGAGTTCTTTCGTCGCCGCGTGAAGATCGAGTACAAGGGCGACGCCGATCTGGTGACGGAGGCGGATCGCTCGTCGGAGAAGCTGATTCTTCAGCGGATTCGAGCGTATTGGCCGGATCATGAGGTAATCGGCGAGGAAGGCGCGAGAATCGAGACAGGGGGCGATTACCGCTGGTATGTCGATCCCCTAGACGGCACCACCAATTTTGCCCACGGATTTCCTGTGTTCTGCGTTTCGCTCGGGTTGACATTTCGAGGAAAGCGAAACGCGGCCGTGCTTTATGATCCCACGCGCGATGAGTTATTCGCTGCGGAATTCGGAAAAGGTGCGTACCTGAACGGCCAAAAGATCGAAGTTTCGAAGACGGCGAAACTAGGGCAATCGCTTGTGTCGACGGGCTTCCCAAGTCACAAACGGCATAAGAATCCGAATATTTATTTCTACCATCAGCTCACGTTACGCACGCATGGAGTGCGTCGGGCGGGGTCGGCGGCGCTTGATCTGGCGTGCGTTGCCTGTGGGCGGTTCGACGGGTTCTGGGAGTTCAATTTGAATGCGTGGGACACGACCGCCGGGATTCTGATCGTGGAAGAAGCGGGTGGCAAAGTGACGGGATTTCAAGGGCAGCCGCTCGAGATCACCGATCGCGACGTAATGGCTTCCAACGGATTAATCCATGCGGATCTGGTGAACGAATTTACGGAGATCTTTTCCGGGCGCGGACTTGAGCCTTTGCCGGATCCGCGGGAGTACAAAAAGAGTCCTTAGATTTCGGCGTTCGCCAATGTTGACGCACCAAAATCCGAGCAGCGAATGAAAATTGCTTCTCTTTACCGATCCGTGTGCGTTGTGGCGATCTTTTGCAGCGTGGGCGTTTCTTCACGAGCGGTGCGCGCGGCGGACGATCCGGTAATCACCGACACGTATCGACAGGCGTTTGAAAAGTGGAAGTCGGAACTGGTGGAGGATCGGCGTGAGAATTGGCTGACGCTTGTTGGTTTGTTCTGGCTCAAGCCTGGAGACAACACCTTCGGTTCCGATATGTCGAACAAGGTCGTGCTTCCGAGCGGTACCGCGCCAGCACACGCTGGCACCTTCCAGTTACAAGGAAAAGATGTTACGGTCACGTTCCAACCGGGGGTGACCGCCTCCGTGGCGGGTAAGGCGGCAGGAAACATGAAGCTCGAGCCCGATGTTTCCGGCCATCCCACTGTCGTCGAACTCGGCAGCCTGCAGATGCATGTGATTCAGCGTGGTGATCGCTGCGGTATCCGTGTGAAAGATCTGAAGAGTCCGGCGGCGGCGAAGTATCGGGGCGCTGATTTTTATCCGTTGGGCGCTGCTTATCGAATTAACGCGGCCTGGGTGCCCGGAGACGGGAAAAGAACGGTGCGGGTGCCGAATATTCTGGGAGACGCCACTGCCTCGATTGTTGTGGGTGAGGCGCGTTTCACATTTGAGGGTCAAGAGATTCGGCTATCGGCCACGAGTGGAGATCCGGAGCACGGCCTTTTCTTTATTTTCAATGACGCGACACGGAAGACAGAGACATATCCTGCAGGCCGCTTCTTGATGGCCGGTCCAGTGAAGGATGGCCATCTCCTGCTCGACTTCAACCAGGCGTACAACCCGCCCTGCGCAGTCACGCCTTATGCAACGTGTCCACTGCCTCCGAAGGAGAATCAGCTGCCGGTGAGCATTGCCGCAGGCGAGAAGTTCGACCACTCGCGGAAGCACCCCTGATCCGCTCATTCGGGTCCAAAACGGCGTAAAATATAAGGGTAAATGGGGTCTGACCCGGGAACCTGCCTACCAGAGCCCTTCCCGAGATCATTTCGACGCGGGTTTTAATCGTGAACGATTCTCTAGTGAAGCGTGAAATCAGCAAGCGTCCGGATAAGGTGCGATTGTCGGGTCGGATTTTGTTTCTCACCGAAGATCCTGAACTAATCAAACGGCAACTGGCGGGAGAAGACTTGCCGTGGGACACCAAGAATCCGGCGAATAATCCGAAGCTGCGCGATGACATTTCAACGGACGAAATTACTCCGGCGCACTATTGTTTTTACTTCGACCAGACGCTGGGCGAGATCCCGTATTTGGGATTGAAGTGTGGGAGTGTTCTGCCGATCGGGCGGGCGGACGTCAGAAAGGGCGGGTTCGTCTGCTCGGTCAGCGGAAAGCGGCGCGGGAAGGGGTCAAGCCGCGAGCAGTCTCCGTATGCCGAGATGGCGGCGGGGATCCAGGTGGTGATCGCCGAAAACATCGAGCGAATCTACAAGCAGAACTGCCAGAACCTGGGCTTGCTGACTTCGACGAATTTCTCGCTAATCGACAAAATCCGGGCGAGCGAGGAAATTGCGCTCAGCGAGTTCACTGCAGGGGAAGACGAAATCACGCGACAGGTGATCGAGTATGGCGGCCTGTTCCCGTTCAACGTCGCGCGCATGCAGAAGAAGGTTTTTCTGCCGGCCATCACGACCGCAAAGCGGCCTATGACGTTGACGGAAAAAATCTTCGCCAAGCACATGGTTACGGCGGACGGGAAGGTCGGTGTCGAGGCAGTGAAGCCGGGCGACACGGGATTCACCCGCGTCGATCTGCGCTTCAGCCATGAGTACGTGACGCCTATGGCGGCGATTTTCTACGAACACTATGTGGGAAAAGGCGTGCCTGTAAATGACGCGTCGAGCATCCGATTTTTCCGCGATCACCTGACGTTTCTCGACGAGGTGATTTCTGAGGAGAAGAAGAAGATTGGGCTGCTCGATCTTGCGACTCAACTGAAGCTGAAACAAGAAGACTTTGCCCAAGCGCAAGGCATCAAGTTGCACGGCGAATTGAAAGACCGCAAGGGGTCGGAGGGAATCTGCCACTCGGTAATGCTGGAGACCTATGCGCTGCCGGGGCAGGTGAATGTCGGGTCGGATTCGCACACTCCGCATGTGGGCGCGATTGGCTGCGTAGCGTTCGGCATCGGTACGACGGATGTCTTCAACAGCTGGATCACGAAAGACGTGAGAGTAAAGATCCCGGAGTCTGTAAAAATCGTCATACGAGGGAAAAAGCAGCCGAACGTCACCGCGAAAGATTTCATCCTCAAGATTCTCAGCCTGGACTATGTACGGAGCGGTACGGCACTGGCGAAGGTCATGGAATACGCGGGCGAGGCGGTCGAAGCGCTCAGTGTCGATGAGCGGGCCACCATGACCAATATGGCCGCGGAGATTGGCGGCTTCACGGGTATTGTTGCGCCCGACAGCAAAGTCGTCGATTTTCTTGTGGAGCGACGCGGTCTGAAGCGCCGTGATGCGGAAGCGATGATCGGCGGTTTGCAAAGTGACCTTGATGCCAAGTATGCACAGGTCATCGAACTGAAGGCGGAAGAGATCGCTCCGATGGTCGCGACGCCGGGAGATCCTGGGAACGGCAAATATATCCGCGATCTGAATACGCCGGTCCCGGTAGACCTCGCGTACGGTGGCACCTGCACAGCAGGCAAGAACGAAGACATGGACATGTACGCCGAGGTCCTGGCTGACGCTCTAGGGCAAGGGAAGCGGGTTGCGCAATCGGTGGAGTTTTATATCCAATTTGGATCGCAGGAAACGCGGGATTACTGCGTCCGCAAGGGATACCTGGAAATCTTTCAAAAGTCCGGCGCGCGGGTGATTGAGCCCAGTTGTGGGGCTTGTATCAACGCCGGGCCAGGAGTTTCGACCAGACCTGAGCAGGTCGTGGTGAGCGCACAAAATCGGAACTTTCCTGGTCGCAGCGGACCTGGACAGATGTACCTGGCGAGTCCGTTGACGGTGGCGGCGAGTGCCGTGGCGGGATATATCGTGGAGTATCAGCCGAGCCGGCAGAGGGAACTGGCCGGTAGCCGGCGATAGACAGTTCGTGGTCGAAAAACTACCGTCTAGACGGCCGTTTTTCTAATGATTGCAGCGGCGCGGTGTTTGGGTGCTCTACCCTGTACCGTGGCCGCGATTCTTGCTAGAATTCGTGGTTCTTTTGGAGCCGCAGATATTCAGGAGATAGAGAAAACATGACCTACGTGATCGCAGAACCTTGCATCGGGACGAAGGACACCGCTTGCGTGGACGCGTGCCCGGTGGATTGCATCCATCCCAAGAAGGACGAACCGGCTCACGCCACGGAAGAGTTGCTGTACATCGATCCGGTGGAATGCATCGACTGCGGCGCATGCGTACCGGTCTGCCCGGTGTCGGCGATTTTCGCGCTTGACGACCTGCCGGAAAAGTGGGCTTCGTTCACAGAGCGGAACGCAAAGTACTACGGAAGATAGCCGGCAGCCATTAGCGGTCAATGGGCCCCGCGCGAATTCGCGCAATATGGGAGGCGCATGTCCGAATACGGATATGCGCCTTCTTGTTTGAGGTCGCAAAACGCGACCTCGAACCCGGTACCAGTCCGAGGGCCTAAAATCGCGGTAAAACAGCGTATTTGAGGCAATTCCGCTGACGGCGTCCATCCTCTTCCATTACAATCAGGAATTACCTGCTGGGCTCCCATGGCACTGAAGGAGTCGGAAGCGATTGTCCTGCGCACCTACCCGTTGCGTGAGGCTGATCTGCTGGTCACCCTTTTTACGCGACTTGAAGGAAAAGTGCGGGGGGTGGCGCGCTCGGCCAAGAAGTCAAGGAAGCGGTTTGGCGGGGCCCTGGAGCCGTTGACCTTCGTCCGAGCCTTCTACGAAGACCGTGAGCGGCAGGAGTTGGCGCGGCTGGATGCCTTCGAAGTGCTGGAGTCGCCTCTGGCCAGCGAAGTGACCTATTCGCGTGCCGTGGCGCTTGGACATATTGCGGAATTGCTCGATGAGTTGTTGCCGGACCGCGAGGCAAACGACGCGGTCTTCCGGCTAACGCTTTCGGTGCTGAGCCGGCTGCGCGGGCCGGAAATCTGGATGCCGGTCACCTACTTTGAGCTTTGGATGACGCGGCTGGTGGGCTTTCTGCCGGACTTTTCTGAGTGCGTGGTGTGCGGTCGCGTGTTGAATGGCAGCCGCGCTTACTTTCACGTACTCGCCGACGGCCTGATGTGCGCCGACGACAAGCGGCTGGCGTCATCGGAGATGTCAGGCGAATCGCGGGCGCTGGCCGCGCAGATGTTTCGCGCGCCGGTCGAGAGTTTTGCGGCGGGTGACTGGCCGAAGGCGAAGGCATCGGATCTGCGGAAATTTCTGATGCAGACACTTGAGCGGCATATTGAGAAAAAGCTGGTGACCGCCGGGATGCTAGAGAAGGTTGGCGGATAGCTTTTAGCTTGTGGCGCGGCCGAAAATACACAGGTCCTTCGCTTCGCTCAGGATGACAACTCAATTGTGATGACGGAACGAAACCCCAATCCGCCGAGTTTCCAGGAACTGATCCTGAAGCTGCAGACGTTCTGGGCGCAGCGTGGATGCGTCCTGCAACAGCCGTACGACGTTGAAGTGGGCGCGGGAACAATGGCGCCAGAGACGTTCCTTCGCGTGCTCGGGCCGCAACCGTACAAAGTCGCGTACCTGCAGCCTTCGCGTCGGCCGGCAGATGGGCGGTATGGTGAGAATCCCAATCGTCTTTTCAAGCATACCCAGCTGCAGGTGATCCTGAAACCGCCGCCGCAGGACGTTCAGGAGCTGTACCTCGAGTCGCTGGGTGCCATCGGAATTGACCTGCGGCAGCACGACATCAAGTTCGAAGAAGACAATTGGGAGTCGCCGACCCTCGGCGCATGGGGCATCGGCTGGCAGGTGATGCTCGATGGGCTGGAGATCACGCAGTTCACGTACTTCCAGCAATGCGGCGGACTCGACCTGCTGCCGATTTCGGCCGAACTCACCTACGGGCTGGAACGCATTGCCGCGTTTCTACAAGACGTCGATTCAATCTACGACATCGTGTGGGCACGCGATCCGCAGACGGGCACGGTTGTGACGTATGGCGATGTGCGGCTGGCGGATGAGTTGCAGTTTTCCGTTTACAACTTCGAAGCAGCCGACGTCGAGAAGACATGGAAGCATTTTGAACTGTACGAGTCAGAGTGCCGCGCGCTGATTGAGAAGTACGGCGAGCTAACGAAGAGGAAGCCGGGCGCGAACGTTTCCGCTCAAGACAAAAGACGTTTTCCACTACTTGGGGCATACGACCTGTGCCTGAAGTGCTCGCATCTTTTTAATATTCTTGACGCGCGCGGAGCGATTTCCGTCACTGAGCGCGTGGGCGTTATCGCGCGGGTGCGCGCTCTCGCCGTGGGAATCGCCAAGGCGTATATGGATCAGCAGTCGGCCGCTGAAGAGAAACCGGCCGAGGAAGAACCTGTCGGCTCGACTGCCGAGAAACAAGCAAGCGCAAAGAAGGCCGGGCCAAAGAAAGAAATCGTGCCGGTGGGCTAGAAGTGGAGCGGGACGTCCATTTTGCGACTCGCTTTATGCTCGTTAAAGCGGTACAGAAGACGAGATTCAGGATGTAGTCTGTGACCTTGCTCACATTCACGTCCTTGTAATTTTGAGAAGATAGATTGATCGTCTGATGCCAGACTTCTTGCTAGAGATCGGATGTGAAGAAATCCCAGCCCGCATGATCGACGCGGGATCAGAAGAGTTGCGCGAACGCGTCAGCAACCTTCTTGAGCGCGCGCGCCTTGTGCCCGTCGATGAAGTCACTCCGTTCGCTACACCTCGCCGGCTTGCCGTGCTGGCACCGGGAATTCCGGCCGCTCAGCCCGATGTAACCGAGCAGATCACAGGCCCGTCGGTGGCGGTTGCATACAAAGATGGACAGCCAACTCCGGCAGCTCAGGCCTTTGCAAAAAAGGCCGGCGTCGAAGTTTCGAAGCTCGAGAAAACGAACACGCCAAAGGGTGAGTACCTGTCGGCACGGGTGACGAAGAAGGGAAGAGCGGCGACTGAAATCCTGGCGGAAATGCTTCCCAAAGAGATCAACTCGATCTACTGGCCGAAAAACATGTACTGGCAGAAGCCGAGTGAGCGTTTTGTGCGGCCGGTGCGTTGGATCGTGGCCATGCTCGACGGAGAGGTAATTCCGCTGGAGTTCGATGGCGTTCGGGCGGGGAACTCGTCCCGTGGACATCGCATTCTGGCCG
>Ga0126381_100004416_pt1 | contig 15312 bp, 9 predicted proteins | sample PanSoiMetPlot_28_FD_96465 | JGI IMG/M metagenome (GOLD analysis project Ga0126381, IMG submission 96465) | Tropical forest soil microbial communities from Panama - MetaG Plot_28 | ecosystem: Environmental > Terrestrial > Soil > Tropical forest > Bulk soil | place: Panama | collected 2016-02-17 | reverse complement strand
GCGATGCACAATCCTGCAGCACGACATCAGGGCGTAAGAGGAATCCAAATTCTGCAGCGTCATCACCCCCGATCGATAAATCCGTTCTGATCCATCCTGAGCCGAGACGTGTCCGCGACCGTGAGCATGTGCGTTTTGTTGCCCAGCAACCCTGCCTCGTCTGCGGACGCCAGCCGTGCGATGCCCACCATCTGCGCTTCGCACAAAATCGGGCACTCAGCCGCAAAGTCAGCGATGAGTTCACCGTCCCGTTGTGCAGAGGACATCACCGCGAATTGCATCACTACGGCGACGAAGCCGCATGGTGGCAGAAACTCGGACTCGATGCGATCGGCGCTGCACGCGCGTTGTGGCTTCAAACGCACCCGCAAGCTTTGCTCTAGCTGAAAAACTGGCTTTACGACGCCTCGAGACGCATCGTATGAGATGCTGCTGAGCTTGCAGCAGCTAACTCTCCCGGTAAGTTGGCTTCACCAAGCGCGCTGAACAACCATTGCGACAGCGGCCCAGCTTCTAATCCGATCCGCTTAAAGCGGTAGGCAGGAGTCCTCAGCACCCGAAGCAGAGCGTCAGGCTCGCTCGCAACCTTAACCTCCCGAACGATTTTACCCGTACCATCCACAATAGCTCGTGTCCTTGACCGATACGTCCAGTCCAGCAAATAAGCGCAGCGCCCAAAAATCTTTCAGCTATAAACAAGCTGCCGGCCGATACCCCATCTTTCGGGGGTAAAGCGTACTTGCTTCAACCAACCGAGATCTGTGCCCTAAGTCACAGCATTTTACTCATTTCCACCACTATCATTTTCAGAGGGGGACGGCAGGTAATTGCCATGTTTTACCGCTTGCTGGCCGCGCGCATGCCGGAGGTGGCGGATGGTGCATTGAGATGCATGCATCAACGCGCTGCCTTGTGGTGCGGCAATAGATGCAACAAGCCCTCGTTCATGCGCTCGCTAAGGAGCGAGCCATGTCTTTGATCCGCAACAATTCGCTGCCTAGCTGCGTCGCTAGTCTTCCGGTCGCAAGCTTTCAGATCGGTGAAACTGTGTTTCTAGCCGGGTCGAGGACCGGTCGGCTGTTGATTCTTAAGAAGGGCGCAGTCGTAGTCATCAAAGAAGGCTTCGAGATCGCCAGGGTGTCGGAACCCGGCGCCGTGTTCGGCGAACTCTCAATTCTCTTGGATCAGCTGCATACAGCGGACGTGCGTACGTTAGAACCTTCCGAGTTCTATGTCGCAAATGAAGAACTTCTGGCAATAGATCAGCTTGCATGCATCTACGTCGCTACGGTCCTCGCTGGGCGCGTGGACAATGCCAATCAGGCTGTCCTCGAGCTGAAGCGTCAGCTTCATGCTATCGAACGCAATCTTGTCCACCCATTCAATCCCTTGTCTCGACATTAAACGTCCGCTGCTTGCGAAGGCGCGAGGCATCGCGCGCCTTTACTCGATCACCTCGTCGGCACGCGCGAGTAGCGATTGCGGTACTCTATTTGAGACCGAGGTGCAGTCAACGCCGCCTTGGTGTCCGACGAAGTCCTCAAATGAGCCCGCGCAATCCCCAGAAAGAAAAGGGCCGCCTTTCAGCGGCCAAGGCATGACACCCTCTCCACAGTGCGTGTTTCCGCTAGTACAATTAGGTCACCAACATGAGCGTGGGAGAGGGACATGACTAAGAAAGTGGCCATCGCCTGCCAGGGTGGTGGGATGCATGCTGCATTCGAGGTCGGTGCCCTCACTGAAATCCTCAACAACATCGACGAGCAAAAGAAGCGGCGGGACATCGACGATAAAAAGCGATTCGAACTGGTGGGCATAAGCGGGACGTCGGCCGGCGCCCTGTGCGCTTTGATGGTTTGGTACGGTCTTGCGCCAAAGACTAACAGGCCCGGCTCAGAGCACGAAGCGAGCGCTCTGCTCAATGACGTCTGGGATAACTTCGTTGCCGCACCAGGCGTCGAATCGGTGCTAAACTTCCTTACATACTCTACGTTCCGGGCGGAGGAGGCTGAAATTCCCGTGCTCGGCCTAAATGCGCCCATTTTCAGCGGCGGCCTCGATCCGCGCGGCGTAATCTACAAGACCGTCGCTGCCTGGCTACCGAACCTTGGGGTTCGCCAGCGATATCTTGATTTGGAGTACTTACTCGAAAAAGCCTGTCCAGACTTCGACGCTATCGACTGGGAAGATCTAACAACCCGCCTGCTGATTGGCGCCTCGGAGGTTGTTAATGGATTGGAGACGGTATTCGACTCCGACGTCAATAAGGGAACGCAAAAGAGGGATGTTTACTATTGGCGCCAACGATTGCCGCTCAGCCTGAAAGGGGTCGCCGGGGCGGGTACGCTGCCGACCTTGCGCGAAGCCGAGTTAATCGACGGTCGCTACTATTGGGATGGTCTTTACTCGCAAAATCCACCGGTGCGCGAGTTTGTTTGGGGACCAGTTAAAGAGGTCCCCGACGAGCTGTGGATCTTGCGCATCAATCCGCAGCAGTGGCCGGAGCACTGGCCGGAGGAGCCAAAGACCAATGCGGAGATAAAGGATCGTCAGAACGAATTGATGGGCAACCTGTCGCTGCACAAAGAGCTGGATTTCATTCTAATGGTCAATGAGTGGGTCGAGCGTTACAAAAACGAAGGCTTTGGGAAGCAGCACAAGAAAGTAATCGTGCGCACGATCAAGATCAAGCAAGAGACCGTCGACAACCTGCGCTATTCTTCGAAGTTTAACCGCAGTAGCAACTTTATGAATCAATTGCGCGACGAGGGCCGCCAAGTTGCTCGCCATTGGCTCAACAAATGGCCGGATAAGGCCGACTGCTATCCCAGAGACGCAGCTTATCGAGAAATACCAACAACAGGTCGTCCATCCCTTCGGGGATTTTGACCCACATCTCCCGCCACGAGACCTGAGCGGGAAATTGCTTCAAAACGGAGGACGTTCCAATGCCGCGCGATCGCAAACCAGACCAACCACGAATTTCTGAAGGCCTGTTGCGGGGTCTCATTTTGTTGACATTACCCGTGGTCTCCTTTCAATCCCAAGTTCTAGAAATTTTGAAAACGAGCATTAAAGACGTCAGTCGTGTCAAGCCGGCTGAAAATTTGGTGCTGCTTGAGCTGCAAGCGCTGATGATGATCTTGGATCGATCGCACACGCTGAGAAATCTCATTGACCCTAATTTCGAAAAGAGGTTGGAAAAGGCGTGCAAAGAAATCTTCCCAAAGCTGGCCTCAGCTTCGATCGGTCTCATCGAGGCTCAAGAAACAATTTTAAAGGGCATATTTGAAGCATTGCAAAATCTAAAGCAGGGCGAGAAAGCGAGCGACCGCTCAAAGGGCTCGCATTAGCTTGAAAGCGGGCACCGAGGTCTCACAATGAATAACCCACAGCAAAATGTCGACGTTGCGATCATCGGACTATCTTGTAGATTCCCCGGAGCAGCCACCGCCCAAGAATTTTGGAACAATTTGTGCGATGGCGTTGAGTCCATCACATTCTTTTCTGATCAGGAACTTGTGGCAGCCGGCGTTGACCCATCCCTGCTTGCCAATCCCAGTTATGTTAAGGCAGCACCGCTGTTGCACGACATCGAAATGTTCGACGCCTCGTTCTTCGGTTACTCCCCCAAAGACGCAGCCTTGCTTGACCCACAGCAACGCCTTTTCCTGGAGGTGTGTTGGGAGACTTTTGAAAATGCAGGTTACGATCCGGCGGGTTACCCCGGCAAAGTTGGTGTTCTTTCGGCGGGCGGCGGCATCGTTTCCAGCTATTTGTTGGCCAAACTGCACCATGCCGATCTTCCTGGCCAGACAGCAAGCACCGCGCACATTAACAACGATAAGGATTTTTTGAGCACCCGTGTTTCTTTCAAGCTGAATCTTAGGGGGCCCAGTTTCACAATTCAATCGGCGTGCTCCTCGTCTTTGATGGCGGTCCACCAGGCTTGCCAGAACCTGAGATTCAATGAGTGCGATATGATGCTCGTAGGCGGTTCGGTGGTCCGCGTCCCGCAGGTTCAGGGCTACTTAGCGGAAAAGCGAAACCTTTATTCCTTAGACGGGCATTGTCGCCCATTCGATTCGGCTGCCCAGGGAACGATTTTTGGCAGCGGCGTTGGTGCCGTGTTGCTCAAGCCACTGCAGCAAGCGGTCGCAGATCGCGACCACATTCTGGCAGTTATCAAAGGGACCGCGGCGAACAATGATGGTTCAGCCAAAATCAGCTACACCGCCCCGAGTCTGGGCCAGCAGTCCCAGGCTGTGGTCGATGCACTGAATTCGGCTGGGATCAGCGCAGACAGCATCGGCTATATCGAATGCCATTCAACGGGCACGATTGTCGGCGATCCGGTCGAAATCGAAGCGCTGAGTATGGCTTTTCGCAAGCAAACCGAACGCACTCAGTACTGCGCCATCGGCTCGGCCAAGGCGAATATCGGTCATCCAGAACAGGCGGCGTCAATTGCCGGCTTGATCAAACTCGCACTCGTACTGCATCACAAACGAATCCCGCCAAGCATCAATTATGAAACGCCGAACCCTCGTATCGATTTCGCCGCATCGCCGTTTTACGTCAACACAAAGCTGCAAGATTTCCCCGCGATGGACGCGCCGCGCCGAGCCGGGCTCAACAGCCTCGGGATCGGCGGCACCAATGCGTTTGCCGTTCTCGAAGAAGCGCCGTTGATCGCAGCAGCGAATAACAAACCAACTGACGCCTTTCCGCGCTTGGTTACTCTTTCGGCCAAAAGCGCAGATGCGTTGGTGGCACGTGTCGAGCAACTTCTGATCTGGCTGAATAACAATCTCGATGCACCGATTGGTGACCTTTGTTACACCACTAACGTTAGCAGAAGTCAGTTTGCATTTCGATTCGCCGCACCCGCCCGATCTATAGCCGAACTGAAAAAACACCTCACAACATGGCTGCGAATGGTGACCAAAAATGCGTCTACGTCTGTACTGCAGCGCACCAGTAAAGCGTCAATTGCATTCATTTTTGACGGACAGGGCTCGCAGAGTACCGGCATGACTGCTGAGCTATATCGCACGCAGTCCGTTTTTCGAAATGCTATGGATCGCTGTCGTGCTTTGGCGGAGCCGTATCTTGAGCACGGCTTGCTCGACGTAATTTTTTCTACAAACAACGACGATGAGTTGCTCAATCGCACTGACTACACCCAACCTGCACTGTTTGCGGTTGAGTACGCTCTAGCGGAACTTTTAAAATCCTGGGGCGTCGTCCCTGACGCAGTGATTGGGCACAGCTTGGGAGAGTTTGCCGCTGCGTGTGTGGCGGAAGTAATGACACTAGACGACGCGATACGATTGGTCACGGCTCGCGGTGCCCTGATGCACCAATTACCAAGCGGCGGGGCTATGGCCGCGGTGTTTGCCGAAGAGTCCGTGGTGCGTTCGCTCATCGCTAAGATCGCACCGGGACTTACCGTCGCCGCGATGAATGGACCGCTGAACACGGTCGTATCCGGCGAGCGCGATGAGTTGAGAATGCTCTCGCGAGAAATGGAGCGGCAGAATATTGCATATCGGGAGTTGCAGACTTCCAACAGCTTTCACTCCCCGCGAATGGAGCCCATTCTCAATGACATTGAAAACGTTGCAAGTCAGATCAAGTTCAACGCGCCTAGAATACCCCTGATATCCAACCTCACCGGCGAGTTGATGTCTGCCGCCCCAGATAAATCTTATTGGCGCCGACATCTCCGGGAGGCCGTGAGGTTCGGAGACGGCATGCTCGGGCTTGCTAAGCTCGAGTGCCGCACTTTTCTTGAAATCGGAGCACACCCGGTGTTGCTCCCGATTGCGCAAGCCTGCCTTGGAACAAATGGTAAATCTGCAACCTGGATTGCTGCACTAAATCGTCAAAAGTCAGACGCTGAGTCGACTAGTGAGATGCTAGTCGCGTTATATCTCGCCGGCCACAATTTAAATTGGACTGCAGTACATGCGGACGCATCGTGGCGACGAATACCATTGCCGACCTATCCATTCCAACGCAAGCGTTACTGGATTGAAGACGATAAGGTCCACACTGAACAAGCCGGGATTGCTCTTGAAAGGTCCCACCCATTCGTGGGAACGCGTATAAATTCAGCCACGAATGATGTGCGCTATGAAGCTCGCTACGGCGTGCGGCACACCGAGTACCTTTCCGATCATATGGTCGGGGGAACGGTCGTCCTTCCAACTACCGCTGAACTGGAAGCGGCCACGATCGCCGGTCGGACCCATTTTGGGACGCCGGGCGTGAGCGTTGATAACGCCATGCATCACGAAGCGATGTCCTTCCTCAACGGGGAAGATCGGATTGTGCGGATATCGGTAACTCCGCTGAAGTTCGACAGGGCAGCCTTCAAACTCGTCAGCGCGACCAATGAAGAGCCTGAGGTTTGGCATACTCACATGACAGGCACTCTGCGCAAGTCGGAGACGCCATCCACATCGGGCTTTTCGACAATGCAAGTCCAGCCCCGTTGCCATCAAGCAAGGCCGGTTACTGATTTATATGACTCGCTCAACAAGCTCGGGCTTCAATACGGACCCAGTTTTCGAGGTATTCGGGAATTGTACGTCGGTCAGCATGAAGTGCTTACCAAAGTGCAGCTGCCGGACGGTTTGGCAGACGCGCAATACGTGATGCATCCCGCATTTCTCGATGCGTGCCTGCATGCCTACCCCCTTGTACTTAATGGTGCCGAAAAGATCAGAAGCGATCGCCATAGCTCCTATCTACCTATCTCGCTGGCAGAATTTCGCTGCTATCAGGATGGAATCGACAAAGCATGGGTACACACCACGCTGCGGAGTGTCGAGAAAGACGACACGCAGGTGGTCGACATTCGGATTTACGATATGGCCGAGCGGCCGGTGGCGGAACTGGAAGGATTGGCCGTTCGGCTGTTGCCGCTTGATAAGGTGGTGCCGACTCGAGCGGGCACGGACGACGTGTTTTATAGGGCGTCTTGGCAGAAGAGTCCTAGAGTGGCTGCCAGCGCTCAAGATTGTGCCCCGGCAAGCTGGGTGATCTTCGCCGATGGAAAAGGTGTCGGTGCAGCGCTCGCTAACAGATTGGAAGCTGCGGGCCATCATTGCCACCTTGTCCACCGTAATGATGCATTCAACCACCTCGGTAGCCGAAAGTGGACCGTGAACGAACGGCAGCCGGACGACTTTCGCCGGTTGCTGGAGGAATTCGCTACGAGCGAGACGCTACCGTGCGAGGGGGTTGTTTATATGTGGGGATTGGATGCCCCAACTATCGAAGGCTTAACGCTGACAAGCTTGACGAACGGCAGTGAAATCATGTGCCGCGGGGCACTGGCGATCTTGCATGCTCTTGCCAAAACTCGGTCAACGAACCCAACTGGAAGGCGCCTTTGGTTCGTAACCGCAAACACTCAAAAGGCAGAAAGCCAAAGCCAGTATGTCGACCCAGTGCAGGCGCCACTATGGGGTTTGGGGCGAACCATTGCAATCGAGTACCCGGCCATTTGGGGGGGCTTGATTGATTTGCAACTGAAGGGAGGCCGAACGGCGGATATAGATTTGTTAGCGGCGGAGTTGCTCCTCCCAAGTGGTGAGACCCAGATTGCGATCTCCACTAATGGACAGCGCCATGTCCCAAGGCTCATCGAGCAATCCCTTGCAGAGTGGCCGATACAATTGCCGCTTGTGCGTCAGGACGCAACCTACCTCGTCACCGGCGGCTTGGGGATGTTGGGTCGCAGTATGGCCAAATGGCTCATAAGTAAGGGTGCGAAACATATTGTCCTAACAGGCCGAAACGCGAGCTCGGAAGCGACAAGAGAGCTGTTCAGCGCTGCAGAAATGAACGCTGCGGCGATCCACGTCATCGCAGCCGATATCAGCCGAGATGAAGACGTTAGCCGCCTCATGCAGACAATTAGTAACGAATTACCCGCTCTAAAAGGTGTAGTACATTCGGCTGGTGTTTTGGATGATGGAATATTGGCCCAACTTGATTGGGACAGATTTTCGCACGTGTTCGAACCAAAAGTGTATGGAAGCTGGCTTTTGCATGAACACACCAAATCGCTAGAGCTAGACTTCTTTATTTTGAAATCTTCTTTGTTGAGTTTGTTAGGCTCCGCCGGGCAGGGGAACTACACCGCCAGTAACGCCTTTCTTGATTGTTTGGCAGCGCACCGCCGCGCCGTCGGCCTGCCGGCTACGGCTATCAATTGGTGTGCGTGGTCAGGGGCTGGATTGGCCACCCTTTCGGGCGCTCGTGGTGAAGCGATGTGGTCGTCGCTAGGCGTAAAATTCATTTCCCCCGCTTTCGCAATGCAAGTTTTTGACAAGCTCATGCACCGCGATGTTGACCAAATCGCGGTCGCGGTAGCTGATTGGTCGACCTATGCCGACAAGGTGGGCAAGCCCCCGTTCTTAGCTGAGCTCCTAAAGACACATGAGATTTCGACGGCGTCCAAATTAGCGAATGGAAACGTCCCCCTCGACGCTCCTCGGGCGGTCGAAACTTTCCAAGCTCGCCAACAACTGTTGGTCAAACTACAGCAACACGTCACGGCAAAGCTTGGCTTCGCCGAAGCTATCGACCCGGCTCAACCGCTAAATGAAATTGGTCTAGATTCATTAATGTCAGTAAGTCTGTCGAATAGCCTGGAGGACGAGTTTGGTATACCGGTTCCCATCTCGGAACTGATTTCAGGGCCAACTATTGACCAGCTCGCCGATGGTGTGTTTCGCGACCTGGTCGGAAGTTTTTCTAATCGACGCAATCAGGCCTCCGCATCCCTTGCAACGCCGGCCAATTCGAGCCAAGCGTGGGCGAAGAATGAACAGAGCCGGGCCGAGGTATGGACGGATGGAGACCGGATCGCAGTGGACCAATACCAAGAAGGTGTGGGATTGCAACGAGTCACGAATAGTCGAACACTCGAATGGGCGGCCGTAGATACCGGCGGGGTAGGAAACGACCCGGAGGCTTATTCGGACGTTAGAACAAATGAAAAGACGTCGTCTGCTAACAGGGGCAGTGAAGTTGTAACAAAAGATTTTGGTATCTCACGCCTAGCCAATGGGATCGGATCCCGTGCTATTCGAAAGTGGTTGATCGCGCCTCGGCCCAATCCAGCTGCCAAAGCCCGTTTGTTCTGTTTTCCCTATGCAGGAGGCGGCCTCGTGTCATTTCGCCCCTGGTCACAGTTGTTCGACGACTCTGTGGAGCTGGTGGCGGTTGAGCCTCCGGGACGAGGGACGCGAATCAATGAACCACCCATTGAGGACATAGATACCTTTGTCGAATGTCTGTTGCCGGAAATGGTTGGCTGGCTTGATAGACCGTCTGCCTTTTTCGGCCATTGCGTGGGCGGACTCACCATGTTTGCGACACTTTGTGCGCTACCCCGAGCGTGTGCACACTTTATCAAGTACTCGTTCGCATGCGGAGTCAGACCACCGCACCTATTAAAACGCAGAGGCGAGTTTGAGGACAACGTGGCTTATGACATGATGCTGCACAAGAAGTTTGATGTCAGCGTTCCGCCTTATGCCCAGGCGGACGAAATCTTTGCCGATATCATACGTCAGTTCGGTCTCCCGGCTGCCGACCGGATGTTGGAGAGTCCGAAGTTGAGGGAGGTATTATTGCCAACAATCCGTGCCGAATTTGGGATGGCATACAACTACGAGTACCGACCGGTCGAACCGTTTTCCTTTCCCATTAGCAGTTTTGTCGGTAATTTGGACCCGTGGGTTTCGAATGAGGATTCCGCCGCTTGGGGCGAACTCACCCGTGGCCTGTTTACAAACCATGTGCGCAACGGTTCACATTTTCTGATGGCGGACGACGAAGAGTATATTCTACAAACAATCAATAATGAGTTCGTAAGCTTGGTGAATCCAATGCCACGCGATGGGCAGAATGTTCCAGTTTGATTAAAGCAGCCAATCTGTTGAGTTAGGCTGGCCCATGTTTGGATTCACGCACTCAAGCCGCTCGCATCAATCTCGCATTGGCTCTGACTAGATCCGCGGTGCCAAAGCCCTCGCTAAAAGATCGGTAAATTTCGTCGAGTTGCGAGCGATACTGGTCGGCGTTTTGTCTTAGTGCATAGAGATCATAAATACTCGTGCAAAGTCTAAGTTCAAGAGATTTGGCGTTCTGTTCGCGCGCTATTTTAAGGCCTTTGCAAAAATAATTCTCCGCGTGATCTAGATCCTGGTGCGATCGAAGATGTGCTTCCCCGAGCAAACGATAAATCTCAGCCGCGTAAAAGCGCTCGGAGTTCGCGTCAAGCCTCAATAGCGCCTGGTCCAAAAATTCGAGCGCTCTCTCGTAATACCCATTCTTCATGTATGCGTCCGCCAGCAACCCCAGAGAGTAAGTCTCATACAATAAGGCACCGGTGGCCCGTTCATTTTCTAGACCTTCTTGGATCTCGGCAACGCCCCTCTCAAACTCGCCTTGGTGAGCAGTTGCCCATCCTCGCAAGATCGAGGCCATGGCAAGATAGTGCACAAACTCATGCTCTTCGCAAAGTGCAATGGCCGCGTTAGCCTGACTTAAGACAACGGCAGCCTCACCGCGGAACTGGTGGACCCGCAGACCTATTGATCGTGCCATGGCTTCGCTGAACGGATATTGAGATGCATCTGCATAAGCGCGGGCTTCGTCGCAAATCCGCACGGCCTGATCGGGATGGCCAAGGAACCATAGTACCATGCCGTCGTATGATCTAACGTGAACTCGTGGATCTTGCGCTGACAGATCAAGATACGTCACGGACCGGCTGTCCTCACACATGGCAATGCCGGCTTCCAGCTCCGCGTGGGCGGCGGCAAATTTCCCTTGCCCAAATGAGGTAAACCCTAGAGCTTCGTGTGCAAGAACCTTGTAAGCCAAGCTATCTACGCTCTCGGCTATATTTATTAATTGTTCGGCAAGGGCTTGAGCTTCGCCGAGCGTTGCTCGAAGGAAATTCCAAGTCCACAAACCAAAGACCGCAGGAAAGGAGTTCTCGTCAAGCCCGTGCTCGTCACACAGTTGAAGTGCTCGCGTATACGCCTGCTTCACACTGTCAGTGCTCCAGCCCTTAACCGCCCGGAGGGAGTTGCCGAGCGAGGTTTGAAGCAGCATCTCCGACTTGTTGCGCAGCATCGGGTCGGTAATATTGGGAATCAGTGTCAACCCTTGTTTCAGATGACCAATGGCTTCGTTGTGCGTCGAACGAGCTGCTGATCGTTTAGCTGCTTCGTACCAATAGTGTATAGCTTTTTCGTCGTTGTTCGCCTGAGTGTAGTGATATGCAATAATCTCGGGTTGAGTTTGGACGATATCAGGGAATTGCTCGAGCGCGTTCGCAGCGGCAGCGTGCAGATGCACGCGGCGGCTCTGTAAAAGCCCGGCATAAGCAGCGTCACGTACCAGTGTATGCTTGAAGGTGTAGATCGCGTGTGGAATTTCACCCCGGCGGAACATCAATTCCGAGCGCACCAACTGATCAAGCGCTTCGTCCAATCTCTCACCCGGGAGCCCGGCAACGGCACTCAGAAGTTCGTAATGAAACTCTCGACCCAATACAGCGCCGATTTGTGCCACCTCCCGAACCGGCGACAATCGATCAAGGCGTGCCGTCAGCGATGCCTGCAATGTGGTCGGGATCGCCAGTGGCGGTAGGGGACGCTCGAGAACATATGCCTCGTCTCCTTCTCGCAACAGTCCGCCTTCCAGCACCATCTTCGTCAGTTCCTCGATGAACAGGGGCACCCCATCAGTATGTGCCAGAATTTGTTCCATTACCTCCGTGGGAAGCGTTTTGCCCCCGGTCAACCGTAGGACCAACGCCGCGCCGTCGGTTCGACCGAGGCGCCTGAGCGCGATTGTCGTAAGGTGCGGATAACTCGGCCAAGGTGGCACAAATTCAGATCTAGCGGTCACGAGTACCAATGCTCGAAGCTGCGGCGCGTGCTCCATACTAGCTGCAAGGAGTTCAAGCGAAGTTGGATCGATCCACTGGACGTCTTCGAAAATGATTAAAACTGGCCGCTGTGCCGCCAACCCGTCGAGCTGGGCTAATAATGCTGCAAGGGTCTTCTCTTTGCGTTTTTGTGGGGTGAGGTCCTGCAGTCGGTAGTGATCATCGGCCGGCAGGGACAAGAGGTTGGCCAGTGCTGCCACGTGTTCCGGATCAAGTCCGGATTGTGCCAATAGAGTGTTGAGTTTGGACAGCTTCTCCTGAGGAGAGTCACTGCGCCTAAACCCGGCGGCACGTTCGAGCTGGTTGATGAATGGGAACAACGCGCTGTGGCTGTGATGTACAGAGCAGAAATAGTACAACGCGGTGTGTGTTTCACTCTGGAGCCGCTCATCAAACGCCACCGAAATGTGCGATTTACCAATACCCGGCTCTCCCGTAAGGACCACCACCCGGCCTTCTTCCTGTGTAGCTTGCCGCCAGCGGTGAAACAGCAGATCCATCTCCTCCCCACGACCATACAACGGCGGCAGCTTGGAAGTGTGCATTGCCTCGAAGCGACTTTCTACTCCACTTATTCCCAAAACCTGAAATGCAGATATCGGCTGCGCAAAACCTTTGAGGGAAAGCGGACCAAGATCGCGATAATTGAAATACCCTCCAGTGAGCTGACGCGTGCTGGGGCAAATCAATACCATCCCTGGTTCTGCCAGTGTTTGAAGGCGTGCCGCCAGGTTCGGTGTTTCACCTATGATAGCCTTTTCCGTTGGTATCTCATTGACCAGCAGCTCGTTCATAACAACGGTGCCCGTCGCAATGCCAATTCGAGCCTGCAGTGCAAAGCCGACATCGGTCTGGAGACCCGTCACCGCATCGACGATTTCGATTCCAGCGCGCACCGCCAGCACGGCACTATCCTCATGCGCGATCGGATAGCCGAAATAGGCGAGAACACCATCGCCCATGTATTGCGCAATCATGCCCTGGTAGCGCCCTATGATTGAACCAATGGCACCGTGATACGACGCCACTACCCGCCACATGTCTTCCGGGTCCAGACGGGTCGCGAGTGCAGTCGAGCCGACCATGTCACAGAACATAACGGTCAGATGTCGCCGTTCAGCTTCGTTGGATGGCATTCGTTCTGGTTTGGCTGCTCGCCCTGCAGGCGCGATAGCAGTGCTCACGTCAAGTTCTGCAATGGCGCGCAGCATCTTGCGACGATGCCCCAGTAGCACGCCAAGTACCGTTAGGTCGTGGTCTGTCAGATCGCGAAGGATCGAAACATCGATGGCCTGCTCAGCGAAGCGTTGGGCGTACTCCGCAAGACCGATCGACTTGAGCCACTCGGCAGTATCCTTCATTGCACTTTGATAATACTGAATGAACCCAAAGACGAGATATAAATTGGCTACCAAAGGTGAAACATTTATAGCACACTCAGCTGCCCATACCGAGGTTGAATATTATACGGTAGCTACGCCCGGAAGGCGGCCAGGTCGCTTGGGATTGGTTAAGCCGCTGGCCGAATAGCGCCTGTGCATATCCGCAAGACACCGGATATCGGCCGAATAAACGCAGGCGCCATCCAACAACGCCATTTCCTGCCGAGTTACCGCTGGTCGATGGTCGTGGCTCGCTTCGGCCCGCTGCGGATTCAGAGGGCGCTAGTTTCAATAACCGGCATCTTCCGGATATTTGCCGACCCTCGGCCATTGCTTGAGCCACGATTGAGCAACCTCTTGGCCTTCGTCTCGCAGCCGCTCCATGAAAGCGCGACTGCGGTCAAACTTCGACGAATATTGGAGTGCGTCGGCGGTCTCTTTCGTCATCTTGATTGTGCGCACCGTGACGTGCTTCTTGTTTTGCGCTAATTCCTCGTCATGACACCACTTGTTGACATGCAAAATAAAATCCAGCTCTTTGTTAAGTGAGAGATTGCCCATTAGTTCGTTCTCACGGTCTATTATGGACGCATTGGTTTTGGGGGCTTTGTGCCCTCGTTGCTGCGGGTTAATGCGTATGATCCACAGTTCGTCCGGCTTGTGCTCCTTCTCGTCGATCGTAAAAAAATCACGCACCGGTGGATTATGCGAGTACAGGCCGTCCCAGTAATAATCAACTTCTTCACCGGTCAGCTTCTGGGCCTTACGGAAAATTGGCAGCGTTCCCGACGCGGCGACCCCTTTCAAGCTTAGTGGCAATTGCTGGCGCCAGTAGTTTTTCGAGTGTCGCATTCCCTGATTAGGGGGCACCAGTTGGCTGTTGACCCAGGAGTCGAACACAGTCTCGAAGCCATTAACAACCTCCGAAGCGCCAATCAGCAAGCGCGTCTTTACGCTGTCCCAGTCAACGCTTTTGAACTTTGGGCAATAGTGCTTAAGTAATTCGCCCAAATCGAAATATTGCTGGCGTACTCCCAGCGTCGGCAAGCAGCCCGCGATTGCTTTGTATACTACGCCATATGGATTGAATGTGCCGGCCAAGAGTGGCGCATTTATTCCAAGCCACGGTATCTCTGCCTCCTCCGCTTTGAAAGTGCGGTATGTAAAGAAGTTCAGCAGCGTTTCGGCGGGTGTATTGGCAACGAAATTTTTCCAGAACTTGTTGAGCAATCTGCTGGCTTCAACCTCTGAGCCGACGACTCCATTCTTAGGAGCAAGTCCGTACCAAACCATCAGCGCAACCAGCGCGCCCGCCGACGTCCCGCTCAATCCTACCAGCTCGAATTTTCCGCCCTTCACTTCCTCAAGGATTTCGGTGAGGACGCCGACTGAAAAAGCAGCATGCATTCCACCACCTTGGCAGGCGACAGCCACTTTCGTTCGCTCGTTGGCAGTATTTTCTTGCTTGGACTTGGGTTCTGGGCTGGTCTCGACCATTGTTGGTCCTCCTCTAACGCGTGCTTGGCTCATCCGATTAAGCGAACCACCATGGAGGGTTCACGGAAAACTGAGCGGCCGCAAAGATGCGCCAAAGCTTTCTTTGGTACCCGCCACCAGCTTGACTAGCATAACAGAAAAACAATCTAGCAACGCCCTTTTCTAGGCCACCGCATTTTCTATAAGTTGGGAGACATATGACCAGGGCGAAGGGACCAAATCGTTGGCAATGCGGCGCAAGCCGCGCCTAGGCGGCCTGTGCGCTTTTGGCGATCGCGTCGGCGATGGCGACGGTGCGGCGCGCCATTTCCGCGTGCAGGCGCTCGACCATGCGGCCGTCGATTTGCAGCACGCCCTTGTTTTCATTCTCCGGCACATCGAACGCGGCGATGATTTTGCGCGCCGTTTCCACCTCTTCCGGGCTGGGCGAGAACGCCGCATTGCACG
>Ga0126381_100004415_pt1 | contig 15314 bp, 13 predicted proteins | sample PanSoiMetPlot_28_FD_96465 | JGI IMG/M metagenome (GOLD analysis project Ga0126381, IMG submission 96465) | Tropical forest soil microbial communities from Panama - MetaG Plot_28 | ecosystem: Environmental > Terrestrial > Soil > Tropical forest > Bulk soil | place: Panama | collected 2016-02-17 | reverse complement strand
TGCCGGCCCTGATTTCCCCACCCGCCCGGACCGAGAAGCTGAAAAACAAAATCGCGCCCAAAAATCATCATTTCCCGGCGTGCTGGTGTTTCAAAGCGTTCCTCCGAAACCTCCCTTGGTCGTGTTTCTGGTTGGCGATCGTCCTTCCGGGGGCTACTCCAAGGACGAGTTGAGGAATGCTCTCGCCTATGAAGACCTTCTCCGCATGGACGGGGCTCCCATTGAAATTCTCGGTCCTGACTTCTCAGGATCGCTCGCCCTTTTGGCGCAAGGGCTCGCCCCTGTACCGAAGGAGCGCACGATCCTAGTCCGCAGCGGCTCCGCAACCAATGGCCGCGGTTTGAATGACCTCAATAGTCAGCTGTGGTGGAGGGGCCCCGACAGTTCGGCGACGTCTTACCTTGCTTGCGATGACGAAACCACGGCGTCGCTTGCGCGGTTTCTTACAGGCCGTTTGGGGGCGAAATCGCCTTTTTCGATGCTCCTCGAAACCAGAACTGTATTTGGCCAGAGTTTTGGGTCCCAATCGGACGACTCACTGTGCGGGACCGTAAGAATCGATTCAAAACTATTTGCCCACTTTAGCTTTCCCCCGGGGCTTTCTTATGTCCGAAAGGCCTACGGAAAGACGTTGACGGCTACGAATCCCGACGTTCCCGACGTTTCCTCGGATCGCCCCAGCCTCCAACTCGACTTGAGCTACGGCGAGCAAACCCAAGATCAACAACCAGAGTTCAGCGCCTCGACTCCGGTCTCGCATGACGCCGAACTTGGAGCCACGGCCGAGGCTCTTCAGCATGACCGGATCCGGTTCGCCAGCATCGTCGCGACCGATCCTTTGGACACATTGTTCGTCGCGAGTTATTTGCGGTCCGCTTTGCCGGATGCCCGGCTGGTTTTCATGGACTCCGACATCTTGGACGCGCTTCCTAGCAACGATGTGTCGCTCGAAGGATCGCTGTTGGTTTCGTCCTATCCCGTGTTCTTCGAAGCCCAAGGCTGGCACAAGAAGCGGGATGCCGACGCTCGACCAGTGTTTTCCAGTCAATTCGAAGAGGGCGTCTACAATGCGGCGCGAACCTTGATCTCCGGCGGTGTTCTGGCCCCGCATGCGCTCGAACCGACGCGTGTTTGGGTCTCTGTCATCGGCAGAGATGGACTCTGGCCGGTGTCAGTCGAGCCAGACCCGAACGATCCGGAACCGCTGGGGTGGTCCTACCCCCCACGCGTTTGGGTGGCGCTCACCGCGGCGCTGTTGTTCGGGCTAGGAACATTCCTTGCCGCTTTTATGCTTGCAAAAGGGGACAACCCGCCGCAGTGGTGCGCCGATTTTTCGCTTGACGAAACGCGAGGGAATCTGTCGGCCCGGGGCTCATATATTACGGGCACTTGCGTTGCCGCCATTGGGTGCTGGCTGGCGGCAACCGGAGGGCAAGTCGGAGCGTTTATGGAGGCGCCTCAGAATTACTGGGTCGGCGGGGTGTTGGTGTTGTTTGTCGCCGGGGTATTCCTGGCATTGGCGATCGGGATTTCGGTTTGGACCGTACGCCAATTCCGCCCGGCGCCCGGCCCACGGCTCGCGGCGAACCAATCGGGGGAGTTCGGCGCTTATTTCGCGATTCCCTGGCTTGTGTTGATCACTTACCTATGGGCTTTGTGGATGACCATCCGGCCGGGGCTATACAAGGAAGGCTATTTCTTCTCGCTTCGTTCCATTGAGATCGGCAGTGGCGTAAGCCCTTCGCTCCCGTTCCTCTTCATCTGCGCCGCGTTTGTTCTCTTTTGCGTGACTCAACTTAAGCGAGTCGTCTTCGCCGACGAACGTTTTCAGCGCGTACCATCCATCGAAACGGAGCCTTTAGAGGGAGTCCTCGTGCCGCGCCTGCAAGATTTGAACGAACTGGTAGCTGCGCCGTTGCTCGATCAGCCATGGAACGTGCGGCTAGCATGTCTGGTAGCGCCGGCCTCGGCTTATTTCTTTGCCTGGTACTCCTTGCGGAGCTTTGAAGGTTGGTGGTTCGATCAGGCTTTCGCGATTTTTGTCGCTGTTCTTTGCCTGGGTTTGGTACTGACTGTAGCGCGATTTTGGTTTTGCTGGAGATCACTGCTTCGCGTGTTGGAGGCTCTCGAATTGCACCCGTTCCGCGACGCCTTTGCCTCGATTCCGAAAGACGCAGCGTGGGCTTCCGTGTGGCAGCAAACCTCCGGCAAGCGAAGTTACACTCTTTTCTCGCGCACGCTCGAATGCCTCAAGAGTCTTAAAGATCAACCCGAGTTTGCCGGCGTGGATTACGCGCGGATCGAAGCGCTTTCAAATGAGCTTATTCGGAGCGTCTCTTCCGGCGTGCGCGAAAGAATTCAGGTGTACTGGAATCTTCAACGCGAACTCTACGTCGCCGGGTGCGCGGCAACTGCAGCTCTTCAAGGCAAAAGGGCGAAAGACGCTGAGGCGCCCAATTCGAAATGCGACATCGAGAAGTTCGTCGCCATGCGCTACGCGGCGATGTTCCGCTACATCATGGCGCAGCTTCGCAATATGGCGACATTTCTCACCTTTGGCTTCGTGCTCCTGACGCTGTCGTTAGGCTCGTACCCGTTCCTGGCTCCGCAGGGAATCGCGTGGTTTCTATCGATAGTGCTCATCGGCCTAAGCGTGCCCGTAGTGACGGTATTCCATCAAATGTCGAACGACCCCATCCTCAAACGCATGACTGTTGCGAATGAGGGCAAGACAGATTGGGGCTTCATCACGCGCACGGCGTCGTTTACCGCGCTTCCTGTTCTGTCGGTGATGGCTTCGCACTTTCCGATCATCGGAAAATACGTACTGAGCTGGGTTCAACCCGCGCTCAAATCGATTAACTAAGGGTCCGACAGACGGAGTCTCGAAATTACTTCTTCAAGTACTCGTCCGGCTTCACGAAGAAGTCCGGTTTCTTCGGCTGAACCGTGAACTGCTGGTTGAGACCGTTCATGTAATCGTTCAGGTGCGTCTGCCGGATCTCTTGAATGATGGGCTCAAGCACGTCATTCAGGGGCTGCACGGTCTTCTCCGTAACCTCAATGAAATAATATCCATTCGACTCCCGGATCGGTGCGCTGATTTCGCCCTTCTTCATCGCCAGAATCGTCTTTTTCAAGTCTTCCGGATATGGACTCTGCTGTGTGATCGGATTGCCGAATTCACCGCCCTTAGCCTTGGATTCGGGATCGTCCGAATACTTCGCGACCATCGCCTCGAACTTGGCGCCAGCCTTCAATTGCTTTTGAATGTCATCCGCGAGTTTCTTGGTGTCCGCCTCGGAGCGCAAGCCCTGCGAGTTTTGGTTCTGGAACGCTGACTGCGCCGCCTTTTCTAAGTCGCTCGTGTCGATCTGCGGCTGGAAGCGTAAAAAGATGATTTTGATTTTCGCCTGTTCATAGCGTGACTTATTGCGATCGTAGAAGTTCTGGATCGCATCCTGCGAGACATTGAACCCGTCGCGCTGCTCATTGACCATCGCCCCAGCGACAGCGTTCGCTCGCATGGTCTCTAATTGCTCTTTCAGCGGGCTCTTGTCGGCCAAGTGCAATTTTTCGCCCTCCGACGCAAGATACTTCAGCAGGAAATACTGCTGGATCGCCTGCTGCGGCGCCTGCTGGAACATCTTCGCAAACTCCGGGGGGGAAACTTCGAGCATGTGTTTCACATCGCTTACCCGAACCTGTTGTCCGGCAACAACCGCCACTACAGGGTTATTCGGATCCTCCGGAGCAGTAGCAAATGGAGCCTGAGCAAAAGCGGAAGCCGCCATGGCGGCTAAAACAAGGAAGAATCTCATGATTTATTGCTTTTCCTACTTTACAACCGTGTTGGACGGTTCTCAATTCAAAGGGTTTGTTCCGCTCTCCAGTAACCCAGCGCACAACGGACGCGGCGGCAGGGTTTCGGGTATTCGTTTGGACGCCGCCCAAGTCCCGTGCGCTGAGATACTGGAGGATTCATGCGAATCTTTGGAATCGACTCCGCTCCGGTCGAACAGCGCATCAAGGACGTGAGGACCCGCTTCGCTAAGCCCGGTTTCGAATGGTATCGCTATAACTCGCTCACGAACCTTGAACACTTGAAACGCCTACTGGGCAAGTCCGAGGATCGAGTCACCGAAGCCGGTAAGCTCGGTGGAATTCTCGATGTCGGGTGCGGCGATGGCGACCTATCGTTCCTTTTCGAAGCCGCCGGATGCCGAGTGGACGCGGTCGACCACCCCGTCCCGAATCACAACAACATGCAAGGCATCCGCCTGCTCGCGTGTGAATTGAAATCCAAGATCGGCATCCACGAAGTCGATCTTGACAGTCAATTCTCGGTCCCCGCGGGACGCTACGGTCTCACTATTTTCCTGGGCCTGCTGTATCACCTCAAGAATCCACTCTTCGCCCTTGAGCAAATTGCCCGTCACTCCGATTACTGCCTGCTCTCGACGCGCATCGCCCGCCGCCTCCCTGGAGGGGCGCCCATACCCGAAGGTCAGCCGCTCGCGTATCTGCTCGACTCCGAAGAACTTAACCGCGACGACAGCAATTATTGGATCTTCTCCGAAGCCGGCCTTCGCCGAATCTTGAAGCGAGCCAACTGGGAAATCGAAGAATGGAGAACTACGGGTGACACCAAGGCGTCCGACCCTGTCAGCCTGGACCACGATGAGCGAGCTTTCTGCCTTCTCCGAAGCCATCACAGCCTCTCGCACGCGGAGCTGCTAAACGGCTGGCACGAGGCCGAAAATTCGGGCTGGCGATGGACCGAACGCTGCTTCTCCGCGCGTTTCAAAAAGATCGAAGGAGTAAAGCGCACTCGCGCCTCCCTCCGCCTCTTCTTGCCCCCGGGGGTGTTCGAACGCCTCGGAGAAATGACACTCTCGGGAAAAATCAATGGCCGCGAAGTCGCGCCAGCGAGGCTGGATCGACCTGGTGAGCATCACATAGTTCGGCCGATCCTCGATGAGGCAAGCGAAGTCATAGCCGAGTTCTGTCTAGACAAATATACTCCCGCTTCACAGAGAGACATCCGCGAGCTGGGCATTATTGTCGCTTCAATCGAACTGGAGTAATCGGTGGCTCAGGTAATGGCATGTTGACGCGCGAATGCTTGGGTAAGCACGTATGATGCTGGCTCCGAAGTCAAAGCAAGGGATGGTGATGCGACAATGAAACAGAATGGTCAAGTACGGTTTTACGTACGCCGGCGGCTTGATCTTGGGCGGCCTGCTTGTGACGTATCTGGCGGGCTGGCCTTGGTCACTGCCTTTCTACTTGCTCGCCGTATTTTGCTTGAACTTTTTTCGCGATCCGGAGCGGGTAGCGCCTGAGGGTCCGTTCGCGATTTCTCCCGCCGATGGCAAAGTAGTCGCCGTAGTTTCGCAGGCAAACGGCTCGAACCGTGTAAGCATTTTTCTGAACGTGTTTGACGTCCATGTGAATCGGACGCCGATCGCGGGCAAGATCACTTGCGTCAATTATAAGAAGGGCCAGTTCCTGGTCGCGAGCAAGCCCGAAGCGAGTGATGCGAATGAGCAAAGCATTCTTACGGTGAAGGGCGAAGTGGGTGGTGTGCCGACTCAGGTTACTTTCAAGCAAATCGCGGGACTGATCGCACGGCGCATTATTGTCTACAAGAAGGCGGGCGACATCGTGGGGCCGGGTGAGCGGATTGGCCTTATCAAGTTCGGATCGCGCGTCGACGTGATTTTGGGGGGGGAGTGGGAAGTCAGGGCGAAAGCCGGCGAGCGTGTGGTCGCCGGATCGAGCGTGATAGCGCGGATCAAAGCAAGAGGCGACGCGTCATGAACTTACAGGAACGTTTGATCGATCCCAAGTCCCCAGATCGGCGGCCTCGCCGCGCCGCTTACGCTTTGCCCACTCTTTTCACGGCGGGCAATGTCTTCCTGGGCTTTTACGCGCTACTCGAAACCTTCCAAGGCGCGATGTCCTTTCCAGCCAACGTGGCGGCTGCGCAACTGCATTTCAAGGTCGCCGCGATTTCTATCATCTGGGCTGTCTTTCTGGACGGCCTGGATGGGCGCATCGCGCGCATGACGAACACCACGAGCGATTTCGGACGCGAAATGGATTCGCTGGCGGACGTCATTACATTCGGTATTGCTCCGGCCATCTTGGCCTTTGCGTGGGGCGTTCAGTTCGTGGACTGGCCAGATAATCCGCAGGGACTCGAACAACTCCGGCGCGCTGGGTATTTCTTCGTATTCCTATTCTTGTTGTGCGGCGCGATGAGGCTCGCGCGGTTCAATATCCAAAAGAATCCGGTGCCGAAGAACCCGGGTCGGCCTGATAAGAAATACTTCGTCGGGCTGCCGATCCCTTCGGGCGCGGCTACCGTTGCGGCGATCATTTACGCAACGGGAAGCACGCCGATGACGTCGTGGATATTTTCGATTGCGTGGTTGGCGTTGCTATTCCTGCTGGCATTTCTGATGGTGAGCACGTGGCGTTATCCGAGTTTCAAGGAATTGAATCTGACCAAACCTCGTTCACCGATCACGTTCGTTTTGCTGGCAAGCGCCATCTATCTGTTGTGGAACTTCTCCCAGCCACTGCTGCTTGCGTGTTCCGTTTCCTACGTCCTGAGCGGAATTATTATTCGAGCTGGTGGAATCATCCGTCGCCGGCTGCGTCCGCAACCCCCGCAACCAGATCCGGAGCATCAGGTTGGCTGAAGTTAAGAAGCAGCCGCTGATTGCGGTGGTGGGAGGCGATAGCCTCATTGCGCGGGAAATCCGCGAAGTGCTGGAAGGTTCCGAGCCTCCGCCGCGCGTTCAACTGATTTCCAACGCCCAGGACGATTCCATGATGCTTGCGCCCGATGAGGAGGACGTCATGGTGATGGCTCCGTTATCGGCCGAAAGTTTAACCGGGGCGGAGGTCGCGATTCTTGCGGGGTCTCAGGCGTTGAGCCGCAAGGCAGTAAAGACTGCATCCGAGGTCGGAATCAAAGTAATCGATTTGACAGGAGCGCTGGAAGATCGGCCGAATGCGCGTTTACGCGCTCCGATGGCTGAGCCGCTCCCTCCTTCGGGCGGGGAAGACTCGGTGCAAATCATCGCGCATGCGGCTTCGATCGCGCTAGCGATGCTGTTGGCCGCTCTCGCAAGATCCGCCAACCTGCGGCGCACTCTGGTTCACATCTTCGAGCCCGCAAGTGAACGGGGCAAGAAGGGCCTGGAAGAGTTGCAGCAGCAGACCGTGGCGGTATTGAATTTTCAAAAGCTCAAGACCGATGTGTTCGATACGCAGGTGAGCTTCAGCCTCTTGCCGAAGTACGGGGTGGAAGCGATGGAGCCGCTCGAATTGATTGAGGAGCGGCTAGAGCGTCATCTCGCCTCATTGCTCGCGGCTTGGCCGGGCATCCCTATGCCGTCCCTGCGGCTGGTGCAGGCCCCGGTGTTTCATGGCTACAGCTTTTCGGTGTGGGCGGAGTTTGAAGATCCCGTGAAGGCGGAAGAGCTCGAAAGCACGCTGGAAGCGGCGGAAATCGATGTACGGCGCGAAGATCCGCCATCGAACGTCGGAGCTGTGGGGCAAAGCGGATTGAGCGTCGGCGCAATCGCAGTCGATCGAAACAATCCTCGCGCATGCTGGTTTTGGATGGTGACCGACAATCTGAGGATCTCCGCGGAGAACGCGGTGGCTGTGGCTAGGGAGCTGCTGTGAAGGCTGTTATCGCGCTACTGGTGGTAGCTCTGACATCGTGCGGATATCACGTATCCGGACATGGGGACCAACTGCCCACAACCATCAAGACAATCGCTGTCCCGGCATTCAGCAATGCAACCACTCGCTACAAGCTGACGGACCATTTGCCGCAGGCAATCGGGCGTGAGTTTCTGACTCGTACCCGGTACAAGATTGTTTCGGATCCTGCGCAGGCAGATGCCGTGCTTAAGGGCACGGTGGTCAACTATGTTGCTTACGCCACGATCTTCGATCCGGTTCGCAGCCGCGCCACGGCTGTTGAGTTGCACGCCGTATTGAATATTAGCTTGACGGATCGGGCTACGGGGAAGGTGCTGTTCAGCCGGCCCAATCTGGAAATTCGGGAGCGGTATGAGATCAGCGTGGATCCGACGCAATACTTCGAAGAGAGCGATGCCGCTTTAGATCGCGTGAGTGATCAGGTGGCAAAGCAGGTAGTATCGGCTATTTTGGAGAATTTTTAGGGTCAGAAGCTGAAGCCTCTGCCACAGGTTAGGCATGACCTTGCGCCTTAGGAAATATATGTGACTCCGGAACAGTTTCTTGATCAATTGCAGCGCAAGGGGGCTCAGGCTGCCTATTTATTCCTTGGCTCCGAGGGGTACAACCGCGACCGCTGCCGGCGGGCTTTGAGCCACGACCGGGAAGTCACCGAACACGATCTGGGCGAGGTATCGCTTGCGGCTGCGCTCGACGATGCTCGGGCTTTGTCGTTATTTGCCTCGCGGCGAGTGTTGTGGCTGACGCGCGCGGAGACAATGCCGGGGGATGAGCCGCAAGGGCTCGTCGAATACTTACGCGAACCAACGCCAGATGTGGTGCTGGTGATCGATTGCTCCCGGTTTTCCTTTGAGGGCGAGGACAAGGCCCGGATTGAGAAGGTGGAAAAGTATTACGCAGCGGTGACGGACAAGGTTGAGTTTCGGCCGTTTGCTCCGGAATCGGCTCGGGCTCTGGCGCAAAACCTGGCAAAGCAGGTTCAATTACAGTTGCCGCTCGGCGAGCTCGCTCTTCTGCTCGAAGCAACGGGCGGTGATGCGCTACGGGTTTCGCAGGAGATCGAGAAGCTGCGGCTGCTGGTTGGGACGGCTCGTAAGGTCACCTCGGACGATATCATCGCGCTCGTGCCGGATGCGCAGGCAGCGAACATCTTTGCCTTGGTTGCCGCATTAGGACGCGGAGATCGGCAGCGGTCTTTAGAGTTGCTTGATACGCTCGTGCGCGAGGGGGAGTACATGCCGCTTGCGCTAACGTTTCTTGCGACGCAGTTTCGCATGGCTCTGGTGGCGAGGGAGGCAAATCTGCGTGGGGCGTCGGCGATTCAGGGGCACTTCAATCGGTTGGGCGCGAGAATTTGGCCAGAGCGCGCTCGGCAGATCGAGCAGACCGTGGAGTCGTTTCCGAAGGAGAAGCTGGAGAAGGCGGTCACCAAAGTTTTTGAGGCGGACCGGTCCTTACGCGATGCGCGGCCAGATGACCGGATCGTGATGGAAGAAATGATTCTCTCTCTAACTGCTTAGTTAGGCTGCGGCGAGCTTGCGCAAACGCAGGGTGAGGCGGCTCTTATAGCGTGCGGCTGTGTTCTTCTTGATGATGCCCCACTTGGCGGAGCGATCAATCAAGCGGAATGTCTGCGGAACAAGCGCCGTGGCGCCTTTTGCGTCCTTTGACTCCAACAGACGGCGCATGGCGCGGATCTGGTGGCGAAGACGGGACTTCCGGGTACGATTTACTTCGGTACGACGTTCTGCAACGCGCACACGCTTGAGCGCGGATACTGTATTAGCCATTCAAGAAATTATTTTAGCACGGAGCGCAAAGGGCCGGCGCGCACCTAATGTGCTTGATTGCTCGCGCCGCGCTCCGTTTTGCGCGTTTCCAGAAAAAGTTTCTTAGGGATCATGGCGTGGACGCCCTTGGTCTGGTCCACAAGTTCGGTGATGTGGAGATCGACCGCCACGCTCACAAGCGCGTAGGCGTCGGCCTTGCTGATTCCTTTCTTTTCCATGAGGAATTCGACGGCTTGCTCGGTGGCGAGGCGGACGGCTTTGTTCAGGTCTTCGTCGAGGCCCATGGCGATATAGTGCGTCGGCGTTTCGCCCCGCGGCCATTCGAGCTTCATGTCTTTGTGGACGACGAAGCGGAATTCGCCGGTGAGGGATGTTTCGAGGGCGGTCTGGTCGACCTCGCCATCGCCTTGGCCAGCGTGCCCGTCGCCGACTTCGAATAACGCGCCTTTCGTTTGGATCGGAATGTAGAGCGTTGTGCCTTCGACCAATTCGCGGTTGTCGAGATTTCCTGCGTGTTTTCCAGGAGGCGTGCTGCTGATGCTGCCTTGGGCAGGAGCCACGCCCAGGCTGCCAAAGAAGGGATGCAGAGGCACTTCGATGCCGGGCGCGAAGAGGGCGACATTACGTTTCAGGTCGAGAGGGATCACCCGCGAGCCGCCTTGGGGGAATTGGTCGGCGAGGACTCCGTTGCGGCCGAACCCGTTGTAAGCGTAGGGGAGCGTGACTCGGATCTTGCGGATTTGAACTTCGAGCACGTCGCCAGGTTCGGCGCCCTCAATGTAGACGGGGCCTGTGAGGTAGTGGCCATTCTTTCCGGGGTTGGCGTTAAAGACTTCGACGCGCGCGGGCTCCATGAATTTTTCGGGGAGTCCGGCGCGGCGCCACTGATCGGGGCAGCTGACACTGAGGGTTTCGATTTCTACGATGTCGCCGGATTTGACTCGGAGGACGGGCGGGAGGGATGCGTCGTAAGCGCCGACAACTACGTTCTTAGCGTTGGCTTTGACGGTGTAAGTGGGTTGGGCTACAGCGGAGGTTGCCAGCAGCACGTAGATCACAGGCTGAAGCCTGTGCCACAGGTCAGGTTTGGGCGCAGAGGGATACATAACCTGTGGCACAGGCTTTAGCCTGTGATCTGAGCTTCATGGCTAGTGCGAGGCTTTCAAAATTTGCGACGGGTCGGCGCCCACGCGGCCGGAACCATCGGCAGCCGCCATGCCGAGCTTAAAGTCGAACTGGATGCTCGGGAGATTCGAGAACGGCGAGTTCGCATCGCCTTCTTTAGGCATTGTAATCAGCGAGTCTTCAACCCCGAATACAGTGTCGGAATCGATGTGATCATCCTTGCGCATATAGAGCGCAGTGACTAACTCGCGATAGCCGGCAGCGCTGATCAGGAAGTGAATGTGCGCGGGACGATAGCCGTGGCGACCCTGTGCACGGATCATGTCGCCGACCGGACCATCCATGGGAATCATGTAGCCCAGGGGTAACAGCGTCCGCAGGCTATAGCGGCCATCGCTATCGGTAGTGAACACGCCCCGCAGGTCCATGACGGACGCGTCTTTCTGTAAATCGTAAGCGCCCTCGTCGTCGGTCTGCCAGATTTGCACGGTTGCGCCGGGAATTCCTTGGCCGTCCATACTCGCGACCCTGCCGTAGATCGCGATCTCGGGTCCTTCGCCTTTGAAGATTCGTGAACCGAGGGGAAGGGGTGGACCGTCCTGGCGGTAGAACGGGCCGAGCAGGCTGGTTTTGGTGCCATGCTCAATTGCGCGCTTGTCGTGAAGAGCATTAATCAGGCTGCTGAGGCCCAAGGTATCCGAGAGCAGAATAAACTCCTGGCGGAATGGCGTACAGGTTTGGCCCACCGACGTCAGGAACTTGATGCCATCCAACCATTCTTCGGGTGTGAGGTCGACTTCGCGAGCGAACTCGTGGAGGTGGCGGACTAAGGACTCCATGATCTCTTTGAGCCGCGCATCTTTTGTGCCTGCCATTTGTTCTACGGCGGCGTCTGTGATGGTGTTTTCGTCGATTTTGGTGATCATGGGCATGTGGTTTTATAGGGCTCCTTTGCCGAGCATGTATGAGCATATCTCACTCGGATTCCAGCTTGCCGTGTGAGAGGCTCGGCCCGGCTCTTAGCGGGCCTGCTGCAATCGCCCTGTTGAACTCAATTTTTCCTCCGTTGAACAAATCACCGACTAGCTTGTCGAAATGCAGTGTCTGCGGGAGCGAATGCAGGTTCGGGCTCCTCTCCGCGAAATGGGCAGAAAGGAAATGAGCAACAGAGGAACACAAAACCTGGCGGCCGTAGCTTAAGCAGTAAGCAAGCTCCAGCCTAGCGAACACATCGCGCCTGCCAGCACAGCCCTGGAAGGCTCGCCGACATGCAGAGCGAGCAGGGAAGTAAAAAACTCGGGTCGCCTGGAAAGCGCTTGCAAAGCGCGTCGGCACACCAACTCCGAACGATCCATTTTCAGTAGCAGCCAAGCTATGCGATCGGGAGCGGAGCGTATGCGCGAATGCGCCTCCTGATATTCCTGAAGCCGGTCCTTCGATAACGCTTCAGCCAACGCCGTCGCCTGCCGAAAAGACAAACACATTCCTTCACCGGTTATAGCGTCGACAGATCCGGATGCGTCGCCTACCAGCGCTATATTTTCCTTGACTACGCGATTGAGCCGACGGAACACTGAGTTCGCGCCTCGCGGCAGGCCAATTGGGCTCCCGCTTCCGAGCCGCGCAGCTACTTCTGGAAAGAATTTCAAGGCCTGATCCAGCCGGAGATCGGTGCGCCGCGTCAACAGCGCAATGCAAATACGATCGGAACCAATCGGCGTGATGTAAAGCTGGCACTGCGGTCCCCAGTGAACCTCGACGCAGTCGCTCCAGGGAGCGATCGAGTATTGCCTCCGAAAGCCCAGCCTTGATCCTTTATAGGACCCACGTTCCAGGCCTGCCCATCGCCGAATCGTCGAACTCGAGCCGTCGGCGCCGAGCAGATAGCGAAAGGCGATGGGTTCACAGGCGATAAACGCATGTCGCTTTTCAATCGCTGTGACCCGCGAGCCCCAACGCAAGACAGCCCCTTCAGCTTCCGCGTGCTCCCTCAAAACCGAATGCAGCCGCGTCCGCCGCACTCCCATTCCGCCTCCGTTGAGGAAGCGTCCGTCAACCGATGCGCCGTGGCCCAAGAACCGAATGCCGCGAAACGGAGAGCCGTCCGTGGGCTCGAGTTGAACACCCAGCCGCGCCAATGCATCCAATGCGTCGGGCATCAAGCCTTCGCCGCAGGCTTTGTCTATTGGAGGGCGCGTAGGTTCTACTAGAGTTACTTGCAGCCCCTTACGGCGAGCTGCGATTGCCGCAGCCAGTCCGGCCGGTCCCCCACCAGCGATCAAAAGATCAGTCGTCTTCATTCAGAAAGCGTTTTAACGCCCAACTTCAGCAAGTTAACCGACGCAGAGAGTATATCGCTATTCCCACTACTCTCTCAGATTTCACCAAATTTAGCGAACAACCCGAACCGCTCGAAGCTCCGTCAACCACCGGCTACCGAGAAAGCGGTCGTGCGGATGACGTTCGGCGGCAGCCGCGCGCAGCTTTTGAGCTGCTCGACAAGGCTCCTTCGATTTCGAATTACTTCATCGGCAACGATCGCTCCAAGTGGCGCTCCAATGTCCCGAATTACCGCCGCGTGCGAGCGCGCGAAGTGTACCAGGGGGTTGACGTTCTGTACTACGGCGAAGGCAGTCAACTGGAATACGACTTCGTGGAGAAGCCGGGCGCCGATCCTGCCCGAACTCTAATGGTCACGCTCGTTCTTCCTGACGAACGTCCGCGCTATCGAACAACATATCGCTCAATCCTTCGACTCTTTCTTTTTCGAGCGCGATCAATCGGCCCGCTTCGCCGTATCAATTCATTCAATTGACAGATGTCGGCCCCGTGCAGTGGACAACATCGGCAACGGACGCGTGACTAGCCGTGAAACCGGCGAGCGGCTCCGCCCGCGCTTAGCTCACTGTTAGCGTGAACCCGACAGGCCTTGTCGTTGGACCTATACAGGATCAATTCGCGTTACAGATGCGTCCGGCAAAGCCGCCCATGTGACCTTCGCGGGACTCGCCCCGGGCTTCGCAGATCTTTCACAGATTAATGCGATTGTGCCGCCGGGGTTGTCGCCGGGAGATCAGCCGGTCACGCACGTGAGGTGCGGCCGCTGCCTGAACCGCATGTCAACACTTGCTAGCATTTGATTCATGAAGCGGTGTCTCTTTTGCGCGCTGCTCGGTTCCAGCGTGCTGTTTGCGCAGGCCAACAATAGTCTTATTTCCGAGGCAAGATTCCCGTGGACGGTCGTCCGCGACAACCTTCTGAAGATGGCGCAAAAGATGCCCGCCGAGGATTACGACTTTAAGCCTACGCCGCAGATTGAAAGCTTTGCGCAACGGCTCGCACATATTGCTGGAGCGAATCTCTTCGTCTGTCAGGGAGTCATGGGAAAGCAATCGAGCCTCACTCGTTCGAATGCCGCCACTAAGCCTGAGCTTATCGAACTGCTTAAGCAATCCTCCGCCGCATGCGATTCGGCATTCGAATCGCTTTCAGACGCGGCAGCGCTTGAAAAGATCCCTTCCCGTCTTGGCGGTCCATTCCCGCCCGAACCCACACGCACGAAACTCGCCACTTTGAATAATATGGTCCGGCACTCGAACGAGATGTATGGATACATGTCGGTCTACTTGCGCTTAAAGGGTATCGTTCCTCCATCGAGCGCGCCCGAGTAGGCCTATACAACGCACGGCATCCATCAAGTGGAGCGCATCTTCCGCATCCCACGGTCCTACGGTTAATTCGGTCGGCGCCCTCAGTTCGTCGATCACCGCCTTAAAGGAGCCCAACTTCATGAATTCGTCGTAGACCGTGGGCTTTTTGAAAGACCCGGCCGCGTTAAAGTCCTACACGAAACGCGGCCACGTATGGAGCGCACGACGAGATAATGACACGCGCCCAGCCTTGCATCGCCAGCATCGTTCTCCGCGACATGCGGGAGCGTGAGTGGGATGCCATCGGAACTCTTCACAAGCGTTTGCCATCGCTGCCGCTTGCCCCTGTGGAGCGAGAGGAGTCGCGCAGAAGGCTGCTAATAGCCCCATCCCCGGCACAATTGGTTCGCCGGCTAGAATTTGCTGGCTTCGTCACCGCCTATTCGACTGTGAATACGACTAGTGTCCCGCCGAGATTCGTATAGTCGGCAAGCGACGTGGTCAGCCCAACCGCACCCAATCCTTCTGTCCCTTTCGTGAGACCCTCCGCGAGTCCGATGGCGGCCCACCCGCCGACGCCCGTAAGTACTGCCAGGTATTCTTTTCCTTTGTACGTGTAGGCGATCGTGTTGCCAATAATGCCCGAAGGCGCGTGAAATTGGTAAAGCGTCTTTCCGTTGGTCTGATCGACGGCCTTGAACCAGCCATCCAGCGTTCCATAGAAGAGGACACCTGCGTCTGTGGTTAACGGACCGCTATAGACCTGGAACTTCTCATTCACCGCCCATTTTGTTTCGCCCGATACGGGATCGTACGCGATGAGCCTGCCGCGCACATCACCATGATCGGCCGGGAACATACTCAAAGTCGCGCCCACATAGGGAAAGCCGCCTCGGTATTTGACGCTGAAAGCCTGGTAGTCCATACAAATGTGATTGGTGCCGACATAGAACAACTTGGTCTTGGGATCCCAGGAGGCAGGCTGATGATTCTTGGCTACCTG
>Ga0126381_100004414_pt1 | contig 15314 bp, 16 predicted proteins | sample PanSoiMetPlot_28_FD_96465 | JGI IMG/M metagenome (GOLD analysis project Ga0126381, IMG submission 96465) | Tropical forest soil microbial communities from Panama - MetaG Plot_28 | ecosystem: Environmental > Terrestrial > Soil > Tropical forest > Bulk soil | place: Panama | collected 2016-02-17 | reverse complement strand
GCCCGGCGCTTGCGTCAGGTCCACTCGGAGAGAACAACAGCAGTGGAACAACAGAATCGCGGCACTCCAACAAGGGAGAGAATGCCATGGACCTCGGATTGCAAGGCAAGCATGCGATCGTGACTGGCGGTAGCCGGGGCATTGGCAAAGCCATCGCGCGGGAACTGGCTCGCGAAGGGGTCGATGTGGCGATCGTGGCGCGGAGCAAGCCGGATCTGGAGGCGACCGCGCGGGAGCTGTCCGCCGAGACGAACCGGCGAATTGTTCCGCTCGCAGCCGACGTCACCAGCAAGGCGCAGGTGGACCGCATGGTCGCCGAGGCGGCGCAGCAGCTGGGCGGCCTGCAAATCCTGGTCAACAGCGGGTCTGCACCAGGGGGCTCGGCCACCGCGACCGGCCCGATCGAAACCGTCATCGACGAGGATTTGCTGCAGGATTTCAACGTGAAGTATGTCGGAGCGCTGCGCTGTTCGCGAGCTGTCATCCCGTTCATGAAGACGGCGGGCTGGGGCCGCATCATCAACATCAGCGGCGGCAACGCGCGCAACGCCGGCAATCTCAGCGGCGGCGCCCGCAATGCCGGCCTGGTGCACATGACAAAAACGCTGGCAGTCCAACTGGGCCGTCATGGGATCACGGTCAATTGCATCCATCCCGGCACGACCCGCACAGAGCGCACGCCGAGCCTGCTCGCCGCCCGCGCCGCCCAGCTGGGCGTATCCCCGGAAGAGGCGGAGCGGCGGGACTTCGCTCCGGATTCGCCGCGGGGCAATGCCATCTGTCGCATGGTGGACGCTGCGGAGGTCGCGTTCCTCGCGGTCTTCCTGGCCTCGGAAAAGGCCTGGGCGGTCTCCGGCGAGCTGGTGGCGGCAAGCGGCGGCGCCGGGCGGTCGGTATATTACTGAGCAGACAAAAGAAAAGCAGGCCGAAAGTCGGGCATCCTCGTCGTCGCCAACCGCTCCGGCGAAGATCCCACATCTGCGCTCAGCCTCGGCAGCATGAACCAGCGTCCATGCCCCCAAAGCGGCCCCGACGACCACACTCGGCGATAGAGTGGGAGAGATTTCGCTCTTTTGCCGATCGCCGGCCGGTCATACTGTCCGGCCCGCGGGCCGCTTTCCGCTTGCGGGAGGAGGCGGCGCCGAGCGCGTAATGCTCCTATGGAGAAAACGAGATGTTCAGCCACATCATGATCGGTAGCAACGATATTGCCAGGTCAAAGAAATTCTACGATGCCCTCTTTGCCGCAATGGGCGCTCAACCTGGTGTTGAGGACGCAAGAGGCCGGCTGGCTTATACGCACAATGGCGGCCGTTTCATGGTCACCAAACCCATCGATGGCAAGCCGGCAACGGTCCTTAACGGCGGCACGATCGGCTTTTTGATGAGTGATGCCAAGCAGGCGGAAGCCTGGCACAACGCCGGCGTTGCGAATGGCGGGACGTCAATCGAGGATCCGCCTGGCGTGCGCCCAAATGGGGCTTATCTCGCTTATCTTCGTGACCCCGATGGCCACAAGCTCGTCGGGGTTGCTCGGTAAGCTGCCTGACCTTATCGCACACAGCAAAAAACTGCGGAGGGCCGTCCTTTCGGGACGGCTCTTCCGCTCTGGTAGACGCCGGCGACCACCGGTGTCCCCAGAGTGTACTTATCCGGAAGGACTACGGCGCGCTGCAGAGCTCTAACGGACTGAGTTGTAGACGTCATGCCAACGCTTGATGGCTTCGATGTGACCGTCCACTGTAGTGAGGTTGGCGCCCATCGTCACAACAGATATGTGGCTCCCCCCAGCCTCGCGCCACGCCGCAATATCGCCAGGCCATTGGTTATCCCCGCGACTATATTGCTGGATGGACTCGAAGCCGAATGTATCGGCATCCCTTCCGAGCTCGAGCAGTTTAGCCGCGATTCTCGCCTTAATTTGGATCGCTTCGGTTTGAGTCCGGCCCGAAAACAGGAATCCGTCCCCGATCCTGGCCGCCCGGTCGAACGCGGCCTCGCTGAAACCTCCCAGCCAGATCGGGATCCTCCGTTTCGGGCGCGGCAATATCCCGGCTCTGTCGATCCGGTGGTAGGAGTCCTCATGGTCGACCACAGGCTGTTCCCACAGCTTACGGATTAAGGCAATCTGTTGCTCCTGCCGCTTGCCCCGGCGCCGAAAATGCCCGGACATTTCGAGACCGTCGTATTCTACCCAGTTCCAGCCAACCCCGACGCCCAGGCGAAGCCGGCCATCTGAGAACAGGTCGACATCCGCGGCCTGTTTGGCGAAAAGGGCAGTCTGTCGCTGCGGCAGGATGATGACGCCCGTTGTCAATCCGAGGTTCTTGGTGACGCCCGCGAGGTAAGCGTAGGTTACCAACGGCTCGTGGAACGGATCGGTTTCTTTATAAGGACCGGTCAACTTCGGTTCTCTGCCGGCATGAACGGCGCCGAGGACATGATCATAGATCACAATATGGTCGTAACCCAGGGCTTCCGCCGCCTGGGCAAACGCCTTGACCGCCCCTGTATCGCCGCCAAGTTCGACCTGCGGATAAACCACACCAGCTTTCATCGTCCACTTCCCTTTCAACGATGTGAGGTCTTGCGCCCGATACAGACCATTCGCGTCCGGTCCGGAAGCAGCAGCCCAAACACCGGCACATATTTTGGCCGCGACACGGTCGCAGATTACCCGGCGCGATGATGATCGCGAACCGCAAACGGAGCAAACGATCGTCGGCCTGTCGGCTCGAAAATTTCAACCGGACCGGATGGACGCGCGCTCACGGTTCGGGATGACGTTTGCCAAGGACTCGTCTGCGTGGGTGTGCTACGGCAGTGCGGTCCCAATCCCGCTAAAAAGATCGTCCAAGGAGGGACCGATACGCGCTTGCCGTAGCGCTTAAGTAGCTCTACAGCCCGGGCACCGAAGCAGCCCGTGGCCAGGCGGAGGCTGGAGCGATGACACGGTGCCGCTCCAGCAGCACGAGGCAGAAGAAACGGGTCATGGGGATTACAAGTCGGGAATTGGGCGAGATCGCATCCGCGCGCCGCGAAATCGTGAATTCTTCGTTTGACGAGGCGAACTAAGACAAACCGACATTACTTCATTCTGGGCGAGAGTACGCTTGGCGACGCTCATCCATGGTGCGGACCGGCCTCGCGGCGTACCGCCTTCTGGAGGAAATCGAGCGCCGCGGCGATTTGCGGGTCGCTGCCGGTTCCAATGATCATCGGTTTGATGGGATGTTCGGCCGCCTCGGCGGCGGCGCGGCCTGCCGGAGCAGGGTTGGCGCTCGCATTGGAGTTCAGCGGACCGCCATTCCTCAACGCCCCGTAGAGGTCGCTCTCGAAGCTGATGACGGCATTGGCCACCTGCTCGTTCTTCGGCACATTTACGACGACATCCGGGGCGATCCCCTGGCCCTGAATAGAGCGGCCCGAAGGCGTGTAGTACAAAGCGGTCGTCAGGCGCAGCGCGCCACGGCTTTCGAGCGGAATGATCGTCTGCACCGAGCCTTTGCCAAAGCTGCGCGTGCCCATGACGGTTGCGCGGTGGTGGTCCTGCAATGCACCCGCAACGATTTCGGCTGCCGAGGCCGAGGCGCTGTTGATCAGGACAACTATGGGCACGCCGCGCAATTCGTCGCCGGTCGCCGCAGCACGATAGATGTGGTCGTCTGCAGCATTGCGGCCGCGGGTCGTCACGACAACGCCGCCGTCGAGAAACATCCCGGCCACGTCGATCGCAGCATCCAACAGCCCGCCGGGATCGTTGCGCAAATCGAGGATGAGGCCGTTCAGTCTGCCTTGTGACTGCGCCTTCATCCGGGCGATGGCGCTCGCGAGTTCCGAGGATGTGTTCTCGGTGAAGGTCGTGATCCGGGCGTAACCGATGTTGTCGCGCCTGAGATCCGATTTGACCGACACAACGCGGATTACATTGCGCGTCAGTGTCGCATAGAAGGGGTTTCGGTCGTTGCGGGCGATCGTCAGCACGACCCTGGTGCCTGCCGGGCCGCGCAGCCGTTTGACGATCTCTTCGACGTCCATCCCGGTGGTCGGCTGGCCGTCGATCTTCACGATCCGATCCCCCGGCTCGATGCCGGCCTCCGCGGCCGGCGTGCCATCGATCGGCGAGATCACTTCCGGAACCTTGCCCTCGAGCGTCAGCTCGACACCGATGCCGCCGAACTGGCCGCGCGTGACGGCCGACATCTGCTGATATTGATCCTGGTCCATGTAGTCGGAATGCGGATCCAGCCGCGTCAACATGCCCTTCAGGGCATCCTTCGTGAGCTCGTTGTCGGTCACCGGCGCGACATAATTCCTCTCGACCTGCTTCATCGCCTCTTGAATGAGTGCGAGGTCGGCGGGGTCGTTCGAGTAGGCGCTAGTCCCTGCCCCGGCGCTGTCGCAGGCGTAGAGGGTAAGCGTGACCAAAAGCACGGCCGCCCTGACGGCCGAGGGATGGTGGCGTGAGATCTTGCTCATCGGACCTTCAGGCATTGGCACGAGCTCGGAAATGTCGCGGGGAATGTAGTCTCTGGCGCGTCCGCTTCCAGAGCAAGGCTCGCAAGCAACGGTTAATCGAAGGTAAACCCGCGGCGGCGCAGATAGGCCGGGAAACCCTGGCCTTCGGGTTGGGTCGCCTGACGCGCTTTATCTTCCGACCAGCCGTAAAACAAGGCATAGCCAAAAATCTCCGGTGAGCGCTGCTGCTCGCGCGGCAATGAATACCGCGCGTCGCGGCGCCGATCGTAGGCATCGACAAGCGCGGCAAGCCGCTGTTCGTCGTACTGGTCGGTGTGGAGGGTCGCTGCGAGCGGTAGCCGCATGCTGATATGGCCGGCCTGGGCCGGGTAGCCGGCGCAGAGGCCGGCCACCGGGAACACCTTATCAGGAAGGGTCAAAATCTCGGCGACGGCCTCGACATGGTTGCGGATGACGCTTATCGGGCAACAGCCGAGACTGGCGGTTTCGGCCGCTAGAATGAAGCTCTGCAAAACCAGCGCCGCATCGATCGCGGCGTTGAAGAACCCTTCGAGTTTGCCGTTGTCCTGCGGGTGGCCGCGCAGCTCGCCGACGTGCTCGACACGTCGCGCATCGCCACAAAAGACCAGAAACACCGGCGCGTTGCCGATCCACGGCATCTCCGGAATAAGGGAAGCGAGCCGGTCACGCCGGCTGCGGTCTTTGACCCAAATGACCGAGGCCTGCTGGAAATCCGATTTCGACGAGGCCGAGAATGCCGCCCCCAGCAACAGGCGCATGAGTGCGTCCGATACCGGGCGATCGGCGTAGCGGCGATGGGTACGTCGCAACAGGACCTGGCGGAGCCACGGAATGTCCGGCAGGTCCCCCGGCAATGGGGCTCCCTCGCCAAAACGGGCGCGCCACTCCTCTTCGTAGCTCGCGCTCATCTTGGCCGATGCCCTCAAGAATCCGTCGATGTCAGCCTGTCGAGATCGGCTTCGCTGAACACATAGCGGGAATTGCAGAACTCGCAGGTCACCGTCGTGACCCCGTCCTTGCGCATGTCGTCGAGTTCGTCGCGCGGAAAAGCGCGCAGGATCGCCTCGATGCGCTCGCGCGAGCAGCGGCAGCGCGCCTCCAATGCATGCGTGTTGTAAACCCGCACACCTTGCTCGTGGAACAGGCGGAACAACAGCCCGTGCGGCGGCAGATCGGGATCGACGAGTTCCTCGGCCGTCGCCGAGCTCATCAGCACCATCGTCCGCCGCCAGCCATCCTCGACATCATCGGCAATGACGGCGTAGCCGCCCTCCGGCGGCACCCGCTGCAGCATCAGCCCGCCCGCGCGCCAGCTGCCGCCGGGCCCCGACCGGCCGACCGAGAGTTTGATCCCGGCCTGCAGCTGTTCGGATTGGCGGAAATAGTGGTGCGCGCATTCGGCCAGCGTCGACCCGGCCAATTCGACAATGCCCTGATAACGCTCGGTATCCTCGCCCTGATCGACCGTGAAGGCGATGTAGCCCGAGCCGACCAACAGCGGCACCGAGGGCGAAGATACCCCGGCCTTGGCGAGCGCCGCCTCGAGCTTCGCCGGGTCGTACTGCGCGTAACCGCGCAGCGCGCCCTCCGTCGATACGTCGGCGACCATAAGACGGATCGGTCCGTCGCCCTTCGTTTGCAATGTAAAAATGCCCTCGTATTTGAGTGCGCCCGCGAGCACGACGGCTAAGGTAATCGCCTCGCCCAGCATTCTCGCGACCGGCTCGGGATAATCATGCTGGGAGAGTATCCGATCGATTGCCGGGCCCAACCGGACGAGGCGCCCGCGCAATGCAAACGGGTCGATGCGGAAGGGCTGGATCAGATCGTCGGGTGTAGTCTGTCTCGGTGAATTCACTATCGGACGCTCCGGCGTCAAACTTGTCCATCCCACGACCCTGTCATTGCGAGCGAAGCGAAGCAATCTCGGGGGGTCAGACGCAGCGGCTCGAGATTGCTTCGTCGCCCTGCTCCTCGCAAAGACGCTTTGCACCGCTTACCCGAGGCACCAGGCGAGGATTCCCTTCTGAATATGCAGGCGGTTTTCGGCCTCGTCCCAGACAACCGACTGGGGGCCGTCGATAACCCTGGCGGCGACCTCTTCGCCGCGTTTTGCCGGCAGGCAATGCATGAAGATCGCCTCGGGCTTGGCGTGCGCCATCAGTTCCTCGTCGACGCGATACGGGGCCAGCATGTTGTGGCGATTGACGCTCGCTTCGGCGCCCATCGAAATCCAGGTATCGGTCACGACGCAATCCGCGCCCGCGACCGCCTCGACCGGGTCCGTCGTCAATTCGACCCGGCCGCCCTCCTGTCGCGCCCAGTCAAACAGCCGGCGCGGCGGGCTCAGCTCCTCCGGGCAGGCGAGCCGCAGCGTAAACCCGAACCGTACCGCGGCATGAACCCAGCTCGCCGAGACGTTGTTGCCGTCGCCGCTCCACGCCACGATCTTGCCGGCGATCGCGCCCTTTTTTTCCTGCAAGGTCATCACATCGGCCATGATCTGGCAGGGATGCGAGGTGTCGGTCAGCCCGTTGATCACCGGAACGGTGGCGTGCCGCGCCAATTCATCGAGCTTTCGCTGCTGATTGGTGCGGATGATGATCGCGTCGACATAACGCGACAGCACGCGGGCTGTGTCCGCTAGCGTTTCTCCGCGGCCGAGCTGCGTGTCCGCCGCGTTAAGATAGAGCGTGTCGCCGCCGAGCTGGCGCATCGCCACCTCGAAGGAGACGCGCGTCCGCGTCGACGGCTTTTCGAAGATCATGGCGAGCGTTTTGGCGGCCAGCGGGCGGTCGCGGCGGCCGTGCTTGTACGCAAAGCCCGCATCGAGCATCGCCCGCAACTCGCCGATCTCGAGCTGGTCGATGTCGAGGAAGTGGCGCGGCGGGTCGAGCGGCGTATGCCGCTCCACTAGCGATGCGATTTCGCGCGCGAGGCCGCTCATGACGGCCATTCCCGCGCCACTTTGACCATCACGGCGAGTGCCTCGTCGATCTCGCGCTCGGTGATGATCAGCGGAGAGAGAATCCGCAGTACATTCTCCCCGGCAGTGAGGGTCAAAAGGCCGTTCTCGCGCAGCTTGGCGACGAAATCCGCGGCCGGGATGACGCAGCGGATGCCGAGCAACAGACCGGCGCCGCGCAATTCGGCAAACAGCCTCGGGTAGGAGCGGAGGAAGGTCTCGAGACGGCTGCGCAGCAGCTTCCCCATCGCCTCGACCCGCTCGAGGAACCCCGGCTCGAGCATCGTATCAAGGACGGCGTTGCCGGCGGCCATCGCCAATGGGTTGCCGCCAAACGTCGATCCATGGCTGCCCGCCGCCATGCCGACCGCGGCACGTTCGGTCGCCAGGCACGCGCCGACCGGGAAGCCGTTCCCGAGCGCCTTGGCAATCGCCATGATGTCGGGCGGCACACCTTCCCGTTCATGCGCGAAGAGCTTGCCGGTGCGGCCCATGCCGCACTGCACCTCGTCATAAACGAGCATCAAGCCGAACTCGTCGGCGATGTCGCGCAGCCCGCGCAAATATCCCTCTGGCGCCGCTCGCACGCCGCCCTCGCCCTGGATCGGCTCGACCATGATTGCGGCCGTCTCCTTGCCGACCGCGGCGCGCATCTCGTTGAGATTGCCGAAGGCGACGTGATCGAACCCGTCCATCGGCGGACCGAAGCCTTTGAGATAGGCCTCGTTGCCGGCAGCGGCCAATGTCGCGAAGGTCCGCCCGTGGAACGACCCTTGGCAGCCGATCACGCGGTAGCGCTCGGGATGGCCCGTCTCGGACTGGTATTTGCGGGCGATCTTGACCGCCAATTCGCAAGCCTCGGCGCCGGAATTGCCGAAGAACACGGTGTCGGCAAAGCTGTTGTCGACCAAACGTTGCGCCAGTTTCTCCTGGCCCGGAATGCGAAAAAGGTTCGAGGTGTGCCAAAGCCGCTTGGTTTGCTCGGCAAGCGCGGCGACGACATGCGCATGACAATGGCCAAGCCCGGTCACTCCGATGCCGCTCGTAAGGTCAAGAAATTTTCGGCCGTCCGTGGCCCAGAGATAAACGCCCTCACCGCGCTCGACGGGCACGTCCCACCGAGCGTAGGTCGGCATAACTGCTGATATCACTCGATCTCTCCTGCGCGATTATTCTTGGGGGAAGCGCTGATAGGGGGCGACGCTAGCGTCGTCGCCGATCCCCCGCCGGCGGGATCTTCCGGACCCATCCCGAACGCCGGCCGTTTTTGCCGGGGTCGCGCATCATTGCCGCTCTCCTTGCTGTGCCGAGCCCGGCCATCAAGCAGGAAAGCGACGGAGTATGGGGATGCCCTGCACCCCTGTCAATTCACGCCGACTCGCGCCTGGCATGCATCGGGCTCCCGCGTCCCCTCCCTAACCCTGCCCCGCAAGCGGGGAGGGAAGGGTAGGGGATCAAGCAGGTTCGGGGTAATGCCTGTAAGAAGCGGTGCTATCAGGCCGCGTCGACTGAACCGTTGGTGGGCAGCGTGATGAGAATATCGGTTGGTTCGGGATTGTGAGGCAACAGGCTGGTCCTTGTCTCGTTCTTCCAGCTGGCGACCTTTACAACCTGCCAAGTGTGAGCGCCCTCCGTCGGCTCCAGGATATGGAGGCCGCCAACGTCCACAAAGAAGGTGTGATCTCCGAACAGCTGGTTCAGCTGTGGTACGGCCGGATGGTTGTCCGGAAGAGCTTCTGCATCGAATTGATCCAAGGTGCGATCGACCAGTGCCGATGCTAACTTCATCGCGCATTCCTTTCGATTGGGTCTCACAATGGAGAGGATTGACGCGCATCACGCGGCGAGCGGGCGGCCTCCCACCGTCCGGTGGTCGGATGTTTGGAGCAATTCGGCGCCTCGCGCCCCAGAGGCTAGAGCCTCCAGCAGCATTGTCAAGGCACGCTACTCATATAACCGGCATTGATCAGCCGACGACCGCCCCAGAGCGCATGCGTTAAGAATTGCGTCTCTTGGGCCGCAGCAATCGCAATCCCTCTCCGACCGTAAAGCCGAGCTTGCGCAAACGCGTCAGCGCCTCCTGCAACGTGAGCTTCTCTCGGGCGTTGGGCGCAGTTTTGCTCAGCTGATAGCGGCGCACCGTGTCCTCCAGCTCGGCAGCCCATTGTTCAGCGGAGCGTTTCTCGATCATTGGTCCCCCCTAACATCTGCAAGTTCGACCGCCCGCCTCCGGACTACAGCTAGTGTCGGGTACTGCAGTACCAGCTGGCACGCATTCCAGCGCAGTCAAGAGAGGTTCTGCACTTCGCGTTACGCCTGGGGCGTCTGCACTCTATGCATACCGGCTGCAGGCTATGCTGAGCGGGGTTGCGCGCGGTGGTGGCCGCTGACCTCCGCGCCGTCGAGCGGCGCAAGGCGCAAGAACCCGAGCGCCGAGGCGAGCGGCAGCAGCGCGACGAGGAAAAAGGCGAGTTCGAAATCGCTGATCGTCAGCGTTCGCGGACCGGCGATCACCGCCAACAGCGCCGCGCCGACGGCGATGCCAAAACCCCTCGCCAGCTGCTGGGCGACGCCGCCGATGCTGGTGCTCTTACTCAATACCGGGGCGGGCACATCGGCATAGCTGATGGTATTGAGACCGAGATACTGGATGCTGCGCGCGCATCCCGAAATGAGCACGACGACAACCGTCAGCCAAACGGGTGTGTCCGGCCGCAGCAGCCCGAAGCCGGCCGTCACCGCAGCCGCAAGGCAGGCATTGCCGACGAGCAGCCGGCGAAATCCGAAAACCCGCAGAAAGGCGCCGGACAATATCCGTACGAGCATCGCGCCAAGGCTCGAGGAGAAGGTCAGAAGACCCGATTGGAATGGGCTGAGGCCGAACCCCACCTGGAACAGCAGCGGCAAGAGAAACGGCGTCGCATCCAGACCCATCCGGCAGATCCCGCCGGTAAGGGTGCCGATGCGGAATGTGCGGATGCGCAGCAGCCCGAGATCGAGGATTGGATCCTCGCGCCGCCGCGCGTGCCGGACATAGAGCAGGAGGATGGCGACAGCCGTCACAAAGACCGTCGCCCCGAGCGGGCCCGGAATCATCGGACGCCCGACATTCTCGATCGCGAGCTCAAGCAGCGCGAGTCCCGCCCCGGCGATCAAAAACCCGCCCACGTCAAACCGCGTCGGAGCGGGCGCGCGAAAATCCTCCATCAGCCACAGCGCCAATACGACACCGAGAATGCCGATCGGCAGGTTCAGATAAAATATCCCCCGCCAGGAGAAATAGGTCGTCACAAACCCGCCGACGATAGGGCCTACCGTCGGGCCGATCATCGCCGGGATTGTCATCCAATTCATCGCCGAGACGAGGTCGGCGCGCGGAAAGCTGCGCAGCAGGATCAGACGCCCGACCGGCGTCATCATCGCGCCGCCGAAGCCCTGCAGCACGCGCATGGCCAAGATCATCAGCAGATTGGTGGATAAGCCGCACAACGCGGAGCCCGTCGCGAAAATCCCGATCGCGACGCAGAACACGAGCCGCGTGCCGAGCCGGTCGGCGATCCAGCCGCTGACCGGGATGAAAACCGCGAGGCTCAGCAGGTAGGTCGTGATCACCAGATTGAGCCGCAGCGGATGTTCGCCTAGGCTTCTCGCCATGTCCGGAATCGCGACGGCGAGCATCGTCGCGTCGAGCCCCTCCATGAAAAAGGCGCAGCCGACGACCAGTGGGATCAAGATCCTGAGGCCGGGCTTCCGCGTCCTCGCGGCCGGCGAGCTGGGTTCAGTCACTGGGGAATGCTCGGGGCAATCAGGCTATAGTTGACTCGCGTGAACCGCGAGACCATAGCCGATCGTGAAGCTTTGGTGGGGCCGTAAACGATGAAAGCCCGAGAGATCGGGGCCGAACTGCTTGACGAATGGGCGCTAGACTATCTCGGCCGCTACGCGAGTTCGGCGGAGAATTTACGGCGTGTTCTGCTGCGGCGCGTCCGCAGGCGTTTTCCCGAGAACGCGACCGAGGCAAGACCCCTAATTGATGCGCTCGTCGTTCGCTATCGCGAAAGCGGCTTGCTCGACGACGCGGCGTATGCCGCCGCACGCGTGCACTCGCTGCATCGCCGCGGCGCTTCACTGCAAGCCATTCGCGCCCGGCTGGCGGGGAAGGGGGTCGCAGCTGCCGAGATAACTGGCGCGGTATCGGAGCTGCGTTTGGCTGGCGTCGACACCGATCTCGCGGCCGCCTGCGCCTTCGCCCGCCGGCGGCGGCTTGGCCCCTACCGGCGCGCGGCCGCGGACCGTGCCCGCGAACTCGCCGCCTTTGCGCGGGCCGGGTTCAGCCGCCGCATCGCCGAGACGGTGCTTGCCTGCGCCGATATCGCGGCGCTCGAAGCCCTCGCCCGTGACGGGTTTGGCTAGCGGCCTCTGGCCGCGTTAACGAACGGGCTTGGAGCCGAGTGACCGGTTAGCCGGAAAGCGCGCGCAGGTCGGCGCGCAGACGATCGGGGCTGGACTCAGCGAGTGCGCGGTCAATCTCTGCGTGGGTTCGCCGCCAGACCGGAACGGCGGCGGCCAGCAATGCCCGGCCGGCTGTCGTCAGGGTCAGCCGGCGCGTGCGTCTGTCGGCCGTATCGACCATCACCCGCACCAGGCCACGACGCTCAAGCGGCTTCAGATCGGCGGTCAAGGTCGTGCGGTCCATCGCCAACAGGGCAGCGACGCTGCCGACGCTTGCGGGTTCCGGCCGGTTGAGCGACATCAGCAGGGAAAATTGGCCGTTGGTCAGCCCCAGCGGCCGCAAGGCCGCGTCAAAGCGCCTCGCTACCGCGCGCGCCGCCCGCCGCAGATGCAAGCACAGACAGGTATCCCGAACTTCAGTGGTGACCCCCCAGGCAGCACCGTCGTGGTTTGACATATTCGAAGAACGTTGATACCAACTTAATGGTAGCATGGCCCATCGCGCAAAGGAAGCAAATGCCGACGGTCTCGTTCACCTCCGCGCTGCAGCGGTTCGTGGCCGCGCCCACCGCGGATGTTGAGGCCGAGACGGTCGGCGATGCCCTCGCGGCCGTATTCGCTTCGCGTCCCGCGTTGCGCGGTTATGTGCTAGACGACCAAGGCGCCGTGCGCCGCCATGTTGCCGTCTATGTCAACGGCCAGCCGATCAAGGATCGCGCCCTGCTCACCGATGCGGTGCGGCCGCGTGACGAAATCTATGTGTTCCAGGCTCTATCCGGTGGTTAGAGGAGGGGAAGAATGACGGACCGGCTCTATGTCGGCACCCGCAAAGGCCTGTTCGAACTGACGCGGAGCGATCGCGGGTGGGAAATTGTCGATGTGCAGTTCCTCGGCGATCCCGTCTCTGCCGTATTGGCGGAAAGCGACGGCTCGGTTTATGCGGCGCTTGATCTGGGGCATTTCGGCGCCAAGCTGTGGCGCCGCGGGGCCGATGGCGCGTGGAGCGAACTCGCGGTGCCGGTATTTCCGGCGAAGCCAGACGATGACGCCGACGATCCTCATCCGTGGTCGCTCGGCAAGATCTGGGTGCTCGAGCCGGGCGGCATGCCTGGGCGCCTATGGGCGGGCACGATGCCCGGCGGGCTCTTCCGCTCCGATGACGGCGGGCAATCGTGGTCGCTGAACGAGCCGCTGTGGCGCATGCCCGAACGCCGGCAGTGGCAGGGCGTCGCCGGCGGCGAGCAGCCCGGCATCAACTCCGTGCTGATCGATCCGCGCAATCCCGACGACATCCGCATCGGCGTATCGACGGCAGGGGTGTGGGCGAGCGCCGATGCGGGCGCCTCGTGGCGTCTGATCAACCGCGGCATGCATGCGGAGTACATGCCCCCGGAGCGGCGCGATGATCCGATCGTCCAGGACGTCCATCGCCTGGCGCGTTGCGCTGCGGATCCGGAGATCGTGTGGTGCCAGCACCATAACGGCGTCTTCCGCTCGGAAGATGGTGGCGCCACCTGGCGCGAGCTGATGGCAATTCGGCCGTCCAAATTCGGTTTCGCCGTCGCCGCCCATCCGCACGATCCGGACACCGCCTGGTTTTTGCCTGCGGTCAAGGACGAGCGGCGCATCCCGGTCGACGGCAAAGTCGTCGTCACCCGCACCCGCGACGCCGGCCGCAGCTTCGAGGTGCTGAGAAACGGCTTGCCGCAACGCCACGCCTACGATCTGGTGTGGCGCCATGCCCTTGCCGTCGATGCGAGCGGCGACAGGCTGGCCTTCGGATCGACCAGCGGCGGATTCTGGATTTCCGAGGATGGCGGCGATTCCTGGACGATGCCCGAAATGCGTCTGCCGCCAGTCGCCGCGGTGCGCTTTTCGTGACTTTCAAGCCGGCGGCGCTGTGGGATGGTTCAAGATCGCGGTCCATGCACACACCGCTTGGCTGCTTGTGCCGGGCAAAGTCGTGTGGGACGCCCTGCCGAGCGCCCCACACACTCACGAAGGATACGGGCGCGACCGCACGCCCAATCCTGCGATTCCGCTTAGCCCACCAGCCTCACGGAAGACAACGCGTCGTTGTCAATCCCGAAGTTCTCAACGTTGGAGTAGAGTCCGGGACCAAGGGTCGCCCCCTGCTCGAAGTTGAAGTTAATGTTCTTGAAGAACTGCCACCTCCCGCTGACGATTACGAACGATGACACTTTGTCATTCCAATTGCCCCCGATACCGCTACTCACTCCCCCGAGAGCCAGTTGCGTAAAATCAGGCGTCGATTCATAAAGGTGTGTATGAAGTCCACCAAAATTGGAGTCCACATAGATAACGAGTTCGGCCATTGATCGATCCTTTCGCTGTCTCTCCGACCATATCGGAGCAACCAATTTTGCGTTGCTCCAAAAATTCGTTGTGTGAGCTGCGTCACACTCCTGCTGTTAACCTGATTTTTATTTGCGAAGTTGTTAAGATATATTAACAGAACTCTTGCCGGTTTAACGAGAGTGCATGAGCCAGGCTGCGAATTGGCGTGCAGCATGACGATTTATTTCGGGCCGAGCGAGCGAGCTTAAGCGCGGCGGCGCTGCGGCGGCAGGTCGATCTCCCGGCTGCTGCACGGACGCCCCCGGAGTGTGCAGCAGAGTTGAGACCGCTGATCGATGCAGTCGTTCCGCGCTTTCGCAAAAGTGGCCTGGCCGACACTCCTTCCCTGCGCCCTGGGTTATTTTAAAAGCAAAGGCCCTGAATTTTTTCTTGGATATGTGGAACGTCTCACACGCGTGACGGCGGGGTCACTCGATGGTTAATGCAGCGTCAATGACGATGCTCGCCTGAGGGGACAGAACTTAACCAGGCTGGTCGCACTCTGAATGGTTAAACTCGCCCCCGGGGACACAACCACAGGAGCGGGCACATGTACAAAGTGGTTGCGGTTCTTGTGCTGACTGCGGTCGCGGGGGCAGCGATTCCTGTGCCCGTTACCGCCGCCCAGCGGCTGATGGCGCGCTTGTCCGGTCCCTCTGCCGCCGATACCGTCGTTCCCCAGGCCGCCCTCGTGCTCGTCGGCGGCATGCATGGCGGCGGGATGGGCGGCACGACCGGCGGCGGCATGGGCGGAATGGCCGGCGGCGGCATGGGCGGAATGGCCGGCGGCGGCGTGGGCGGCATGACCGGCGGCGGCACGCCTGCCTATGGTGGCGCGGCCGGCTTCGGTGACGCATCCGGTGGTGGGTACCGATGGAATCGTAGCAGCTACGCGAATGGAGAGGAGCGGCAGCAGTATTATCATTGTATCGCGCAGCACCGCCGATGCTCAGTAACCTCCTCCCCGGGCTCGCTTCGCCGCGGCGCGTCATGCACTTGTTTGTTCGGCGGGCGAGGAAAGATCAGGTGGGCCTCACCG
>Ga0126381_100004413_pt1 | contig 15315 bp, 10 predicted proteins | sample PanSoiMetPlot_28_FD_96465 | JGI IMG/M metagenome (GOLD analysis project Ga0126381, IMG submission 96465) | Tropical forest soil microbial communities from Panama - MetaG Plot_28 | ecosystem: Environmental > Terrestrial > Soil > Tropical forest > Bulk soil | place: Panama | collected 2016-02-17 | reverse complement strand
ATCCCAACAGTCGCAAGCGTCACGGCGATCAAACCGAAAAGCACCATCAAGACCATTGCGAGCCGCGGTTGGGCGATCGAGTCGCTGACAATGCGGTCCATCGTCGCGATCCCGGCGATCGGCTGGTTCGAATCGATCTGCCAGACCGCGCTTCGCACCGCTCCAATCAGCCCAGCGGGATCGCCCGTAGTTCGCACGAGCACATTCATATCCTGCGAGGGCATCTGCTGGGCAGGTATGTAAAACGCAGGCGCCGCCTGTTTGTTCAAGCCGGCGGATTTCACGTCGCGAACTATTCCCACCACCTCGAATGTGACGGGCATCGCGTTGTTCCAGAACCTCGAAGGTGTCAGGATTCGCAACCGCCTGCCAAGCGGGTCGTCATCGGCGAAATAGCGCCGAGCCAACGCCTCGCTGATGATCACCGCGCCCGGGTGCCCGGGATCGTCGTGATTGGTAAATGCGCGGCCCCGAGTCAGCTCGACACCAACCGTGCTGAAATATTCAGGGCTTACAGGATGGAAGTCGGCCGATGGAACTTCATCGGGCTCCGGCGCCGGCCGGCCTTCTATGCTGAAACTGTCAATCCAGCTCGACTGTAGCGGATGATCGTAAGCGATTGCCGCCGACTGAACTCCAGGCAATTCACGGATGCGGTCGAGCAATCGATTGTAAAAGCCTGTGATCTGGCGCCATTCACGATATTGCGAAGCTGGAAGCGACAGGTTGAGTGTGAGCACGCGATTCGGATTGAAGCCCGGGTCAACCCTCCGCAGCAGCCAGAAGCTCTTGATCATCAGGCCCGCTCCGGCCATCAGAGTGACCGCGAGGCTCACCTGTGCGGCCACAAGCAGGCGGCGAAGATTTTGGCGGCCCGCCCAGGCACCCGACGACCGGCTCCCTTCGTTCAAAGTCGCTTGCGGATTTCGCACTGACCACTGCCAGGCCATGATCAGGCTGAACGCGACTGAGGTGACCAGCGATACCGATAACGTTCCTACCAGAACCACGGAATCGACCCTGATTGCGTCAAGGCGCGGAATCTGCTGCGGAGCAAATCTCGGAATCGCAGCCACTCCAGCGATCGCCATCAAGGTTCCCACCGCGGCGCCGAGCGACTGCAGCAGGCAGCATTCAACCAGAAACTGCCGAATCAGGCGCCAGCGAGTAGCGCCGAGCGCCGCACGCACCGCAATCTCACGCCTCCTGTAGGCAAGGCGGGCCAGCAAAAGGCTTGCGATATTGGCGCAGGCGATAAGGAGCACCACCGCTACCGCGCCTAGCAGAATCAACAGAGCCGGCCGAACCGGCCCGACGACTTCGTCCATCAGCAGAGTGATTGCGATGCCCGCCTCTTTGTTCTCGGCGTGCTCCGATTCCAATTGACCGGCAACAGCGCTCATTTCTGCCGTGGCCTGCTCGATGCTTACCGAGGGCCGCAGACGGCCAACGACACCCAGAACGTGACTCCTTCGGTTCGCAGCCCAGCCGGCGTCGAACGACATCGGCGTCCAGAACTGCGCGTTCTTGGGATCGAATGTCATTTCCCCTGACGCCGTGGGCCACATCGGATAGATCCCGTCCGGCATAACACCGGTCACAGTGTAGATCTGTCCGTCAAGCGTGATCGGCTTGCCCGCAATGCCGGCGTCGGATCCAAATCGCCTGGCCCACAACTCGTGTCCGAGGATCACGACGCGCCCACTACCTGGCCCATATTCTTCAGCCAGAAATGATCGTCCGAGGCTGGGTTGAACGCCGAGGACGTCGAAATAACCCGAGCTGACCCGCGCACCAAGAAGCTGCTCAGGTTCTCCCGCGCCGGTTAGGTTAACCGCGGACGATCCAAAAGCGGCAATGTCCTTGAAGGCTCGGGTGCGCTCGCGCCAGTCAAGGAAGTTGGCAGGCGTTACGCGAGACCTACCTTCGGCTGACCGCGTTTCCCAGACAGCGACAATCCGGCCGGGCTGAGGGTAGGGAAGTGGGCGCAGCAGCACCGCGTTAACGACGCTGAAGATTGCCGCGTTGGCTCCGACACCGAGCGCAAACGTCAGAATGGCCATAGCGGCGAAGCCGGGCTTCTTTGTGAGCATTCGGATGGCATAGCGCAAGTCCTGTACGAGCAGTTCCATATGGGTTCCTAAGAGAGTCCTCGTATCCCTTATCGTCTCAGGATACCAGACCGGTCAGCAATTCCATTGGCTCCTCAAGGAATTGCTAGGGCCCGGGGGCTAGGGCGGCCCGGCCGTACGACGGTACCGTGCCACGGCCGCCCCTACGTGCTTCATTCATAGCGCAGTGCGATCATTGGGTCCGTTCTGATGGCGCGTCGTGCAGGGATAGAGCAAGCCATCAGCGCCACAACGCCGAGGACCCCGATGATGAGGCCAAAAGTCGCCGGATCGTCAGCGCTGACTCGGAACAGCAGAGCTGCCATGAAACGCGTTAACACGACTGCGGCGCCTAAACCGGCAGCGCATCCCGCCGCTGCCGGCGCCATACCCGCTGCCAGGACCAGTCTTGCAACGTCCCAACGCGAAGCTCCCAGCGCCATCCGCACACCGATCTCCTGTGTGCGCTGCGATACGGAAAACGAGATCACGCTGTAGATGCCAATGGCCGCGAGGACGAGCGCTATTATCGCGAATAAAGCGAGCAATGTCATCGACAGTCGCCTCAGAGAAATAGAGTCAGAGATAAGCTCATCCATTGTCTCTACGTTGTAAACCGGGAGCTCCCGGTCCAATTCTCGAATCGCGCCTGTTACAGCTCCGGCCACGCTCGCGGCGTTGGTATGGCAACGAACTGCCAGGCTGCCGCTCTGAAACGGGAACTGGTCTTCAGGCAGGTAGAATTGCATATGCCCTTCTGTATCCAGGCCATATTGCTTGACGCTGCCGACGACACCGACTATGGATCGCCATGGCGGAGTCTGACCAGGAGGTCCTGGGAACCGGATTCGCTTGCCGAGCGGATCGTGGTCAGGCCATAGCTCCCGCGCCATTCCGTCATCGATGAGGGCTGCCAGCGGGGCGCCGGCACTGTCCTGCTCAGACAGCATTCGGCCTTTCAGCAGCTGAATCTGCATTGCCCGAAGATAGCCGGGGGTTACCACATACATATCCGCTGATATTTCCTGGCCGCGAGGCCTCGGGTGGTCCTCGATCACGAGAGAGCGGCCGTCAAAGTTCTTTCCGAGCGGGAGAATGCTCACGAAACCCGCGGACTCCACGCCGGGTAATGTTCCGGTCACTTCATCCAACTTTCTGTAAAACGCTGCCTGGCCTTCCGGCTGCGGATACCTGATTGATGGCAGGGACAGGTCCATGGTCAGCAGGTTGGCCGATTTGAACCCCGGATCGACATCCCGTAGCCGTGCGACACTCTTGATCAGCAATCCGGCGCCGGCCAGCAACACCACGGATATCGCCACTTCGGTGAATACCAGCGCGCTTTTAAAAGGATCGCGCCCGAGGCCGCTACCGCTTCGTCCGCCCTCTTTTAGCGCGGCATTCACGTCCAGCCGCGATGCGGATAAGGCTGGCCCCAGCCCAAAAGCTATGCCGGTCAGGGCAGTCACAATCAGCGTAAACGCAGCCACTCTGCCGTCAATGTTGATGGCGCCGATCTGGGGAAAAGCCTTTGATCCGAGCACTTCGATCGTTCTGGTCGCAAACCAGGCTACCGCGAGTCCCAGGGCTCCGCCGGCAGTTGCCAGCACGATGCTCTCTGTCAGAAACTGGCGAATCAACCGGGGCCTGGCGGCGCCGAGCGCGGAACGAACGGCGATCTCTCGACGGCGCCCGGTCGCCCGGGCAATCAACATATTGGCAACGTTAGCGCACGCTATGAGCAGGACGAACCCGACCGCCGCGAGCAACATCAACAAGCTTGGCCGCAGTCCGCCAACCGTGTCTTCTCCGATCGTGACCAGCTTGATGTCATAGTTCGAGTCGGTCGCGGGATGTTCCTGTCCGATGCGAGCAGCTATCGCGCTCATCTCCTGCTGAGCTTGTTCGAGTGAAACTCCCGATCTGAGTCGCCCTATCGCGCGCAGGTGCCTTGAGCTGCGCTCCTCGTCGTCGTATTTTTCGGCCACCGGACGATAGAACTCGGCCCGGTAGTCGACGAGGGTCGGTGGCAGCGGCGCGAAACTCTGAGGCATCACGCCCACGACGGTGTATGGCCGGCCGCTCAGGCTGATCTGGCTGCCGACCACACTCTGGTTGCCTCCAAAGCGGCGCTGCCAAAGGCCATAACCAAGCACGATTACCTTGTCTTTGCCCTCGACCTGGTCTTCCGGCGAAAAGGCGCGGCCCAGCAGCGGCACGCCTCGCATTATTTCAAAGTAACCATCGCCAACCTGGATTCCATTGATTCGCTCGGGTTCGCCCTGGCCGGTAAGGCTCGCACTCCAGTTCCCATATGTCGTTATGTCCTCAAAGGCGCTACACTCGGCGCGATAGTCGGCAACATCAGTGGCAGAGACCTGGCTCCTGTTGTTCAATCTTGTATCGGTTTCCACGCCCCAGGCGAGGACCAGCCGGTCAGGATCGGAATAGGGGAGCGATTTGAGCAACAGCGAATTGACTACGCTGAAGATTGCCGTGTTCGCTCCGATTCCAAGCGCGACAGATAGAACCGCTGCGGCGGTAAACAAGGGTTTCGAGATTAGAGTCCTGATACTGTATCGCAGGTCCTGCAACATGGTGTCCATCGGTGCCCTCCATTCCTCTCGGGCGGATTTCGTGACCCAGCAACTCCACTGGAAATGGCCCTTTCCAGTTGGTGAGCCGAAGGGTCCTTTCGTCGCTGTTTTAGTTATTTTATCGGTGGGTATGGGGTACGTAGGCAAGTCGGCCTCATGGCAGGGCTATGCGACGGCAGCCGTCACCGTTTGAATGGGACGAAATCGGTTGTGGCTGCGGTTAGGCTGTTAGATATCCACACTTAGGCTGAAAGCAAATATCAGCGGGTTGGCACCCGCGGCTTTCACAAGACGCTGCGCCGGACCAGTTATTCAACCGTCACCGACTTGGCGAGGTTGCGGGGCTGGTCAACGTCACACCCGCGCCGCACACCGATGTGATACGCAAGTAGCTGCAAGGGGACAATAGCCAACACTGGAGAGAGGAGGTCGCTGGCCTGTGGGATCTCGATGACACGATCGGCGACCTGGCGGGCTTCTTCGTCACCCTCGCTCACAATCGCGATGACGACGCCGTCGCGAGCCTTGACTTCCACCATGTTGGACACTGTTTTCTCGTAGCGCAGTTTTGATGTCTCGCTGGTCTCGTCGCGCGTCGCGATGACAACAACCGGCAGTTCCTCGTCGATCAGAGCATTGGGGCCGTGCTTCATCTCGCCTGCAGGGTAGCCTTCGGCGTGGATATAAGAGATCTCTTTGAGCTTGAGCGCGCCCTCGAGGGCGATCGGGAAATTTATGCCCCGGCCCAAATACAGAAAATCCTGGGCCCGGTGAAACTCGCGGGCGAGCTTTTCTATCTGCTCGTCGCAGCCAAGCAGCGTCTCCATCTGGACCGGCAGAGAATTGAGCGCCTGGACGTGGTTGAGCGATTCAGCATCGGACATCAATCCCCGCTGCTGGGCCATGTAGAGAGCAAGCAGATAAAAGACAGTCATCTGGCTCGTGAACGCTTTGGTCGAAGCTACCCCGATCTCAGGCCCGGCATGCGTCAGCACGGTCCCGTGAGACTCCCTCGTCATCATCGAGCCCTGAACATTGCATATTGACAGGATTCGCGCGCCCTTCTCCTTCGACTCGCGCACTGCGGCAAGCGTATCGGCGGTTTCACCCGACTGAGAGATCGCAACAACGAGAGTGTTGCCATCGAAAATCGGATCGCGATACCGAAACTCAGACGCATAATCGATTTCGACCGGTATCCGAGCCAACTGCTCGAGCATGTATTTGCCGGCCATAGCTGCGTGAAAACTGGTGCCGCACGCTATCGCTTTAATCGATGTGAATGATCGGAACTCGGCCTCGGCGATTTCCATCTTGTCCAGGAAAACTCTGCCGTTGACCTGCGAGACCCGCCCCATCGTCGTATCCCGTACAGCTCGAGGCTGCTCGTAAATCTCCTTCAGCATGTAGTGCTTGAATCCGCCTTTTTCGGCCATGATCGGGTCCCACGTTATGTGCTGGACCTCGGGAGTAATGAGATTCCCCTCGAAGTCGCAAACCTGGACGCCGGCCCGCGTGAGCGTCGCTATCTCGCCGTCACCGAGGAAAAACAGGTCCCTGGTGTGGATCAGAACCGGTGGGATATCAGAAGCAACGAAGTACTCGTTCTGGCCAAGCCCTATCACTATCGGCGGACCTTGACGGACCGCGACTATTTTCTCCGGTTCGTCCGCGAACACGATGGCCAGGGCATAGATGCCGCGCATTTCGGCAACAGTTCTTTGGACCGCAGCTTCGAGTGTTGGCTCGCCGTCGGCCAGGTGCTTTTCGATCAGATGCGCGATTACTTCCGTATCAGTATCGGTAATGAACTTGTGGCCCTGAGTCTGCAATTTCTGTTTGAGGGACATGAAGTTCTCGATGATACCGTTGTGAACGACGACCACACGCCCAGTGCAGTCGCGATGCGGGTGTGCATTCTCCTCGGTTGGCCGCCCGTGAGTTGCCCATCGCGTGTGACCAACGCCATACCTTCCGTCCAGCGGATGAAGCCTTATCGTTTCTTCCAGGTTGTGGAGCTTGCCTTCCGCTCTCCGCACTGTGAGGGTGCCACGCTCGTCAACAACCGCGATTCCCGCCGAGTCATAACCGCGATATTCGAGCTTCCTCAACCCGTCCAGTATGACTCCCACGACTTGTTTGTCACCGACGTATCCGACTATGCCGCACATATTAGGTTCACCTCGCTGTTTTCACTCGCGACCTTGAGTCGCCATCGGACTGCAGCGGCCGGCGAGCTGACCATTATAACAGCATGGCTCCCGCACCCGAATGCCAAGATTTGCGCACGCGGGGATGCCTGCGACCCCAGGAATTCAACCGGCGGAACCCAGGGATTCAACCGGTGCGATCCAGGAATTCAGCTCGCAGGATCCGAGCGATCCCAGGAATTCAACTGGCACACCCGGGCGTCATGCTTTACCGAGTTTCTTCTTTACGACGGCGGGAACCCCCACGGCAAGCGAGTCCGGAGGAATGTCATTGGTGACGACTGCTCCAGCTCCAGTGACCGCACCCTTACCGACGCGGACTGGAGCAACCAGCATCGTATCGCTACCGATTTTGACGTTGTCCTCGATAGTAGTCTGGTTCTTTCGCACACCGTCGTAATTACACGTAATCGTACCAGCCCCGATATTCACGTTTGAGCCGATGGTGGCGTCTCCGAGGTATGTCAGATGCTGGGCCTTTGTTCCGGGCCCCAAAGTCGATTTCTTGACTTCTACGAAATTTCCTATGACTGCGCCATCCCCAACGTCAGCTTGCATTCGCAATCTTGCAAAAGGTCCGACGCTTGCGGAACTCGCGATCGAGGTGTCCTCAATAACGCAGGAATGTTTAATGGTCACGCCGTCACTCAGATTGACATCTCTCAAATAAGTCCAGGAATGAATGGTGCAGCCGCGGCCGATTCGGCTGGAGCCATTGATGACAACCTGCGGATGTATGGTCGTGTCCTGGCCGATCGAGACGTCCTGGTGAATGTATGTAGTGGCCGGGTCAACTATGGTCACGCCGTCCAGCATTAGCTGCCTGATCTTCTGGTCGCGGAGCTTACGCTCCAGCTCGGCCAGCTCAACCCGCGTGTTGATTCCCGCTAATTCTTCAGGGTCGGCGTGCTGAACAGTCCCGACCTTGCCGCCCTGACGGCTGATTATCTCGGGAACGTCAGTCAGGTAGTATTCGCCCTGTGCATTATCGGTGTTCAGGCGATCCAATGCGGCAGCAAGTGCTCTGGTCTCGAAGCAGTAGATGCTGACACACACTTCGCGAATCAGAAGCTGCTCCGGCGTTGCGTCCTTTTGCTCGACAATATGGAGGAACCTGCCGCCAGTGTCGGTGACGACGCGGCCATATCCCGTGGGATCGTCCATCAAGACAGTGACCACGCTAGCGTCGTTCTTGTTCGAATAGTGTACGTCCAGCAGGTGACGCAGAGTCTCGGGTTTGATCAGCGGCCCGTCGCCCGCGATCACCAGCAAGGTGCGGCTCCCCTCCAGGGAATCCCTGGCAGCCAGTACCGCATGCCCCGTACCGCGCTGCTCCTTCTGGTTGACAAACACCAGCTCCGAAGCGCCCGAGATACTCTTCGCCGCCTGTCGAGCCGCCGCCTCGACTTCCGAGGCTTGATGCCCGACCACAACGAGAATCCTGCCGGGCATGACCTGGAGCGCCGTCCGAACTGAATAGGCAATCAACGGGCGGCCGGCTAATTCGTGCAGGACCTTGGCGCGACCTGATTTCATTCGCGTTCCAAGCCCCGCTGCCAGAATCATCACATCTGCCATTGATTCTTCACCTGATACGGCGCCGCAAAGTAACCGGCGCCGTACTCCCCATGGGTATTTAGATTGCTAACGCAAGGCGGTCTCCAAAAGGCGCCTCGTTCTTAACAATGATAGCAGGGAAATGCCGAAAACTCCTGGCAGGTCGCGATTTGGGCGCTGGGTGGCATCGCCCGGGGGGGTGCGCCAATCTGAATCAACTGGACCGGACCTGACTTGCCCGTTCCTTGCGTGAGTCTGCTCGATACATTTCGAGGAGCAACCTTGCCAGCTTACCCGGATCGTGGCGGACAACATCGTTCTCATTGATGAGGTCGCCCGTGACGATTCCGAAATTCACCGGCGCCGAGCTCGTTGATTTTCCCTCTATAATCTTCGTCAGACCGTCCAGCGCGCCGCCCGGCTCGGGCTCAACCTGAACCGCACCATCAGCGAGATACTTGCCTCGAAGAGCCGCGCTTATCGGAGCTGAATTCACTATTACGTAGTCGAGTGGCAAGTCAGGGCTGCTATCGTACAGAGCCCGGATGTGGTCAGCGACACCGAAGCCCTCGGTTTCGCCAGGTTGGGTCATGATGTTGCAGATGTAAACCTTGATCGCGTTTGAGGCCCTTATTGCATCGACGATACCGTGGACCAGGAGATTTGGAATTATCGAGGTGTAAAGAGACCCGGGCCCGATGGTGATCATATCGGCGTGTTCGATTGCCTCAAGGGTTTCGGGGAGCGGGCGGCAGTCTTTGTTCGACAGCCATAACCGCTTTATTCGAGAGCGGGCCTGGACTATCTTGGTCTCCCCGACAACAATTCGGCCACCTTCGAGCTCGGCCATCAACGAGATGTCTTCGGTTGTTGAGGGAAATATCCTGCCTTTAATCGCAAGCACTTCGCTCGTAAGCTTGATCGCCTCGACGAAGTCACCGGTCACCGCGGTCAGGGCAGTCAAAAATATGTTTCCAAAACTGTGTCCAGACAGGTCTCCGTCGGATTCGAACCTGAACTGAAACAGCCTGGTCAGGAGCCGCTCGTCCTCGGCCAGGGCAACCATACAGTTCCTTATGTCACCCGGCGGAAGTATCTGGAATTCTTCCCGTAGGCGGCCCGAGCTGCCGCCATCGTCGGTGACGGTTACCACAGCGGTAAGTGTATCAATCCAGGGCAAATCGGTCTTCGGAAAGGTGGTATCCGGACGGGCATGCGTCTTGAGACCGGCGAGCACTGTCGACAAGCCCGTGCCTCCGCCAACCGACACAATTCTGAGGCCTGGATTCACATCGACAGACATTGGAACTTCACCCTGCTGGCCGCTATAGATACTACTCACTGTATTCGAGGTCGAGACCGGAGATCCTCAGAAACTCCTGGTTATTTCTCAGAGGTGTGAAATCGGGGTCGTGCCGGGCGTGAGAACGGTGAGCGGGATTGACTGCGATCGCTTTTCGCAATGCTTCTACTGATTTCAGTTCCTCACCCTCGCGAGCGTAAGCAGCAGCCAGCGAGTACAATAGGTGGTCAGCCCTGGGTTCAGACTTGAGCGCCTTCTCAAAGATATCAATCGCAGCTTCCACATTCCCCCTGTTGAACTCGAATACACCCTGATTGTAAAGGGCGTCAGGATTGCGGTTTTTTGTGGAAGTCCGCGTTACCTTCTGTTCGCAGATCGCAAGATATGTGCGGACGGGGGCGGCTATGTCGGTCTGGTCGGAGTGGCTAGCGATCAGTTGTTCAAAGGAAGCTTTGGCAGCCCCAAAGTCCTGGCGGTTGAACAACTTCAGAGCATTTTCGAAGGCGCGAATAGCCGCAATCGCCTTAGGTGAGGGTCGGGGCTTGGGTTCAAGTACGATTTTGGGTTGAAGACCCGGCCCCTTGCTATCGGCGAGACCGCCTCTTCCGCGCTTCAAATTCGCCGGTTGCTTTTGCGTCGCACTACGAATTGGTTTGTGTTTTCGAGCTGCGGCTTTCTTTGCGCCCGACTTCTTCACTGAGGCGGATCTGGCAGGCGGACGAGCCTTCTTGTCCGGTCGGGAAACGCCTAATTTCTTCGATTTTGGAGACGCCGTTACCTTTTTCCTTGCAGTATTTACCTTTTTGGCCTTTTTAGCAGCAGCCCTTCGGGCTACAGGAGAGCGCCTCCTATTCTCCTTTGCTGTAAGGCTACTCATCATTTTCCTCTGTGACCCTTTTCTATCTTAATTCAACCTTAACCCGCGTTAAATCGGTGGGTTCACGAACGTATTTAATCAGTTAGCCCCCGGCAAGTCAAGAAAATCCCCAGATTTTTCGCAATCAGGGACGGTTTGGTAAACCTCCTGCGTTCATCTAAGTACCCCGCCAAGGATTAGGAGCGCGGGCCAGTTATTGTCCCCAAAATCAATAACTTACGCGAAAATTAGGGATCTACAATTTCGAACAGGCACCGAGGGAAGATCCCAGTAGCTGATTATCCGGCAACAAATAGAATCAGCCCCGATTTATGTCTTTTCAGTTTATGCCTTTTCAGTAATGAAGGGTCGAAGTATCGGCTCAACAGACACGCGGAGAAAGTGAACCAAGGAACAGCGAGCAGCCGGGAGTCCGGCCCATTGGCGGAACCGGAGAGCATTTTGTGTATGGTCAGCATCCGTCGAACGGTAATCGGAGACGTTTGGCGATGGGATCCTCACGCAGCTATTGATTCAAATCGAGTTCCATCACGGAAATTTGACATTGAGGAGTTCAATAGGGTATGCTGGAAGCCCGTGAAGGGAGCGGTAGTTGCGATCATCCCTGCGCGGTACTGTTCGGCGAGATTGCCGGGCAAGCCACTTCTCCCACTAGCTGGGATCCCAATGATAGTCCACGTTTTACGCAGGGCAGCGAGCGCTAGCCTGGTCGCGCGGGCGTTTGTTGCGACAGACGACCGCAGAATAGCGGACGCGGTTGCCGACCATGGCGGCGAGGCCGTCCTGACGTCGGAATCGGCTCGCTCTGGAACTGACCGGGTCGCTGAAGCGGCAGCGGGAATTGATGCTGAAATAATCGTCAATGTTCAGGGCGACGAACCATTGATCGATCCCGGGACAATTGACGCAGCCGTCCAGCTGCTGATCGACGCCGAAACGGACATCAGCACGACTTCGGAGCCGATGTCCTCGGCAGAGGACGTATTTAATCCGAATGTGGTGAAAGTCCTGACCAATCCAGAGGGGCAGGCGCTGTACTTTTCAAGATCCCCCATCCCATACATAAGGACCGACAACGGAGTGTCCCTGATGGAAACTCTTGGACGCGACGCCGGGATGCTCGGCAACTATCGAAAGCACTCGGGACTGTATTGTTATCGCAAAAACGTGCTTATGCGGCTTGCCAGAATGGAAGTTTCAGCTCTGGAGCAGCTCGAGGGGCTGGAACAGCTCAGGGCGCTGGAATGCGGTTACCGCATCAAGGTCGTACGCGTCGATCATCAATCAATAGGTGTGGACACGGAGCAGGATTACCACCGAGTCAAGAAGATATTAGAGGAGAACATCACATGACCAAGTATATCTTTGTGACCGGAGGCGTGGTTTCGAGCCTGGGAAAGGGACTGGCCGCGGCTTCGATAGGATGCTTGCTGGAGACCCACGGGTTGAAAGTGACTCTGCAAAAACTCGACCCTTACATAAACGTTGATCCAGGCACCATGTCGCCTTTTCAACATGGTGAGGTTTTTGTCACTGATGACGGCGCCGAGACCGATCTCGACCTCGGTCACTATGAGCGATTCACAGAGGCCAGCCTGACTCAGGCCAACAACTGGACTACGGGCCGAATATATCTTTCGGTGATTACAAAAGAGCGGCGCGGCGACTATCTCGGCAAGACTATACAGGTCATCCCGCACATAACCAATGAAATAAAGGATGCAATCAGAGCGGTTGCCGACGACAACGACATTGTTATCGTCGAGGTTGGCGGGACAGTGGGCGACATAGAGTCGTTGCCGTTCCTCGAGGCCATCAGGCAACTGGGCAACGAAGTCGGCCGGGAAAATGCGATATTTATCCATTTGACCCTGGTCCCATTCATAGCGGCCTCGGGCGAGCTGAAGACAAAACCCACCCAGCATTCAGTAAAAGAGCTGAGGGAAATCGGCATTATGCCGGATCTTTTGTTGTGCCGTTGCGAGAGGCCGCTTCCACATGACCTCAGGGCAAAGATCGCACTTTTCTGCAATGTGCGCGAGAACGAAGTCATCGCTGCACAGGACGTCAGCTCGATATATGAAGTGCCATTGATGTTTGCCCAGCAAGGGCTGGACGAGATGATAATGAAGAAGGTCGGGTTGACGGCCAACGACCGTGATTTAAGGCCGTGGACAGAACTTGTCGAGACAATCAAGAACCCCCAGGGAACTGTCACGATCGGGATAGTGGGCAAATACGTGGAGCTTGAAGACTCATACAAGAGCCTGAACGAAGCACTCGTCCATGGAGGAATAGCGAACCGGCTCAAAGTTCAGATTCGATGGGTCGAGTCTGAAGAATTGATTGACGATCCGAATTGGGAGGACCGCCTCAGGGACCTGGATGCGATACTGGTGCCGGGCGGGTTCGGCAAGCGAGGAATCTCGGGTATGCTGCGGGCGATCAGCTATGCCCGGCGCTCACACACTCCATTCTTTGGGATATGTCTTGGGATGCAGTGTGCCTGCATAGAGTTCGCGCGAAATGTGTGCGGTCTCGAGGGGGCGGACTCGACAGAATTCGACGGCGATACTTCGCACCCGATTATCTTCAAGCTGCGGGATTTGATTGGAGTAGAAGAAATGGGCGGCACAATGCGGTTGGGCGCGTATGAATGCCTGTTGAAAGAAGGCTCGCTGGCCGAGCAAATCTTTGCCAAGCCTGAGATCAGCGAACGTCACCGCCACCGCTACGAATTCAACCCCAAGTACGAACAGATTCTGTCGACAAATGGACTGGTGCTGTCGGGCAAGTCCAGGGATGGCCGCTTCATCGAAATCGTCGAATTGCCGAATCACCCCTGGTTCCTTGGATGCCAGTTTCATCCCGAGTTCAGGTCGAAGCCATTGGCGCCGCACCCCCTGTTCGCTTCGTTCATTCATGCAGCGTACGAACACAGGCTTCGTGATGAGGCGATGAAGGAGTCGGATGATGCTGCCACGCCGATACCAGAATTGCGAGCCGGCACGGCGACTGGCGAATAGACCGATTGACGGCAATCAAAATCGAGCACTTGAGTCGCGCTATACTTGAGCCGCGTGGCCCGTAAGCATTCGGTTGGGATGTTGAATCCCAGTAACTCTCAGCCGGAAGCCAGGAATGAGGCTGCGGAGTTCGTGCAGGATCTGGATGACATCGAGGCATTGGCTAACTGGGCAGAAGAAGAGGGCGCAACGCGGATGACCTTGGAAGTAACTTGGTAGAGACCTCCTACGGAACCATCTTAGGCCCACTATGAATATCAATGCATACAGACTCGCAGCAGCCAGCCTGATGGGACTTGGGCTGCTTTCTTGCGGACAGGTGAGTTCGACGTCCGCGCCCACAACTCCGGTTGCGTCAATTGCAATCGGCAGCGACCTCAGCAAGATTGATGTCTGCCATGCGATCCCGAAGGAAGACATCGAAGCAGTCATGGGCCGCAAGCTCGTCAAGACGCAGCCCTTCGAGTATTACGAGACGGCAGGCAGCGGCGGCTGCTGGTACGAGGCCGCAAAGGACAAGGATGGTGAAGCGCATTTCGGTTATGTAGCGTTCACGCCGGTTGCGGCATACAACGAACAGCCGCTCTATAAGAAAACCGACGTAGCCGGGCTTGGAGTTGGGGCCTACTACAATAACGGAGCCGACGCTCGGCAGCTATGGGTGAAGATCAACGACAGGGTCGCGATGGTAGTTGCGTTCGGCGATGTACCGAAAGAAGCTGGCGCAAGGGCGCTCGCCGGACTCGTTCTTGCCGCCGCCAAATGACCGCGTAAACCACGACAATCTGCGCTCCGGCAATCTAATACTCCCCGCGCTTCCGTTATGATGAGTATTCCAACAAGGCGGGGAAGGTCTCTGACGCTTGACCTCTGGTATGACCGATTGGTATTACTCGGCTGTGAGCGTTGCGAAGGTAACAATCTCGATAGGTCAAGATTTACTAAAAAGGGTGGATAGGCTAGTTGAGGGTCAGATCTTCGACAGCCGCAGCGCCGCGATCCAGACAGCCGTTCAGGAAAAGATCATAAGAATAGATAAGTCGCGACTGGCGAGGGCATGCGCCAAGCTGGACAAAGCCCTTGAGCAGTCTCTTGCTGACGACGGATTAGCCGCCGAGATCGAAGAATGGCCCGAATACTGAGAGGCGACATCTGCTTGGCTAGCGAAGGAGAACAACGGAAGAATGGAAAACGAGACGATGGACGCAACGAATAAGCTCGAGCAGCGCCAGAGCAAATCGTCCGAAGGCGCTATTGGAAGGCGCTCTTTCATTGCCGGAGCAGTTACTGCGGGGATCCCGCTTGTAGCGCTCAGTCAGAATCGCGATTTCGGTAACACTGGCCCGCAGGTGCGCTATCCCGATCCTGACATTCTGGTCCTGGACAACAGGTTCGCCAAATACAAGATTGGAAATGCCGCGATTCAACGCCTACACACCGGAATGCGATGGGCTGAGGGGCCGGCCTGGAGCGGCACCGGCGGCTACCTTGTGTGGAGCGACATTCCTAATAACGTTCAGCACCGCTGGCTGTTGGACGACGGTCATATCAGCGTTATTCGCAACCCATCCAACTATAGCAATGGCAATACGTTTGATTGGGAGGGCCGGCAGCTTTCATGCGAACACGCTACT
>Ga0126381_100004411_pt1 | contig 15318 bp, 14 predicted proteins | sample PanSoiMetPlot_28_FD_96465 | JGI IMG/M metagenome (GOLD analysis project Ga0126381, IMG submission 96465) | Tropical forest soil microbial communities from Panama - MetaG Plot_28 | ecosystem: Environmental > Terrestrial > Soil > Tropical forest > Bulk soil | place: Panama | collected 2016-02-17 | reverse complement strand
TCCTTTCCGGGGGGCCGCTGGTGACGCTCTCGGTCGACGGGTGCGAGCCGGGCGGTACCGTCGGGCTACCCGGGCCCGGAACGGTCAGTATCCATGCCGCGGTACGCAGCATTTTCCCGCTCAGTTCGCTCGAAGTCGTCTGTAACGGCCAGGTCGTGGCGAGGGCGGAAGCCAACGGCGGACGGCAGGCCGAAATCAGCGATGAACTGCGGGTCCACGCGAACTCGTGGATAGCCTGCCGAGCGTTCGGCGTCGCTTACCACCTCGATGAATGGGGTCGCCGGGTCTTCGCCCACACCTCGCCGGTCTACGCCGCCTGCGGCGGCGACTGGGCGATGACCGACCCCGAAGGCATCCGTTATATCCGAACGCTCGTCGAGGGTGCCCGCGAATACGTCCGGCACACTGCGGTCCGGAGGTCCGACCACCTCACGACGCACCATCACGGCGAGGCTGACCACCTCGCCTGGCTGGAGCGGCCGTTCGCCGAGGCCCTGCGGGCGCTGGAAGAGCGCGGCCGCAGCTGATGGCCAGGCCCGGTGCGCGCCCGCTGCGGTGGATCCCGGTGCCAGCATGATCAGCCGGTTCTCGGGGCGGCGCGGCCGCCGCAGTGCAGGAACCGGGCTGGGCCGGCGGCGCCGAGGAACTCGCCAGGCTGCACGGCGCCTGAGGAGTCAGTCAGCACGAAGATGTCGCCATCGACCTGGCGCAACTCGTACCGATACCGTCCGGCCGGCACCCCCGCGGCTTCGGCCATGGTAAGCGCCTCGTTGCGTTCGGACACGGTGAGCCAGAGCCCGCCGTCCTGGTCGAGCGTGACCTCGCTGCGGGCCGGGCGGGTCTCATAGCGGCCGACGTACCGTTCCGGCTCGGGCACCCGCACGCCGGCGTCGGGCAACGGCAGCTCCGGGGCCGGCTCGATGGCGGCCAGGTCGCTCAGCAGCGGGGCAAGCAGGTTGTCCGCGAGGGGCCCGGCCGCGTCGCCGTTGGCCAGCAGGGCGACCGCGATGCCCTGCTCGGGCACCATCCGCAACAGCGCCATCACGCCGATCGTGTCACCGCCGTGCTCGACCACCCCGGGCTGCGGGGCCAGCGTCCAGCCGAGGCCGCGCCCGGCAGGTGCGCCGATCGCGGCCGGGTGGTCGACCTGCCGTTCGCGCATCGCCCGCGCGCTCGCCGGCGACAGCAACCGGGTGCCGTCGGGTGCCAGGCCGTCGGCCAGGTGCATGCGGGCGAACGCGATCAGCGCCCGCGCCGGCATCGCCAGCTGGTTCCCGGCGGCCGGGTTGGACGCGGGCATCACCGCCCACGCCTTCAACGGCCGCTGCGCCGCGCCCGGGCCCGGCCGGGCGTGCCCGATGGCGGTGCGGAACGCCAGCGCCTCGTCGGCGCAGAAGGCCAGCTCCTCGACGCCCAGCGGGCCGGCCAGGTACCGCCGCAACGCGGTCGCATACGACGCCTGGCGCAGCACCTCGACCAGCCGGCCGAGCACCCCGTACCCGGCGCTGCAATACGAGTACATCTCCCCCGGCCGGGCATGCTGCGGAGCGCCGGGGACCAGATCCTCGACGAACCGTTGCAGCGCGTCCTCGCCCGCGGTCGTCGCCGCCCAGATGTCACCCTCAAACCCGCCGGTGTGCGTCAGCAGGTGCCGCACCGTGATCTCCGCGCTGGCCCGCTCTGCGGCGGTGCGGAACCGCGGCAGATACGTCCGTACCGGCACGTCCAACTCGACCAGGCCGTCGTCGACGAGCTGCATGACCAGCGTCGCGGTCCACACCTTGGTGATCGACTGGATCATGAACAGCGAGTCCGGCGTCACCGCCACCCCCGTGCGCAGATTCACCACCCCGGTCGTGCCCTCCGCCACCTGCCCGTCCACCAGCACCGCCACCGACACGCCCGGCACCTCATGCGCGGCCGCCAGGCGCGGCAAGTCATGGTCCAGCCGACGGCGCACATCCTCAAACCGGCCCACCGCAACCTCCGCATGATCCGATCAAACGATCAAAGCATCTCCGGCTGGGGCGCGCGGCGAGCGAGGACGGGTCAGGGGACGATGGGGAGGAGGAGGCGCGCCTGGCGTTCTGGTCCCCAGTGCACGGTGCATCTGCCCCGCGGGCCCTTCTGGTAGGCGGCCGGGAACTGGCCGGTCAGCAGGTTGCCCGGCCACAGCCAGCGCCCGGCGACGACCAGCCGCAGCGTCTCGCCCGCCCGGAACAAGGTCGCGGACGGGCCAAGGGCTATGTCGGCCTGGACGACTTGTCCCGCCACCAGCGGCTGACGGTGCGTGCAGGCGGGCACCGGGTCGAACGGCCGGGAGACCGGCTGGTCGAGAGCCCGCAGGGAGGCTTTCAGCCAGCCGGTAGTGAGGCGGTCGCGGCCAAACCCGTAGGAACCTTCAAAGGGGACGTAGGTGCGCCCGCGCCATTTCTCCACCCCGGCGAACAGGTCGATGTCGTCGGCGCCGTGCGCTTCCGTCCACAGCCGTAGCGCCATCGGCCCGGTGATTTCGGTATCGGCGAGGATGGTCCACTCCCAGCACGCCGCCCGCGAGGGCATGGCGAAGGTGATGGTCCCGGCCGCCGACGGCGGCGTGGTGGCGAGCCCGGCGGCGGTGAGGTACAGCGGCGTCCATTCGGTGCGGTCCAGCGGCCAGTTCTCCTCCGCGCGCACGCTGGCGATGACGTCGCGGCTTTCCCGGACCTCGAGCCGGACCCGCGGCGGCGCGTCGGCGTCCCGGCCGCGCAGGTACCGGTCGAAGAACGCCAGTTGCGCGGCACGGGTGTGCGGGGCGTAGAAGGTGGCCCACTTGCCGCCGCGGTGGGTGTGGAGGAACTTCTCGCCGCTGGAGATGCGTTCCCAGCCGCGGAACGAGCCCCGGCCGTGCAGGTTGTTGTCGGAGAAGCTGCCGCAGATCAGCGCGGGTACCGTGATCTTGTCGAGGGCCGGCACCAGTCCGCGCCACCACTCGTCGCGCAGCGGGCGCCGGCGTTGCTGGTCGGTCAGCCGGTAGGACTGCCGCACCTGCCGCAGGGAGAGCTTCCAGAACCGGGTGAACCCGTCTTCGCGGATGCCACCGGGGAACATCAGGTCCCGGTAGGCGTCGGTGAAGCCCTCCCACGGGCAGATCGCTTTCAGGCCCGGCGGGTTCAGGGCGGCGGCCTTCCACTGCGAGATGGCCAGGTAGGAGACTCCGATCAGGCCGACGGCGCCGGTGCTCCACGGCTGGGCCGCCGCCCACTCGATCAGGTCGTGGACATCCTCGCCCTCCTGGTCGGACAGCAGGCTGGCCTCGCCCTGCGAGGTGCCGGCGCCGCGCAGGTCACAGCTGGCCACCGCGTAGCCCTGGGCCGCCCACCAGGCCGGGTCGGGCGCTTCCCATCCGGTCAGCGACGAAAACCGCACCCGTTCCGGCTGCCGCAGCATGCGGTACTGAATCGACACGCGCCAGCCGCGGCCGCGCCGGGCCGGCAGGTTGTCCTTGCCGTAGGGATGCGCCGACATCAGCACCGGGAACCGCCCGTCCCCGGCGGGCAAGACCACGTTCACCCGCAGCGTGGTGCCGTCGTGCGTCACCACCGGAAGATCCCGCAGCACCGGCAGCGAACCCGCGGCCGGTTCGTACACGTCTACGGGCGGGCGCAGCAGCCCCGGCAGCCGGCGCGCCGCGTACCGCACCGCGCCCGGCCGCCGCCAGGGCCGGTCCAGCCGGGTCAAGCTGACCTGCCTGCGCATGCCCGCCTCCTCCTGGCCGGTCCTAGCCTGCAGCGAACCGGGCGGCACCGTCCCGGATCTGCTCCACCTCCCGACGGTCTCAGAATCCGATGGCTTCGCGCAGCAGCAGGACGGTGCCGCGCCCGGGGAAGAGTTCTCCGTTGAGGATGAGCAGGCGGTTGACGGCACTGGGCCGCCCGTAGATCGCCTGGGCGCGGGCGCTTTCCAGCGGGAGCGCGTAGTCCTCGACGCGGCGCAGCGCGGCGTTCAGGTCGGGTACCACCTTCTGCGCCCCAACGACCCAGATCGCCTGGGCGGCGCCGCCGGCGTAGCTGGGTAGCTGGCTTCCGGTGGCCGAGGCCACCACGAGGGAGCCGGTTTCGGTGAGCGCGGCGACGCTGCCCACGACCACGTCGGGGCTGGAGATGAGCCGCCGGATCTCGTCGGCGTCGGCGACCAGGTCCATGACCCAGACCCGTGGCTTGATGGCGTCGTATCGCCCGCTGGTGTTGATGTCCTCCTCGATGCCGGACAGGCGGAGGGTTTCGCTGGAGCCGGTGAACACGCTGGCGCCCGCCGGTATCACATCTTTGATGCGGGACCGCGCCGCGGCGGCGTCGTCGAGGATGTCGGCGGTGAAGCCGTGCGCCGTGAGCGCGGCGGCCGCCTTCCGCAGGCTCTGGGCGGGCGCGGGATCGGCGAACTGTGTCGCGGTCATCGGAATCGTCATGGTGCCTCCTGGGGTGGTGTCGCCGAGCTTCCTGCTCGCCGGGCGATGTCGTCGTCTCAGCAGTACGACAATTCAGTCCCTGGAATGTGAGGCGACGGGCCGGCCTCACATTCCGGGACGCTGTCTGGTCGAAGTTGGTGAGGCATGCGAACGAGGGAGGCCGGTCAGGCCATGACCACCCCATCCGGATCAGGGCACGGCGGGCCCGATCAGGGCCTGAACGTGATCATGAAGGAGCGGCGTCAGCTGATCAATCTCACGTACCGTCTGCTTGGCTCCCTGGCCGAGGCTGAGGATGCCGTCCAGGAGACCTACGCCCGCTGGTACGCCATGTCTCCCGAGCAGCAGGACGCCATTGAATCCCCCGGCGCCTGGCTGAGAACGGCCGCCAGCCGCATCTGCCTGAACGTGCTCGGCTCGGCACGGTCCCGGCGAGAGACCTACGTGGGTGAATGGCTTCCCGAGCCGCTGCCCGAGCGTACGGAGTGGCCGGCCGGGCGGCCAGGCGGCATCGCCATCGACCCGGCCGACCGGGTCGCCCTCGACGAGTCGGTCAGCATGGCCTTCCTCGTCGTGCTCGAGTCGATGACCCCGGCCGAGCGGGTCGCATTCATCCTCCACGATGTCTTCGGCTACTCCTTCGCCGAGGTGGCCGAGATCGTCGGCCGTACCCCGGCGGCGTGCCGCCAGCTGGCCTCTTCAGCCCGCCGCCGCATCCGCGCGTCGCGGGCTCCGGCCGCCCCCACAGCCCAGCAGGCCGGCATCGTCAGGGCCTTCAAGCAGGCATGGGAGGCCAAGGACATCGGCGCCCTGCTCGGCCTGCTCGACCCCGACGCCACGGTGGTCGCCGACGGCGGCGGCGCTGGCGCCCAGCCGCTCGAGGGCCGGGAGCAGATCGCGCGCGCCTGCGTCGATCTCGCCGACCGGGCACCCGGCCTGACGATCCTGGAGCGCACGGTCAACGGCCAGCCCGGCCTGATCACTCAGCAAGACGGCGTCACCGCGGCCGTGCTGGCCTTCGACGTAGCACCTGACCGGATCATGCACATCTGGGCCATACTGAACCCCGACAAGCTCCGGCTGTGGATGACGGGCTGACGCGCCTCCCGGGAAATAACCACATGCGATCAGCACCCTCCCTGGTTAACGTCGGCTTTCGTGATCTACCAGGACCCGCTGGCCTATCTGCTCGGCCTCGAAGGGATCGCGCTGCTGGACGCCTGGGCCGGGGAGCACGACCGCGCCTTCGTCGACACCCGGCTGGCCGAGATCCGGCGGCTGCTGGATGACCCGAGGCTGCGTGACCGCGGCGTGCTCGCCGAGAGCGTCAGCACCGTGACCTCCTACCAGCAGCAGTCCGCCAGCTATGACGCGGAAGCGGGGGGCGGGCTGTTCGCCGTCGACGAGCCGGTCGTGGCCGAGTACCTCAGCGGCCGCGAGCCTGGCGTGGCGCTGGACGCCGCCTGCGGAACGGGCCGTTTCGCCGAGTTCCTGGCCAGGCGCGGGCATCAGGTCATCGGGACCGACAGCTCACCGGACATGCTCGCCCACGCGCGCCGGCGCGTCCCCGGGGGCGAGTTCCACCTCGCTGCGCTAGACCAGCTGCCACTGCCCGATGACTCGGTGGACGTCATCATCTGCGCGCTCGCCCTGGTCCACGTGCCCAGCCTGCCGCCGGTACTGGCAGAATTCGCCCGCGTGCTGCGTCCCGGCGGGGACCTGGTCATCTCGGACATCCATCACCAGCTCGTCACCCGCGGCTCGGTGATCAAAGGCCTCAGCCCAGCGGGCGAGCCGTGCATCGCGGCCACCTACCGGCACCGGCTCGGCGACTACCTGCGGCCAGCGCTGAGCCTCGGTTTCCAGGTGAGGCGGTGCGAGGAGCCGGGCTCGACCTGGCCGGCCGGACCTCCGCCCGAGCCCGCCACCGGGATCGGCGCCTGGACGGACTGGCCGTGGTCGCTGATGGACTACCTGCCCTCGGCGGCACGGGCAGCCGGCCGCTTCCCGGGACTGGTCATCTGGCACTTCCAGCTGCCCGCGGCCTGAACGCCGCACACCGGGGGTGGGGCTAACCCGAGACGCGAACGGAGGCTAGCTGCATTCCGCCTGCCCGCACGGGATCCATACCGTTTCCGCAAGGGCTGACGGAACGTTCGGAGGGCATGATGGCCACAGATCGCCAGGCCGAGATCGCTGCCTCAGTGGCCGCCCTGCAGGAACTCGGTTCCGGCTATGACGAGGCACTGGCCGAGGGTCTGGTTGAACGCATCGGCGCGGACATCGACCAGCGCATCGCGGCCGAGATCGACAACCGGGTCACCGCCGAGGTGGACAGCCGCATCGTGACGCAGCTGGACCGGTACGCAGGGTGCAGGCACCAGCGCCGCCGAGCCATGCGCATGATCCGGGCCGAGCGGCGCACGGCCCGGTCCGAACGGGCCGACCGCTCCGGCCGGCAGGCGATCCTGCTGGCCCTCGGGTCCATGCTGGTGGCCCTGCTGGTGACGGCGATCGTGCTCCGGGGGTCTCCGGGCGTGGCCGCCGTCATGCTCATGGCCCTGATCTGGGTCATCGTCGGGATCATCAACGTGGCCTTCGCCCTGCGCAGGCACCCGCAGCAGTAACGGCGTTGCCCGGCCCGCGGCAGCTCCGGCTTCCCCGGCCGGGCGGCGTTCGTGGGGGTCAGGCGGCCCCGGGCGCGCCCGACGCCTGGTGGCCGACGCCGGCCTGCTCCGGCCCGGGTTCCAGGGGCGGCGCGCCGACCGCGCAGTTGATCGTGCATTCGGGCCTGGCGGCGGCGGGTGCCGTGCGCAGCGCGTCGTCGCGGATCGTGAAGAACGACAGCACCGCGCCGCAGGCGACCGGCACGGCGCTGGCCAGGATCGCGATCCGGAAGCCGTGCAGGAACACCAGCGGGTGCGATTGCGCGTTGCCGGTCAGGCCGGCCAGCGGCGGGATCGCGGCGACGAACAGCAGCGACGCCGCCCGGGCGACCGCGTTGTTGACCCCGCTGGCGACTCCGGCGTGCTGTACGTCCGCCGTCGCCAGCACGGTCGCGGTGAGCGGCGCCACCACGGCCGACAGGCCCAGCGCGAACACCACCACCGCGGGCAGCACCTCGGTCAGGTACGAGGCGTGCAGGCCGATGCGGGTCATCAGCAGCATCCCGATCGTGACGACCACCAGCCCGGCGGTCATCGGGATCCGGGGGCCGATCTTCTGCGCCAGCGCGCCCGCCCGCGCGGACAGCAGCAGCATCAAGACCGTGACCGGCACCAGCGACGCGCCCGCAGCGATCGGCGAATACCCGGAGACGACCTGCAACGTCACCACGAACAGGAAGAACACCACGCCCATCCCGCCGTACACCACGAACGTGATGATGTTGACCGCGCTGAACTCCTTGGACGCGAACACGTCCAGCGGCATCATCGCCTCCGGGTTGCCGGTGCGGGTGCGCTCGCGCTCGGTCAGCACGAACCCCGCGAAGCAGGCCACGCCGGCCACCGCCGCCACGATGACCGCCGGCCGAGAGGCGCCCGGCTGCGGCGCCTCGGTCAGCGCGTACGTGATCCCGGCCAGGCCCAGCGCGGCGAGCACCGCGCCGCGCACGTCGAACCGGCCCTGCGCGGTCTCGTCCCTGGTCTCCGGGACGTGCCGGACGGCCACGGCCACCACGATCGCCGCCAGCGGCAGGTTGATCAGGAACACCCAGCGCCAGCCCGCCGCGCTCACCAGCCAGCCGCCGAGGAACGGGCCGATCGCGCCCGCGATGCCGCCCAGCCCGGACCAGGCGCCCACGGCTTTGGGCCGGTCCTCTGGCACGTACGAGGCCTGGATGATCGCCAGCGAGCCGGGCGTGAGCAGCGCGCCGCCGATCCCCTCCAGGGCCCGCGCCGCGATCAGCATCTGCACGTCGACCGCGGCGGCGCACAGCGCCGAGGCCACCGCGAACCAGATCACGCCGAGCACGAACACCCGGCGCCGGCCGTACCGGTCGCCGAGCGAGCCGCCGAGCAGGATCAGCCCGGCCAGCGTGAGCGTGTACGCGTTCACGATCCACTGCAGTTCGGCGACCGTCGCGTGGAGGTCTTTGCCGATCGTCGGGAGGGCGACGTTGACGACGGTGGCGTCCAGGAACGCGACCCCGGAGCCAAGCACCGTCGCCAGCAGCACCCAGCGTCCCTTGGAGGACTTCAGCCGGATATCGGGATCCATCACGCCATCCTGCCACCACGGTCCGGTCCCGCCGGGTAGCTGTCAGCCTGGGCGGTCACGAACCTGCTGTCATGGCGCCAAGGCCGGGCACCGGGTCGGTGACCAGGCGTCCGTGCACGTGATCGTCGTGACGCGCACCCAGACCGTCCTGAGAAGCCGAGCGCAAGACGCCCTCAAGAACGAAGCCGGCATTTGACGCGACCCGGCACGAGCCAACGTTGGGCACGGCATGCTCGAGCTGGATGCGGGCCAGCCCGAGCTCGTCGAAGGACCACTGGGTGACGATGGCGACCACCTCGCTGCCCACTCCGCGCCGACGCTGCCAGGGAGCTACCCGGTAACCGATCTTGGCGGTCGCATGGTCGTGGTCGATCGCAAATACCGAGCAGTTCGCCACCAGCCGGCGGGTCGAGCGGTCGACCGCGTGCCAGGTAGCGTGCGTCCCGTCGCTCCAGTCGGCGCCCCTGGCACACCAAGCGCGCGCCGTCTCGACATCGACGACCGCCGGGGCCGGATTCCACCGCACCACCTCGGGGTCCCGCAGCATGGCCAGCGCGTCGGCGGCGTCCTCCTCCAGCGGGCGGCGCAGCAGGAGACGGCTGGTCATCAACTCCACAACGGGAACGTTACCGAAGCCTGCCCGGCCCGGGCTGTGTCACGATGGGCCGTGTGCGTTCAGCGGTTCGGTGCCCGCGTTGCTGCCGGTCCTCGCGGCCGCGGGGTCATCGCGGTTCCGTTCGACCCGGATGAGGCCTGGGGTGCCAAGGCGGAGCATCCGGTGGGCGGCACGATCAACGGAAGGAAGGTCCGCGGGACGGTTACGCCGGATGGCGGCAGATGGGCGTTTACGTTGAGCCCGATGTGGATGCGCGATGCGGACGTCGCCGCGGGCAGCGACGTGGCTGTTGAACTGGCGCCAGAAGGCCCGCAACGCGCCGACCTGGCTGACGACATCAGCGCGGCGCTGGAGGCCAACCCGCGCGCGGCCGCGTTCTTCGACACGCTGGCGCAGTTCTACCGCACGGCCTACCTGCGCTGGATCGATGCGACGACCCGGCGGCCAGACCTGCGCGCGGCCCGCATCGCTGAGGTAGTGGACCTGCTCGCGGCCGGGATCAAGCAACGGCCAGGACCGCCGCGACGGTCCGCCCGCATCCCCCGCTCTTGAAGCTCAGTCGGCGGGCAGGGCGAGCCGGTAGCCGACCGCGGGGTCGCTCTGCAGCAGTTCACCGTGTTCATCGCCCAGCTTGCGCCGTATCCGGTACGCGTACACCTTGAGGTAGTGCAGTTCCCTGACGTAGCCCGGTCCCCAGACGTTCTCGAGGAGCATCCGCCGGGTGCAGACCTTGCCGGCGTTACGAGCCAGGTAGGCCAGGAAGTCGAACTCTCTCGGGGTGAGGTCCAGGGGGCGGCCGCCCCGGGAGGCCTCGTAGTGGACCAGGTCGAGGTGCAGGTCACCGACGTCGAGTTCCGGCGGCTGCCCGTCGCCCGGGACGGCGTGATGCCGTAGCGCGACCTTGATCCGCGCGTTGAGTTCCCGCATCCCGAAGGGCTTGGTCATGTAGTCATCGGCGCCCTGGTCCAGGGCATCCACCTTGCGGTCCTCGGAGCCGTCCGCGGAGAGCACCACGATCGGCACGTCGCTCCACGCCCTGATGCGCCGGCACACCTCCAGCCCGTCCAGGTCCGGCAGGCCCAGGTCAAGCACGATCACTTCGGGCGCGCGGATCGCCGCCTGATCGAGCCCCTCGGCCGCGGTGTGCGCGGTGCAGACCTGATGGCCGAGAGCGGCCAGGCCCACGGTGCAGGCGCTGAGCAGGTCCGGGTCATCATCGACGATGAGAATCTTCGACAAGCTCCCGCTCCTCAGCAACGTTCGCGGCGGTCGGCAGCGTGAAGCAGAACCGCGCCCCGCCGCCAGGTGCATCTTCCACCCAGATGCGCTGCCCGTGAGCCTCGATGAACGTCTGGGCGATGGTCAGGCCGAGGCCCGCGCCCGCGTCGTCGGCCCGGCGCACGAAGAGCGTGAAGATCTCGTCACGCCGGCTGGGGCCGACCCCCGGGCCATGGTCGGTGACCGAGACCTCGATGGTGTCCGGATGGCTGAGCCGGGCGCTGATGGTGATCGGGGTGTCCTTCGGGCTGTACCGGATCGCGTTCTGCACCAGGTTGGTGAGCACCCGGCTGATCAGCGTGGCGTCCACGTCGGCCGGCGGGAGGTTGTCCGCGATCTGCGTGGTCAGCACGCGTCCGCGCAGCGCCGGGCCGAGATCACCGGACACGCCGGCCACCAGGCCGGCGACCTGGGTGAGGCTCCGCCGCGGTTCCAGCACTCCGGCCTGGATGCGGCTCATGTCGAGCAGGTTGGTGACCAGGTCCGCCAGCCGGTCGGCCTGCGCGTCGATGAGCTTGGCCAGGTCCTGCCGCGCCTGCGGGCTGAGGTCAAGATCGGGGTCGGACAACGTGGACGACGAGGCCTTGATGGAGGAGAGCGGCGCGCGCAGGTCGTGGGCGACGGCGGCGACGAGCGTCTTCGCCAGCCGAGCCATCTCCTCGGTCACCCGGGTCCGCAGCGCCTGCTCACGCAGCTGGGCGCGTTCCACGGCCAGGGCGATCTGGTTGGCGAACAGCAGCAGCGGCTCGCGTTCGCTGTAGCCTTCCGCCTGGCCGGACAGCGCGAGCAGCCCGACCGGGCGCCCGGACGCGGTGAGGGCCAGCAGCAGCAGTTCGTCCTGGTCGCCTGCCTGCTCGCCCACGCTCACCAGCGCTCCCGGCGGCGGCACCGCCCGGGGCAACTGCTCCGCGCTCAGCGGCTCGCCCGCGGTCGCGGCCACCTCGAGATGGCCCGCCCGCAGGAGCAGCAGCGCGACCTGCCGCGCCGCGTAGACGTCGGCGAGCGTCGTAACGATGGTCGGCAGCAGTTCTTCCAGCGGCTTGTCCTCCAGGAGCAGGCCGGACGCCGCGAACAGCTCGCGCAGTTCGTTGCCGTGCCGCCGCTCCCTGGCCCGGGCGGCATTCATTCCGGCGACCACCCTGGCCACGGGAATCATCACCACCAGGTACACGCCCAGCGCGACCCAGTTCACCGGCGCTCCCACCCACAGGGTGTGGTAGGGCGGGATGAAGAAGAAGTCGTAGACCAGGAACCCGGCGATGACGCTGAGCACGCCGACCGGGAATCCGCCCACGACCACGCCGATGACGACCGGCACGACGAGAATCAGCGCGGTCGTGGCGATGCTCAGGCTGCCGCGCAGCGGCAGCATCGCCACGGTGAGCACCGCCATCGTGGCGATGGCCGCCACCGTTCCCGTTATGGTGCGCTTCAGCGCCGCCCTCCGGTCCTGGTCGGCGGCCGGGGGACGCAGCAGCTTGGTCATCGCCCACCTCTGCCGACCACACTAAGTGCTGCCGGGCGCTCGCTCACGCCCGGATGGCCGGGCGGGTGCCGGCGAGCCGGGCCGGTCACGGCGGACAGGGCGTCACCGACCAGCCGGAAAGGCCGACCCGGTCGCGCTGCCGGTAACAGTCGGCTCAAACTCGTCAGCGGCTGACCTTCCGCCGCTCCTGGCGCATGACGATCACCGGGCAGCCCGCCTCCCGCATCAGCTGGTCCGACATGCTGCCGCGCAGCAGGGCGCTGATCGCCCTCGCCCTCCGGTGGCTCCGCGCCACCACCATGACCTGGGCGCGCCAGGCGCGCGCCTCGAAGGCGACGGCGCGGCCCGCCCGGGCCCTGGCCGCGTCCACGACCACGCCGCTCGCTGGTACGCCATGGGCCCACACGCTGGTCAGTGCCTTCTCGAGCACTGCGGTGGCGTCCTGGCTGGTCTCCCAGTAGAAGGATCCGCTCCCCGGGAGCGGCGGTTCGGACATCCGCACGTGGACGACACGTACCCGGCCGCCGACCTCGGCGCTGAGCTGCGCAGCCAGCTCCAAGGCCCGGTCGGCCTGCCCGATCGAGCCGACCGGGACGAGGATGCGCTGGAATGACTGGCCGCCGGGGGCTCGCGCCTCTGTGGCCGGGATGAAGATATCGGGCTCGCCGTAGCGAGACATCAGATTGCCGTGGTGACAAGGGCGTCCGCCATGCCTCCAGCATGCGAGCACGGGCGGTAACCGCGCGGTCAACAACTGCGCGCGGCCGGTAGAAAAACGGTGAACGAGACCCCGCAGGCCGCCGGCGTCAGCCGGCCCTGCCGAGCATCGCCAGGAAACGCGTCTGGTCGGACGCGCCAGCCGGGACGGGCAACGGCTCGGCGAGGGCGCCGGCGCCGCGGAAGGCCTCTACCTGCGGCTCGACGACCTCCCGGCAGGCCTGCAGGAGATCCGCGTCCAGCGTGGTGTCCTGTCCGGTGGCGGCCGCCAGGTCCCAGCCGTGCACGAACACGTCAACGAACCGGTGCCCGGCGTACACCGAGCCAGGGACCGGCCCGTAGGAGACGGCACACGGCGCGTCCAGCGCGCCGGGCCTGCGGAATACCTCGGCCGCGGCCTTCGCCGACGTGGCGTAGGAGCCGACCGGATCCGGGCCGAGCACGTCGCCGTCGAGGCGGTCGCCTACGCCCTCGATCGTCGCGCCTGCGCCAAGCTCGGCGGCCCACAGGTTGCCCGAGACGACGTGGTTGAGCAGCGCGCGCACATCCCAGCCACTGCAGGGGGTGTCGGCGTGCCAGCGATCCGCCGGGATGCCCGCCACGATACGGCCGGTGGCGTCCAGCGCCCGAGCGTGCAGTTCGGCGATGTCGATGTTGGTCATGGTCCCTCCCTTAGTCATGCAGGTCATCGCAGATCGACGGTGGGCGGGGCCGCGCGGATCACGGCGCCCATCGGCACCCCCCTTCCGCGGCCCCCCGCCGCGGCGAACCCTTCCTGTCAGTAAGTCAGTAAATCGCCGGAGAGTCGTACCAGGCCTATCGGCCCGGCGCCAGGGAATCTGACTTACTGATAAGTCAGATGCTTACCTACTGATAGGTCAAAGTCAAGGCCTGGGTGAAGGCCGTTCCATGCCTCAAAATCGGGCGCTTCCGCCGCGCCCGCGGATCAGCGGCAGGTAGACATCGTCGACGATCTCGACAAGAACGTCGTCGGGCACGGTGGGGTAGCCGCGGACGATGAACTCGTTGCGCAGCAGCACGATGGCCGCGGTGGCGACTCTGAGGTGCAGGGCCTCGGCCGGCGCCTCGCCCCGGGCTACCGCGCGGGCCAGGATCGCCAGCCAGGCGGCGCTGCCGGTGTCGGTCGAGTGTTCTTGGATCTGCGCCAGGAGCTGCGGGTCGTCGCGGGCGCCCGCCAGCAGGGCGCGCAGTATGCCGCCGGTAGGGGACGACCAACTGCGGTTGGTGCGGCGCATCAGCTCCAGAGCGTCACCGCGCAGCTCACCGGTATCGGGAGCTGGCGCGGTGGCCGCCACCAGCTGGCGGTAGGCGGCGACGCCCAGCGCCGCCCGGCTGGGCCAGCGCCGGTAGATGGTGTTCTTGTTGGTGCCGGCCCGGCGTGCCACACGGTCCATCGTGAGCCCGGCGTACCCGGATTCAGTTAGCTCCTCGGATGCGGCGCGCAGGATCGCGCCCTCCAGTTCGGCACCGCGACGCCTGGCCCTGGCGGGCTGTCCCGGCGGTGCCGCGCGGGCTGACCGCTCGTCAGTCATTTCTATCTCCCTGGGTACGTAACGTACCTTTAAGCTGCATCAACCAGCGAGAATTCTTTGAATTTTAACGTACGGTACGGTTCGTACGCTATTAGGTTGAGCCATTGTGGCCCGCAAGTCAGGGCATTGGCTACGACACGGGGACTTGGTGCTGACACCATGTCCGTGACCCGCTCGCTACGCGATCATCTGCGACGGGCGGAAGATGAACAATTCCGCATGCGCATGGTTTCCAACTGTCAATTGTGGCAAGCTTGGCCACGCCTGTCCTGACAGTTTTGGGTCAGTCCTGTCCTGTCCCGACAGAATAGGAGTGGGAGCTGGCTGTGCCCGAGCCAAGATTGCGACACATCGCCCGCCGGGCGGTGCAGGTTGCGATCCTGGCTTTCGGCGTCCTGGCCGTTGTGCTGGGGCTATCCCGGCAGGCACACGCGGCAAGCTTGCCCACGTCAGCCCTGCCGCCGGCCGCAGCGCCGGTCACCTCGACTGTCAGCTCGGCTGGCACCCCCCAGCCAGCCACCGCGGCCAGCGCACCCGGCACCGGCTCAGCCGCCCCCGCAGCATCCGCCGGCACGCCGAGCGTCACGTCGGCAGTAACCGCCGCCGCCTCGGCCGCCACGTCAGCGGTGGCGCCTCCCGCGCCGGCTGCCTCGACACCCCCCGCCCCGCCTGCCGCGCCGGCGACGCCGCCCGTGGTCCCCACCGCCACCAGCCCCGTCACCTCGCTCGTCGGCGCGGTTACCCCAGTCGTCTCCACCGCGACCAGCACGGGCGCCCCGGCCGCCACCAGCGCCGTGGCCCCGGCCGTCGGAGCAGTCACCAGCGCGGTGGCCCCGGCCGTGGGCACCGCCACCAGCTCGGTCGCCCCGCTCGTATCCACCGCCACCGGCGCCGTCGCCCCGGTCGTCTCCACCGCTACCAGCGCCGTGGCGCCGGTCGTCGGAACGGTCACCCCGGCGGTCTCCACGATCACCAGCGCCGTGACCCCGCTGGTCACCGG
>Ga0126381_100004410_pt1 | contig 15322 bp, 16 predicted proteins | sample PanSoiMetPlot_28_FD_96465 | JGI IMG/M metagenome (GOLD analysis project Ga0126381, IMG submission 96465) | Tropical forest soil microbial communities from Panama - MetaG Plot_28 | ecosystem: Environmental > Terrestrial > Soil > Tropical forest > Bulk soil | place: Panama | collected 2016-02-17 | reverse complement strand
GCTGTGGGATTCACCATGTGGTAGCGCATCAGCACTGAGAGCGTCATCCCGACAAAGACCGAGAACAGCCCCAGGAAGTAATATTGAATGCCGATCACCTTGTGATCGAGGCTGAAAATGTACCTCCGGATGAAACCTTGCGGCGCGTGCGCCACATGCGCGACGGGAGAAGACATATTTTTACCTCGGGGATTGGGTCATTATTTCTGGGCTTGGTCCTGCTTCCACTTTTCGAAATCCGCTTCGCTCATCACGCTGACGGTGGTGCGCATCTGGAAATGCCCCAGGCCGCACAACTCGGAGCAAGGCACTTCGTACACGCCGATCTTGTCGGCCTGGAAGTGCAGCGGAATCTCCATGCCGGGAACGATGTCCTGCTTCATTCTCAGTTCCGGCACGAAGAAGTTGTGGATTACATCGCGGGAATGCATGATCAGCTTGATTGGCTTGCCGACGGGGATCTTGAGCGACGCGCTCTGAATGTCGTCCTTGCCGGCCGGGTCGCTGTCGACCACGCCGAACGGATTGCCTGCGGCGTCGTTGATCTGCTTCAGATCGGTCTTACCGAACTTGCCATCGGGACCTGGATAACGGAAGTTGAACGCGAACTGCTTGGCCATCACCTCGATCGGAATGGCATCGGGCGGCGCTTCGTCGAAGTGGACCGCCGCCCAGATCTTCGCGCCCATCAACACGAGGCCGAGAAACAGGACCGCTGTTGCTGTCGTCCACAGTTTCTCCAGCCGGTTATTGCCGTGCGAGTATTGTGCGCGGCCGCCATTCGAACGGAACTTTACGATCACATACCCCAGCGCCATCTGCGCCAGGAAAAATACGATCCCCACAACGATCAGCGTGCGCATGAACTGCGCATCGTAATCGATTCCATGTTGATTAATGGGAGGTGGGAACCACCAGGTCTTGGCGGCGAAGAGATAGACGATGATCACCGTCAGGACCCATACAACCGGAGCAAGCAGCATCCTAGGCACTCCTCCTTGGGTTAACCCTCTTCTCTGAGGTGGAATGACACTATCACAGCGGATGCGGGAGGTGCAAGTCTTTTTAGCCGGTAGCGCCGGCGATCTTGTCGCCGGTATGTTTTCTAATTTCGCTGCTCTTCCGAAAGGATCTCTTCGCCGACCACCTGTTCATGCACCTGCTCGAAAATGTGTACCGCGTCGCGCAAGAAAACGCCAAGTTTCAGCGCCGTCAGCCGGCTCATTCGATACTCGCCCACCGTCAGATGCCGCAAAGCGCGCATCCGCACGGGCCGCATGCATCGATCCGAACAGGGAAGCAGGAAATACGCTTCATCGCTTGCCAGCGCATTGCCTTCATCCTCCACATCAACATATAGCTGCGCCGTGAGGCCGACCTGGCAGAAGTTCACGCGCCTCCCCTGCGTCTCCGGGAATAGCGCCCAAAATTCGCGCTCGGTCTGCATGTATTCAAAAAGAGTGAAGTCTCTAGGAAGGGGAAACGAAGAACTCGGATCCAAAAGGGCACATCTCGGGACGGGTTCCATCCGTTGATTGTACCCTTTTTCACGAACGGGGCAAGCGCCACGGCTTGCCCCATTTGATGACCAAGCCTACTTACGCTGCGAGACCAGCTGTTCTTTGCCCGGAGTGGTCGCCGCGCCAGCCTGCTGATGTGCCGCGACCGCGATTTCGCGTTCGTGCACGCGCACCTGGTTATTCACGTCTCTCACGCCGGACACGTTCTCGGCGACTTCTTCCGCCATGCGCTTCGCGTGCCGCCCGTCAACCGTACCGCTGAGGGTGACTTCACCGTTCGCAACCTTCACTTCGATCTCGCTGGCATCGACTTCGGGGTGGTGCGTCAGGCGCTCGCAAACGTCCTCGCGAATGCGGTCGTCCGAGCGTTGATAACCTTTCGGGCCTCGACCGCTGAACTGGCCGCGCTGCCCATATGTCCCCGCGCCGCCGGAATACGCTTCCGATCCGGACAAACCGAATCCGGTGTAGCCGCTCGAGCCGCTGTATTGCCCGAACTCGCCGCTCCGGTAGCCGGTGCCAAGACCTTGCGAACCGGTGCCGAAAGGACCCTCGTGGCCGGCCCGTTCGCGCCACTCCTGTCCCCGGGGCTGCCACTCGTGCTCGCGCTGACCGTAATAACCTCGGCCATAGTTGCCGCGCTCGCCGCCATATAGGCCGCGTTCACTTAGGCCGCGTTCACTCCACTGGTTTCCCCACGCGCGCTGATTGCCATACTCACCGCGCTCGCGCTGGTCCCAGCCGCGTTCGCCGCGATGTCCCCAGTCGCCCCGTGGTTCCCAGTCTCCGCGGCCGCCAGGCTCGCCGCGATGGCCCCAATCGCCGCGGGAGCCGCTGTATTCACCTCGCGGAGTTCCATACTCACTGCGCGGACCGCCGTAATACGGCTCGGAGTATTCGCGTCCGCCCTCGCCGCGGCCGCTGAAACGGTCGCGCTCATCCAGCCAATTGGTACGTTCCCGGTTGCGGTATTCGGAAGACTCACGGCCGTAGTCGCCGCGCTCATTCTCCCAGTATTCGCGTCCTTCGCCTCTCCGGCTCTGAGACCCTCGCCCGTATTCGTCATAGCGATCTGCCATTGATTTACTCCTTCGTGGAAATTACAGTGCATCCGTGGCACTGTGGCGCATTGCCTTGCTCTTCTTTGATGGTAGGCGCGGCCGCGAAATTCCGGCAAGGACGGGCGCATGGCACATGTGCCGAGCACATCATTGGCAGAGTATGCGTCAGAAAGTCCGAAAGAGTTTGTCCCGCTACGGGGAGCGTTGGGTCTAGTGTTCTCGTTTTCCTAATCCGCGGGCGGCAGCGTGAGCCCGGCCTTGGAAAGCGCTCGCTGCATCAGGCCGGTCGCCATCGCTTCCGGTACGTCGCGCGAAATTGAGATCTCCGAAAGTAGCATGTGCCGCGCCCGGTCGAGCATCTTTTTCTCGCGGAAGGAAAGCGGCTTGTCCACATGCAGCCGAAGCAGCGTCTTGAATACTTCCGCCGCCTTCAGCAGGTCGCCGCTTTGCATCTTCTCGGTGTTGAGCTTGAATCGTACCTTCCAGTCGGAAGGAATGGCACATGAGCCGTTTGAGAGGAAGCAAAGCACTCGCGAGATTTCGCGATCCTTCGTCACTCGCCGCAATCCGATGTTGGCCGCGTTTGAAAACGGAACCAGCACCGTCATGCTGTTGCATCCGAATCGTAAGAGGTAGAACTTCTCAAAAGCCGATCCGAAGGAACGCGTGCTGATATTTTCGATTGTCCCAACACCCTGGTTGGGATAGACGACTTTGTCGCCGATTTGAAAGGTCATACGGGGTCCCCCACTAACCACCGTTGTCAAGTGCTATTGCTGGGTAACGCAACAACTCTAGAATGGTACGCTCGACGACTTATTGTGTCAAGAGGGAGATATCGTGAAAACGCCCATCAAATGGGGATTTTCGCCACATCCGGAAACATGCAATGAGCGTGGAATATTCAGGTGTGGAAGGCGAACACCAACCCTGTCCACCTTGCGGTGGTGAATAGCGGCGGGAGCGTGCAGCGGACTACTGACCCTCTGCGGCCGAAACCTCGCTTTCGCTTTCATTGCCGCCGGTCAGGCCGCGTTCGGCCAGCAGCAGGCGGCGCAGGGAGCGTAAATCGTTAAGAATGCGGCGGCTGGTTGTAATGTGCAAATGCAGTTTCGCCAGATTATAAGAAACCAGCAGGAGTGCCTGTTTCCGGCGCTCGGCGCCCTCGCGTTCCGCTACCGCGATTTCCGCCTCGACATCGCGCCGGGCCTCATTGAGGGATTCCGCTAACATCGCAACATATTCGTGCGATCCCTCGATACTGTCAAAGGGCGTCTCGGCTTCGTAGCTCACAAATACGCCTTTCCGGCATCCCCATACGGATGAGCCTTGGTATCAAGTTCGGATTCCCTATTGTCGCATAGTTGTAATCGACTAGAGTCCAGAGCCGCGCGAGATTTTTTTGGCCATTGCCGCAGCGGGTGTACAGTGGCTAACAAGGTGTCTGAATCCGTACTGAAAGCCGTCATCGTCGATGATGAGGAGTTGGCGCGGGCATTCCTCCGCGAGATGCTGCGCGCGCACCCCGAGGTCGAAATCGCGGCAGAATGCGCCAACGGCTTCGAAGCGGTCAAAGCCATTGCCGAGTGCGCTCCCCACCTTCTATTCCTCGATGTTCAGATGCCGAAGCTCGATGGGTTCGAAGTGCTCGAGCTAATCGAGACCACTCCTCACCTTGCGCCCGCGGTCATCTTCGTCACTGCATACGATCAGTACGCTATGCGCGCATTCGATGCGCACGCCGTCGATTATCTCCTGAAGCCGTTCAGCACCGAACGCTTCGAGCGCTCGCTCGAACGAGCCAAGCTGCGCCTGCGCGAGCAAACGCCCGCAGCCGCGGCAACCGACATCGCAGCTGCAGCTCGTACGCCCGGAGAGCGGCCCGAACGCATCGTAGTGCGCGATGGCGCGCGCGTTCATGTCATCCCGCTGGACAAGCTCGACTATGCCGAGGCGCAGGACGACTATGTCGCGCTCCACACTGATGGCAAAACATGGCTCAAACAACAAGCCATCGCGCAGCTCGAGGCCAACCTCGATCCCGCACGCTTCGTGCGCGTCCACCGCTCGTACCTCGTAAACCTGGAGCGGGTCACGCGCATCGAGCCGTACGGTAAAGAGAGCCGCGTTGCCGTCCTGGCTGACGGCACGCGTCTCCCTGTGAGCCGTTCCGGGTACGCACGATTGGTCGAGGCTATGGACAGAACCTCCAGGCGGGGCTGAAGGAGGAAATTGCGAGGGTAGGCGACTTTTTGCGTATCCCATAAAATTCCATCTGACAATCAGTTGCATTTTCACTCTTGGTCACTTCACCCCCAACGGTGCGATCTGCAACGGCCGATAGTCACCAGAGTGATATAATCACCTTATCCGCAGTTGTTCAGCCGGCACGATTTCAAGGCCGGTCCGTAGTCGCTCCAGTGAATTGTTCTCCTTGCGCCCTTCAGTTGTTCGTGTGTAAGAAACCCGATTTGGAATAAAGCCTTACCCATGAGTTTTCTCACAACCTCTTTCCTTCTGGGTTGTGCGGCTGCCTCATTGGCTGCCCTGCAATTCAAGTCTGTTGACAACCGTTTGCAAAGCCTCCCCATGGTTCCTCGCGTCGAGCATGCTGTCGCCGTGTGGCAGCCGTTTCAGCCGATTCTGAAACGGGCGGCCGTCGGTTCGCAGCCGCCCAACACGCCGGTAATGCCCATGATCGACCTACCCAAAGCCGAGACCCTCAAGCTCATCGACGCCGCAGCACAGCGCCACAACGTACCCTCGGCGTTCGTAAAGAGCATCGTGGCCGCCGAATCGAACTTCGACTGCAACGCCGTGTCGGCTAAGGGCGCGATCGGCCTGATGCAGTTGATGCCCGAAACGGCCCAGGAGTACGGCGCTGACCCGACCATCCCCGAGCAAAACATCGATGCCGGCACCCACTACTTGCGCGTTCTCATGAATCGCTACAGCGGCGGCAGACGCTCCTTGAAGATAGTCATCGCGGCGTATAACGCCGGACCCGCCATCGTAGATCGCTACCGCGGCATTCCGCCGTTCCGTGAAACCCGCCAGTACGTGGCGCGTGTGCTGACCTTCATGCGCCAATTTGAACGCAGTTAGCGAGCCGTACGGCCCGCGAAATGCAAGCACTCCACGTGTGGGGCCCATCGAAGCGAGAGGGAGAGAGACCAAGGTGCAATCATCTAAATATTTCACCCTGAGCGAGAAGCTTGGCCTAAGCGCGGAGATTGAAAGATTGGGAGTGTGGTGGTGCGAAAGGATGCACAATTCACTCACGTGGCCGCTAAACGGGGCGTATCGCTGCCGCAGCTGTGGTCGCTATTACGCCGTCCCATGGCACGAGGGCGATCACTTTCGTGCGGATGCGGCGCGTAGGCCTCTGCTCGCTGCCTTGCACCCGCAAACCAGCAGGTAGAGGTTGTAAGGCTGCTAGGAACGGAATTTGCGGCGGAGCTGACGCAAGTGAGAATCCGCCGCGGAAGCCCCTAGCGTGGCGGCGCAATCGTCCCGCTGTTGATGCCGGGTTCGAACCGCGCGTCCAGAGTCTGGTAACGCGGATCCTGCCGGAAATTCGCCAGCATTAGATCCACACGGTAACCCAGAAACAACGAGCCGGGTTCTCTCGACGCAGCATCCAGGTACGCCGCCGCGTCGTCCATTTTCCGTAATAGCGTCGCGGTCTGCGCCATTACGTAACTGCCGGTCCGCCCCTCCCCGTGCAGCCGTATCTGTGTTTCGAGCATCCGTTCCAGCATCGCGCGGGCGCCGCCATTGGCGTATCCCTTCTCAGCAGCCGTGACCACCGCGAGTGCCGACGCGTCTTGTGCCACCTCCGCACTACGGCGCGCTTCCACCAGATACTCGGCGTTGTTCCCTTCCAGCAGGTCGATATCGGCGATATAGCGGTGGACCGAGCGTAGGTTCGGTGCTTCCGTTTGTATCTGCTTCAACAGCGCCTTAGCCTCGGTTTTACGGCCCGCAAGATAAAGCAGCAATCCCTTATCGGCAATCACCGACACCGAAGCTGGATCGAGCTTCTGCGCCGCCTCGATCTGCTCCAGGGCCTCGGCGTGCCTGCCCCTGGTGGAAAGAAATGTTGCATACCAATGGTGCGCCGTTCCGTAGTCGGGATTGAGCTCGAGCGCGCGGCGGAACTCGCGTTCCGCAAGTGCCGCGTTCCAATTCCACCAGAACGAAATGAATGCCAGCGAAGCGTGCGCCTCCGCCGAACCGTCGTCCAGTTCGAGTGCCTTCTGTGTTGCGGCGAGCGCGCGAGGATAGGCTTCGCGTTCGCTCATCGCAGAGAATTCCCTCAGCAGGTTATAACAGTTCGCCAGCCCCACGTACGCCGACGCGTACCGCGGTTCGCGCACAATCGCTTGCGTAAAAAGGTCCACAGCCCGCGCAAGGCTCTCCGGGCTCCGCTTTTGCCATTCGTGCAGCCCTTGCAGATAGAACTCCCGCGCTTCATGGTTCGGCTGCAAAACTCTGCGGGCGGGCATCCGGCTCGCGATCACAGTTCCCACGACCAACAGCCCGGCCAGGCCGAGTGCCGCCCAACCGGCTATCCGTCGGCTGCGCCGTCTGGATACCGGCAGAGTCGATTCCGTCGCGATCTGAATTTCGGGTGGCGGAACGGCGGATGCTGTCATCCGGAAAACCGGCACATACGTTCCAACTGGCAGTTCGATGCGAATGCCCGAATCCGAATCGTCGCTCTCATAATGACGCGCCAGACGCTTGCGCAACCTGGCTGCCTCCTGCCGCACCACCGGGTCCAGCCGCGGGTCCCAGTCGGGACGACGGTCGAACACATCCATCCCGAGGACGCTCTCTTTCAAAAGCTGCGGCTCATTGCGTAGCGCCGTCTGCACCAGGTGCCGCAGAAACCGGCTCGGCCGTTCGACCTTTGAGAAAGCGGAGCCGCGCAGGATGCGGTCGAGTTCGGCGAGTACCGCCGCATCTGCGATCTCCGAATTGGCCGAGGATTGCCCTTGAAAAGAACTGCCCATGGATCCCGAACCGACCCCAGAAATTCAGCATACGGGTTTTTCCCTGTAACAAACAATCACCAGCAGTTTCAAGGACTTATAGTACGTTGCTACGGTAGCACTACGGCTTGCGTCTGTTCTGCGGGTCCCACTCCGGTAAATACTGCTTCCACCAGGCGCGACCGACGCGCCCGGTTCCAGGAGGAGATCTTGAAAGCCCTTACGATGATTACGGCCACCGCGGCCCTGACGCTCTGGAGCGGCGCGGCATCGGCCAGTGTGATCGCCAGTCTCACGTTTCCGCAACCTACAGGAACGGTCCTCAGCACAGATTCGATTCCCGTGGAAGTTACTCTGACCTTGGACCCCAGTTCGGATCCGATCAAGACCGACGCAGCCGGGAATGTCACCGCCGGGTTCACCGCTGCCGACGTCAACACTTACCTCTTCGGCGGGCTGCCCGCCAATGTCGACCCGTTCAACGATAGCCTGTCCGCCATCGTCGAGGTTCAATTCAGTTGCACGAATACCTTCACGAGCGGCTGTGGCGGCCCGCCGTACGATATCAATTTCAATTTCCAGTCCTCGCAGACACCCCTTCCGAATCCCAGCGATACTCTCTTTTTGGCGTCGAATCTCGACCTCGAGCCGAGCGACTCGGTCGATTTCCTACTCCTTACCTTCACGCCAACCGGTGGAAGCGCGCCTCCCGGCACTTACAGCTACGTCGATGTCGCCACGTTCTTCCAGGTCTTTGACAATACCGTGCTGGACCAGAACAACAACCCGCTGCACATCGCCGACATCCCGATCGCCGACACTTCCAACGCCAGCCCGCAGTTCTCGCGCACAGTCGTGGGACCTGAGCCCGGAACTCTGGGCCTTGCGGTGCTGTCAGGCTTTGGACTCGGCTGGGCCCGGCGCCGGTTCCGCGCGAAACCGTAGCAGTTCCGCGGCCAGGCAAGCGGCCGCCATCGCTCCGCAGAGCCACGCGAACCAGTCGCCGTGCTGCGTGTAGAAAGTCTTCGCGGATTCGTAGCGGAAACCGGTGTACGACGTTGCCTGGACGAACAGCGGCAGTTGCCCCCGCAAGCGGCCGGCCGAATCGATAGTCGCCGTGATACCGTCGTTCGTCGAGCGCAGAATCCAGCGGCGATTTTCGGCGGCGCGCATCCGCACGATCAGCAGGTGCTGATAGCGCGCCGCGCTCTTTCCGAACCAGCCGTCGTTGGAGATATTGAACAGTACCTCCGCCCCCGCAGCAGCGAACTGCCGCACGAAGTTCGGAAACACCGACTCGTAACAGATGAATGCGCCGATCTTGTGCCCGTTGACAGGCGACACCACTACGCGTCGGCCCGGCGCGAAATCGCCCGCCTCGGTCGAGACTTTAGCGACGACGCTGCGAAACGGCCACGGCACGAACTCGCCGAACGGCACCAGGTTCACCTTGTCATAGCGGCTCACCGCCACGCCTTCGGGCGCAATCAGCACCGCCGAGTTCAGCGGACGCCCCTCCGGCGTGTGCGCCACAATTCCCAGCAGCAGGTGCGCGCGTGTCGTCCGCGCGAGTTGGTCCACATACGTCCTGAAATGCGGATCGTCGAAATAGTAGAACGGTTCCGGCACCTCCGGCCACACGATGATCGACGGCGGATGCGCCGTTTGCATCATGGCGCCCCGGAGCGTGAGCGATAGCTGTTCCTGCTCGCTCCGATCGAGCGTTTCGGCCGTCCAATCGGCCGCTTCCGATACGTTGGGCTGCGCAAGCAAGGCCGTCTGATCGCCGCGGCGCGCCGCCGGTAGAGGCGGCAGAAAGATCAGGAACGGAATCAGCACCAGCCAGGCCAGCTCGATCCGCGGTCTCCGCAGGATGGCCAACGCGAGCGCCGCGGACATCATGGCGAACAGGAACGAAATACCCCACACGCCCGTGTACGGCGCGAGCCGCAGCGGCAGGTTCATGTCGATGGCGGCATTGCCGAGCGCCAGCCATGCAAACCCGAAGAACCCGTGCGTCGCTTCGATTGCGCTCCACAGCGCCGCCACTGCGGGTATCGCCCACCAACGACGCATCAGCATCCCGGCGAGCAGCGCAAAGACGCCCATGTGAACTGCCTTGGCGAAACAGAACAGCAGAAACAGCGCCCATCCTCCCGCATTGCCGACTCCCGCGTAGTCCGCCAGCACGAATTGGATCCAGTAGCAGACCATGAACCAGTACACGACTCCCGCGCTCCAGCCGATCGCAAATCGCCGCCAGGCGCGCGGCTCGCGCGCCACCGCAATCAGAAGCGGTGTAAGGGCCACCGGCGCCAGCCATGCCAGATTGAATCGCGGAAAAATGAGCGCCAGCAGCGGGGCGGACGCAAGAGCCAGCAGGAAATTCAGCATTTTGGTGGGGCAGGCGGTTTCGCCTGCCCAGCGGCCGTGAGGCCGCCTGAGGCCTCGCTCGCCACCTCATCAGCCATATAGGAGCTCCTCACCAGCGGTCCGCTGAACACCGCCTTGAACCCCAGCCCGAGCCCGTACTCGCGATACTCCTCGAACACTCTCGGCGCAACGTACTCCACTACCGCCAGATTTCTTCGCGTCGGCTGCAGATACTGCCCGATGGTCGCCACATCAGTTCCTGCCTCACGCAAGTCTCGCAGCAGTGTGCGCACCTCCTCGGACGTCTCACCGAGCCCTACCATGAATCCCGATTTCGTCAGTACTCCCGGTGCGAACCGGCGCGCGGACTCGAGCACCGCAAGCGATTGTCTGTAATCGGCCTGCGGCCGCACCCGCGCATACAGCCGCGGCACCGTCTCCATGTTGTGGTTGAAGACATGCGGCCCGGCCTCGAGCACCCGCGCCACAGCGCCCGGATCGCCGCAAAAATCGGGAGTCAAGACTTCCACGCGCGCGTCGGGCAGCGCGCGCCGAACCTCGCGCACCGTCTCGGCGAAGTGCCGCGAGCCGCCGTCTTCCAGGTCGTCTCGATTGACGCTGGTGATCACCACGTGGCGGAGCGCCATTTCCGCCGCCATGCGCGCCACGTTGGCAGGCTCGGCGGGATCGAGCCCCGGATCGTGCCGCCGCGTCAGCTTCGGAACTGCGCAGAAGCCGCAGCCGCGGGTGCAGCGATCGCCCAAAATCATGAACGTGGCCGATCCGCGATGGAAGCACTCGTGGATGTTCGGACATCGCGCCGATTCGCACACGGTGTGCAGGTTGCGTGCGCGCAGCCCGGTCTTCAACCGGTTCAGCGACTGGAAGTGGGTGCGGCTCTTGCGCGCCCATTCCGGCAGCCGCGGACGCACCTCCAGCAATTGCCGTCCCGCTCCGATTTGCACCAGGGATTCGTTCACGCTACTTCAGATTATTGCGGATGGGGTGCAGGCCGACATTCTCCAACTGGCTCTTCACGCGGCCCATGGTCTCCACGTCGCTGTACGGCCCCACCAGCACCCGCATCAGTGTGGGATTCGCCGGCGAAGGACTCATCAGCGCCGGAAGGCTCATGTCTTTCAATGTCCGCACCATCACTTCCGCGTCCGGCTGGCGCACCGCCATCACCTGCCAATAGGACCCCGGCGTCGGATCGGCCACTGGCGCTCCAACTGTGTTGGATGGCGCCGCGGCCTGCGCGGCTCGTTTCTCCGGAGCCGCCTGTTCCGCCTGCGGCTGCTGGGCTGGAGCCGTTGGCGCCTCCCCGCCCAGTGCAGGTTGCGTTCCGTTATCGGCTGGCGGGGCCGCGGCTTGCACCGGAGGATTCGCGGGGCCCGAGGGCGTTGGACGAGCATCCGCCGCGCTCGTCGGCACAGGTAGCTGCGTCTCCGCCTGCACCTTGGCCGACCGTGGAGAGTTCTGGCCCACCACGTAACCCATGGCGAAGGTCACCGCCAGCAGCAGGATCACAATAAAAAATCCGCTCAACAACTGGCGATTGCCCACGACCAGTTCGAATTCGCCCGTTTCGCTGTTTCTCATGATTTAGTGGCGCTCTCCCCGCCCTGACCCTGGGGCCGGGCGACACTATTGAGTGCTCGCTCCAATGATGTAATTATATCGACCGGCAGCGGAAAAACGATGGTCGTGTTCTTCTCCGCCCCGATCTCCACCAGCGTCTGAAGATATCGCAACTGAATGGCCGCAGGCTGGCGCTGAATCACTTCCGCCGCCATGCTCAGTTTTTCGGCCGCGGTGTATTCGCCTTCGGCGTGGATGATCTTGGCGCGCCGCTCGCGCTCCGCCTCCGCCTGGCGTGCAATCGCGCGGATCATCTGGTCCGGCAGGTCTACCTGCTTCACCTCCACCATCGTCACCTTCACGCCCCATGGAGACGTGTGCTGATCGAGTATCGATTGCAGCCGCACGTTCAGCTTCTCGCGCTGGCTCAGCAGCTCATCCAGGTCCGCCTCGCCGAGCACGCTCCGCAGCGTTGTCTGTGCAAGCTGCGATGTCGCGTAGAGGAAGTTCGAAACCTCCACGATCGCCGGGCGCGGATCGATAACGCGGAAGTATACCACCGCGTTTACCTTCACCGTCACGTTATCGCGCGTCACCAGGTCCTGCGCGGGCACCTCCAGCGTGTCGATGCGGAGCGAGACTCGCACCATGCGGTCGATGGGCGCGAACACCAGGATCACGCCCGGCCCTTTGGGATGCGAAAGCACGCGACCCAGCCGGAATATGACAGCGCGCTCGTACTCGCGCAGAACCTTAATGGAACTCAACAGGTAGATGAGAACGATGATGATGGCTATGCTAGGCAGGTCGAACGACATGGGGGCCTCCATTTTCGGGAGAAATCGGCTCTACGGTGAGCTTGAGCTTCCGGATGGCCGTGACTCGCACGGGCGCGCCGGCCGGCACCGGTTGGGGCGAAACCGCGTCCCAATATTCGCCGCGCACAAAAATCTTGCCTTCAGGGGCGAGCGGAGTGATAGCGGAACCGGTCTCGCCCACCATACCCTCCGATCCCGTCACTACTTTATTTCGCTTTGCGCGCACCGCCAGCGAGAGCAGGAACACCGTGATCGCCGAGAACGGCAGAGTCAGGGCAATCGCAGTGGACCAGTGGATTCGCATCTCTGGCGTAGGGCTGGAGATCAGCATTACCGCACCGAGCACCATCGAGATCGCGCCGCCCACTCCGAGAACTCCGTGCGCGGTGAACTTCGCTTCCAACGCGAACAGCACGAGCGCCAAAAGCAGCAGCGCCGCGCCCAGCCAGTTGATCGGCAGCACTGAAATCGCCGACAGCCCGAGCAGCAGCAGGATCGCTCCGATCACTCCCGGCGCCACCATTCCGGGCGAAGTAAACTCCACGTAGATGCACAGCGCTCCGATTACGAGCAGGATCAGCGCGATGTTGGGATCGGCAATCGCCGAGATGAGCCGCTGCCGCAGTGAGGGATCGTAATGATCGATCTGCGCACCCGCGGTGTGCAGCGTCTCCGTGTTGCCGTTGAAGCGCGTCACGGTACGGCCGTCGACCTCGTTGAGCAGAGCCTGCTCACTCGGTGCGATCACGTCGATCAGATGCTGATCCAGCGCTTCTTTATCGGTGAACGATTTGCTCTCGCGTACCGCGCTCTCTGCCAAAGCAGCGTTGCGCCCGCGCTTGGTGTCGATGCTGCGCAGATACGCCGCGGCATCGTTCTCCACCTTCGCCTTCATCACGGCGTCCATTTCGCCGCCCACCGCCACTGGATGCGCAGCGCCGGTGTTCGTGCCCGGAGCCATGGCCGCGATGTCGCCCGCTTGCAATATGAAGAACCCCGCCGATGCCGCGCGCCCGCCGCTCGGCGCAACGTAAGTTATGACGGGAATAGGGCTCGCGAGCATCTCTGCGATTGTCTCGCGCATCGCATCCATCAGGCCGCCCGGGGTATTCAGGCGCACGATCAGCACTGCTGCGTGCTCGGCGCGCGCATGCGCAATTGCCGAAGCGACAATTTCGGCAGTTACGGGATGCACCATGGCATCCACGTCCACTACCACGGCTTTGGGCGCGGCCCCAGCGGCAAGAACGAAGCTCAAACCGAGCGTAGCCAGCGCCGGAAGAATCTTGCTTTGCAACCTAACCTCACTATACACCGGACTCAGACAAGCGTGTCCGAAAACACACTGTCGCAATCCAACTGATAGATATTTTTGATGCCGATTTCACGCGCCGATCGCATAAAATAAAGAGAAACAATCTTTCCAAGGGAGAATACGAACTACAAATGGCAAGAAAGCGAACCTCCGAACCTGAAATCAACGTGTCCCCAAGCGCTCCTGCTGCCCGCCGCAAGCCCGCCGCCCCGCGCAAGAAGCACACGCCAGTAGCCTCGGTCGCCGAACCGGCATCCGAGCCGGTATCGGAGACCAGCGTGGAACCCGCCGCGTCTGCCTATCGGCCCACTCATAAAGAGATCGCCGCTCTGGCTTACTCGTACTGGGTCGCTCGCGGCTATCAGGGTGGCTCGCCTGAAGAAGACTGGCTGCGCGCCGAGCGGGAACTCGGGCTCGCCGCACAAGCCGTCAACGCATAATCCGACGTTCCGCATTTCGCGGACCCCTCACTTGTATTTCCGCAAAACCGCCAGCAGCCGTCCCTGAATCTCGACCTCGCGCGCCGGCACCATGATTGGCTTCAACGCGGCGTTCGCGGGCTGTAGCCGCACCATTCCACCGCTCTCGCGATAGAACCGCTTGAGCGTGGTGTCGCTGCCGCCGACGAGCGCCACCACGATGTCCCCGTCGTGCGCCTCGGCCACACGCTCGAGCAGAATCAGGTCGCCGTCGCAAATGTGATCTTCGATCATCGAGTCGCCGCGTACTTCCAGGGCAAAGGTAGTGCCGTTTCCCGCGAAGTCGGCGAAGTTCAGCGCCTCTTTCTGTTCCACGGCTTCCACCGGCGCGCCGGCGGCGATGCGCCCCAGAAGCGGAATCTCCGGGACCGCCAGCCGGCTGCGCTTGTGTTCCTGCAGAAACTTCGGCGCCAGCTCCAGCGAGCGGCTCTGGTTGAATCCGCGCTTCAGATAGCCTTTGGTCTCCAGCACGGAGATATGCTTGTGCACCGTCGCTAGTGACGCCAGTTCGAGCCCGTGCGCAATCTCTTCGTAGCTGGGACAGTATCCGTTATCGTCGAGAAAATGAGCGATGAAATCCAGCACCTGCCGCTGCCGTTTTGTGAGCGCCATGCGATCCTCCCCAGGCAAAGCCTCGCTGTCATTATAGGCGAATAAAAAGTGAAAATCCAGAGAAATTCGCGGGCTTGCACGCTGCCCCGCGGCGCGCTACCTTGTGCAACTTGGGACATCGCCCTCTCGCCCGGCTTTGGGTACCTGCTCTCGCGCTGGCCGCAACCTACCTTTTCTTTCTGGAATATCTGCCTCCGCTGCGACGCGTTCACATCCCGTTCGATCTCGCCGGCTATCACTACTCGCTGAATGACTACGCGTTCCAGGCGCTCCGCCACGGACGGCTGCCCGAATGGGACCCGAGCATCGCCTGCGGCCTGAGCTTCGCGGCCAACGCCCAGGCAGCCACCTACTACCCGCCTATCTGGCTGCTGTACCTCGCCAACCTGCACCGCGCACGGCTCTCGTATCTCACACTCGAAATCTTCGTCTTCCTGCACATCTGGCTGACATTCGTGCTGTGCTACGCATGGCTGTCTCGCCGCAAACTTGCCCCGCTGGCGAGCGCGCTCGGTGCCGGGATATTCGCCTTCAGTGGATACACGATGCTGCAGTTGCAGCACCTC
>Ga0126381_100004408_pt1 | contig 15323 bp, 12 predicted proteins | sample PanSoiMetPlot_28_FD_96465 | JGI IMG/M metagenome (GOLD analysis project Ga0126381, IMG submission 96465) | Tropical forest soil microbial communities from Panama - MetaG Plot_28 | ecosystem: Environmental > Terrestrial > Soil > Tropical forest > Bulk soil | place: Panama | collected 2016-02-17 | reverse complement strand
CCGATCTTGAAATCGGCCCTTTTCCATTGTGCCCAATTTTGTGCCCAGTTGGGTTTTCTGTTGTGCCTACTCCGTAGTCGCTGCCAAGGTGAGACGATTCGCGTTCGCGGTCTGCTGAAAGGCCCCGCTCAATCGCGTCAGCCTGAGGGTGAACATACCGCTGGGTAATCGTGATGGACGAATGCCCTGCGATTCGAGCCAGGGTGAACACATCACAGCCCGATTTCGCCAGTTGCGTGAGCGCGATGTGCCTGAGAACGTAAGGCTGGAACGGTTTGAGTTCCTTGCCGTTCTCAAGTTTGGCTTTGGCATTTACGCGTTCGAGGGCGCGCTTGTGCTGGTCCTTGGCTGTGTCCTTGTTGAAATGGCCTTCCCGCGAGGACGCGGGGAAGATCCAGCCGCGTTCGGGCCTACCAGAGTTTTCCCACCAGGCCATCAATGCCGCATGGACAGGGGGAACCATTGGCAGCATGCGGCGGGCGGCCTTCGTCTTGCCGTCTGTGACCTGTATAAGCCCTCCTGTGTCGTTCAGATGGATATTCTCCCATCGGAGGGCAAACGCTTCGCCAGGGCGCATTCCTGTGCCGCGAATGATGACTGCTGAGTCCTGCCAAGGTTGTGGACACTCCAGAATGTACCGCTGCCAATCCGCATCGTTTAGAACCCTATCCCGCTGCTTCTCGCCCTTCGCCAGCGTGATCTTTACAGGACGCTCCAGCTTTCCCCATTCAAAGGCCAGATTGAGTGCGCGACGGAGGGTGCGAAGCCCACAGTTGATGCGAGACGGGGAAAGGCTGCCAAACTTCGCGACAAAGTGCTGCGCGTGCTGGTCTGTGATCTTGTCCAGCGGTTCCGATACCCAACTGCACTTTTGAACCATCTTTGCCCCGTCTAGGTAATACTCGGCGGTTCCCGGCTTTTCGACGTGCTTCGTTTTCACGAATGGCTCGAAATCGCTCTTTAGAAAGTCCGCCAGCGAAGGTGAGGGTTTCTTTTCGCGAATGCCCACCAGCCCGTTAGCGAGGCCAGTACGGTGCGACGACTCCACACCCGAGTACTGGGATGAGCACGGAAACTTCATTCCTTACCCGGAAGAAAGAAGCAAAAGCTTTTCTATGAGGGAAAAAGCAAAAGCTCCTGAGTACAAGCGTCAGAAACTTACTTCTGGCTGTGTACTGATCACAATCATGCCAATGGCTATCGAAAGGCCGCTCTCTCTTACCAAATGAGGTGTTTCGTGCTCAGGGATAAGTCAGAAAATCAAGAGGTTTTCAAGTATGAACCACGGCGGAAAGAGACTCGAAGCAGGTAGAAAGACATGTCCGTCCTGCTCGTTTTTTTCCTCGCTGCCTACGTCTATCGACTGACCGTGACTCAACAAAAAGCGAAAGCGGCAAGCTATCCCCTTGTCGCAGTCGGTTTCATCATCCTTCTCGGCTACATCCTCTCTTTGGTCTACCCAAGGATGGGGCCTTCGATAGGAACGCTTACCGGAATGATTTCGGTGCTAACAGGTATCGGAGCTGTCTTCTCAGTGCCCAAAGAGAAGACCGCGCCCACACCTGTCACCAAGGAAGGCCCAATTCGTTCTTCACTTTGAGCGTATTCCGTATTTCTGTTCTGCGATTGCCTTACGCGACCCACGCTTATCTGTTCTCGTACGGCCTGAACGGTATTCGGTACAGCACGCCGATGCTGAACGCCTGCGGCACAAACCCGTTGTATCTGCCGATCTTCCAGCGTTCTAACTGGTAGTCCGCCCGCAATGACCAGTTCGCTGTCACGTCATAATCCAATCCGGGGCCTGCCGAATACACAATCGAGCTGTCATGCGTATACGGCCGTCCCGGCCCCGTGCGGTCAGGATGGGTAAAAGTCAACCTGCCGAAGCTGGCAAAGAAACCTGCATAGGGAACGAAACTTCCCCAGCGATGCTCCAGCCGAAACCCGCCCCCAAACGTTTTCTGCCCCACCGTGTCGCCAGGAAGAAACTTCATCCGCAGTTCAATCGAAGGCGTCACAATCCAGTGAAAATAATGTGTATAGTCCCCGCCGAAGGTGATGCCATTATTGATGTGCGTGTCTCCGGTCACATCCGTACGGTCCGTGTCTCCCCGCGTGTACAGCCCAAAGAAGGATATGCCTCCGCTTTTGGAAGCGGTCGGACGAGCCTGGGCATAAAGCAGTTCCGCGCAGAGCAGAACCGGCAGCACCGTAAGTGATAAAAAGTGAGTACCGCACCAGAGGACAGGCAATCTCGGCATAGGCATCCTCGTCCAACGGCGCACTCATCGAGCGGCCGGGCACTTGCGTCCCCTCTAAAGGAGTTTGGATGCGATTCGGAAGGCCTTTGTTTGCATATGCGCCGCTCTAGCGGCTCAGGTGCGGTCGAAATGGAATCCCGCATTGCCGGTAATAGTGCGCCATGAGCGCGGAAGGCCCGTAAGGGCCGGATATGGCGATGGACTCAGCGGCAGCCGCGTATTTTGGTTTGGTCTCCTGAAACGCACCCGCTACGGCGGTCAGCGTGAGTAAGCGCAGAATCGGGCTTTGAGCCCCAAGGCCCCCAAAACTACTGCACCCGCTCGTCCAACACTAACGAGCCGCCAACTCATCGACGAGTTTCTTGATATGCCGCTTAAGAGAATCACGAGTCGCACCGTAATCAATGCTGGCAGGTGGGACATCATTCCATTGTTCGATCTTTTCCTGAGCGGCTGCACGGGCGTCCGAGGGCAGGGTAGTTCCGATCGTGACCACGCGATGAGATGCTGATACATCGGAAGCGCTGACTGCCGACGGATGAAAGGAACTCACATCAAAGCCGTCGTCGCGCAGCCCTTGAATAATTGCAGGGGGAACCGTCGTTGAGTCTGGAGCGGTGCCCCGCGATACCGCGTGGAAAGGTAACCGATACTCCTGAGCCAGTTTGTTGAAGTAGGAGGCCGCCATGAGGCTCTTGACGTTTCCATGCTCGCAAACGAACAGCACTTGAGCATCATGATTCTGGGCATGGCTTTTGGGGATAGAGCAAGCGAGCGACAGCACGACAACAGGGATGGCAGTGATTCTGTTCAGAGAATGACGCACAATGAAAAGCCTCCAACTGTTACGGATTTCCCCTGCTAATTCCAAGTTCGCAGGACAACGAAGATGTCACCGGAGTTCCTCTTCCGGTGCTCGGATGGCTACGAATTGTCGGTAGAGCAGAAGATCGTAGGCAATCTTTAGAGTTCCAGCAATAAAAAACGGGACACTAATCCAACTCTTATTGGAAAACATGAGGCCCACGAACATTGGCGGGATGGAAGCGCCGATTGTCCGTGCCACTCCCGTAATGCCGGCAGCTGCTGATCGCTCCTCCGGCTGAACAACCGCCATCGTGTAAGACTGCCTCGTCGGGACGTCCATTTGGCTTATGCTGAAGCGCAACAGCAGCACCACGATTGCAAGGCGAAGCGTAGGCATGAGCGGCACCACTAGCAGAAGGATGTTCGATGGTAGATGTGTGAAGACCATTGTCCTCACGAGGCCAATCCTTGATGCAAGCCGGGATGCCAGCAACGCAGAGGCCCCCGCCAATAGGTTCGCGCCAAAGAAGATTCCGCCTAACGCGGCTGGCCTTAGTCCGAACCGCAAGTAGAACCAATAGGCTGCGAAACTCTGAACGACAAAGCCCCCACCAAAAGAATCCAAGGCGAATAAGCACGATAATTTGGCGATAATCTTTCGCGAATCTCCAATTCCGAAGCGAGTCTTCTTCGGCGAAGGGTTCGAGAGCGGATCTTTGCTTGCCTTCGCTTCAGTTGCCGACGAGAGACGTGAAAATACCAAAGCCAACACTATGCCGAGAATGGCGTAAGTGATGACAACTGCACGATAGCCTTTGACGGTGGCTCGCCCACCTAAATCTATTAGAGACGGGAGCATGCCTCCGCAGAGAGATCCAATTGCTGTGGCAAATGAACCGGTCAACGTGTACCAAGCAAATGCCTTCGTCCGCGTCGAAGGCGAAACCACATGCGTAAGCGCCGCCTGCTCGATCGATAGAAACGGGCCCACTTCGTTGCCACTTGGGCTTATGACCCCGATCGTTCCCGCAACTACAAGGAACAAGAAGTTGCTAGTAAAGGCGAACGCTAGTCCGGCTCCAGCCATGAGAAAGGATCCGATAATAAGCATCCGCCGACGTCCAATACGGTCTGCTTGAGTCGTAAGGATCAGAGAGATGATCGTGTCCCCGAAGAGAGTCAAGGTGAGGAGCAATCCGATCCGCGACTCGCTGAGACCAATGCTGGCTAGATAAAAGACGAGAACAACTGAAAGCGCGCCGTAAGCGAAGAGGCGGGTAAATCGAGTCAGAAATAGTAGCCGTACGTCGGGGTCAGAGGTCCTCAGTGGAAGAGCGTTCTGGAGGACTTGCGTAGGCACGTACATTCGCTTCTTTCTTGAAGGCCGCCGCTTCTCGACTGCTCTGGGCTGCCATTGCCGTCATCGCAACTATTGAGCGCGGCCTTTTCCTAACCCGTCGAGGGCAGCCTTGAATCCCGCTGCGAGTTGATCGGCTGGTCCTCGCCCCCAATAGTGCAGGAAGATGATCATGGGTCGCGAATTAGTCATGTGGTGGTGGATCGCTACAACGTCGAGACCATGGCCTCGAAGGGCCTTGAGCGTTGGTGTCACTTCTGTTTCCAGCATGGCGATGTCCCCAGCGATCGCTGCATCCTCATTAGTGCCTGCGAACGCTGCCCACGTATTGAGGCCCATGCGGGCGTTGATCGTGGCCCCCATTTCTTTTATTGAGAGATCGTCTCGCCCGACCGTAATCTTGTACACGGCGCCGCTCTGCTCGCCTTCATGCCCGACAATCTTCGCGATCGTTGCAGTATCGAGTGTAGGTTTAGTGACTGCGCCGGTGGCAGCTGCCGCTGGAGTTGGTGCTCCGCGTCCGATAAGATCGAGCGCCGGTTTGATCTCATTTGCCAGATCAATTGCCTGCCCATGTCCGTGGACATGCATGTAGAAGACTCGTGGGTCATCCCAGAAAAAGTGATTGTGAAGTGCGGTCACCTCCAGTCCATGTTCAAGCAGCGCCGACATCACAGGGTTGACTTCCTCCTGGGTCAGGACGAGATCTCCCATCAGAACATCATGGCCACCGTCTCCTTTGGTCATAGCAAACCAGCCGCCGAATCCAAACGGGGTTGGCAATGCAACCCCAGCTACTTTCATGTGCAGGTCGTTCCTGGGAATATTCACCTTGAGAACGTTCGCTTTGTAATCTCCTGATTTGCCCACAATCTTCAAGACTTGCTGATAATCGGCTGGAACCTCCTGAGCCTCGGCGGGGCGGCTCCCGGTTAAAAGGCCCGTCACACATAGCAAAACACCGAGTGCTGTCGCTACACCCGTCTTGTTCATCGAAAACCTCCATGCGGGGGAAAGAGTACGTGGCATACCAAAGCCTGACGAACGTTGTTATATCGAAACTGAAGGGTCAAACGTATCTGAAGAGATTCTGACGAATTCCTGACTTCCAGTTAAGGAAACGTTCAGGAACACTTAAGGAAGAACGAATCCACTGAAATTTATAAGTGAATGAGAGCGCAAAATGGTGATTCTGATCGTGGAAGACGAGCCGAAAGTCGGGAATGCTTTGCGAGAGGGCCTCGAAGCCGAAGGCTATGAGATCGTCCTGGCACTGACTGGCGAAGAGGGCTTCTTTCACGCCAGTTCGCGCAGTTTCGACCTGATCATTCTCGATGTCATGCTGCCTGGCCGCGATGGGATCGAAGTGCTCAATACGTTGCGCAAGCAAGGCACACAGACGCCCGTGCTCTTGTTGACCGCGAAGGATGCCATCGAGGATCGGGTGCTCGGTCTAGACACGGGTGCCGACGATTATTTGGTGAAGCCGTTTGCGTTCGCAGAGTTAAGCGCCCGGATTCGCGCCCTTTTGCGGCGGAACAAGGCGGAACCTGAGGGTGTGCTGGCAATCAGCGGACTTGAGGTTGATTCTGTAAGGAGGACCGTCAGCCGTGAGGGCCACCGCATAGACCTCACAGCTCGTGAGTTCGACTTGCTCGAGTACCTGGTGCGGAATCACGGGCGCGTCGTCTCCCGAGAGATGCTGGCCCGCGATCTGTGGAAAGAGACCGCCCGGGCAACCCCACTCGATAATGTGATCGATGTCCACGTTGCACGGTTGCGCAGAAAGCTTGACGATCCATTCAGCGCCAAATTGCTTCATACAGTTCGAGGCGTTGGATTCACGTTGAACGAGGAACAATCGTGAGCGGCCTATTGGGCAGGAATCTACGCACTCGCCTCACCGTGCTCTATGCGTCATTGCTTGCGGGTGCTCTTCTGCTTTACGCGGTATGCGTCTCGGCATTCTTCCTGCATAACCTGCGTGAACAGTTGGATTCCAGCCTGGACCGAGACCTGGAGGCGGTTGAGGCAATTCTCTATGTGAATCCCGATGGGACAGTTCAGTTAAGTTCCCATGAAGGGGAAGCGGATGAAGACGAACTTGACCGTGGCTATCTCCTCGAAGTCTGGTCCGATGACGGCAGGCCACTCTATCGAAGCGAGCAACTGAATGACCAGGGGCTTGGCCCGGTTCCTAAAGTTGCACCGGGACAGGTGCGGGAACCGGCGAAATCGCTGCGACTGCCCTCTGGAATGCGAGTCCGAACCATGAGCCGCATCCATCATCTGCCGGACAGCAAGACCGTGGTTGTGCGCCTTGCTATCAGCGAAGAACCCCTATGGGAAGAGTTCTGGGAGATGGTTGCCGTTCTTGCAGTCGGCCTGCCGATTGTCGTGATACTCGTGGTCATCACTGGGTATCTCGTCGCGGCTCGTGCGCTCAAGCCGGTCGATTCGATGGCGAAACGTGCCGCTGAAATAACAGCCGATCATCTCCACGAACGGCTGACTATCGATAATCCAGACGATGAACTCGGCCAATTGGGGATCGCCTTCAATGCCACGTTGGCAAGGCTAGAAAGTTCCTTCGATCAACTGCGAAGATTCACCGCTGACGCTTCCCACGAGTTGAGAACTCCCTTGACCGCTATTCGCAGTGTCGGCGAGGTATCGCTTAGGAAGCCAGGAGATGAAAACTATTACAGAGACATCATCGGCAGCATGTTGGAAGAGACGAATCGGCTCACGCTGTTAGTAGATAGCCTTTTGACTGTGTCCCGTGCAGATGCGGGTCGCGTTCAGCCGAATTTGGCTCTGGTCGACTTGCTGGAACTGGCCAACGAGTCGGCTGCAATGGTTGAGGTGCTGGCGGAAGAAAAGGGCCAGACCCTCAGAGTGGAAGGCGGCAGTTCAGTCATTGTCAGGGCCGACCGGACCATCCTGAGACAAGCCTTAGTGAACCTGATCGACAATGCGATGAAATACTCGCCGATAAATGGCAGCATTCTGGTACAAGTAGCGAATGACCAAGAGAGTGCGGTGATCGAGGTTCATGACAGCGGCCCCGGTATCCCGCCCGAACATCGAAGCCGGATTTTCGAGAGATTCTACCGAGTAGACAAGGCTCGCACTCGCGCCGAAGGCGGAACGGGTCTTGGGCTTTCGATTGCCCAATGGGCAGTTGCAACTCACAGCGGGACGATTGAGGTGCAGGGCGAACCCGGGCGAGGTTCGATCTTCGTTGTCCGCCTGCCGAGACTCATCAGTACGACAACGCCTGTCCACACACATTGAACATTACCGAGTATCTATCCTGAGGTGTAATGGCGTTCCGATCTCATTTGATCGTTTTGCTGATAAGCGCCCTGGCGCAGATGACGCCTGCTCAAACCTCTGCGCCTACGCGCACGATCAGAGGAAGCGTACTGGACCCCAGCGGGGCTGTGATTCCTGGCGCTCAAGTTGGTATCGTCACCCAGGATGGAAACACAATCGCTCAGGGGATGACTGACAATGCAGGCAATTTCTCGTTCCATGTAATCGCAAATGGCTCCTATGTCATCGACGTGACAAAACAGGGATTCCGCGAAGTCAAGCAGCAGGCAAAGATGGGATCAGGAGCTCAAACACAGATCCGAATTGTGATGCAGGTCGCCGCAGTCACAGAGGAGACGACTGTGGCGGCTTCTGACACTACCGCGCAGGTGAGTACAGAAATTCCGCTCAATCAGAGTGCCAATTCGCTTGACCGTGACGCGCTCGACCGTATCCCCCTCTTTGACCAAGATTACCTCACGACGATGTCCAGATTCCTCGACGCCGATTCGACAGGGACGAATGGCGTGACTCTCGTGGTCAACGGCGTAGAAGCAAATGGGCCGGGCGTCACCGCATCGGCAATTCAGAGCGTGAAGATCAATCAGAATCCGTACACGGCTCTTTACTCGAGACCGGGGCGAGCTCGCATTGAGCTAACGACGAAAGGCGGAACGCCGCAACTGCACGGCTCGGCTAACTTCCTCTTTCGTGATTCTGTCTTCGACGCTCAAAACAAATTCGCCACTACTAAGCCATCAGAACAGCGGACGTATTATGAGGGTTCCCTTACCGGCCCGCTCAGCCGCAACAAAAAAACCACATTTCTCTTGGGTCTTAACTACGACAGAAACGATCAGCAGGCGATTGTCGTAGCCGAAGGTCCAAACGGCGCAATTAATGAGAACGTTCCGAATCCGACCCACCATTCCTTTTTCTCTGGCCGGGTCTTTCATGACTACAGGGAAGGTACTCAGTTTTGGATTGGTTACTCCTACGAACAAAGGACGGTAAAGAATCAGGGTGTTGGCGGTACCGTTCTGCCTGAAGCTGGCACCGATACCATGTTTTTAGAACATGAAATCAACGTCGGCTACACGCATTTGTTCTCGCCGAGGCTTTTGAATCAGTTGCACTTCCTTGTCGGCCATAATGACAACCGCACGCAGGATGTGAAGGAGGCCCCTCAAGTGAATGTGTCAGGCGCTTTCACAGGGGGCAGTGCGCAGGCGGACTATTTCAGAACGGAGTCGCACTTTGATGGCAGCGACATTGTCACGTATACGAAGGGCCTGCACGAGATTAAGTTTGGCGTTGATGTGCCCGACATCAGCCGCCGCGGATACGACAATTTTACGAACCAGCTTGGCACGTATTCGTTTGCCAACCTTAACCGTTACATAGCTGCACAACCTTTCTCCTATCTGGTGCAGCAGGGAGTCGCCCATGTGGCTTTTCTGGAGAAGACTGTTGCCGGAATCTTTGAAGCCACGGAGAGACTGAAGCCGAATCTCTCTATCTCGGTGGGTGTGCGTTACTACTGGCAGAATTACTTTCACAACGTACCCTGGAATTTCGGACCCCGGTTGAGCTTTGCCTATGCCCCGAGGGCCAAGAGCAAAACGGTGTTCCGTGGGGGCGGTGGTATGTTTTTCGATCGGACCGGGCCTTCGCCGATCTCTGATCTTCTGCTCTTCAACGGAGTGCAGTTGCGGCGGTTCCTTGTGAACAATCCGAGCTATCCGATTACGCAGCCCGAGTTGGCAGGAGTTCCGACGAGCGTTGTGGTACTCGATCCGAGGCAGCGCATCCCCTACGTCCTTCAATATGGTGTGGGCATCGAGCAGCAATTGAATGCAAAGAGCTCTCTGTTCGCGAACTATATCGGTTCAAGAGGAATCGCCATGTTTCGGTCAGTGGACGCCAACGCTCCTCCGAATCCAAACTACATTGCCCGTCCGAATTCAAGCCTGGGCCAGGAGCGACAGATCCAGTCTGAGGGATATATGAAGAGCAATGCTTTGGAGGTTGGTTTCCGCGGCAGACCCGTCAGTTACTTCACGGGGCAGGCGAGGTATTCGCTGGGAAAGACATATAACAATACGAGCGGCATCACGTTCTTTCCTGCGAACAGTAATTTTCCCAATGCTGATTGGTCGCGGTCGGACAATGATCAACGGAACAAGTTTGATCTCCTCGGGACTCTCGAAGCTGGCAAGTTATTCGACTTCGGAACCGCATTGTCGCTCTATTCTGGTAAGCCGGTAAACATTACAACAGGAAGTGATAACAACAATGACGGTCTGTCACTTGATCGGCCTGCTGGTGTTCCTCGCAATCTGATGTCTGGCCCAAGCTACATCGACCTCGATCTGAACCTGTCCCACAATTTCGCTCTCACAAAGAACAGGAAGGACGGACCGACAGCCACACTCTCCATCAATTCATTCAACGTTCTGAACCACCCGAACTACGTTACTTACGTCGGCGTTGCAACATCGCCGTTTTTTGGGATGCCGGTGGCAGCACAACCGCCAAGGCGCATGCAGTTCAGTTTGCAAGTCAAATTTTGATCTGAAGAGAGAACGCACCATGAGCAATAACTCTAGCCTCCACTTATCCTGCGTCGCGGCCCTGGCCATCTGTGTACAGCATGGGTATTCGCAGCCCTCACGCGCAGCTAACGATCAGGTACTGATAAAGGTAGCCGACATCCCGATGCCAGGACCCGCTGTGCGCTTTGACTACCAAAGCCTTGACGCTGAGCACGGGCGACTCTACATCGCGCACATGAACGCTGACCAACTTGTCGTATTCGACACGGAGAAGCGACAAGTTGTTGCGAATCTGGACGGCTTCAAGCGCGTGCATGGCGTAATTGCCGTACCGGAGATTGAGAGGGTCTACGCCTCTGTCACAGGCGAGCATGAGGTCGCAGCCGTGGATATGAAAAACCTCAAAACAGTGGCAAGGACTGGGCCCGTTACTTATCCAGATGGCCTCGCTTACTCGCCGACCACCAAGAGAGTGTTCGTTTCCGATGAGCATGGTGGTGTGGATGCGGTCATAGATGCCAACAGCAACAAACTCTTGACGAGCATCCCACTCGGGGGTGGGGCTGGTAATACAGTCTACGATTCAGGCTCTGGCCGCATCTTTGTGGCAGTGCATAGTGCCAATGAGCTTGTAGCTATCGATCCGACTACGGCAAAGATCATTGGCCGATACCCCCTGCCCGGGATAAAGAATCCTCACGGTATCGCCCTTGATCTGGCCGATCGCCTCGCCTTCATAGCCGGTGAAGAGAACCATTCCTTGGCCGTCTTTGATCTAAAGACGATGAAGTTGATCGCCGTTCATCAGGTGGGTGACGACCCGGACGTACTGGCTTTTGATCCAAATCTGAACCGCCTATACGTCTCGGCTGAATCAGGAACTGTATCAGTATTTGAGAAGACAGATCGCAATCTGCGGCTGCTTGGGCAATTCAAGATGCCACATGCTCATACGGTCGCTGTCGATCCGAAGTCGCACTTAGTCTATTTCCCACTGGAGGATGTAGGGGGCCATCCATTGCTAAGAATCATGCGGCCAACCGATCAGCCACTAGCTGCTCCGTCGAGCGTCACAGGACCGATGCCTCGTTGAATTTGCCCTCGGGCGTAGGTTTTCGCTCCGGGAATAGGACCCGAAAAGAAGAGCCGCCATTCGGCAGGCTTCTCAAGGTAATCTGGGCAGCGTGATCCTTCGCAATAGCCTGCGCAATGGACAAGCCAAGCCCGATGCTGCCGTTCTCGCGGGAACGTCCTTTGTCCGCACGGTAGAAACGCTCAAAGATATGAGGAACGTCTTCCTCGGTGATTCCAACGCCTGTGTCCCTGACTTCAAGAAACGGCTGGGGACCAAAGTGCGCGACTTTCACTTCGATTCGTCCGCCTTCAGGCGTGTATTTGATCGCGTTGTCGAGCAAGATGAGGACCAGTTTTTTCAGATCGGAGCGCCTCGCCCAGACAGGTGCTGGCTGGTCTATGGGCAGGATCTCCAAAGTTAGTCGCTTCTCATCTGCGAGCGGTTTAACGCTCTCTACAACTTCGGCACAGAGCATTCCCAAATTAATCTCGGAGAAAGTTTCGGCACGGGGCTGACTGTCGGCCCGAGCAAGCGCGAGGAGACCTTCAATAATCTCGGTTGTGTCCTCGGATTCGACGAGAATCTGTCCGACAAGGTGCTGATACTCGGGAACGGTTCGCTCCTTCTGAAGAATGAACTCTGCCGTAGTCCTAATGATTGCTACTGGTGTCCGCAGTTCATGTGAAGCGTCGGCGGTAAACTGGGTAATCCGCTTAAACGCGGTTTCCAGCCGCTGAAGCATGTCGTTCAAGGTCTCAGACAATTCACGGAGTTCATCGTGGGCGGGGGGGATAGTCAGACGTTCCGAGAGATTTCGCTCGCCGATACTCTTTGCCGTCTGGGTGATTTGAAGTACAGGCTGCATGGCGCGTCTGCTGAGCCAGTATCCGCCTGCTCCGGCAACAATAAGAATGAAAGGAATACCGGCCAAGCTAACCCACATGATACGAGAGAGGATTTCATAGGTGGGGGTTATGTTCGACACGATCTGGACGCCATACAACTGGCTCGGTGTCGGTATGGTCGCGGAAAGAATCCGAAACTTCTTTCCTTTGTCATTGAACGTGAAAAGTCGGGAATGACTCGCATCCGGTAGGGGGAGTTCGGGAGGAAGATTCAAAGGCAGGACGGAGGCTGGATGGTAGACCCAATGGCCACTCTGGTCTACGACCTGAAACGGATCACCGTTCAACCTCACCCCGCCGTGCTCTTGAAGTTCGTGCGCCAGTTCTTGAGGTCGCAAATTGTGCCTTTGCACGAACACACGAATCCCTTCAAGCCGTAAGGCGAGCTCGCGGTCTGCGTTGTGCTGAACGGATATATGGATGATGAAATAGATCGCCAGGGAAGCAGCGAGAAAAGTCAAACAGGTAATGCCCGTATACCATAGCGTCAACTTCGATCGGATGGGAAGGTCTTTCAAGTCTCCCTCCCGGGGTGTAAGCGATAGCCAAACCCACGGATCGTCTGAATCAGCTTCTCTTCACGTCCGTCATCGATTTTGGCCCGCAACAGTTTGACGAACGCTTCAAGAGTATTTTCGCCTATGCTTTTGTCTGCGCTCCAGACACCTGCGATAATCGCAGCCTTGCTCAATACACGTGATGGACGGCGCATCAGGAACTCCAATAGGAGGTACTCCGTTCTCGTTAACGCTACCGGGACATCGCCTCGCAGCACTTCGCAGGTGGCCGGATTCAGTGTGATGTCGGCAACACTGAGGACGGAGGGTTGCAATATAGGACCCCTACGCGAGATCGCTCGTAAACGCGCCATAAACTCCGCGAGCGCGAAGGGTTTGGTGAGATAGTCGTCTACGCCAAGATCGAGGGCGCGCACCATATCGCTCACGGTATCCCTTGCCGTGAGAATGAGGATCGGGACGCGATTCATCTCAGAGCGCAGAGTCTGGGCGACTTGGAATCCGTCAGTATCGGGCAACATAAGGTCGAGGACAATGACGTCATATTCGTTGGCCCGTGCACGCTCTAATCCATCCCGGCCCGTGAAAGCGAGATCGGACGTGTGTCCCTTCTCACCAACCGCTCGCTTGAGCATCTGTGCCATCGTCTTCTCGTCCTCGATGATCAGAATGCGCATGGACAAACCTTTAGGAAACAACGTATCGCACTTCGTCAACTTCAGCATCTCGCCTTTCAGCGAAATTTCAGGAATCGGTCATAGTATGAGCGTCGGCAGAAGGAGGATCAACCAATGTCAACGCTCTCGAAAATCGGCGTGACGGTCTGGATAATCTTTCTTGCGCTTCCCCTATGCCATGGACTGGAGGGATCAGTTCACCCTACTCCGCCGGTCCCATTCAACACGAGGGAAGCATGCACTCCTGATCTCATCATGGGAACAGCAAGGGGGAATGTAGAACGTACGGTGAATGTGAAAACTCTGTTGACTCCCCAAAAAGCTGAGCAGGCATACGAACATGCTGAAAAGGATCTGGCAAGAAACAGACTTGAAAATGCCGAAAAGGAACTGAATACTGCCTTAGCGACCTATCCGAACTCTGCGGTTGCTTGGTGCCTTATGGGAACGCTACGTGAGAAAAAGCTTCAAGTCGATGAGGCTTTTATGGACTACTCCCGAGCGTTACTAATAGACTCGCATCTGCTGCCTGCCTATCTTGGATTGGCGAGAGTCGCCTTTCTAAGGAAGAGATGGCAAGAGGTTATCCAATTCACAGATCAACTGGTGAGTATAGATTCCTTAGGCTTTCCGATCGCGTACCTTTATAACGCCGCAGCCAATTTCAATCTGGAAAATCTCCCCGCTGCTGAAAAAAGCGCACGTAAGTTTCAGGCCCTCGACACTGAACATAAACGTCCTCAGGTGTACCTCCTCTTAGGAGACATTCTTGCTCACAAGGGTGACTATACCGGCGCAGCCGAGCAGAAGAACGCTTTTCTGACGATTGTTCCCAATGCCTACGATGCTAAGGAGATTAAAGAACAAGTCAAAGTCTTGGAAGAGCTCAGACGGGAAAAGTGAAAACCTCTGTCACGGCAAGCAACATCGCGCCTTTCAGCGAAATTTCAGGAATAGGTCCTAGTATGACGGTTAGTCTGGAGGGGTCATCGGGAAGGTCCGATGGGGCGTCGAGTAATCAGAGCGGTTATACGGTTTGTCATTTTCAGTTGCTCGTGGGCTTGTATCGCGCAAAGTGATACGGGATCGATTTCTGGAAGAGTAACGGACGCTAATAGCCAGTCCGTTCTTAGCGCCTCGATTGTGATCACCCAGCTTTGGACAAATGAAAAGATTTCAGCGACGACTGACGATAAAGGGTTCTATTCGATAGTCAATCTCTCGTCAGGCGACTACACACTGGAACTAACCCATCCAGGATTCGCCAGTCAAAGAATAACGATCAGGCTTGGAAACCGAGAACACAAAGAGCTCTCTTTTGTTCTGTCCGCCGATGCTGCTAGCCCGGCTCAAGGTATGACCCAGTCGAAGGCGGTGAGCGACCTTCCCTCCAACGGGAGAGATTTGACTCAGGTCGCCACTCTCCAGGCTGGGGTTAATTCAGTCAAGACACAACCAGATGCCAGCAATACTGACTCCGGTCGGGGTCAGCGTGGTTTCGGAGCCCAGATCAGCGTCTCCGGTGGAAGGCCACAACAGAACAATTACATCCTCAACGGAATCAGCATCAACGACTATGCCAACTCGGCTCCCGGCAGTGTGCTCGGACTAGACCTCGGGGCGGATGCGGTAGAGCGGTTTACTGTTTCCACGAGCAGTTATCCCGCTGACTATGGACGATCTTCGGGCGGCATCATCAACGCGGTCACACGTTCCGGTGGGGCGGCATTTCATGGATCGGTCTATGAGTTTCTGCGTAACAGTGCACTCGATGCGAAAAATTACTTTGATGGCGAAAAGCCGCCCTTTCGGCGGAATCAATTCGGCGTCGCAGTCGCTGGACCGCT
>Ga0126381_100004406_pt1 | contig 15326 bp, 12 predicted proteins | sample PanSoiMetPlot_28_FD_96465 | JGI IMG/M metagenome (GOLD analysis project Ga0126381, IMG submission 96465) | Tropical forest soil microbial communities from Panama - MetaG Plot_28 | ecosystem: Environmental > Terrestrial > Soil > Tropical forest > Bulk soil | place: Panama | collected 2016-02-17 | reverse complement strand
ATTGCGTACCGAGCGTGCGCATATCAATGGAGAACGCGAAACTCCGTAACATGTCCCCGCCAGCATGTGAAGGTCCTTCGGGGGGATGCCAGATTGCTTCTGCCGCGGTCGGAATGCGAACGCCATCGAACACCCTGTAGTTGCCGAAGCTTCCCGACCAACCGGTTTCCACAACTGATTTTCCGACCAAGCGCGGACGCTCGGACCCGATGCCGCCGAGCACTCGTTCCTCTCGATCGACATCGAAAACGACTGCCGCTTGAGTCCTCCAGTCATTGAAACTCGCAAGCAGCTTGTCTCCCTCCAAGGCTTCCCATGCAAGTGGCGGCACTTCGCCGAAAGCAAACGGCCTCCAGGGAAGTTCGGCGAGGCCACGCATAACCTCGCCCTTGTCGGTTGCACGACCCCGCGATCGCACAATGCGAATGAAGCCGAAAACCCAGCCTGACAATAGCCCCGTGCCGTGGTCGAAGGAATCGACGACACGAGTGCGAATCAGAGGCGCCATTCGGACCCACGCGTTCCAGTGGAAATCGACGCGCTGAAAGGGAACCACGGGCGCTCGGAACGAAATGCATCTCGCCCACCTGACGCAACCAGGTGCCGCGACACTCGACTGTGCCCTCGGGCATTGAGTAATGTCTGATTCGCTCCATTAAGCTGTTCACCGGCATGGCGTTTTTGCGCGCGATTCCGCTCAGAACTCCCGTTGAAAGCTGAACTGTACTTGCCGCGCGTTCAGCGATTCGATCAGACCACGGTAGGTGTGTATCCAGGCCGTAATACGCGGCTCACGAGAATCGGGTTGGTGTGGTTGGTCAGGTTGTAGACACCAACACCAAACAGAAAGATGCCATGATCTTTCCACCATTCAAAGCCCTTCGTCGCGCGAAGATCGATGTTGGAAAGGCCTTGTTCGTAAAACGGATTTCTGGCCAATACGTCCGGGCGCGCCGTAACAGGATATGCGCCGGTCCTGAAGAGAGCCAACATCGCGAGCGCGTTTACTGGCTTGGGGCTTCCCACGGAAACGATCGGAGCGAGGTCGAAGTTCTTCCCGAGTTTTTGCTGCCACTCGGGCGCTCCCGGGTCGTTAAGCGGCAACCCGAACAAGCTGCTTGCCACGACGCGGTGCGCCTCGTATTGCCGGGAGCGGGACCAATCGAGGCGCGTGTTCGCAGGATTCATCGGTGGCTCATGGAAATCACTGGCGTCGTCGTATGCGGCGCCCCCGTCTAGGCGATTAGGTACGTCAGGTCCTTCGTCAGCCGGCGGCGCAGCGTTACGCTTACGCCCTGATAACGTGAACTGGCGCTCTTTTCGAGGAGGAATTCCGGCGGAAGAGTCAGTGCGGTGTTATGCAGCCGGGGCAAATGATAGCCCGCAATATTCATGTATTCCACGGTCAGCCTCGTATTGGCAGGGCCCGCTCCAGACCAGCTGTCAACTTGCGTGCATAGGTGGAATTCGACGCAAACGCTGCCTGTGGTCGATAGATCGAGGGCGCAATTCCTGGAACCGGGGCCGCAAGCGTTCCGCCCTCCGGTGAGTGCGAAAATGCGCGCCGCCTCGGTGCCTCGGCATACTGCTCAAAACGGTGGACGCCATCTTTCTGAATCGCATCGTTCAGAAATGCGAGCGGGAACCGATCGTAAAACAAACCGGCGCCTGCGCGGAATACCCATGGCCCACGACCGTTTGGGTGCCAAGCTATGCCGAGCAGCGGAGCGACATTGCGGGTCACAGCGCCGAACTTCGAGGGCAGGGTTTGGGCCTCGTACCTCACGCCGCCAATCACGGTGCAGGTGCGGGTTTCCGTTGATCCTGCATCCCACGCAATTTCGGACCCGCCTGATCCACAGATTTGCTCGGGTCATTTTTCTTCCGTCTTAGTCTCCACCGGCAACGAGCATCTGCCGCATAATGGCGGTATGAGGAAATTTTCCGGCTCGGAGCTGAAGGAGGCGCTGGACCAGCTTCCCGGCTGGACAGTCGCCGAGGGCAAGCTCCACAAGGATTATATCTTTCCTGATTTTGTGCACGCGTTCGGGTTCATGTCGACGGCGGCACTTGGGATCGAGAAGCTGAACCATCATCCCGAATGGTTCAACGTCTACAATCGCGTCCGCGTGGATCTCATGACGCACGATGCGCAAGGGATCACTCAGAAAGATGTAGAACTCGCCAAGCTGCTCGATGCCGTCGCAAAGAAGCTGCAATGAAGACAATTTTGGCGTTGGTGTGCGCGGCCGCAGGCTTGTACGCGCAGCCGGTTTTTCCCGGCGCGGCTGCCGTTGACGATCAGATTGGGGACGCGGTCCGGTCGGGGTTAATCCCAGGCGCGGTGCTGGTGGTTGGGCACGATGGCGCGGTTGTGTACCGGAAAGCCTACGGCGATCGTGCACTGATCCCACAGCGCGAGCCGATGACCGTCGACACGATTTTCGACGCTGCCTCGCTCACGAAAGTGATTGCCACGACGCCGTCGCTCATGAAGCTGTTCGAACAAGGAAAACTGCGAATCAACGATCCGGTGACGCGCTACCTGCCCGAGTTTCAGGGCGGCAAAAGCGACATCGAGGTTCGCGACCTGATGACGCATTTTTCCGGACTTCGTCCGGACTTGGATCTGAAGCCGGCCTGGAGTGGTTATGAAACGGGGATTCACCGCGCGCTGATCGACAAGCCCGTGCGGCCCCCAGGGCTGCGGTTCGTATACAGCGACATCAACTTCATCCTTCTGGGCGAAATCGTGCACCGGATCAGCGGCGAGATGCTGTCTGACTACGCGCGCGAGAACATTTTCAAGCCGCTCGGGATGGATGAGTCGCAATTTCAGCCGCCGGCTTCGCTGATTCCGCGCATCGCGCCTACCGAGATTGATCCGGACACCGGGAATCCGCTGCGCGGCGCGGTGCACGACGATACGTCGCGATATATGGGAGGCGTGGCCGGACATGCGGGATTGTTTACAACCGCCGACGATCTGGCGAAGTTCGCGCAGATGATGATCGATCGCGGCGCGCTTCCGGACGGCACGCGGCTGTTCAACGCCGCGACGGTGGAGAAATTTACGTCGCCGGCTTCGCCTGCCGATCAACCGATTCTGCGCGGGCTCGGGTGGGATATCGATTCACCGTATTCGAGCAACCGTGGTGAACTGTTTCCGCTCGGCTCCTACGGGCACACCGGGTTCACGGGAACTTCCGTATGGATCGATCCTACGAGCAGGACGTATGTAATTCTCTTGACCAACGTCGTACATCCGCATCGCGGGAAATCGCTGAGCTCATTTCGCAGTAAGGTGGCGACCATCGTCGCGGCGTCGTATGGGATCGTGGCGCCCGGCGTCAGCTTGACCGGATACAACGAGACCATCACCGGACCGGGGCTGCATCGGGATGTCGAGCATCAGGGCGATGTGAAGACGGGGCTCGATGTATTGGCCCAGCAGCATTTCGCGCCGCTGGCCGGCAAGAGAATCGGTCTGATTACAAACCAAACGGGACTGAGCCGCGATGGGCAGCGCAATATAGACATGATGCTCGCTGGAGGCGTGAAGATCGCGGCGCTGTTTTCGCCTGAGCATGGGCTGGCGGGCACCGAGGATAAACCGAATATCGCCAACTCGAAAGATCCGTCGACCGGGTTGCCGATCGTCAGCTTGTATCATGGCGACGCACGACGCATCCAGCCGGCGCTGCTGAACGGCCTGGACATGTTGGTTTTCGACATCCAGGACGTGGGCGCGCGCTTCTACACATATTCGTGCACCCTCCGGTATGCGATGGAGGCGGCTGCCAGCGTGCACGTGCCTTTTTACATTCTTGACAGACCCAACCCGATTACTGGCACGCATATCGAAGGACCAATTCTGGATAAGGACCTCGAATCTCCGGTTGGTTGCATGGAAATTCCATTGCGGCATGGTATGACGATGGGAGAGCTGGCAAAGTGGCAAAACGATGAGCAGCACATTGGGGCGGACCTGCATGTGATCGCGACGCGCGACTGGAATCGGGGCGATTGGTTCGACGAAACCGGGCTATTGTGGGTGAATCCTTCGCCCAATATGCGGAGTGTCAACGCCGCATTGCTGTATCCGGGCCTTGCGATGCTTGAAGCCTCGACGAATTACTCAGTGGGACGGGGAACGGATGCACCTTTCGAGCAGATTGGCGCGGACTGGATTCGTGGCCGGCCGCTCGCAGCGGCGCTCAATAGCCGTTATATTCCCGGCGTGCGCGCGTACGCTACAAAGTTCACCCCTTCAGCTTCGAATTTTGCCGGCCACTCGATTGAGGGCGTGCGGTTCATAATCACGGATCGAAATTCGTTCGACAGCACGCGATTGGGATTGGAAGTGGCTGGCGCGTTGGAGAGACTGTACCCCGGCAAGATTCAATTGGATGTGAATCGGTTTTTAATCGGAAATCACGAGACGATCGATGCACTAAAAGCGGGTGTAGATCCTCGCACGATCGTCCAGCGTCTCGAAGACCGGCTCGCACCATTTGTCGAGCGGCGAGAGAAGTACCTGATTTATAGATAGGGCAGTCATAGCCAGCGCTGGGGTGGCCGCGCAAACGAGACTGTCTGCTTCAGGACCGATTCGAGAACCGGCCTCTGGAGAAAAACTGCCCTGCGGAAGCTAAGCGGCAGCAGCCTTCGCTGCAGAGGGCTTGCCTTCGTTCTTGGGGCGATTCTTACTCCCGGGTGGGCGGCCGCGCCGTTTGATCTGCGACATCCAGGCGGGCGGACGGCCCCGGCGCCGACCGCGGCCCCTGGCCAATCGTTCCAGTGTCATGATCGCCTCTTCAATGTGCTCTCGCTCGAGGCGCAACTCCGCCAACATTTTGTTTATGTCCATCTATTGGATTCTCCGCAAATTTCAGACGCTCGAAGTGGATTCTGTTCTGAAAACCGAACAGTCCCTAAGAATCTAAGGATCTTGTCTTTACTGTTTGTACCGCAATGTAACACTTCTTTCAAGTGGTTTGTTCTGAAAACCGAACAAAAAGTACCTTAGAGAGCTAGCACACGTACCTAGGGAGTAGCACCGGACCAGCCGAGCGGCTCTATGGGTGATTCTGGCGCTGGCGCTTCCAGAAGTAATAGAAGGGCAGACCGATCAAGATGAGCACGATGCCCATGAGCGATTCACGGGGGGATTTCACAAGCGTAGAAACGATCAGGCAAGCGATCGCGAGGACGAAAATGGCGGGAACGAAAGGATAGCCTATGGTGCGATAAGGGCGTGGCATTTCAGGACGTTTGTAACGCATTACGATGACAGCGGCGGTGGCCATTCCGTATAGGATCACGCTGGCAAAAATGACGTAGGTGTAAAGCTGATCGTAGCGGCTGCTCAAGACGAGCAGCGCCGACCACGCGCTGAGCACTAGGATGGACGAGCTCGGCGTTCGGTAATGTGGGTGAACATGCGCAACGCGCCGAAAGAAGAGACGGTCGCGGGCCATGGCGAACGGAACCCGGGATCCTGACAAGATGGAGCCGTTCAGGGCGGCCAAGATAGAGATCATGGCCGCAATACTAACTGCGCCGGCGCCATTTTGGCCGAGAATCTGACGCATCATCTCGCTGGCCACGCGGTCGTGCGCGGCAACTCCGCCAGCCGGGAGGACCCGAAAATAGGCGAAATTCGCTGCCAGATAAATCGCTATGACCGCGAGCGATCCTAGGACGAGTGAAAGCGGCAGATTGCGCTGAGGTTTACGAATTTCCGACGCCACCATGACCACGTTGTTCCAGCCATCGTACGCCCACAGAGCGGCCACGAGGGCTGCGAAAAATCCCCCAATGCCGGCAGCCGAAGGTATGGCGGTCCGGTAATTTGCAACTGTTCCGTGGGAAGTGGTGAGCCCGATTACGATAATTGCGGCTATAAGCACCACCTTCACCAGGGTAATAACGACTTGAACGTCCCCGCCGACGCGAACGCCGAAGTAATTAACCAGTCCGAGAATTGCAATTACTGCCACGGCGAGCAATTGCCCATAGCGAATTTCAAGGGGAGCGCCGCCCTCGCCGAGCGGTAGCGGAACCACTACCCAGACGTGTTCGAGCTCGGGTCGGAAATTGGCCAGGTATATGAAAAATCCGGTAGCGATGGTAGCAATGGAGCCGCTTTTTGCGACCCACATTTGGGTCCAGCCGTAGATGAAGCCCCATAGCGGTCCATAGGCTTCGCGCAGATAGTCGTACTCGCCACCGGCTTCGGGCATAGCGGCGGCAAGCTCGGCATAGCTGAGGGCGCCGAAAAGGGTGAGGATTCCGCCGACGACGAAGACAGCAAAGACCATCGCCGGGGTGCCGACGCTCTTGACCATCGCGCTCGGGACGATGAAAATGGCGCTTCCGATGACGGTTCCTATGACGATGGATGCGGCGCTCCAGATGCCGAGCTCGCGTTTCAGGTCGGGCTGGTGCGATTCAGTTGCTTGGGGAGGGTGGCGTGGTTCAGTGCTGTGCATGGCCAGGTTCCTTAATCAACAGCGAGACGGCGTAGCCAGTTGCGAACGTGGCGCTGGTGCCGATCAGAACATACCAGGTAAAGGCGATGTGCGTCCAGAATTTTACCGCGATCATGACGGCGAGTCCCGCGAACATGGCGGCAATGGCCGCGTTTTCGTGGACCGATGACGTCAGCAGGCCGAGCAGAAAGACGCCGAGCAGTGAGCCATACAGGATGGACGCGATAGTCAGGCCGGCTTCGAGGACCGATCCCCAGTGGCGGGCGACCAGTCCCACACCCACTAGGATGACGCCCCAGGCTATCGTTGCTGTGCGGGCGGTTGTGAGGAAGTGCTGCTCGGGTTTGGAGGGATCCCGGCGGAGAGCGAACGGCCGGTAGAAGTCCATTACTGAAGTCGACGCGAGGGAATTGAGGGCTGCGCTCAGGTTCGACATGCCGGCGGCAAGGATTGCAGCGATGGCGAGGCCCGCGAGACCGGCCGGCAGGTTACTCCAGATAAATTTTGGATATAGGGCTTCGAGTGGTTGGGGAGCAGGTGTATGGGAATCGGAATAAGAAACGAAAAGGAGCGCCCCGATCCATAGGAACAGGGCGAATTGGAAGAAAATGACCAACCAGCTCGAAAGCAAAGCGGCGCGCGACTGCGCTTCGTCCTTGGCGGCGAGCAGGCGTTGGACTAGGAGCTGTTCGGTGCCGTGGCTTGCGGTGGTAAGGAAGCACCCTCCGATGATTCCGGCCCAGAAGCTATAGGGGCGAGCGAAGAATTCGGGCGTCCAGGAGAATCGGAAGTCGAAGACTTGCAGTTTGTGTGCGCTGCTCAGGGCTGCATACGCGTGCGCCCATCCTCCGGGGATTTGGTGCAGGAGGACGATCAGGCTAAGTACGGCGCCGGCGACATAGAGGACCATTTGGGCGACATCGGTCCAGATGACGGCGGTCATGCCGCCTTCGAACGTGTAGAAGAGCGTGAGGGCTACGATGACGAGGATCGAGATCAACTCTCCAGTGCCGAGGATCGTGGTGATGATGATGGAGACGGCGAAGACGCGGACGCCCTCGGCCAAAGCTCGGAGCACGAGAAATGTTCCGGCGGTCAGTTTGCGAATGCGCTCGCCGAAGCGGCGGCGCATCAGCTCGTAGGCGGTGTACATCTGGCCGCGGAAGTATTGGGGCAGGAATAGGACCGAGATTACGATGCGGGCCAGCAGGTATCCGAAGATGAGCTGGAGAAACTCGAAATTTCCGGTGAAGGCCAGCGGCGGCGTTCCGATGACGGTGAGGGTGCTGGTTTCGGCCGAGACGATAGAGAGCGAGATGGCCCACCAGGGCGCGGTGCGTCCGCCGAGGAAGTAGTCTTTGAGGCCGTGCTGGCGGGTGCGGAATCGCGCGCCGAACCAGGTGATCGCGACCAGATAGAGGGCGATCACGGTAAAGTCGGCCAAGTGCATCGATAGCGGATGATAGCACGAGGGTCGGCGTTTGATAGGCAGCGTGGCGTTACTCGGCGGGCTGCTGCATGGTCATGCAGTGCAGAGTGCCGAGGCCGAGGACCAGGTCGCGCGCGTAGATGGGGACGATTTGGCGCGTGGGGAAGAGCTTGGCGAGGGTCGTCAGCGCGATGCGATCCATGGGGTCGTTAAACACTGGTACAAGTACTAGGCCTTTCGCAATGTAGAAGTTGGCGTAGCTAGCGGGGAGGCGCTGGTCGGCGAACCAGACGGGCGCAGGCATTGGCAGGGTCGCGACGCGCAGGCCGGTCTTCTTCAGCAGAACCAGGTTTTCACGCAGGGGTTCGTAGTTGTCTTCGGCGCGATTGGTTTCGGTCACGGCGATGATAGTGTTCGGGGAAATGAAGCGGGCAAGATCATCGATGTGGCCGTGGGTGTCGTCGCCAGCGATGCCGCGCTTGAGCCAGATCGTCTGGCGGACGCCAAGGTACTGGGCAAAGTAGCGTTCCCAATCGCCGCGGGTGAATCCAGGATTGCGGACCTGCACGGTGTCGCTCAGGAGGCATTGCTCGGTGGTGAGCAAGAGGCCGTCTCCGTTGACATCGATGCTGCCGCCTTCGAGCACAATGCCGGGTTCGACCTGCGGGATTTTAGTGCGTTTTGAGATGAAATCGGGGATGGCGTTATCGTCGCGCCAGTTTGGATACTTAGCCCAACCGTTGAAGAGCCAGCTGGCGATAGTGATGCGGTTCTTCGAGTCGCGGACGAAAATGGGGCAATAGTCGCGCGTCCAGCTTCGGTTGGTGCGATGACGGAAAAATTCGACAGCGTTGAGATTGGCGCCCGATTTTGCGAGGACGCGCCGAGCACTGCGTTCCGTGGATTCGTCCTCGACTAGAATGCGAACTTTTTCGACGCTGGCCAGCCAGCGCACGATGTCGCCGTAAAGCCAGGGGATGAGTGCGAATTTTCCCGGCCAGTCTGTGCGCTCGTGCGGCCAGGCGAGCCAGGTGGCCTCATGCGGCTCCCACTCAGCCGGCATGCGGAACCCGCTTCCGCGGGTTTTCGTTGTGGGCATGCTCAATCCAGCCAACGTTTCAAAATGGGTGCGTAGGCGTCGATGCGACGGTCACGCAGGAAGGGCCAGTTGCGGCGGATCTCTTCGATGCGCTTCGGGTCACATTCGGCGATCAGGATCTCCTCGTTCGCGCAGGAGGCTTGTGCGACGACTTGGCCGAAGGGGTCGGCGACGAAGGAGGAACCCCAGAACTCGAGGCCGCCGGCGGCCGGGCCTTCGTGACCGACGCGATTGACCGCGGCGACGTAGATGCCGTTTGCGATAGCGTGGGCACGCTGGATGGTGCGCCAAGCGTCGAGCTGCGCTGCACCGTATTGTTCCTTTTCAGCCGGGTGCCAGCCGATGGCTGTTGGGTAGAAGAGAATATTTGCGCCGCCGATGCTGGAGAGGCGCGCAGCTTCCGGATACCACTGGTCCCAACAGACCAGAACGCCGACGCGACCGAACTTGGTATTGAAGTTGATGAAGCCGAGGTCGCCGGGAGTGAAATAGAATTTTTCGAAATAGAGCGGGTCGTCGGGGATGTGCATTTTGCGGTAGATTCCGGCGATCTCTCCGTCCGTGCCGATGACCGCGGCAGTGTTGTGATAGAGGCCGGCGGAACGGCGTTCGAACAGAGAAACGACGACGACGATGCCGAGCTCACGCGCGATGCGGCCGATGGTTTCAGTCGACGACCCGGGGATCGGCTCTGCGAGAGCAAACAGCGCGGCATTCTCTTCGCGGCAGAAATACTGGGAGCGGAAAAGTTCCTGAAGGCAGACGATCTCGGCGCCGCGCGCAGCAGCTTCGCGGATACGCCAGACGGCTTTTTCGAGATTCTCGTTTGGGTCGACGGCGCAGCTCATCTGGATCAAGCCGACACGAAACTTCGCCGTGTGCACGGAATGCATGCTTCTATTGTGGAGGTCGGGGCGCCAGGCCGCAATCGAAATGCGCGGTCAGGAGTCTCGGTTCGGTGACGGCAGCTTTTCGGCCCAGACTAAAAAGCGCAGCAGCATTTCGTTCTTGGTGCCGACGATGCCGCCGAATCTGGAGAGCGGTTTCAGACCGTAGTCGCTATGACGGATGCAGGCGTCGCCGTCGATTTCCAGCCGGATGTCGGCGACTGATTTGACCGCGGACTCGAGCGTGACTGGCTTCGTGATCCCGCGCACGGTGAGATCGCCTTGGACTTCGTATTGGCCTTTTGATTTCGATGTGATCCTCGTTGAGGTGAATGCAAGTTGTGGATATTGACTGACGGCCATCATATCGTTGAGCGCGGCGTCGAGGATTTTCTTGCGATCGTTCGGCCTGACCCAGTTGTCTTTGCAGGTAACGCTGCCGGCCTGGATAGTAAGTCGCACTTTGGAGTTTTCGGGGTGGGCGGGATCGTAGTCGATCTCGCCCGAGTAGTCCTCGAAGAAGAACAGATGCTTTTTGCCAGCCAGGATTCCGGTTTTGAAAGCTTCGAGCGTGAGCGTGCTTTCGGCGGACGGGCGGATGAGATAGCGCACGGTTTGGGTTGTTTCGGCGGGCATCTGGCCTCCCTTCTGGAGATAGACGGAGCGCAAGAGAGTTCGTTACCTCTCCTAACTCCTGGCCGGGCGCTTAGGACGTCGTGCGCCGTGCCGAAGTATCTGGTCGCCAGAGGCAGATCAATGCAACAAGTCCAGCGTGTTGTTGCCGTCGTTCACGAAATAGACGCCTGGGGACCCTTCAGGTCTGATTGCCAGGCCGAACAAATCGCCTGCTCCTCCGCCGGTGACGTCAACAGGTTTTACAGCGACCTGTTTTCCACCGGGCGTGGTTTCCACCATATTTCCGTCACCTGCATTGACCGTGATAATGTTTCCGTTCGGCGCAATCACCAATCCAAGTGGACCGTTCAGAGCTCCACCGCCGGACACTGTACTTCCGGTGTTGGCACTCATACTCCTCATGCTGGCCTGATCGATCACCGCGATGCGGCTGTTCAAAGTGTCTGCTACGTAAAGCACATCTCCCGCTCCCAGGCCCACTCCGGTCGGCCCGATAACTAAGGCCATCGGATCCGTTCTCTCGGCGAACCCGGAACCGATGAGTGTGCGGGAAGTTTCTGTGAGGGAGCTGCCCGTGATGCTGACTTTGATACGAAGCACGGTTGCGCCGCTGACGGTCTTGCCACCCGCGGCAACTGTGCCGTTACTGAGCACATTGGTGACGAACAGAAGCGCTGTAGATCCCTGATCGAGCGCCGTCATGTCCCACGGCCCGTTGATATCACCTCCTGAAATTGTCGTAACCGCCTCGCCCATGCTGTTCAGCACGATCAGGCATCCGGCCTGTGCTGTTGCCGCGGTTCCATCCGTTGTTGGCAAACTGCCGACGATCACCCATCCAGAGCGCAGGACGACCAGGGCAGTCGTCAGACCGACTCCGCCTGGACAGGGCCCGGGCAGCGTGCTCGCATTGATCTGTGCGAAGAGTTGAGTGCTGCCATCTCCAGGCGAAACTTGAACAATCGTTGATCCAGTTCCTTGAAGATTATTCGCGTTGTTGAAGTTGCTGACCAGAACGTGATTTTCCAGTAGTTTTCCCACAGTCTTCGAGACGACCGCTACACCGTAGGGATTCAGGTCGCCGTTTTTCGGCACGGTAGACGCGTGCGCCTTGATGGTGTGCAATTTCGCGATAAATGAATCGTCATCAGCGCGCAGTGCGCCGGAGAAAAGAACACAAAGGAAAACAGAAACGCAGGCGATTTTCACTGATGCTTTTTTCATCAGAAAGCCTCCGGGTTGGTGACCGTTTGCGCTGGGATAGCGTTTCCGAGGAGGTGTGAATTGGATGTAAACAATTTGTCAATGCGAGCCGATGCGTCGCGCAGACTCGAACCGCGCAATCACTTGTACGAGGTAATGTCACGTGCACATCTTCAGAGAGGCCGCGTGATTCCGCGCTCAGTTCGGGAGATTCAGCGTCTTATTGTGGGCGCGGGGCGAGCATAGTCTCCATCGTGGGCGCGTTTCCTTCGTGACAGGCGAATTCGTAGAGTTTTTCGCTAGTTTTCTTGAGGCGCATCATTGCGGTCCAGGTCCGAGTCCAGGTGTTTGGTGCGTCGACGGTGATTTCATATCGGATTTCTTCAGGCCCGACGCGCGAAAATCGCTCGATTAAGTGGAGGTCTTCACCAGCTCCCAGGAAATTGGTTTGGGCGGAGAAGTTGGTTGTGTCTACAACGAGTGTTTGGCCTTCCCATCGGCCCCGCGAGTCTCCTTCCCAGGTGCGTATGTTCGCGGGCAGATGCGAACGGCCATCGAGCGGGATGATGCGCGCGTCGTGGATAGATTCCATAAAAAACACGACCTGATCGCGCGTCTGGATGATTTGGTAGTAGCCGAATTGTCCAGCTGCCGTGTTGCCGGCGACGCGCGGCTCGCCGAAACTAATGCAGCGCTGCTCGGCGGTGAGATCTTCCGGCTTAGTGGGACGATTGGTCGCGAGTGTTGCGGAGGCGAGTCTGGCGCGCCGCTCGCGGCCCGCCGCTGTGTACGCTGGCATCTTTCCATCTGGCGGATCGGTGATCAGCGAAGTTCGGTTATCGAATTCGCGGTTGACGATGGAAGAGTCGCCGGTTGCTGTCGCACTTCTGAAGGTTTCGGTATCTGCGAGCGCGGCGAGAAATACATTGTCGCCTGAAGCGAAATCGCTGCGGCCGTCCTTGAAGATTCTTTCGGCGCGCCGCGTCAGCTCAGCAACTTCGGAGTCGGTTAAAAGACCGCGGCCTTCGAGCTGCTTCGGGCGCTCCAGCGGCGTGGCGCTTTTACTTTGCCAGTTACCTTGAAGGTCGGGATGCCCGTCGGTGGCGAGCGGCGTCGACCATGTGGTGGCAGAGGCGGCGGTCTTGTTTTGGGCTGCGATCGGACTGGCAAAGCAAGCCATGATCGCGATTGCGGTCAGGAGTCGGCGAGGCATATACAGCCCTCTTGGGTTCTTTACGCTGGCGATATTATTTCACATGTCGCCATTCACGTCGAGGACGTGAGGCGTGATTGTGCAAGCCTCAGGGCTGCCAACGGCCGGTCAAGGATAGACTGAAAGAACTGCGTGTGCTCACGCCCGAGGAATTTGAGCGTGCCGCAGCGCGTTTGCGGAATCCCCCGCCGGCGAGCCGAATAGAGGCGGCAAGAGAATTCGGAATCGACTTGACGCTTTTGATCGAGAATCTAAGACGTTCGCCGGCAGAGCGCGCGGCAAAACTCCGGTACTGTGATAGAAGGAGTTTCGCGGCGCGGCCAGCCGGCGAATCCGATGAAACGTCAAGGAGGCGCGCTGATTCGCTTGCCGAAGTGCCTGGACTCGGTTCATTCGATGAAGTGAAGCGCCGCTCCCTAGAGGTCGACGCATTTGAGCGTCGCGTCCTGAGCTTGAGTATCGACGCTTTGATCGAAGCGAAGCGTAGCGGGCACGAGCGAAAGACTTAGTGCATCTCCACGAATGCGAGAGTTTGCGCGAAGCACAGGAAAGCGAGTCTGAATCCTAAGCCTGAGCCCTCACATATACAGCCCGCCGTTTACATCGAGGACGTGGCCGGTGATGTAGGAGGCTTCTTCGCTTGCGAGGAAGCGGACGGCGGCCGCGACGTCTTCGGGGCGGCCGATGCGCTTGAGCGGGATGTGATCGAGCATTTTGGTTTTCAGCTCATCGGAGAGGCCGTGCGTCATGTCGGTTTCGATGTAGCCGGGCGCGACGGCGTTCACGGTGATGTTGCGGCTCGCCATTTCCTGGGCGATCGCTTTGGTGAGGCCGATCAGGCCGGCTTTGGATGCAACGTAGTTGGCCTGGCCGGGGTTCCCGGACTTGCCGACGACAGACGAGATATTGATGATGCGGCCCCAGCGCTCGCGCATCATTGCGGGGAGGACTTGCTGGATGGCGAGGAATGAGCCGGTAAGATTGGTGGCGATGACGCTGTCCCAGTCGTCTTTTTTCATGCGCATCGCCAGGCCGTCCTTGGTGATGCCTGCGTTGTTGACCAGAATCGAGACAGGCCCGAAATCTTTGGCGGTCTTGGCGAGGGCTTCTTTGATTGAGTCGGCGCTGGTCATGTCGACCGCGATCGGGAACGCCTCACGTTGCTCGGAGCGGATCTGAGAGGCAAGTTCTTCAAGCTGATCCGCGTTGCGGGCGGCCACCGCAACGCGCGCGCCGGCATCCGAGAGAGCCATGGCACACGCGCGTCCGATCCCGCGGCTGGCGCCGGTGATGAAAGCGGTTCGATTTGTCATCGGGGGCGAATTTCCATCATAGTAAAACCTGGGCTACATTCCTGCTTACTTATGGCGTATAGCGATCTGCGCGAGTTCAGTGCCGCGCTGGAAAAAAACAAAGAACTGAAGCGCGTGTCGATCGAAGTCGACCCGACGCTCGAGATCACGGAGTTCGCCGATCGCGCGGTGAAGTCGGGCGGGCCAGCGTTGTTGTTTGAAAAGCCGAAGGGCAGCAATGTGCCGGTGTTGATCAACGCGTTCGCGAGCGAGCGGAAGATGCAGATCGCACTGGATGTGGATTCCGTCGAGGAAGTGGCCCGTAGAATTTCCGAGTATCTCGAAATGCGGATGCCCGAAGGGCTGATCGGGAAGCTTAAGATGTTGCCGAAGCTCGCCGAGATGGGCGCGTTTTTTCCAAAGATCGTCTCCGATGGCGCGTGTAAGGAAGTGATCCGGCGCGACGGTTTTTCGCTCGACGAGTTTCCGATTCTAAAATGCTGGCCCCAAGACGCGGGCAGGTTCATCACCCTTCCGATGGTTTTTTCACGGAATCCCGATACGGGCAAGCGCAATTGCGGCTGCTACCGGATGCAGGTTTTCGACGGACGTACGACCGGCATGCACTGGCAGACGCACAAGCAGGGAGCCGAGCATCACCGGCGGTTATTAAAGGAAGGCAAGCAGAAGCGGATGGACGTGGCGGTCGCGATCGGATCGGATCCGGCCACGATGTACTCTGCCATTTTGCCGCTGCCCCCTGATCTGGACGAGATGATGATCGCGGGGTTCCTGCGGTCGAAGCCGGTGGAGATGGTGAAGTGCGAGACGTCGGACCTCGAAGTGCCGGCCAACGCCGAGATCGTGCTGGAAGGTTATGTCGAGCTGAGCGAACTGCGGCGTGAGGGGCCATTCGGCGATCACACCGGATTCTATTCGCTCGACGACGACTACCCGGTGTTTCACATCAACTGCATCACGCATCGCAAGAAGCCGATTTACGCGACAACGATTGTCGGCCCGCCGCCGATGGAAGATTTCTACATGGGCAAGGCGATCGAGCGGATTTTTCT
>Ga0126381_100004405_pt1 | contig 15328 bp, 17 predicted proteins | sample PanSoiMetPlot_28_FD_96465 | JGI IMG/M metagenome (GOLD analysis project Ga0126381, IMG submission 96465) | Tropical forest soil microbial communities from Panama - MetaG Plot_28 | ecosystem: Environmental > Terrestrial > Soil > Tropical forest > Bulk soil | place: Panama | collected 2016-02-17 | reverse complement strand
TCCTTCATCGTAAGGGACTTGCACCCTCTACTCCTTGCCGGTCTCCCGGCGCTTCGCACAACGAGCCTGCTTGCCCCCTAGCCGACATGGAACATCCCCCGTGTCGCAAACCGACCTTGGCCGTGTCTGCGGACGTTCGGCCTTACTGGATCCCTGACTCTCGGACTGGCTGAATTGAATTGAGCCAGATCAAGGCGGAATTTCAGGCAGCGACCTAGTATTCCGGATTGGAATTCTCGCCAGCATGGCGATGAGACCGTCGGCAAAGTAGCTGCCGAATTGTGCCTGTCGGTGCGCTGGATCACGAGGTTGCGGAGAACGCCCTTGATGGAGCTGCGCAATCGGGTTGTTCGAGTCAGCGAATTCGGTGATCCCGAGCTGCTGGAAGTGGTCGACGCTCCCCTGCCGAGCGCCGGCCGAGGCGAGGTGCGGGTCCGTGTGCTTGCCTCGAGCCTCAATTACACCGAGGTGTTGATCCGGCGCCACCTGTACCCGCAAACGGTGCGCCTCCGGCCCCCGTTCGTTATGGGCTACGACGTCGTCGGGGAGATCGATCAGATCGGCGATGGCGTGCGCGATTTTCAGATTGGCGACCGCGTGGCCGACATGACGGTGGTCGGCTCGAACGCCGACTATCGCCCGCTTCGGGCGGACGACGTGGCGCGCGTGCCAGTGGGCGTCGACGCGGCGGAGGCGGCCACGCTGATCTTGAGTTGGACAACCGCGTACCAGCTACTACACCGCGCGGCCCGGGTGCAGCGAGGCCAGCGTGTGCTCGTGCACGGCGCCGCCGGGGCCGTCGGCCAGGCGCTGCTTATGCTCGGGAGGCTAGCCGGCCTCGAGCTATGGGGCACCGCGCGGGGTGAGCACGTGGCACTCGTGCGGGCGCTGGGCGCAACACCGATCGACCACCAACGGGAGGACTTTACGCGCGTCCTGCCGGACGGGTTCGACGTCATCGTCGATGGCATTGGCGAAGACGGCTATCGCCGCTCGTACGCAGCGCTAAAGCGCGGCGGCCTGCTCTGCGCAATCGGCTACTCGGCGAGCGTGGAGGCGCAGCGCCGCATGCTCCCTATCATGATCGAGATTGCGCGCCTGTACCTGTGGAGGCTGTTGCCCAGCGGCAAACGCGCCTGCTTTTACTCGGTCAATGTGATGCGGGCACGACATCCCGCCTGGTTTAAGGAGGACTTGGAGCGGCTGTTCGGCCTGTTGGCAACCGGCGCCATCCGGCCGCACATCGCCGATCGGATCTCCTTCGACGAGGTCCCCGAGGCTCACCGCCGCCTCGAAGCCGGGGGGCTGGAGGGCAAGCTCGTGCTGTGCCCAAACCTCCCGTCACGACGCGATCGCGTGCTACTTCGGCGTGAGGCGGCCACGGCTTCCAAGGACGGGCCGACCACGCGACGCGTATCGTAAGGTTACCAAGTTCGGAATCACGCATGACCTTCGCGACAGCGCTGGGCCGGTGTCGAGCCCCGTTACGACATGTCTTCCAGCTGCCTGACGGTCAGCAGCCGATCTGCGCTGCAAAAATTTCGACCTGGACATGGTCGCGGTAGGGACGAGGATTGCGCCTCGACTCCCGCACAGATCTGCGTTCTGCCGCATGATCGAATAGAACAACAAACCCCACGGAGTATCGTCCCCGCTTGCGCGGGAACGATAGAAGATGTCGATTCGACAACGCGAAAGGCAAGGCGGCCGCCGCTCAGCCCTTGAGCACGCGGGCGATGTATTGCTTCACCGTCTCGCGCGCCTTGTCGGTATTCGGGCCCTCCTCGGCGACCCATTCGTGGACCGAATTCTCGAACAGATGGAACTCGATGTTGCCGCCCGCGGCCTTGTAGCTCTTGGCGAATTTTTCCTGCGCCTCCGGTGGCATGTTGTCGTCGAGCGCGCCCTGCATGATGAGGAACGGCACGAAGGCGATCTTCTCCTCGCGGTCGAGAATCTCCTGCGGGTTGCTTTCGTGGATCGTCTCCCACGGATTGAAGAACGTCTTGTTGTTCTTGATCATCCCGGCGCGATTGTGCTTCTCGGCGTTCTCATAGCGCGCCACGGTATTGCTGATCGGCGAGCGCGTCGCGATGAAGGCCACGGTGGCGTCGAGGTTCGGCGCCGCCTCCAGCGGAATGGCGCCGTAGCGCGGATCATGCGGACGCATCGCGATCAGCTCGGCCACGTGGCCGCCGCTCGAGGAACCGTAGATGCCGATCTTAGAGGTGTCGCCGTTCCATTTCGCGGCATTCGCCTTCAGCCAGCGAACGCCGTAATTGGCGTCCTGCACGCAGGCCGGATACGGCGCCTCGGGGGCGAGCGTCATGTCGATCGCGACCACGAGCAACCCGCTCGACGCGAGCGCGCGGTCCATCGGCTCTTCGGCCTTGCGGTTCTTGCCGTTCCAGGCGCCGCCGTGCAGGTCGAGAATGGTCGGGAAAGGCCCCGGCCCTTTCGGCTGGTAGATGCGGGCCATCAGCATGCGGCCAACGCTGTTGCGCCGAAACTCGACTTCGCTGACCTCAAGCTCGAATTTGCCGGCCGGATTGTAGCCGGCCTCACCCGCCGCATGCGCGGTGCCGGATTGGAGCGCGTGCCAGGCCGGCACAGCAGCCACGCCCGCCATCAGCTTGAGAACGTCACGCCGAGCGAAAGCGCCGAAGTTCGCCAAGTTCGCCAAGTTCGCCTCCTTTTATATGGTTTGGTTGTGGCAAGCTTAACCGATCCGGAGACGAGGCCGCCAGCTGTGCCGATGCCGCACCGCCGGCCTACGCTTGGGCGGTTGCGCGATCCGCGCCATGCGCCGCTCATTTTCCACCAAGGCAAAATCGTATCCAGGACGCTGCAACGGTCATCGACCCCCGAGATCGCACCCGGCCATCTCGGGGCTCTTATTTTCCTCGCTCCGATCCAATTCGTCGCTGCGATCCAACGTTCACTGGAAAGCCGCCACCCGCGGCATGGTGGTCGCGAGTGCGGTGGCCGCTGCGGTGCCGTTGCTGGGCTAAGCGGGCGCTACTGCTTGCTCCACTGCGTCCCATTCGACCACTGAATACGGTTGCCGCTTTCGACGACACCGAGCATGTTCCAGGGCGCGCCGACGCTTAGGGTCGTGTTGCTGGACAACCGGCCCCGCCCAATGTCACCCTTGTCATTCTTCATGTCGAGCCGGGTACCGTTTTGCTCGATGGTGAAGGTCTGCCCCGACCATTGGCACGAGACTGGCTCAGGCGCGCAGCGATAGGTGCCACTGAGGTTCGGCGCCGCCCCTTGCGCCATCGCCGGGCCGGCACCGGCCAAGCCTGCAAGCACGGCGATCATCAGGATCTGCTTCTGCATAGTTCTCTCCATTGCCTGTTGACGCCCCGTCCCTGCGCAGCGACTGCGCCTACACCGGAGCTACTGCCGTAGCGCCTGGCAACACAATTCACGGCTGTTCACGACGCAGTGACCGGCGGCGCTCGCTAGGCGGTGCGGTACGCCGGGCACTCGCGCTGGTCGAGATCGCCTCCAGGGCGAGCAGAATCACGGCAAGCGGCGCGTTCTGCTCGCTCAGCCCCGTGCGTGCCGAGACGAGCCCGTCCTCGATCAGCAACACGGTCACCGGCTCGTGGATAGGTTACAGGTTTGCGCCGTTTCGAACCGCCGCGTCGAACGTGTCTGCGCTGGTCTTGGTGCAGGACGGCGCTCGCGTCGATGCGCGCGCGAGAGGGAGCGCGTCGATGGAGGGCCGATCGGGATGATTGGTCGGTTTCCTCCCCTTCAGTCAGCGCAATCGCCGCAGGCACTGTAAGCCGCTGGAAAAGCTCCCGTAAGGTTGGCGGATCACCCTCCTGCGAGATAGTCAGCAAGGAGGAGACTGCCATGATCGGGAGCAAGGCCTTCGTCGTTGTTGGGAGCGTCCTGACCATTCTCGGTGCCTCGTCTGCCGCAGCATCAGACCACGAGCACCGAGACGGCCGTAATTATGTGGTGCCGTGCAGCCTCGATGGCGTCAATCCGGTTTACCACCGGGAAATCTTCGGCAACCCTGCCGCCGCTGCCGCATACGGTTTCGTTCGAGCGCGGGATGGCTCTTGGCGTCTGGCGCCCGATTGTCGCCGCTGGTGACGATCGGCTGCGAGCGACAGCGGCAAGCGTGGACGTTCCTTCGATTCGTCAGCACGACCGCGATTATCGCAGCGCTTATCGCGCTCCACGGCGCCGGCTGCGCGAAAGTCTTCAGCGAGAGGGTGAGCGGTGCGAAGACCGACCGCGCCCGAGCTTGCGAAGGTCCTCAAGCGCCTTGAGAAGGGCGATGTGCTGATCGTGATCCGGCTCGATCGCCTGACGCGCTCGACGCACACATGGGCCGATACCACGACGCCGCACGGTCGGTTGATGCTGACCGTCCTCGGCAGCCTGGCTGAGTTCGAGCGCGAGGTGATCAAGGCCAGGACCGGCGAGGGCCGGAAGCGCGCCAAGGCCAAGGCGTGAAGTTCGGTCGCCCCTTCAAACCGATACCGCACCAGCGGCAAGAGGCGATCGAGCGACGGGCGAGCGGCGAGACGCTGGTCGACATCGCCCGGTCCTACAACGTGAGCCATCCGACGATCGTGCGGCTGACGGAGCAGTGAGGCTGGCTGCGTGAGCGGAGCCCAGGCAGCGACCTGATCTCAGTCGCGCAACCGTCCAAGCATCGCGTCCAGCCAAGCATTGCGCTCCGTGTGCTCAGCATTGAGCACGAACTCGATGCTGCCGTCGTCGCGCACGACCGGCATGTACTCAAGGCAGTCCAACCTGGTCCAGACCTTGCACATGCCTGGGCGTGACAAAAGCTCGAGCAACCAGCGCATCGCCTCGTCCATCTGGCCCTCGACCTCCTTGACGGTCGCCTCGTCGATCGGCTTATCGCTCGATGACATGGGTCGCCCCTCCTCGGGTGATGGGATGGCCACCCTCCGAGCCGGAGGGTCACCCTGCCTGATCTGCACCCTGCACGCCGACCATGATCCTGCGCCCCGCCCTCGGCTGCGAGCGCGGCCTTCGAGCGCCTGGCCGCACCCGTCCCGTCTGCGCGGTCCCGCGACCCCGACCGCCGGCCTGACCAACTCGAAGCTACAATACGTCACGAAGGAGGGTCTTTTAAAACGAAGACACGATGTGTCTTTGGCTCCTCTTCCTCCCAGCAGGTAGGAGTACCCCCCGATTCAGTGTCGGGATCCCCAAGATACTGGACGCCCCTTTGGGACTCCGCCTCTCAGGCGATGACACCCACAGCTTTGTGAGACACCCACCCCTGGCGGGCGCACCCGGTACGCCGCGGAAGCTCGACATCCGGCTTCCGAGCTTGCGGGGTCCTGCTGGGATTCCGCTTAACTTCGAGAGAAGGCAAGCTGTCCCGGCGGCACCAAATATCGATGCAGCGGTCTCCAGTGGGCCGCTGCTTTTCTTCGGGCTCTTCACAAGCGCGTTCGCCCACCAGTCGAAACTGAGGCCTTCATGTTTCCTCCGCCCTACACCACGTTCGATCCCCAGACCGTCGCAGTGTTGACGTTGCCTATGACAACGCAATTAAGGCGCAGCCGACTTCTGCTCACGAGAGCATCGCCAAACACATTATCGAGTTGGCGTCCGAGGGTGAGCGCGATCCCCACAAGCTGTGCTTGGGTGCGCGTGCTTTGTCCAAGCGTAGGCCTCGATCTATCGGCTGATGGCACAGCGGCGGGATTAATTCTGAGTTCCAGAGTCGGCTATCGTACGGACGCGGCCGATGAGATGTGCCTCGATTCGGGACACGGGATAATACAACAACAGGGTGGATGATCATGACCGAGCAAGCCAACCTGTTCGACCGGGCAGCTGACTGCGAGCGCCTGATGGAGGCCGCTTTCGATCCGACCATAAAAGAGACGTTCAAGCAGCTTCGCGACATGTGGATCATGCTGGCGAACGAGAGCCCGGCAATGTCGGCCGATTACGTGACCAAACAGATCGCGGACATAGAGAGACTGCAGCGAGGTTTGAGCCCATAGGTCGCCTCGAAGCAGCAGGGCTGGCCCCCAGCCCGCCGCTTTAGCTCTGTTCTCGACCAATAGGCGATACATCGGATAAGGCCTTCCCCAACTCATCGGGGAAGGCAGGCGGTCCCGATCGCCCCAGCCCCTCAAAACCTGGTCGGGACTGCCGCCGCTCAGGCCTTTGCATGCGAGGCACCCAACCAAACCACCGCTCCCATCATGGGCCGTCTACGACCTCAAGGGCACGCCCGCGAAGCTCGTCGGCATCGTCGGCAATGCACCGGGCGAGGCAAAGGCCATTGAGCGCGCGATCGCGGAACACAAGGTTCGAACAAATGAGCGTGAGCAGTAGATGGCCGATCGCCGCGATTAAAATTGGGACCTGCGACGCGGTGCCGGCTCATGAATTCTGTCACCGGCGCCCTCACGAGAGCGTGCGGCAGAGTGGCAAGGGTCATCGGAGGGCCGCGGTAGCGCGTGCTCGGCATGTCAGCGCCCCAGCGCCTTGCGGCCGGCGGGGGTGATCTGCAAGCGGACGACTGGCACGCGCGTTTTGACGACTGCGGCCAATCCGTCAGCGACCAAGCCCAAGCTCACCGCCAGGTCAATCCCGAACTCGACTCTGAGCACGGACTCGGGGCAGCCGTCCGGCGACTGAGCGAGGAGTTCCAAACAACGGCGACGTGCTGCTGAGAGTCGCATGGCTGGCCGGCAATGCCCTGGACAGCGCCATAGGCCACGGCGCAGCGGCAGGATTGATGTAGCTCAAAAACGTCGGGGCCAATGGAGATACGTGCAAAAAGCCGGGGCAGGCGGTCCCGATCGCCCCAGCACCGTCCCCCTGGATCGGGACCGCCTTTCGCCGATCAGCCTTTTGTTTGTTGCGCGAGCCAGGGCACCGAATTCCCGAAAAGGCTGCGGCGGCCTCGGTGAACAATAGTTGGCAATACAAGGAGGATTGCCATGATTGGAAACAACGCTTTGATCGTCGTCGCGCTTACCGCTGCGTCCGGCGTTCTCAGCGCGCCCGCGATGGGATCAGACCACCACCCCCGCGAGCGCGGGTTTGTGATGCCGTGCAGTCTGGATGGCGTCAATCCGGCCTACCACCCGGACATCTTCGGCAACCCTGCGGTTGCCCGATCATATGGCTTCGTTCGATCTCCAGGCGGCACCTGGCAGGTGGTGCCCAATTGCCGAAGATAGTTGCGCATGGCGCCTGCGCGGTTGGCACGGCCCATCTCTAAGTCTTGGGACTGTTGATACCACCCGCTGATTTGCCGGCTGCTGACTTCAATCTATTACGGATGCGCGGGCGGGGCATCGCCCGCGAGTGCCTCGGATCGAGGCATCCACCCGGCAACTTGCCCCCGCCCATTACCCTGGCGGGGGCCTCTTCATCGCCGCGGCCGTGCTGAGCCAGTGGCCGGGGTGATGTCCTTGAGCGCGGCGGAGGGTGTCATGTTTCCAGCTACCTATTGGGAAGCAATCTCTCAGTAACGTGCGTCTCCAAGCCCTGCGTCTAAGTGGCCGTGCGACACTGACGCATCTCGCGGACATCTAACAAGCCGCTATGTATGGGGAACTTGATCGGTGCACCCCACTTGTTCTCTCGAAGACCAAGCATCTCTTGTCTCGCGCTCATGGGACTAGCGCTCATGGGACAAGAAAGTGCTTGATGGAGATGCAACCGTGAACAACCGATTCAGACACGATCAAAGTTTTCGGCTGCGTGACCTGACAATGGCAGAATGTGTGTTATTGACGGCTGGTGGATTGCTGGCGGCGATGGCGATCTATTTCATAGCCAATGGGATTTAGGGCTTAACCTGAGGCCCCTGCTGGCCTGCAAGGGGTCGGCGCTCATTTCTGCCAATTCGGCCACACGTCTGCGCCGAGCATCCTACAGCTGGTGCAGACCATCTTTGGCCCGAAGCTTGGGACCGTGACGTCATCGGCGTGGGTGTTGACGTTGCGATCGCACCTGAAGCGAGCGACCTCACGTCGTTGAGGCATCGGATTAGGGTTGTTTGCAACAATTCTGCTCTGCCCCCCAATAGCCGACATGGAGCCGCCGGATTGGCAGTGACGGGCCGCGAAGAGACAAAGCCCTGTCCGCGAAGATCGTGGCATTCGCCTTCTAACCGACGTGACAATCACGCCCTGGACGCCTATAGTTGCGAGTATGGCTATCTGCTTACCCGCGCCGTTCCGAGGTCGAGGGCGATAGGCCGGCTCCTGCGGGACCGGCGTTTGTGCCCGCGATAACGCGCGTTCGTCGCCATCTTTGACGACCTCGGAAAAACTTCATGAGCTATGCCCTTTATAACGACCTCGCCGGTCTGCGTTTCTGGCGGCAGCACGAATTACGGCTGCGCGAACGTCTTAAACTCGCGATTGTAGATTGCGTCCAGAGTACGCTGCTTGATATCAACCAAATGTGGGCCTTCGAGGAAGTCGAAGCTCCCCTAATGATGCCCCTGTCGAGAATGTCTGCGGCCTACGATCGATCTGATGTCTTTATACTGCTCGATCCACCGGGCGGCGTGGAGCAATTTGCCATGCGTGCAGAGACGACAGATGGCACGTATGTGATCGCTGAGGCGATCATGCGAACGACCAATCGAAAACCCCCACTTTGCTTCTATCAAATTGGACCATCATTCCGTCGCGAGACCAGCGACGGCGCGACCGCTGCCAAGTTGCGGTTTAACGCATTCATTCAGCTCGAATTTCAGTTGATTCACAGCGCGGATACCAAGGCCGATATCGCAACTCCATTAAGGGAGGCTTTGGCTTCGCTGGTCCGGCGTGCAACGGGTTCGGAAACCCGTCTTATTCCCTCTGACCGACGACCTGCCTATTCGACAGAGACGGTAGACATCGAAGTCTTGCAAGCCAATGAGGAGTGGCGTGAGGTGGCCAGTACTTCACGTCGGACCGATTTTCCTACGGTTCCCGGATTTAAGCCCTGCAAAGTGTTCGAAGTGGCCTTTGGCATGGATAGATTGGTGGCGTTGTCTCAAGGGGGGCTTTGAACGGCAGGGTCAACTGAACGGAATTCTAGGCATCAACTGGATCGACACGTCCGGAAATGGGAACGGACTCATGCGCCGCCGCAAAGCGCGCTACTTCATGCGGCTAGTCTCGTCGAAAAGATTGTGCGCCCAGGACAGAGAAAGGCATCAGTCTCCATTCGCAGCCGGGTTTCGATCCTTCCAGTCGACCCAATCCACCGCGTGGGTCTTGAGGTAGCTACTGATGGCAGCGTCAATTGTCGGAAAGAAACACCTTTCGCCAATCTGAGCGAACAGCCCGAAGCGCTTCAGCTTATCTTTCACTGGATCCTTCAGCGCGGCGAAGCATAGTTCGATGTCGGCGTCGTGCAAGCTGGCACCCAATTCCACAAGCGCATCAGCCGCAGTTACGTCGACGCTGGTGACGGGTTCTGCCGTGACCACCAACCATCGCACCGGAGGAGACGCCTTGGCAACGACATCAAGAACGCGTTCCTTAAACGGTTCGGCATTGGCGAAGAACAACGGCGCATCCCACCGGAGCAGCACCAGGCCGGGTATTTGGCGGGCGCCGGGATAGCGGGTAACGTCGTGATAGCCCTCAACGCCGTCGGCGCGACCCAACACCGCAGAGTACGGTCGCCAGCCATCCCACAAAAACTCGATGACGGCAATGACGATCGCGAGACCGATGCCCGGAATCGCGCCGAGGACCGCGACGCCAGCGAAGCAAGCGATGGACAGCCAAAACTCCCAGCGTTGGATTTGAAAAATTCGCTTCAGATCGGTGATTTCGAACAGGCCGATGGCTGAAGCAATGACGACTGCGGCCAGGGCGGCTGAGGGCAGATTGCGCAGCAAATTCGGTGCGAACAACAAGAGTGCAGCGACAGCGAGCGCACCGACCACGCCGGTCAACTGCGTCCGCGCGCCGGCTGCTTCGGCGACGGGCGTACGCGACGAACTGCTGCTAATCGGAAAACCTTGAAAAAATCCGGCGGCAAGGTTCGCGGCGCCAAGGCCCACCATCTCCTGGCTGGGGTCGACCGGCGTACCAAGGCGTGCCGCGTAAGCTCGGGACAAAACGCTGGTGTCGGCGAACGATACCAATGCCACAGCGCCGCCGCCGATCAGAACCGGGATGATGTCGTCATAGCCGATCCACGGGATCGCGAACGCCGGCAAGCCTTGCGGCAGAGGACCCAGCACCGATATGTCGGCTCGCGTCGCCAAATCGAACAGACCCACGATGGAGGTGGCGCCGAGGACGGCAATCAATATGCCGGGTATCCGTTTGTCGCGCCTAAGCAGCAAGATGACGGCCAATGAGCCGGCGCCAATCGCGAACGCGGTCCAGTTCGTCTTTCCGCTCACAACCGCTTTGGCTATGGCCCACAGTTCGCGCAACGGCCCAGTATCCTCGATCTTGAAGCCGAGAAGCTTTGGCAGTTGGCTGATCAGCACCGTCAGCGCAATGCCATTCATGTAGCCATAGCGGATCGGCTTCGAGAGGAGCTCGGTGACGAAGCCGAGCCGTGCAACTCCGGCCAGAATGCATAAGGCGCCCGATACCACCGCCATCGCACCGGCAAGTGCGACCGCACGCAGTGGATCAGTTCCGGACAGCGGCAGGACGACGCCGAGTATGACTGCAGCGAGTGAGGAGTCCGGTCCTAGAACCAGAATGCGGCTGGGACCCACCGTGGCATAGGCCAACAGCGGTACAATGGTTGCGTAAAGACCGTAGATGCCCGGCACGCCAGACGCCACAGCATAGGCGATGCCGACAGGTACCAACATGGTCACCAACACCATGCCGGCGACGACGTCGTGATGAAGCCACGCAGTCCGATAGTGGCGCAGCGTCGATATGCCCGGGAACCAGCGAAGCCAACCAATCCGCTCGGGCACTTTAGGGGTCGCCGCGAGGTCCCGTTTAGGTTTGGTCAGTGCTGACCTCTCGTTCTGTTTGGAGCTGTGATCACGGTACGCATAACGCTTCTTCCTAAATCCTGAACTGATCTTCATATCAATTCGCAGCTGCGATCACACTCAATCCCCTGGTCCGAGGGTCCTACCAGACCGCCACGGTAGGGAGGCGACGTTGTGCGGCGTGGAAGGTCTGGCCATGTCCGTTCAGGCTTGCAACCGGCCCAAAAGCTGAATCATCCACCGCAGCAAACCGTTACCCATTTAATCAGACCATCGACGCGAACGCGGACCAACTCCGGGATCGTCAGCCCCAATCGCCTGACAGCCTGAAGCTTGACCATTAGCTTAAACTTGGTTTCACAGTTTGGTTGGCGCGAGGCGCCATCTTGCGCTTCAACCGCCCAGGCTATCCGGCTCCGGTATTTCGCCGGCTTCAACAAGGTCAGAAATCCCAGGGTGTTTTCCTTGTAAGAAGACCGCAAGTTGCGACCGCAGCGTCCCACCTTGAGATGTTACGACCTCCTCGAATAGGTGGTCTTGAACATCGTGAGGTAGACGGCTCCAATTCCTTACAACGGCGTATCCTAAAGCTCGAGCAAATTGCTCGGCAGTCTCAGGAGAAGTGTCCATTGCAAGCTCTCCTCTAGGACCAAGTGCCCACCCCAAAGCCAGAGCTTCGAACAAGACAAGTGTACTCTCGCCCCTCGATTGGTGCAATTGACCAGGCCGCTCGAGTCTCCATGGCCGCGAAGTTGATCGGGCGTTTTGAGAGGAAAGGCCCGGCGGCGGGCTAAAGTACGCGGCGCGGCAAGCAGTCGTGGTCGAACACATCCAAGTCAATTGTGCATGGGCCGGACATCACTGCGCCGGACCGCCTCTCAAGACGAGTCCGGTTTGCTCCCGATTGTGTTGCAAAGCCCCGCTAATAGCCGACGTGGGGCGCACCTGCCCGTTCAGCAGCGAAATCAACCGACGCGGTAGGAGCCGCGAGCGGCTCCGCCGGTCATCGCATGCTGGCCTCCGGTGTAGTGATAGTCGTGGCTATATCCGTTCAAGAGGAAGCTCAATCCTGCAGTTCACGCCATCCGGTGCAAAAGCAAGATCAACCGCGCCGCCGAGTTCGTAAGGAATCAAATCGCGTATGAGACGAGTGCCGTAGCCGGAACTGACCTTGGCGGCGACCGGGGGACCGCCACGCTCCTGCCAAACCAGCACCAGGCTCGCGGCCGCATCGCCGTTCGACCTGTTGTCCCAACTCACCGCTACCTGACCGTCCGGTTTGGACAAAGCGCCATATTTTGCGGCATTCGTGACGAGCTCGTGAAGCGACATCGCCAACGCCTGGATCGCGGCCGGGCCAAGCATGATGTCTTCTCCCTCGATCGTCACGTTCGAGCCGCTCGCGTAGGGTGCAAGTTGCTTTCCAACCAGAGCACCGAGCCCGACATCCTGCCACCCGCTTTGGCTCAGCAGGCTATGGGCGACCGCCATGGACTGGATGCGCCCTTGCAGCGAGCTGACGTAATTGTCGATGGTTGTGCCTTCTTTGCGGGTGGACGTCACGAGCATACCGATGCGCGCGAGCGCATTCTTCACGCGGTGGTCAAGCTCAGCCATCAGCATCTTTTGGCGTTCCTCCGCGCGCTTGCGCTCGGTGATGTCGAAATTGTTGCCCAGGACGCGGATCGGTTCCCCGGTGATCGGGTCATAGGAGGCGCTTCCCGTCGACGCTACCCATCGGACCTCGCCGCTCGGGCGAATAATGCGAAACTCAAGCAGATATCTCTCGCGTTTTCGAATTGCAGCGTCCCGGCATGCTTCCAGGTTTTCGATGTCGTCGGGATGAACCCGATCACGAAAATCCGAGTAGGTCCTCACACTTTTTGCTTCCAGTCCGTATATTTCTTCCAGCTCGGGTGTCCAACGCAATGCACCGGAACGCCAGTCCCGGTCCCAGATGCCGACGCCGGTACTCCTTTGCGCCATTCGTAGGCGCGCTTCGCTCGCCACGAGGTCGGCCTCGCGCTGACGCCGTTCGGCGAACAGTGAGGCAAGAACCAAGGCACAAAACGCAACGCCAAAAATGCTGATGCGAGCGCTCAAAACGAGCCCGTCGAGTGGTGGATTGGCCTTATTGAAATGTCCAATGTCAAAGGTGATCGACAGAACGATCAAGAAAGCCACGACGAACACGGCTGCCGCAGAAAAGACCGGCTGACAACGAGCCGCAGGCCATAGCAGCAGCGGGAACAGCAGCGTTACAAGCACGGACATTTCCCACCAGGTCTGCGGCAGCGCGAGAATGATTATTTCGGTCGCCGCGACCAGCGCGACGAGCGCCCCAGCGCCTTCGATGAGCTCGTCCCACGGTGGCGGCGCGCGCAGCGCTGCGGGGAGCTGGATGATCAGCGGCGCGACTGCGATGACGCCCAGCGTGCCGGCGACGATCCAGTGGTACCAAATTGTCAGGACTGGTTCCGTCAAATTGTCCGACATTTTGTAGCTCAGCGCACCGACGATTCCCGAGAGGGCCAGTCCGACGACCGCCGCCGCGAATAGTCCCAGCACGCGCTGCAGCTTGTCCAGGTTGAATGATGGACCGAAGAAGTGCTCGACCAATCGCGCGATGAACACGGCTTCGCCAGCATTGCAGGCCGCGAAAATGATCATGCTCCAGGAGTGGCGGCCGCTTGAGACATTGACGGCGATGGTCGCAGCGAACACCCCGACGATGACCGGCCACCGTGCGCCCGAACCAAGACCAAGCAGAACACCAACCCCGAACCCCGCAGCCGGCCAGAAAGCAGACACACCATTAGGTTCCATGGCGAGGGCAAAGCTCAGCCATGCCGCGAGGAAATAGGCAATACCCACCGCAATGGTGAGACCTACCGAACCGACCCACGGCGGCGGAGTAACGGGGATCGCACGATGAATGCCCGCCCCCTCCGAAACCAGCAGCATGAATGATGCCTCTACGTTCTATGACGTTATTGGTGACAAAACGGTCCCTGCCGAAAGGTGCAACAGGCATCTCAGCCCATTTCCTTCGACTCCACGGGTTTTGAGCTGATGCGTGAGTCTCAAATGCGGACCATTACCGCGGCAGGCTTGACGGTCACGCGCTTGCGCCGGGTCGTCCAGGCTTTGCGCGCATCGCTGCCGATGCGCGTTCGCATCCGCGTCTCCGCGGTCTCGCAACCCGCGTACAGAATTCCCGTGCGCTGGCAGTGATACTTTATAATTTGAACAGGTTTGCTCCAAGGGCTTCTTGTTGTTTTGCGCCAAATACTTGGTTGCGGACGACGCGAAGCATAACGCAACATTCGATCAAGCCGCTCGTGGACTCACCCAGTAGGTGCACAGAGCGTGCATCGACTGGCAGACCGATTTCGAGGGTCGCTTGGCCTTTTGGTTCCTCGCCGTGGTCGGCAGTCGCGCCGACGAATTCATTTGCAACTCTGTTAGATCGACGTAACAAAGTACAGTGGCTTAGGTTACAGAGACAGATCGGGGAACACCAGGGTTGGGGCGCGTCCATCATTTGACGTCACTGATCAAAGAAATGCTGAGGCGCGAGTCGCCGACGCGGCTCTACTACAAGAAAATTGGCGCGCTGCACATTAGTGAGGGCAACGTCGCGACCTCTCAAAATCTCCGGTTTGATGATTTTCACTTGGAAGAAGACACTTTTTCGGAACGGTGCAGCCGGGCGCGCGCGTTCAACGCAGCGTTCGCCCGATCCCACCGCCGCCATCAGATCCTAGTCCTCGCCTGTCAGACCCCACCAAGGTTCTGCCCATGGCCAGCCTCGGGCCTGCCCCGCACGACCTGTTCGCGGCGGGTCAGGGCTTGCATTACGAAGCCCTATCCAAATCCACGGCGATGCTCTGGGGATTTGGAGCGGGGTCCAATCGGAACGATTAGGCGATGCCGGACATTGATGTTTTAGGCGGTAGTGTGGGGGAACGGCAGAATGGTCGACAGGGCTGCGGAATACCGCCGCAACGCTGAGGCCTGCGAAGAGCTGGCCAGGACCACTATCCATCCTTCGATCGGGCGACAGTTTCGCAGTCTCGCTCAGCAATGGCGTGTGCTGGCGGACCGCGTGGAATCATCGCTATCTCGGTACCACTCGCTCCACCCAGCAGATAAGGCAAGCGATTAGTTCATTCCCGCCCGAACCTTCTGGCGGCTCGAACGTGAAACTTCTGATGGGCGGGAGCTATTGTCTTGCTGGTGCGCGCGTAAACCCGGGCAGCGCAATGCTTGCATGCTCGCGCTCGCGCTGATATTCGCGGCGTTATTGTTGCTTGGCGTGTGGCTGCGGTAGGCCGCGTCCGCCGCGCGCCCTGGCGAACGCCTCGAGATCACTTG
>Ga0126381_100004404_pt1 | contig 15334 bp, 12 predicted proteins | sample PanSoiMetPlot_28_FD_96465 | JGI IMG/M metagenome (GOLD analysis project Ga0126381, IMG submission 96465) | Tropical forest soil microbial communities from Panama - MetaG Plot_28 | ecosystem: Environmental > Terrestrial > Soil > Tropical forest > Bulk soil | place: Panama | collected 2016-02-17 | reverse complement strand
GGAATCAAAGAAGCGCCTATTACGGCCAACGCGCTCTACCCGGTGGCGTGATGCCAGGTAACCTTCGGCCTTGGTTGAAGGAGGCTGGGATGCCGCCGATGACTGAAGATGAATACGCAGCCGACCCAGCTGCCCAGCGACAGTTGATGAAATTTAAGCTCAACCAATTTCAAGAGCAGTATGGCACGGCTAACGACGCTGCTTCTGTATGGTTCACTGGCCATCCAGTTGCTACAGCTGGTGGGAGGAGCGACGGCTACCACACCAACCAATGGTACCTCAGTAATTTTAACAGAGCCTTAGCTCGGTCGGCTAGCCAGCAGGAGTTCGCCGACGCAGGTAGGAACGCCGGGAACTCTATTGCCTCAACTATCTCTCCCAACACTGGGGAGATATTTGCTGAACATGCCCAACAGAAGTGGGATTCACAAAGAGTTATGGATAACCACGCGAAGTACGAGGTTCGTAATGGGATCGATAGCTGGATAATGGACAATCCCGGTAAGAGCTACGCCGACCTGCAAGCTGATCCTAAATGGGCACAATGGTCAGAGCAGGCCAAAGCTACCGACGACCAAGCCTACCTCCTTCGTGTCCCATCAATGATTAACTCGCACACTCGAGCGATACAACAGCAGACGCACCTAGACCATCTCCGTGATCTTTACGTTATGTACGACGATAACCACGATAAGTTCATGGAGCTTAATCCCTGGGAGGATAAGCTACTATCCTTTAACGATCAGGTTAAGATCGCGAGGTTGCAGGGCGATCTACACCGTCAGGGTACCTCTGATCCTAACTTCAATAGGGCCTACTCCGATCTTTCCGCTATGTACCCGAACGAAGTCCCACAGAAAGCCAATGATCCACAAGGCTATGCGTCTTACAAAGGCGACCTCTACATCGCGATGCAGGCGTACCAAGAAAACACCAAGAAGCCGATTAAGTTTGGTACGCCTGAGGGAAATAAAGCGATGCAAGAGATCCATCATATGTTGATGACCAACATATCTGGTACGCCGATGTATCTCATGAACGATGTACCTGAGCAATATATTAACATGGCTAGGAGAGCCGATCCGCAAGCAACGGATGATGAGATTCGGTACTCTTGGTTTAAGCAGCAGTCGATTAACATGTTCAACCAGCTTCACCAAGCTCGGGTTGATCGTTATGCGCGCATACGTGGTGAGTTTAAGCCGGGGGCGATTAGAGGTACGACTGTTGTTCCCGGAGTTACGAGGCTTACCCTTCCATCTGTTCAATCCCCATTCAGCTATCCCGGCGGGCCGCAATGGAACTGGGGCGCTGGTCCTTTAAGGGGTGGTGAATTCTTCGCTCGGTTGTTTAGAGGTGGACCGCCTACTGTAGCTGAGCGCGGTGCGCCGCCAACTCCCGGCGAACGAGCGGTAGCGGCTGAGGGCGACCAGACAGCTGAGGCTCCATGAGTGACACCGATGTAGATCCCGGCTATCTAAATTACCGTCGCGCTGCTGATGCGAATCTATCTCTCGCTCCGGACACCTCTGCCGACGACGCTGCTCGCTCCATCGAACTGGAGGATATGACTGGTGCGAACGCTAGTTACATCGCACGTGACGTAAATGATTTTGAGAACAGGCATAAGCTCTCACTCTCTCAAAATATCATTGGCAGTAATCCAGACTTAATGAATTACGTTAATGCTCATCCGCTCTTCTCGTCGGTTTCACAGGATGATTGGGGGAACTTAGATGCAGTTAGCGAAGCACATCGCAAGATTACTGACACCCTTGCGCGCCCGTGGTGGAAGAGAGACTTCAATCTATTGGTTAGAGGAGCCGGGGGAGGTGTCTCTGACGTCCTGGGAGGAATTGGGAGGGTCACTGGGTCGGAGAACCTCACCGCTAAAGCAGATCAAATCAAAAGGGCTATTCAGGACCAGTTTCCGTTAACCGACCAAGAGCAAGTTGGAATGATGGCGCAGGCTATTACTGGCCTTGGCGCTCTAATCCCAATGGCTGTTGCTGGTGTCGGTGCTGCGGCAGTCGGTCCTGAGGCAGCACTCGCGACCTTACCTTTTGGCCTTGGTGAGATTGGAGTCGGTGCAGCTACCGCAGCTGGAGTCGGCGGGTTAGAACATGCTGGAGAGGTGGCTGAGCAGGCCGAGAAGGCTCACGGAGATGTAAAGGGCGCGTATGCAGGAAGCTTACTCTCTAGCACCGCGCTTAACCTTCTTCCCCTCGGCATCATTACTCGACCTTGGGAAGCAGCTGCACCTGGATTAATAAATTGGGGATCCAACGCACTAAAGCGTTGGACTGTTGGTGGTGGTGCGCAGGCAGCTGTGTCTGAGCTTGGCGCAGCGATCGACGCTGAGATTGCTCGTGGTACCTATGATCCATCCGCTCAGTATAAGCCCGATACTGAAAGGATGATGACCAACTTCCTTATGGGCGCGACGATGGGCGCGAGCTACGACGCTGTAAAGGCGTATCTCGACGCCGGTGCACATGTGCCGCCTGGGATTAATCCAATCTTAGACCAACTTCGGTTCGAGCAGACGAGGGTAAGCAATAAGGACCTCGATGAGCTTATTAGATCCGCTGCCTCGACGCAGACCGGACAAAGAGGTGTTGGTGGGCAGATTGCGCTGGATCAGTTCCTCAAACTCCTTCCTGACGCGTCGATTGGTTTGGATCGGGATCAGGTTCTTAAGCTCTATGCTGATAAGCAACCGGAGCCAAACGACGGTATCCTTGGCTGGGTCCACGACATCGGTAACCAGCTATCCAAGCAAACTGGGGACATTCGCGTTTCCCTTGCTGACTATGTCCACCATTCTCAAGAGGACCCTGAGCTTGCGAAGGAGTTTAAGGATCATGTTCGCATCGGGCTGAATGGCCTATCGCTTGACGACATTAAGAATATGGCGCAGTCGCAACAGACTGAGAATGAACAGCGGGCCGCGCTATTGGAAACTCCAGAAACGCCAAGATACCTTGGTGGGTTAAGCGATACCGGCGCTCCAGTCCTAGACTCGATTAATAAGTCTATGGGACTGGATAAGATCCTGCCTGTTCCTCCGGAGTTCTGGCGTAGTAGGCCGAAAGGGATTGTTGGTCGTAGTGAACTCGGCGTGACCAATGCTGGTGCGACGGTGGAGTTTCTACATAACTACGACGAGAATAACGGAGAGAAGCGCAAAGCTGGCGTGATGGTGCCACTTAAGATTCAAGGGCAGACGACCGGTAAGCAGATCCTTGCTGGCTTGAACCTCGACAAGATGCCAGAAGAAACTCGTAAGCTAATGCAGTTCTTCAAGGAACGCGTTACCGAGGCGGCAGGCGATGTTCCGATCTATCTCTTAAAAGAAAAGGACATAGAGAACAAGCTTCGCGATGGCGTGATGAAGGCACCTGCTGGCTATCACGATCCTGACCCGCGCAAACCGGAGTATATCGTCCTCAACTCTGATGCTATGGGTAGGTATAACGACGAGTACCTTGCACACGTCGTCATTCATGAAATGGCCCATGCCGCTACAGTCCATCAAATGTATGCCAACACTGCGTTTATGAGGTTGGCCCAAGATATGATGGAGACGACAAGGGCCTGGGTAGAAGATAACCAACCGAGACTTATTGATATGGCCTTTCCAAGGGAATTCAGTCACGATGTCGAGTATGCCTTTACTAACAGTCGAGAGTTTATTGCACAAGCTTATTCCGCCCCTGATTTCATGAACGTGATCGGTCGCGTGCCTCTTCCTGATGAAATTAGAATGATGCTCGGCTTTGAGCGCGAGCGCGGGACGATGTGGGATGGTATCCGCCACTTTATCAAGAAGGCACTTGAGGACGCCTTTGGTATTAAGATCCCCAGCTCCATAATGGACGGTGTCCTACGTTGGGGAGAGTTGGTGAGGGAAGCCCAAACCGGCGTTCCCGAGCCTGTGGTGGGGGAGCCAACCAAACCGCCAGTCGCTCCTCCACCGCAACCACCAATCCCTCCCGGCGAGCCTATCGAACCTCCCATACCGGAGCCGGAGTTGTTCGAGAGCTATAAGGTTCTCGGTTACACGAAGAAGCATTATGCGCAGGTGATGAAGCTGCTCAGCGCCGAGCTAGACAAGAACCTTGCTTGGCGGCAGGAGCAGGCGCAGAAGGATGCCGAGCGCAGGGTTACGCAATGGTGGAAGGATGAGGAAATCCAGATGGAGCCTGATGCTCGTCAGGCAGTTTATCAACGTCCAGTTATTGCTGCTGAGAGGTTTCTTAGGAATGGGATGCTTGGCGCTGACAAGCTAACTCGTCGGAAGCTAGATGGCAATCTGCTTACGCAAGATCAACGCGACACCCTCAATCCAGAATACTGGAGCTTTAAGCGTGGCAACCTTGATCCTGATTCGATCGCCGGGCTGTTTGGCTATCGCTCTGGGCAAGAGATGATTTCTGATTTGATCGGCCACTCCCAAGATATGCAGCGGGAGAATATGGCACCGACTACTTACATCAACTCCCTCGTCTCCGGTACCCTTAAGCAGATGATGGAAGCAAAGCATGGAACTTTGCAAGAGAACATTCTAAAAGAGGCGCAGGATCACATCATCTCTGAGGGTAAGTTCGATCTGCTCCACGAAGATATGTTGCGCATCGCAACCAAGGCCGGCCTACAAGCTCCGATGACGAAGGAGGGTGTTAAGCAGGCAGCAATAGACGAGCTTAACTCCACTACCCGAGGCCATGAATCAGCTGAGAAGATGGTCGATGATATGGGTAAGGTGGGCAGGCAAATCGAGCAAGCCTCAACTCTTGGCAAGTGGAAGGACGCCTTCGAACTCGCACAGAAGCGCCAGATCCTTTTCTGGAAAGTCCACGAAATGCGGGACTTCGAGGATCTGGAGGCGAAGGGGTTAAGTGTTACTAAGAAGCATGTTCAACGCGAGCCTACTGCGTTTAAGGACAGCGAGGCCGCGCCATACCACAACTTCATCCAAGCCTTTATGAACAAGTTCGGTATGCGAACGTCAACCGACCTTGATGACATTATGGGCCGGATCCAAAAGGGTAACTTTACTAGCTTTAGAGACTTTGTAAATAAGATGGAGAAGAACTGGGGTGTTACTATTCCTGCGCCGGACTTCTTACAAGACGTTAATTTCAACGTGCAACAGAAGCTAAAGAGTCTGACCATCGGTCAGTCCAACGCCCTTTGGCAAACTCTAGTCGCGATGGATAAGATGGGGCGGTGGACTAGGAAGATCAACGTACAAGGATCTTGGCTAGACATTGCCGGTCCACTGCAAAACATGTACGACGAACTCGACGCGACTGGGAAGGTGGACCTGCCCTCAACCTTAACCGGTCCGTGGTCAAAAATGTTGCATAAGCTTAAGGTGTTCGACGCAAGCTCCCGTATAGTTGAGAGGTTCTTCAATCGGATAGATAAGGACAATCCACGTGGTCCAATGAACCAGCTGCTCTCTCGGCCAATTACTGAGGCAGCTAATCACGAGAACACACTCGACCGAACCTACGGTACCCGCTTCCGCGCATTGGGTACTCCAGAAGATTTTATGAAGGTTATCGAAGCTCCACCAATGCTTCGTCATACGGACGGCCGACCACTAACTAGCTTTACCAACATGAATAAGTTGGCAATCGCACTTAACATGGGAAATGACAACAACTGGTGGAAGTTCACTGATGGCCGGAGAATGTCCGACGAGCAGTCCGCGCAGCTGTGGCAATGGATGATCCGCAATATGTCGGATAAGGAGTGGACATGGGTGCAGGGTGTGTGGGATATATTCAAGGATATCAAGCAGAAAGAGCTAGACCCTGTCTACCTTCGCACGACTGGCTTTCCTCCTAGAGATATTGCTGCCCGAGCGTTTAATACTATGAGTGGGAAGGTGATGGATGGTGGGTACTATCCGTTGATGTCGGATCATCAGGATATCGGCGAGGGCTCTCGCACAGGGCTAGAGAAGGTTGATAATGGTCCTGACTTTATGCAGATGAACATTCCTAACCCTCACGCGAAGGAGCGTACTGGCGTCACTTACCCGCTCACCCTCTCAATGGATCACTTACCTGATAGATTCTATCAACTCATCCACGACGTTGCGTTTAAGGAAGCGTTAGGTCAGGCTAAGAAGATCCTTAGCGATACTGGCCTGCAAAATAGAATCATTCAACACTATGGTACGGAGTACCTTGACGCGATCAAGTCTTGGCTGGTGCGTGCATCTGGCGCTAAGACCTTCAACTCCGCTGCTGCTGTTGAGGGTAACAAGATGTCTGAGTTCCTCCGACAGAACGTAATGTCCTTCTACGTCGGTTTTAACATCGGAACGGTGCTTAAACATGGACCCACTGCCCTCATTAACTCCGCGCGTCAGATCGGTGCCGATAACCTCCTCCGAGGATACGCTAACATGTACCGTACCAATCCGGAGACTGGTGAGAGTTGGAAGCAGTTCATCGACGAGAACAGCGAAGAAATCCAGCGTCGAGGAAGAGACTGGGCGGAGCGCTTTGGTGGAGCTTATAAAGACTTCACGCAAGGCACGCTTAGGGAGAAGATCATCGAGTGGGGCAGTAAGCCAGTTGCTTTCTCAGACATGCTCTCTGCTTACCCGACTTGGTTGGGCGCGTACTTAAAAGCTAGGGACGAAGGACTCGACTTCGGTGAAGCGAGGTTCGAGGCGGACCGTGCAGTGCGATACGCGCACGGTTCAACTGCCCCTACCAATCTCCCTGAAATCGCAACGGGTGGTGGGATCCACGCGTGGATAACCTCGCTTTACCACTTTTTCGGAACAATGCTCCAGAACCGAATGGAGATAGCATTTAAGCTCAACGACATGTACAACCTTGGCGCGAGAGGAGACCTCAAACGTGCTGCCGCTATTCTTCCCGCTCTTGTTGCCGATGTATTTGCCTACGTCGTATGGCCTACGGCAGTGGAGGAGTATGTTACTGGACTTGGTAGAGATGACCGTCGAGGACTTGGACAAAGGCTTGCTTGGGCCACAGCTGGTGGCCTTGCCAACTCTGTTATTTACGCTAGGGATATTGTCCATGCTCTTGAGTACGGAGTTTCTCAAGAAGGTGGACTCTTAGACAGCGTAGGCGAACCACTGCATAAGGCTTGGCGAGACACAGTCGGACACTACGAGAAGGGTAAGCCTATCTTCACTCGCCAGTATGCGGGCAACCTGATCCAAGATTTCATTAACCTAACAAGCTACCCGTTAGGTACTCCACGAGAGCTTGGTAATCTTGCCAAGTATGGTTACAACTATGAGGCTGGCATTGAGCGACCGCGCACAGGCATTATGAAAGATTGGTACCAATGGGGTGATGTGGGTCGCGGTCTGACTCATGGTTCGCAGAAGATGTCTGTCGTCAAACAGTAGCTACCCACTTATTCCCACCGCTATCTCTAATCATCCCTGTCCGCACCATCACTTGCAAAAGCTTATCGAGCTTATAAGTCTCGACAAGTAGCGATGCCTTAAACTCCACCTGCTTCCAACTCTTCGGCCCTTCGCGTTTTAAGTACGCGACTAGTTCATCCATAACCTGTCGGTCCCCAGTAATATACCCCGACTCGAACACCTTTGTCATCTCTAGCTCCACTTCTACAAGCCACCCCTTCGCCCGTTCAAAGTCCTCGATGCGAAGGGTGTAGTCGTCTCCGCGATCAGCCGAAGAAATCATTGAGAGTTTATATAGGTGGCTGTACCGCCTTGCGTTGTAGTCACCAAGTAAGGGATGGCTAGGCCCACCACCATTGTTGATCCATTCCTCTTGTGCCTCGTTAAACTCTCTGGTCCAGCTAATCTTCCCAAAATAAGAGAAGATGACTTGAATGTCGTGGCCCAGCGGTGGTTCCTTATAGACTACTCGATCGCTTAATGGATTGTATCTCTTTTGCTCATCAGAGAAAACTATGAAGGTCCTTCCAGTGAATCCCTGCGACCAGACGTCTTGCTTCAACACCTTCATTAGGTTCGTTGGCGTAGATCCAGTTAAGATGCTCATGTTTGGTTTGTCGATGTCATGTCTGATGTGACCAACTCTTTTGGCTTCTTTGTACCAGTTTCCGTCGTAGAACTTTGTGAGAGCCGAGATAAGGTCAGCGTTGTACTCCGACATAAATGCAGAGAGTTCGTCGATCGAGACGTAGAGCGTGTTATACTCAACCATCTCACGACTCCCGCCCGCGAATGGTAGCTTACGTTTACTCTCAGCCAAGACGTCAATAAGAGATGCCCGCGTAACACTGGTTGGCGCGAAATAGAAATCCTTAATCGCCTCCCTAATGATATTATTCGCATAGTCGATTACCCTCGTCTTCCCTTTGCCGGAAGGCCCCGTTAATACAGTATAGAGGTTTGGGAACAGGGGTTGCGGTCCTGTCTCCATCCACATCTTACGCTCTATAACCGCCCCTATCGAAGTAATCGCTGCCCACTTGCGGAAGATTTCTGGTGTCGGTAGGAACTTACCCGTATGTTCGGTAAAAGTGTCGATCCAAGAGGTTAAGCGACGCTTGCCTGCGCCGTTTATCGCCGGGGTGGTACGTCTTGAGGCCATCTGGATTACTCTCGCTGTATGCTCCCCAATTCCATCCGGTCTTTACTCCATAGGGAATGGTGAACACGCGTCCACCTTTGAGGTCCAAAGGAAATTGAAGTTGCTGCAAAACCAATCGCACGACGCGATCTTCTTCATGCTCAGGATATTGAACGAGAATGGCGTCATGAATTTGCATGAGAAGCTGACATGATCTTCCGCGCCACACGTTAAGCATCCCACGATCAAGGTAATCAGCAAGGCTAGATTGCGCTTGGTAAGCAAGGCCTTCTCTAAGTGTTGCATTGTCATCTCTCCTCCCAAAGAACCACCGCTTCCGTCCTCGGATGGTGATTAGGTGACCTTTCTTGCGAAGCTCGTTGTCGGTCCACTCATGCCATCGGTGATGGGATGGGAACCGCGAGAAGTATAAAGGCTGGAACTCTTTGACTAATCCAATCTCAACCTCAGCTTCCTGGGCAAGTGTTCCGGGTTTTCCTCCATAGTTAGAGCCGTGACCAATCTTTTTGCACATGAAGCGTCGATCGTAATGTCGATAATAAGGTTGCTCGGCGATCTTACGGTCTGCTTCAGGGTCACCTGTCCAATGGTGGTTTGGCCAGACCAGCTTTGCAACGCTAGTGTGCAGGTCGCCAGTCTCACATGCATCGAGGTATCGTCCGTCATTAAACAGGTTCCACTCTATTGCTCCGACTTCTCTCGACTCGCCTTGCTCAGCGTCGAGGTAAGCGAGCTTTTGACCCTCGTCAGCAACAAACATACTTCGTAAACTCTCTTCGATGTTTTGTAGATTTGTTCCGGTCCCAAACTCACTGAAGCTTGAGCTAAGTCTTCCTGTATTAGTCCCAGCAATGTTATAGCTAGTTCTAATTCGCACATCTCGATCTATCTCCGTTTTTAGAACTTGGATCTTTTTCTGCAAGTCTCGCATTGCGATAACGTGGCCAACGATTGGCTTGGCCACGAAGTAACTGTTGATCCGATCCAGTGCATGTCGGTCAACGGAGCCTCTCGCTCCTCTAGGGATGTTGAGGACATCAAAGAAAATATAACGGAGATCCTTAGGACTCTGCCAATTCCATCCCCAAACATTCAGGCCTTCTCCTACTATGCGGTAGAGTTGTTGCTCAAGGCGATCGACTATATCTGCGTACTCCTCAATAACCTGATCGCGCCGGTCGATATCAATCGCAACACCCCTGAGTCGCATCTCAAGTATCGGCCCTTGCAGTTCTCGTTCGAAGTCGTACGTCTTGCTAGTATGTTCATCCAGCTGCGGCCCCATAGTGTCCAAGAGCTCTCTGGTAACGCAGCAGTCCAGTCCGTTGTAAACCTGAGATGCTGTCCAGTCGTCCAGATCTTCGAGATTGATTTCATGAGTTCGGATTATCCTCATCGTTCCAATGCCTCCATCCCCAATTGATGATGTCCTGCGCGAAGTTGCGTCTTTTTACTATTAGTTTGTCCTCACTATACTTAAATTCATTATTCTTCATTAGGAGCTTAGAAGTCCCCACTGCTGTCCATCGCTGAAACCTGGCTACGTAATTGCGTATTCTTCTTTGATTGTCGCCTATGACAGCGTTGAGTATATGTTTGAATGGCAGTAGCTCCTCGACCGTATCTCCATCCGTTGTTATGTATGGCTCTTGGGAAAGCCCGTAACATACCGACAGGAATAAGTTCTCCCTCTTAGCTCTGTTGACCAGCTCCGCTATGCATCTTGCTTGATCGTCGTCGTGCTTCTCATGTGCTTCCACGACCGTTCCTCCGTATAGATACTCCCAAGATAACCAAGTCCCTTTAGGGACTCCGGCTGCATTGAATGATGCATCAGCATCGTATCATGCTCTGCTCCTTTCACCTTTATTCCGACTGATCTGTAGAGAAAGGCAATATCGTACAATCCGTTTTGAAAGACTTTTCTTCTCGAGCTATCTTGAAGAACCTTTCTGACAAATCTCCAAGCCTCGCACTCGTAGTCATGAGTAGACCAATAACTTCTCCCTTTTCCACGTCCGTCATAAAATGGTACAACGAGTGAAATGTCTGGTCGGGGAGAGAAGCCAATAGTTGTAACCTGAGATCCAAACGTCTCAATATCGACAGCAATGATACAGTCAGGTCTGAGAAATCTTCGCTCGAATTCATACAAGTCCTCCAGTGTTGGGTCGATCCATATCTCTCGCTCTGGCCAGCGTATCTCCTTGAAGTGCGACTGCCTCTCCGCCTTTTGCAGATCCATTATCACAGTGTGTCTCAAGGAATACTCTCTAGACACTGCGGCTGGATGGTAAGTCGGGAGACACTTGACGCCTGCAACAGTGTGAGTTGATACGTCGGTGGCTCCTCGCCATTTGGCAATTCCACTTTTGCCAAGCATAGCCCACATTGCGGTGTTTCCCAGTAGAATACAAACGTTAGGCTTATAGAGCCTAATCTCGCGAGCAAGGCGGCTGAGCTCATCCCCGAATCTTCTGTGAACGTATCTCGCTCCATGATGGGCGGGATAACCGGGAAGGGCGACAGATATTTCCCCGCAGAACTCATTAAAATCATCTCCCTTTGGGTGGTGGTTGATTACGTTGGTGAGAAAACAAGCAGATCGATCAATGCCTGCTGCTGTTAACAGTCGAGTGAGTAGTTTGCCGGAGGTTCCGACGAATGGGGCTTGAGCGAGCTCCTCCTCTCTGCCCCACGCTTCGCCGATGATAAGGATGGCGGTCATTTCCAAACCTTTCGCGGTGCTAGCTCACATCGAAGTTCGCTGTTTGGTGGGACGCCGATATAAGGCAGACCAGCCTCTATCGCCTCGATACACTCCAGCTTCGTTGGGTATTGGAGGACGGTCTGAGTATCGTTCCAAAAGATAGTCCACCACATTGCTATTTCGAGGATCATGCTCACCTCCGTTAAAGTGCTAGGTGGGGCGGATCACCCCTTTATCGTACCGGGATCCATGCCGGTTTCCTCGGCGCCCTAGCGCACCAGTTCATTTACCGCCTCGCAACCTTCTTAGCAGGCGGGTTGACAGGCGCAGTTCCGACGACGTTGATGAACGTGCGACCGTCTTGGCTTCGGTGCTTGATGCTCACGATAACCTGAGCATTGACCGCGGCCTCGACCAGCTGCCCAACAGACCGCCCATCATTTTCAAGCTGGACGTCGTTGAGCAAGAAGTTCCTCAACATAAACGCCGCATCCGGAGTGTCGTAGAACCGAATACGGATGTTCGCGTCGGACAGCTTCTTCATCGAGCCATCCTTCTTCGTGAGGTACTCTTTGAGCCAGTCCTCGTCGACGTTCTCTAAGGCCTCCACGGGTGAGGTGAGATACTCGACGTACGGAGTTTCCCTTTGAGAAGATTTGTCGCGGACATAGCTCTTGATGGTCGTGACGTAATCCCCTTGAGGAAGCGGCTTTGGCTCCTCGATATCATCGGGGATCATGTCTAGTACGGAAGTGAAGTCAGGCTTTGCCATTTGATGTTCCTTAGCGTTTGAATGTGGGTTTGATCACTTGTGGTCTGGTTGGCTTCTCCTTTGCTGGCTGTGGACGTAGAACCTTGAAGATGTCTGCCAAGCCGGTTTCGATGTCGTATCTCGGCAGCATCTCGAATGGGTTTGGACTGGCTAGGTCGATTGACGCTGTGGCTGCTGTCTGGATCGTACGCTTACCTCCATTACCTACTTCACAAAGCGCCACGGTGTTGAAGTACCGTGGGATGACTGGGGACAGGGCTTCGCCGATTGACGTCGGAAAGCCTTTCTTCCTACCGTCCTCTAATTCAACATAACGAATGTGAGAGGTGACAATGACGTTCGTCTCAAACTCATCCGACTGAATGATTGCTAAGATCTTTTCCAACCCTCGCTGCGCGTTGCCATACGCTGCCCGCTTATCCTTCCCGGATATTGGCTCGACTGCGTTAAACGCTGCGGTGGACATGAAGGTGAACGAGTCGATTACAAGGATGCAATCCGGTCCCCACTCAGCTGGTGCGCCTAGATCCACGTCGTCGTACTTCCAATGCGTAAGCAGCTTCTGCGCTTCGTAAAAGGCCGTTGGTCTAGTGCACTCCGGGCCTGTGGGTGTCATCTTGTAAGTATCGCGTAAGGTAACGTACTCGACGCTACTAAGCCGTTCAGGGTAGAGCCGCTGTACGTGCATCTTTAAGACGTCAAGTCCGTTATCGAAGTCTAGGATACGAAGGTTGAAGTCAGGGACTAGTGGCGTCATTGCTCCTGTTTTCCCGGCCTTGCTGTGGCCGATGAACAGCATTTTGGTGTATTTATTGGATTGATGTTGAGCTAGGGTGGGCATGGGCATAAACCTCTGTGTAGATTGATAGTATGTCTCCGACTGCGACGTCTGGCCGAAATGATAGGTCAGCTGCGATGGTCATACCGCTTGGTGTTATGGCTTTGAAGCTAGTACCTAGCTTGCCATCCTTAACCTCCATGACCTGACATTTATCTAGTAAGATCTTGTATCTCACCTTTTTCTCAGCGGATTCCATTTGTCCTCCTCTGCTTGACGAATAAAGTTACCCTCAAGAAACCTATCACGCACCTTAGGACTCTTCGAGCAAATCTCTCTGAACTTGCATCCTCCATACTTGTCGCAGGCGGTGTCGTTATGTGGCCAGTACCCTTCTGTGGCGTATTTCTCTGCCAGGGATAGCCAGTGTTTGAGGTCGTGGACCCATTCGGTGAGCTGGTCTGGAGTTCGGTAAGTAATTCCTCTAGCGAAAGAGGATCTCTCTGGTTCGATGCGGGCGGCATCTATGATAATCCCTCTAACTGGATGATCGGAATGAAGCACGACTTTCGACGCAAGAGAGTACAAAGTCATTTGGTTCTCGGGTTCGTAGCTGTTGAAGTACATCGGGCCGAGATACCAAGTGGTGGTTTTGTGGTCCATTACAAAGCGCTGGTCCATATACGTCACGATCTTATCGAGGTGGCCGCACAAGACGTACGGTTGGCTTGGCAAGATCCTTCCACGCTCGGTTCTCTCGAGGCTCGGTCCCCAATCAAGCTCCCAGCGAAACGACTGCTCTACTGCTGGCGTTCCGTCCTTCCAAATAAGCGTCTTGGCTTCATCGTTCTTATGCTCGTCCAAATACCAGATAGTAGTGCGAAGAAGAGTTTCCGGGTTTTTATTCTTACCAGCCTTGGTGTCTCTATCCGGGTTCCAGTCGTCGATGTCCTTAATGAGTTGGAACGTAGCCTCTCGTACGGCCTCATCGTGGTCGGCCCCTTGTGCCTTAGCTTCTTCGTAGGTTTGCAGTGCGCTGTGGTACTCAATACCGAAACGCAAGTGGATACTCTCGTCCCTCTCCTCCCAACCCTCGATCATCTTGTAGTAATAGAGCCGCGGGCAACGCTTGAAGTAAGATAGCGAGGTGCTGTCCCAAGCGAACTGAATGTCGGTTCCGGGTAGGAATGGGGATGTGCTAGTTAGTAGAGCGGCTTTGTTCATCGTCGATCACCGTAAGCGTGATTGGTCCTATTCTCCAATAACGGGCGCGGTCTAGAATGGATGGTCTCCAGTTCCAGAAGAACCAAGCCATCTTTCCTTTAGGCCAGTCCCATACGAGCATTGTCTTTTTTCCTCGGTGGAGTAGCAATTACCGCCTCCTGTAGTTGTTCTTTGGCGGTAGCATTTTCTTAAACGCCTCCATTATCCTTGGGCTGACTTCCTCAGCCACCTCTCCGCGCTTTGCTTTCTTACCCATATCCGCCTTCGCACGTTCCTGTCGCATGTACGTTACGATATCCTCGATCCTGCGATCGTGCGGACCTTGCAGCACCTTCGCTGCGTCGCGCATTAACTCGTCGAGCGTGTTGGCCATTTGAGATGTAACCTTTCCCTTGCTTTCTGATGTGCTTGTGCTGTTCGACAGTATGTTTGGACTATTTCTCTGATTTTTGTAGTATACCTATCCCCAACCATGCGTTTGAGGGTGGCAACGTCATTGGTGTAGAGGTTAAGCGTGACTTTGGTGAGCGGGTCTCCCTGAAGTGGCGGCATAATCCCTCCGATTTGGCTATGCGGCTGATGTGTTTGGCAGTGAAGCCATACTTAGCGGCGATAACCTTTAGTGGAATACGACGGCGGTAGTCCAACAGTAGTTGCTCTCGCTGTTCTGGAGTGAGTTTGCTCTTTCGGCCCGGCATGTTTAATCTCCTCGATTACTCCGCGCTGCGCCTTACGTTCAGCGTACACCCAATACATACCGTCGCTGTGACGAATACGAAACATCAGCGCATCGTACTCGCTACGAGAGTGCATTGGGTGGTCGGAAGCAAACCTTGTCTTATTAAACCTCCTGTCAAGCTGCCTTGCTTGGTTCATCCGCATACGATAGAAGGTGGCTTCGTCCTCATCAGCGAAGCCAACTCGCACCCCATCTGGTGCTTCGAGGGCTTGGTTCATGACGTCGTAGCAATCCTCGTATGCTAGACGTGACTCCGATATTGTCATGCGACGATATCCTTGCTGTCGATCGAATAGAGTCGATCTTTCGATCGGGTGGTGATGACATAGCTTAAGTTCTTTTCTTGTTCCTCTTTATCTTCTCGAATAAGATGACGATCAAGGTGATATACCTTTTCCCATTCCAGACCCTTTGCTTTATGACCCGTAGTGAGGGTAATAGCTCCGCGCTGCTGGAATAGGAACTCGGCGTAGCCAGTAGCTTCCGATAGCGTTTTGCCGAAGCAGGCGAATACTCGCAT
>Ga0126381_100004403_pt1 | contig 15342 bp, 9 predicted proteins | sample PanSoiMetPlot_28_FD_96465 | JGI IMG/M metagenome (GOLD analysis project Ga0126381, IMG submission 96465) | Tropical forest soil microbial communities from Panama - MetaG Plot_28 | ecosystem: Environmental > Terrestrial > Soil > Tropical forest > Bulk soil | place: Panama | collected 2016-02-17 | reverse complement strand
GAGACAGGGGGAGTTTGGACGTACAATTGGCCCGACGCGACGGGCACAATGTTCGATTTGGTCGCGCCCGGGCGCGGCGGAACCGGCTACGCGGCGCGCGTAAGGGGAAAATTGGACGGCGCAAGCTCTTCTGATTTGCGGGCAAGCTTCAAAGGCGACGGCTCTCCGGCGGACCTCAGTTCATTTATGGGTATTCGTTTCTCGGTTCGCGGCAAAGGCGCATTTCAATTTCAAATGCTGCAGCCGACGATCTCCGATTGGGACAACTATTCCGAAGAAATGATTCGCGCGACACCGGAATGGAAGGAAGTCACGATTTGGTTCAAGGATTTGAAGCAAGCAGGTTGGGGTGTGGTCGAACCGTTCACGCCAAGTGCGTTGACTGGTTTCCTGTTAAATATCATGGCTCCCTTTGGTAGCCCCGAAAGGCCGCCATCAGGTCTTTACCACGGCATGATTGCGCCGCTCGAGAAGTATCGCATTCGCGGCGCGATTTGGTATCAGGGAGAGGGCAATACCTGGCGCGCGGAGCAGTATCGGACTCTGCTGCCTGCAATGATTGAGGGATGGCGCAAGGGATTTGGCGAACCCGAGTTTCCCTTTCTCATTGTGCAACTGCCCAATCTCGGAGCGAGTCCGCCCCCGGGCGACTCCATCTGGGCGGAGCTCCGCGATGCACAGTTGTGGACGGTAAAAACGGTCTCGAAGACCGGGCTGGCTGTGACCATCGACGTCGGCGATTCAAAGAACCTGCATCCGCCACGAAAAGCAGAGATCGGTGACCGTTTGGCACTCTGGGCGTTGGGAACAACCTATGGCCGCAAGGTCGTGTATTCCGGCCCGATTTATGACTCCATGAAAACGACAGCAAACGAAATCCATATTCGATTTCGTCATTTGGGCGATGGCCTCGAAGCGCGCGGCGAAACGCTGAAAGGATTCACTATTGCAGGGGCAAACAGAAAGTTTCACTGGGCGGACGCCCGGATTGAAGGAGATGAGGTCGTCGTATCGAGCAAAGAAGTAAGCACTCCGGTTGCCGTGCGCTATGCGTGGGCGAATAGCCCAGACTGCAATCTGTATAACAAAGATGGACTGCCGGCTTCTCCGTTCCGCTCCGACGACTGGCCCGGGGCAAGCGCAGGGAAGCGCTGAGCCAGAACGAACTTCCGTGAAATGCACTTAAGATTTGTTGTTCCTTTAGGGAGCTTGGAAACCTTGGGATGCTGCCATTGTCGAAGAAAAATAACCACGCTGTATCGAAAACTAATCGAGAAGGCGAAGCTTGAAGCCGGCTGAAAGCGAACGCGCCTCGGTTCCGAACGACTACTCGCCGTAGGGCACCCAGATGTTCTTGATTTGCACGGCGTGGTCGAGGAACCAGCGTCCTTCGCCCTGTTTTGCATCGAACCAGTCGATCGCGCGGCCTTCGTTCGTAAAGACCTGCTTCAAATTTCCAATAGATAGCGCTTTCGCTGCCGCGGCGCCGGCTTCGTCGGTGAAGCACCAAATCGCGTCCACGTCGTCGTGCTCCGCGAGCGTCTTCAGGAGTTCCGCCGCGTGGCCCGTGACGATGTTCACCGCGCCGCCGGGTAGATCGCTTGTGTCAAAAACCTGATACAGATCGCCGGTGATCAGCGGATATTTCTCCGAAGGAATTGCAATCACCGCGTTGCCGGCGCAAACTGCCGGCATCACCAACGACAGAAAACCGAGCAACGGAGTATCCGCAGGACAGACCATACCCACCGTTCCGATAGGCTCTTTCATCGCAAGCGCGACGTTGCGAAAAGGGGGATTGTGCAGCGCGCCATCGAATTTATCGGCCCACGCGGCATAAGAGAAAATCCGCTCGATTCCCACCGCGACTTCGGCGTCGGCCTGCTTCCTACCAACGACAGCGGACAAACGCGCGGCAATTTCCTCTCGCCGTTGCGAGAGGTTTTCCGCGATGTAGTAGAGCACTTGCGCGCGATTGTGCGCGGTCGCTTTGCCCCAGGATTCCGCTTTGCGTGCCGCTTCGACTGCATTGCGAATGTCCTTGCGATTGCCGAGCGGTGCCTCGCCCAGCAGTCGCCCGTCTGCGGCGCGTACGGCCAGACTGTAGCCGGAATCCGGACGCGCCTGCTTCCCAGCGATGTAGAGCTTCACTGTGCGGTCAACCGCCGGGTCCGAAGAGTCCGTTCCAGGTTCTGGTGGCTGCTCGATGGCCAGCGGCGTTGCGCGAACCGGCGGAGCTTGTTTGAACCACGCCGGCTCCAGATATTCCAGCAAGCCTTCGCGCCCGCCCTCGCGTCCAAATCCGCTTTCGCGATAGCCGCCGAATCCGCAAGCCGCGTCGAACAGATTCGTGCAGTTCACCCAAACAACGCCTGCCTTCAACTGCGCTGCGACATGCAGCGCGACGTTGATGCTCTCGCTCCAGACGCAGGCCGCCAGGCCATACACCGTATTGTTCGCAAGCTCCACGGCTTCACGCGGTGTTCGAAAGGTCATTGCGGCGAGCACGGGCCCAAAAATTTCCTGCTGCGCCACAACCGAACTCGGATGCACGTTGCTCAGAAGCGTCGGTGGAAAATATAATCCTTTCGACGGAACATGGATTGACGGTTGCCAACAAGTGGCGCCTTCGGCCACGCCTTGATCCACAAGCCGCTGGATGCGCTCGAGCTGCACCCGCGCCACGATCGCGCCAATATCAATCGCCTTGTCGAGTGGCGGGCCGATGCGCAGCGTGTTCATGCGGTCCTGAATTTTGCCGATGAGCTTTTCCGCGATGCTCTCCTGCATCAGCAAACGCGAGCCCGCGCAACAAACCTGCCCCTGGTTGAACCAGATGCCATCCACCAGCCCTTCGACGGCGCTGTCCAGGTCCGCATCCTCAAAAATGATGAAGGGGGATTTTCCGCCAAGTTCCAATGAAAGCTTCTTGTGACTCGGCGCTGTTGCTCTGCGAATCGCGCGACCTACTTCCGTTGAGCCCGTGAATGCGATCTTGTCCACGTCCGGATGCTTCACCAATGCCTCACCGGTCGAGCCATCGCCGGTAACAATGTTCACCACGCCAGGAGGCAGCGCAATTCCCTGGCAGATTTGCGCAAAAGCGAGCGCGCTCAGAGGAGTGAACTCCGCCGGCTTCAGGACAACGGTATTTCCCGTGGCCAGTGCCGGAGCGATTTTCCAAGCGAGCATCAGCAGCGGAAAATTCCAGGGAATAATCTGTCCCACGACGCCACACGCTGCGTAGCCGGGGAATTCTTGTTCAAGGATTTGCGCCCATCCCGCATGGTGATAGAAATGCCGAGCCACGAGCGGAATATCAAGGTCGCGGCTCTCACGGATCGGCTTGCCGTTGTCCAGTGTTTCGAGCACCGCAAGCCAGCGCGAATGTTTTTGCACCTGGCGCGCAAGCGCATAAAGGTATCGTGCGCGAGCATGGGGGGTGAGCGCTTGCCATCCCGGCAGCGCCGCGCGAGCAGCCTCCACTGCGCGATCCACGTCCTCAGCCAAACCTTGCGCCACGGTAGCCAGTTTTTCACCCGTGGCAGGATCCGCCGTATCAAAATAAGTTCCCGCGGCAGGCGCTTGCCAATCGCCGTTGATGAAATGGCCGAACCGGCGTTGATAAAGGTCAAGCCACGCGAGAGCCTCCCGCGGATCTTCCGGCGCGGGCCCGTACTCCATGGTCATGAATTGTTCGACAATGCTCACAAGGTTTGTCTCGCTTCTTGCTTCATCGCACAAAAACTCTTTCCATCACGCAATCGGATGCCGGTGATCCGCCGAATACCGTCCAGTCGCATAATGCTCAAGCTGACGCTCGATGTCAGCCAGCATTCCACTCACGCCAAAGCGGAACAACTCCGCCTTCATCCAGGAACTGCCCAGTTCCTCTTTCATCAGCGCCATCCATTCAAGAGATTGTTTCGCTGTTCGAATACCACCTGCCGGCTTGAAGCCCACGGCCATCCCGGTTTCCTGGGCGTACTCGCGAATCGCTCGCACCATCACCAAACTGACGGGCAAAGTGGCGTTCACGGCCTCTTTGCCCGTGGAGGTCTTGATAAAGTCCGCTCCTGCCATCATGGCCACAAAGCTGGCGCGCGCTACGTTGCGCAACGTCAGCAAATCTCCAGTTCCCAGAATCACTTTTAAATGCGCTGGCCCGCATGCATTCTTAAAAGTCGCGATTTCGTCATAAAGCGCCTGCCACTTCGCGCCGAAAACGTGCGCGCGCGTAATTACCACGTCAATTTCGTCCGCCCCTGCCTCCACGGATCGCCGAATTTCATTCACGCGTTCTTGCAGCGGCGAAAGGCCCGCAGGAAATCCTGTCGATACCGCCGCAACATGAATCCCGCTGCCTTCTACCGCGCGTCGCGCCGTTTCCACGAACGTGTGATACACGCAGACTGCTCCCACTTTGATGTTCAAGCTCTCGACGTCAAGCTTTTGGACAATCTCTTGCTGAATCGGTTGCCGCGCCTTCGCGCACAATCGCCGCACGCGTTCGTCGGTGTCGTCCCCGGAAAGAGTCGTCAGATCCATGCAAGTGATGGCGCGAAGTAGCCACGCGGCTTGCCATTCCTTCTTTACAGTTCGCCGTGTGACCAGCGTTTGCGCTCGCCGTTCGACCGCGCTGGTGTTCACGCGGACCGCATCTATCCGATCCAAATTCAGGAAAATCCCGCGATTCGGTTGCAATTCGTGGCCGCCATATTGCGCAATGGCTGTGTCGGAGGGAGAAATCGAATTCGCATGCGGTGCCGATAAGCGGTCGAAGCTGGAGTCACGCATGGCGGACGGTTTGTCGTGAAGTGTCATGAAATTCGCGCAAAATCAAGACGATCGAATCGATACTCTATCCTATCATTTTGCCGTCGCGCGTTTACAGCGTAACGCAGCGTTTCTGCCACTCTTTCTCGAATTCTTTACGGGCCCAGAACGATTTTTGTGTGCCCACTTTGGTCGTCGAAAGAGCCGCATAAAGGCTTGCCCGCCTTAATGCCTCCTTTTCTGAAAAACCCTCGCCCAAAAACACCGCGAAGCTGCCGATAAATGCGTCTCCTGCGCCAGTCGTATCCACAGACTTAACTTTAAACGGCGGTACCATCTCCATACCTTCTTCGCCCGCCATAAGGCAGCCATGCTCTCCGCGCGTTATGATCACGCGCTGCATTCCTTGCTCGAGCAAGCGCTGCGCGCAGTCTTTTGCGTCACCAGGCGTATGCACAGGCATTCCTGTGATCGTTTCGGCCTCGCTCTCGTTGGGAATGAAATAATCCACGCCTCGCAACTGCTCGAAATCCACCACTTGTGCCGGGGCGGGATTCACGATACACCGAATTCCCTTGCCCTTCGCGAATTGCGCGGCGTGATAGACAGTTCGAAGGGGAATTTCGAATTGCAGCACGATGGCGTTTGCCTTTCTCAACAGTGGCTCAGCCGCGTCCACATCCTCTGGACTCAGCAAATCATTCGCGCCCTTCACCACCAAGATGCGGTTCTGCCCCTCGGGATCTACAAAGATGGGCGCCACGCCACTTGAAACGCCTTCCGCAACGCTCACATAGCTGGCATCAATACCCTGCGCCTCGAAATTCTTGATGGTCGCGGGGCCAAATAGGTCGTTTCCGACCTTCGCCACCATGGCCACGTTGGCCCCGCATAATCGTGCCGCCACCGCCTGGTTTGCGCCCTTTCCGCCGAACCCCAGGTCGAAGCTTCTGCCAAAAATGGTTTCTCCCGGTTTCGGAAACGCGTGGTGAAACGTGGTGAGGTCCACATTCGCGCTTCCCACGACCGCGATGGAGGATTGGCCAGGCATCTGGTTCCCTTTCTAGCCGCGCGGATTATATAAGAACACGGCTCGTGAAACCCATGGGGTCGCTGGAGGAAGCGAACGCTCAACACACCTTCGTGAGTTCTTGACAGATTTCCCTGCTGTGATTATAAGCAGCGGCAGCCATAACAAGAATTGCTTCACGTTGCTGCTTCTTGTCGTAATCGAAGGTCTCGGATCGACAGGAAAAAGGAGCCGCAAATCCATGTTCGCCCCTCATACGATGACAATCGCGCTTCTGATGATGATCACCAGCGCCATCTGCTGGGGCTCGTGGGCGAACACATTCAAGGGCGTCAAAAACTACCGTTTCGAGCTTTTCTACTGGGATTACGCCGTCGGAATTTTCCTCGTTTCCATCGTGCTCGCGGTCACTATGGGAAATATCTCGCAAGATGCGTCGAGCTTTCTCAACAACGTCCATTCATCGGATCGTTCGAATTTTCTCTACACGCTGGTTGGCGGCGCGATTTTCAATTTGGCCAATCTCCTTCTGGTAGCCGCCATAGACATGGCTGGCTTGGCTACGGCATTTCCGGTTTCCATTGGCATCGCTCTTGTCGTTGGAGTTGTCTCAAGTTATGTCTTGCAGCCAAAAGGGAATCCTGTCCTGCTGGCCGCGGGCGTCGCATCCGCCATTATCGCCGTGGTTCTCGACGGCAAGGCCTACGGCAGCTTGCCGCGATCTGCAAGCTCGCTCTCCAGAAAAAGCATCATCGTTTCGGTCGTTTCCGGAGTCCTGATGGGCTTCTGGGCGCCATTCGTTACTCATGCAATGACGCAAGGACAGGCACTTGGCCCCTACAGCGTCGGCGTTTTCTTCACGCTTGGCGCGCTTCTCTCCTGTTTCCTCTGGAACCTCTATTTCATGAAAAGACCTCTGGTGGGAACTCCTGTCAACTTTACGGAATTTTTTCACGGGCCAGCCTTGGGTCACCTGCTTGGTGTTTTGGGAGGAGTGATATGGGGGACTGGCACGGTTTTCAATCTTGTCGCCGCAAACTTTACCGGCGTTGCGATTTCCTACGCCATCGGTCAGTCTGCTCCAATGGTGGCTGCACTTTGGGGAGTCTTCGCTTGGCGGGAATTTCAGGGAGCCAATCGCCGCGCGAAGACATTTCTCGCGTTAATGTTCGTGTTCTATATTCTTGCAATTCTAATCGTTGCGAAAGCCAGCATTACAAACTGAGGTGACTTGGTCTCTATCCAGCTGTATCATGCGAGCACATTCCGCGCAATGAACCAAAGATTCGCCGGGCGCTCCGCCAACCGCCGTACGAACCAGGGATACCAGAACGTTCCGTAGGCCACCAGAACAATGGACGTGCAACCATCCGCCGCCAGTCGTTCCTGTTCGCCGCGCTGAATTCCATAAAGCATCTGCACTTCAAAGTCTGTCTTCGAGAAGCCTTGCTTCGATGCCTGCTCCGAAAGCCGGCGGATCATTGCCACGTCGTGCGTCGCAAACGCTACTCGCGCACAAGCCTTTTCTTTCTTGGCCTGCAGCAACATCTTTCCCAGATCGAAATAACTTGCATCAACATCCGCCTTGCGCGGAAAGGCAATCTCCGGCGGTTCCATGTACGCGCCCTTCACCAACCGTATCGACGGCCGCAGTGGTAGTAGTTTCGCAATATCCTCTTGGGTTCTGTGAAGATACGCCTGCAGGCACACGCCCACGTTGGGAAATTCGCCCAGGGACCTCTGGTACAAATCCAACGTCACGTCCACGTAATTGCTCGCCTCCATATCGATCCACACGGTTGAGTCCTTGGGCGCGCGAGCAATGATTGTTTTCAAATAGTCAAAGCAAAGGTCGGGTGAGAGGTCCAAGCCCAGCTGCGTCAGCTTGACCGAGATCTCGGTTCGTAGCCCTTTCTGACCGATGCGGTCGAGAACTTCTAGATAATGATCAGCGACTTGCTTGGCTTCCCCGCGGTCGCTGATGTTTTCCCCCAGGTGCGTAAAGACGGTTCCGATTTTTTTACCTCTCAGGGTTTGCGCGGCAATCAATGCGTCATCCAGCGTTTCTCCCGGCATGAAGCGCGCCACGCTCTTTCGCACAAACTTGTAATGCGAAGCATGGTCGCGCAGCCAGTGGTTCTGGGAAGCAGCCAGCAGAAAGGAACGCATCAAGCCCATAAAGTGTTCAGCCCTCAAAAATGGTATTATGCAAGCGCTTGCAGTAGCGCCTTGGCACCCTAGATTCTAAACCAGTCTTCGCTAAACGCCGAGCGCTCGCAGCAGCGCCCCGGCCAACAATCCCCCGGTCAGCGGGCCCAGCACAGGAATGGGCGCGTATGTCCAGTCCGATCCGCCCTTGCCTGCAATCGGAAGTATTGCATGCGCCACGCGCGGCCCTAGGTCCCTCGCCGGATTGATGGCATAGCCTGTCGGGCCGCCGAGGGACAGGCCAATGCCCCACACCAAACTTCCCACGAGATAAGGACCGAGTCCCGCCGCTGGCCCGCTCGCAGCGACGCCCTTTGAGAAAATCGCTCCCGCCACAAAGACGAGCACGAACGTTGCAATCACTTCGCTCGCGAAATTCGTAATGGTGTTCCGAATCGCTGGGGCCGTGCAAAAGCATCCCAGCTTTGCCCCGGCGTCCGGGGTCTCCTTCCAGTGGGGATGATAATGCAGCCACACGAGTGCGGCCCCCACGATCGCGCCGAGCATCTGCGCAACGAGGTACGGCAAGAACTTTGCAAAATTCCCGTCACGCAAAGCGAAGCCCAGCGTCACAGCAGGATTTAAGTGCGCATCACTGCTCCCACAGGCAATCGCCGTAAACACGCCAGCCATCACCGCGAGCGCCCATCCGGTCGTAATCACCATCCAGCCGCTGCCCTCGGCTTTCGAGCGCTTTAGCAGCACCGCGGCCACCACTCCATCGCCCAGCAAAACCAAAACCATGGTGCCAAGGAATTCACCCAGCCACGGTGAAGTCATAAAATCCACCTCTTTCAGGATTCCATCCAATCGAACGACCGCGTCACCGCTTTTTTCCATTGCCTGTAAAGCCTTTCGCGCTCGGTTTCCGCAAGGCACGGCCTCCATGTCCGGTCCACCGCCCACTTGGCGCGCAACTCTTCCAGCCCTGCAAAAAATTTCACAGCCAACCCGGCCGCGTAGGCCGCCCCCAGCGCCGTCGTTTCCTGAATCACCGGCCGCACCACTTCGCGATTCAGAATATCCGCTTGAAACTGCATTAGCAGTTCGTTCGCCACCATGCCGCCGTCCACTCGCAGGCTCGCGAAGGCAATCTGTGAATCTTTCTCCATCGCTTCAATTACTTCGCGCGTTTGAAACGCGCTGGCTTCCAGCACCGCTCGCGCAATATGCCCTTTATTTGCAAAACGCGTCAGCCCGGCAATCACTCCTCGCGCCGAATCTTTCCAGTACGGCGCAAACAGTCCTGAAAACGCTGGCACAAAATAAACCCCGCCGTTGTCGTTGACCGTCCGCGCCAGCGCCTCCACGTCCGGGCTCTTTGCAATAATCCCCAGGTTGTCGCGCAACCATTGCACCAGCGCTCCCGCAATCGCCACACTACCCTCCAGCGCGTAATGCGCCGGCGCGCCGCCAAACTTGTACGCCACCGTAGTGAGCAACCCGAAGTTCGACGGCACCAGCCGCTCGCCGGTGTTCATCAACAAAAAGCAGCCCGTGCCGTACGTGTTCTTTACTTCACCGGGGCGAAAACACGCTTGCCCCACGAGGGCCGCTTGCTGATCCCCCAGAATTCCCGCAACCGGAACTCCTCCAATCGCCGCTGAGGAGGCCTCTCCATAAATTTCGCTACTCGATCGCACCTCCGGCAGCACCACGCGCGGAATCTCAAACGCGGCAAGCAGCTTTTCGTCCCAATCCACTGTTTTTATGTTTAGGAGCTGCGTCCGGCTCGCGTTCGTCACGTCCGTCGCATGTACGCCGCCGTCGGCCCCGCCTGTCAGGTTCCACAATAAAAAGGTATCGATATTTCCGAAAAGCAACTCTCCCGCTGCTGCTTTTTCCTTTGCGCCGGAAACATTTTGCAGAAGCCAGCGCAGTTTCAGTCCGCTGAAGTACGTGCTAAGCGGCAACCCGGTCTCTGCGCGGAAGCGGTCCTGGCCACCGGCTGCGGAAAACCGCTTCACTTCATCAGCCACACGCGTGTCTTGCCAGACAATCGCGTTCGCTATCGGTTTTCCGGTCTTGCGCTCCCAAACCACGGTGGTCTCGCGCTGATTGGTGATGCCGATCGCCGCCAAATCGGAAGCGTGCAAACCTCGTTGCGCAAGTGCTTCCGCAATCACTTCCTCGGTGCGCCTCAGAATCTCCAGCGCGTCGTGCTCCACCCAACCGGGCTTCGGATAAATCTGCTCATGCTCCTTCTGAGCAACCGCAACCGCGCGGCCCGCCTTGTCGAACACCATGAAACGCGTGCTCGTTGTTCCTTGATCGATCGCCCCGACGTAGTTTTTCACCGAAGCCCGCCTTTTTGCCGCGCCGCAGCATACTACGGCATGCCGCTGTTTTGGAGCAGGGAAATCAGCAGCGAATAGCTCGGGCCCGGGGCCTCGAAGATGAGAGTGAAGCATAGATGCCGTAGAACAGACGGATAAGAGCGGGGCGTCCCGCCAAGCCTCGCCGAACATACGTCTTTATAGTTCCCCGCATCTAATTAATTAGGTACAAGTAAGGAGAAGGAAGATGAATATGTCGAGACGTAGCTGTTTTGTGCTCGCGGTTGGCGCGATTGCGTCGCTGTCAGCCTTTCTGGTGCCCAGCGCATCTGCGGCGGAGCCGGCCAGTGTCACCATGACGGTAACCGCCCTCGGCAAGAAAGATGCGGCTCCACCAGCTATCAACAAGGAGGACGTGCAGTTTTTCGTGAACAAGGAACGCACGCAAGTCGCCAATTGGCGGCATGGCGAAAAACTCTATCTGGCCGTCCTCATCGATGATTCGCTGGACAACGACGTAGCCGGCCAGTGGAATGATTTGAAGGCATTTTTCAACGCTCAACCGGAGACGACTTACATCTCCGTGTCCTACGCGCGCAACGGCGCTGCGGAGGTAGCGCAGGACTTTACCAATAACCACGAATTGGCCGCGAAGGCTCTGCGCATTCCGATCGGCCCACAAGCGTTTTCCAGCCCCTATCTTGCCGTCATCGATTTGTTGAAGCGCTTGCCGGCCGGGCCTACGGAGCGCCGTTCCATTCTATTGATCTCCTCGGGAGTTGATTATTTTCACGGCAACTTCCCGGAAAGTCCGGACCTGCAATCCGCCTATGAACGCGCGCAAAAAGAAAACGTCAACATCTGGTCTATCTACTATCCCGACGCCGGGCACTTGGGTCGAAGGTTCTTTCGCGCCTTTCGCGGGCAGAATGATCTCAGCCGCCTTGCGGAATCCACCGGAGCCGAATCCTACTATCTTGGCACCAACGAAGCCGTTTCCTTCAAACCCTATTTCGACGAACTGGCGACTCACTTCCGCAACCAGTATCTCCTGACCTTCCGAGGCACCGGAGGAGCAAAGGGCCGCTTCCAGCGCGTGCACACAGCGACAGAAACTCCGAGCGTGCAGTTTCTCCATGCCCCGGAGACCTTCCTGCCTCCTGCTAAATAGAGTTGGGCGAGCTTCCGCGGTTCTGGTACGAGCGCAGCCGGCCCCGGGGCAGCGTCGAAGGGTACTGTGCCCTGTCTGCCGCGGGCATGCGTTCCCGCTTCGATTTGTATTGTGAGGATTGGGGAAGTAACTTAATCGTCCGCGGCCGAAAGCATGGCCCGCGTCGAATCGCGAATTACTAGTTCCGGCGTCATCTTATGCCTGGAGGCGCTCCAATCGCGCTTTTCCAACCCAGCTTTGATGCCCTCGACCACCAAGTTCACCGCCATGTTTCCCATCGCTTCCAGCGGCTGTCGCACTGTAGTCAAAGAAGGAGCCGCCAGAGCCGATAGCGGCACATCATCGAAGCCCACTACAGAGCATTGATCCGGCACTTTTACGGCGGCCTTGGTCAGCGCGCGAATGGCTCCAAACGCCGTCAAATCGTCGAACGCTAGCACAGCAGTGAACCTCTTCCTCCTCTCCAGCAATTCTTCGGTAATCCGGTAGCCGCCCTCGAATCCTGAGTTGGCTTCCAATTCGTCCGGCAATTGTACGACGAGCGACGGATCGAGCTCCAATCCCACGGTGTGCGCGAACTTCTGGATGCCTTTCCACCGTGGCGCGCTGTCAATCAACATTTTTGGCTCGCGGATGACTGCAATCTTGCGGTGCCCCAGGTGGTAGAGATGCTCAAGCGCCAGCCTTCCGCCCGCTTCGTTATCCACCATCACCGAACTCACTGAATCTCCCGGGACCTCCCAGCCGATAGTCGCTGCGGTAATGTTTCTCTTGCTGAGGTCCGCCAGGAGCTGAATGTCCACAAAGAGCCAGTTTGCCACCACGATCAAGGCCTCGACGTGGTGCTCCAGCAGCATTTCGAGGTAACGCTCGAACCGGGTTCGCTGGTTGTGCGCGTCGGCGAAAATGGGCACGTACGAGGATTGATAAAGCGCGTTCTCGATTCCGCGCAAGACCGGCGTGCAGAAAGGATCCGTGATGTCGAAGATCATCACGCCGACGGTCTGGCTACGCCGGCTGCGCAGGAACCGGGCCATGGCGTTCGGCCGGTAGCCCAGCTTCTTGGCCGCTTCTTCAATGCGTTTCTTTGTGGCGGGAGCGATGTAGCGCGCCAGCGGCGCGTTGTTCAACACGATGGAAACCGTGGCTGGTGAGAAGCCGCTCGCCTGCGCCACGTCTCGCATGGTGACCATCTTGACCTTCCCGCTCACTCCGGCGGCACCTCAAACGAGAGTTGCTCCCGGAATCCGCGCGTCTTCCACACGCCAAACAAGATGCCCAAGGCCATCCAGATGGCTCCCCATGTGAGCGCACGGTGACTCAGATTGCACCACAGGCCAAGACAAATCAGAAAGCCTGCAAGAGGCGCAATGAAATTGATGAACTTCTTCTCGGGAGCACGCACAAAATAACGCATGAATGCAGAGGCGTTTACGCCCATAAACGCGATCAGCGCTCCAAAATTCAACAGCTCAACCCCACGTTCATAGGTCAGTACAAAAGAGCCATCACCGTACCTCAGTTGCGACAGAATAAGCGCAATCGCCCCTACCACGAGCACATTGTTGCGAGGAACCTGGTGCTTTGGATCAATCGCTCCAAAAAAAGATTTCGGCAGCGCGTTGCTCCTCCCCATGCCATACAGCAAGCGCGCCGCACCTATATGCGCTCCCATACCTGAGCCAAAGTTGGCGACAATCAGCGTCAAGCCTAAAATGCTGAACATCGGCGCCCAGGTCCTCGCGGCCGCCCAAACATACGCGGTGTCCGGATTCGGAAACGGCTGTGATGCCGGCCATACGAGTTGCGCGATGTAGACTTCCGCTGCCGACAAAAACCCAATTACCACGCAGGTAAGAACGGTCGCCAACGGGATATTGCGCCGCGGATTCTCTGCCTCTTCTGAAAGCGTGGAGATGGCGTCAAACCCTATGTAGGAGAGCACCGCGATCGAGGTGCAACCAAACAGGTTTCCCCACGTAAATGTCTGCGGATCGTAGAAAGGCCGAGTGAAAAAATGCGCGTCGGCGTGCGGATGCCCAAAGATGTAACGAACCGCAGTGACGAAAACCAGGATTACGACTGCGCTCATCCCGATTGTCAAACCAGCGTTGACGCGCGCCGAGGTCTTGATTCCCTGAACGTTTATCAGAGTAAACGCGACCGCAAAAAAAACCTTCCAGCCCCAGATGGGAATCGCGGGCGCAAACTCGTGGGCTTGTACTGCACACCAGATGACGCAAATCAATGGATTTACGATGTAATCCATGACGAAGCTCCACCCCGTGACGTATCCGATTGCGGGATGGATCTCCTGCGCGACATACGTGAAAGCCGACCCGGCGCTCGGGTAAGCACGAGCCATCTGGCCATAGCTCATGGCCGTGAATAACATGGCAATCATGGCGATTAGAATGGCCGTAACAACGTGGCCGCGGCCACGGTCGCTCAGCGCGCCAAACACGGACATTGGGGCGACCGGCTGGAGCACAATCGCCCCGTACAAAATCAAGTCCCACAGTGTGAGCGAGCGCTTCAGCCGCGGGCCGGAACTTGCGCTGCTTTCTTTGTCCAAGCAACTCTCCTTGGAGACAGATCTATGACGCCATGGGGCCCAGCAGTTTGAATCGTTTCAAGTCAGACAATTCTGCGCACTCTGGCCTTTTGCTGCAAGAACAAAAGTTTTTTCGTTCCGTAGGCGGCCTTCTTCGTCTCCACCGCCAATTTTTGACCTGTTCTTTCGGGCAGGTACTCAAATCCACAGAAAGTGTCGTTTGTCTAACTCCGCGATTGATTCTTGCACAACGGACGCCCGCGCTTTGTAGTCTAATCTAATAGGTTCGCCCCCATTTCGCGGGGCAATAATAAGGGACCATGGGCCAAAACTCCCTCTCACACACGCGCACCCGCACGACAATCTTCTTGTCGCATGTGGCGGCATTTTTGTTTGTCGTCTTTGCTGCTTACTGGCTGCGCAGCCTCACGATTCCCCCCGATGCGCTGCTCCAGGGCTACCTTGAGGTCATCAGCAGCTTGCTGGCCTTCGTTTTTGCCGCCGTCACTCTCGTTCGCTTTCAAGGTACCCAGGACCGTATCTCCCTGATCCTCGGTGCCGGCTTCTTCCTATGCGGTGGCGTCCTGATCGCCACGAGCGTGCTCTTTTTCCAAGTTCTTCCCGAGGCGTCCCTCCGCCTGCCTTCGGCGCACATCGCCTGGTGGCTGGGGCGTCTGATTCTGGCGGTTCTGGTGGTCGCCGCGCTGCTGGTCGAGCACTTCATGCCTCGTTCACGGCATCCGAAAAGGGAAATTGCCGGTGCCTTGGTCGCTGCCATTGCAGTTACCTATGGGCTCGCGGCTGCCCTTCGTCACTTGCCCCAGGAAGTCTCCCCGCACCCCAGTGCCTTTTTTCCCAGCCCGCAGCAGTTGCTCCCGGGTGGGCTCTTCCTCGTAAGCCTCTTCTGGTATCGGCGCCGTTTGGTGGTCGAGGATTCCTCCTTTGACCGCACCATGTACGCCGCCGTCTGGCTGAACGTCGCCGCCCAACTTGCTGCCGCCCAGTCCGCGCGCCTGATGGACGCTCCTTTTGTGTTCGCCCAAGGGCTTATGGTTCTGGGCTATACCGTCGCGCTTGGCGGCGCGCTGCTCGACAACGCCCGGCTCTTCGAGCGCGTTCGCCACATGGCGGTCAGCGACCCGCTCACTGGACTCGCCAATTACCGCCGCTTGCTCGACGTTCTCGAAAACGAAACCGAGCGCACCGATCGCTCGGGCCGCCCGTTTGCAGTTCTGCTTTTGGACCTGGATGGCCTGAAAACAATCAACGACAGCTACGGCCATCTGGTCGGCAGCCGTGCCATTTGCCGCGTTGCCGATATTCTCCG
>Ga0126381_100004402_pt1 | contig 15344 bp, 11 predicted proteins | sample PanSoiMetPlot_28_FD_96465 | JGI IMG/M metagenome (GOLD analysis project Ga0126381, IMG submission 96465) | Tropical forest soil microbial communities from Panama - MetaG Plot_28 | ecosystem: Environmental > Terrestrial > Soil > Tropical forest > Bulk soil | place: Panama | collected 2016-02-17 | reverse complement strand
TTTCCTCTACCGCCCGCACTATAGGCGAAGAAAAAGCGAATGTCAAGGATTTCTCATGCCTTGCTAGAAGGCCACTCGGAAACATTCTGGAAGTCTAAATTCTAGAGGCGCTACAACTTTCGCCATGCTCCTTATGCTCTTAGGCAGAACAGTAAGAGCGTTGGCGCGTTCCTGCTGGCCGCGCAATTCAAGAAGACGATATTCGCGAATCCGTTTTTCGATATAGGATGGACCAGCCGCACCGTGACGGGCCATTCTTCCTCAACATTAGTGGCGAAGACCAAGCGATACATTCATGGCAAGAATCGCCAACGCGGCGCGAAAAGTGAACTGCCACCCCCAAGCGCAAATAAAGTCAGCTAGAACACCCGGCCGAGCTGGAAGAACCATTTGCGGTGGCCGGAGTCGCCAAGGCTGCCGCCGATGAAGAACGGGCCGACGGCAGTTTCGGCTAGAAAGCCCAAGGCCACATCATTGGGCAGGTTGGTGTCGGCGGTTACGCCGTACATTTTGCCGATCTCGTAGGAACCCACGGCGTACACCTTCTTGCCAACGAACGGCGGCAGCGTCAGCAAGTCGCGAATAAAGCCTGCGCGGAACAAGTAATACTGGTTGCCCTGAAATTCGTTATTGCCGTAAGCGCTCAGGCGCAGTGGTCCTCCCAGAAAGAATTGTGGGATTCCCGTGTTGGTTGTGCCAAACGTCGAGCCGCCTTCGCCCTCCACAAAAAGCGAGGCTGGCCGCGCAATCGGCTGGAAATAGCCGAACTTCAGGTCCATGGAAGGGAAGGCGTTAATCGTGCCAGGGCTTTGGTCAAACCAGCGGAAGTTTGACTCCGCCGTGAATCCGCGGCGGGGAATCACGGGATCGTCGGTATGGTCCAGCAAGTAATGCAGATGAGATTGTCCCACGCGGCCTTCGACAGCGGGAATTTGGGGCGTCCCGAGCCGCAACTGATTGTTTAGCGAGCCGATCTCGTAGCCGACACGCAATTCACTGAAACGCCCGAAGCTGTACCCGATGTCGCCACCGATATTGATGCGGTAGATGCGGTAATCCGCCAGCGGGTCATTCTTCGCATAAATTTGAAAAGTAGTGTCGCTGGCGTCGGCGTGAGGCGCGAAAAACCAGCGGCTGTCCGCAGTGAACGGCCGGTACAGCTCGGTCTGAATGCCGTAGGTGTTTCCCAGCAGCACGTCGGTGCGCCATTCGGAGCGGAAGCCGGCAATGTCTGTGAACGTGAACCGCGACCCTGTCGTGAAGTCCACATTGCCAGCCTGCGAACCGTCCATTTCAAATGCCGGCTGAAACGTGGGTGGCGCGTCGGTTTTTTCCACGACGCCCACCAGAAGCCCAGGCTTGCCATTTTCTTCCGTGAGCCAATAGCCGGCAGAGTCGTAGCGGCCAATGCCCGTCATGCGTGTCAACACATCATCGAGCTTCTGCGTGTCAAGCGGCTGGTTGAGAAAAGGTCGAAAATAGTGGGACGCGTATTCTTCGCCCCTCGCACTTGCGCCCTCGATTTTGACGAACCGAGGCACGGGAAGTTCGGTGCGCAGGCGCGTTTTGCGTGCTTCGAGGTAGGCGTCCCAGTCGGCATCGCTCAGAGCAAACGCCTGCAACATCGGCGCCTTTGCCTTGGCCGCTTCATAGCCGCGCTGCATGATGGCCTCGCTTTTTGCATAATCCACGGTAGTGAATTCGCCGAGCGGCACCGACACGATGGAATCCGCCAACTCCAGGCCGTGAAATTCGTTCGCCTGGATCATCGCGCTGACCGAGTGATTGAGTACGGCGAACGCGGATCGAATGTCCTTGGCTTCGACGGATGCGGATTCCAGGTGCACGGCGATCACGACTTCCGCGCCCATTTTCTTGACGACGTCAGTTGGCAGGTTGTCCAAGAGACCGCCGTCCACATAGAGAGCCTTTCCTTCACGAACCGGCGAAAACGCTCCGGGAATGGACATCGTGGAGCGCAACGCGACGGATAGCCGACCGTCTTGAAAGACGTGCGATTGTCCGCTGACTAAATCGGTGGCTACGCAGCGAAACGGCACGGGCATGTCATCGAACGAAGAAATTCCGTAGTAGGGAAGCGTGACGCGGTCAATCAACAAGCCGATTTGGTGACCGGCGATGAGGCCTGCCGGTGCTGACAAACCGTGCTTCAAGCCGAAAATCAGCGAATTGGGATACGCGCGTTGATCCTCTTTTCGGCGGTAGGAAAGATCTTCATAGGGAGTGCGGTCGGCCAGGATTTTCCGCCAGTCCAGGCCCTCGATAAGCTTTTGCATTTCCTCGGGCGTCATCCCCGAGGCGTACAAGCCGCCCACGAGTCCGCCCATGCTGGTGCCTGCGACGTAATCCACCGGAATGTGGTGTTCCTCAAACCATTTCAGGACGCCGATGTGCGCAAGACCCATGGCTCCGCCGCCTTCGAGGGCCACGCCGATTTTGGGGCGGTGTTGCCATGCCGTTTTTGTAACCGTAGTGGCAGGCGTTTGGGGCGCTGTGGGTGGTGCGGCTTCCTGCTGCGCGTGGAGAAGGGAAGGCAGCAGAAGAAGGAGGGAAACAGGTAGAGTGCGACGCATTCAAGCCTCCAAATCCGCGAACTTAGGCTGGCAAATATTTTATTTGTTTGGATTCAGCTGTGCGGGTCTTCGTTGCCGGGATGCGCGCTTCAGGTACCCTTTCTCTCCTATGGAAACGATTTGAGGAATCGCACGTCTGAGTCGGAGGGGCAGGTGCCGTATTCGCGTCCTGGTGGTCCCGGTTTGCTTGCCCAGCATGGTTTCGAGGGCTAGCGTTGCTTGGTAGAGCGCAATCGTTCTTTTTCCTGCATGGTCGTTGCCGCGATGATTCTCACGGGAGGGCGACATGCCGCCATACATTCCTCCACTCGAGGGACCGCAATTCGCTCACGCCGAAACAAACCGCGCCAGCTTGTGGAGACTGATTTTCCGGCTTGTGCGATGGAGTACCTATCTCGTTGTTGCCGTCACGCTGATCCTGGTGCTGCACAAAACGCCTCCTCCTCCAGTCGAGACAAATCCGCAAGCTGCAGCCCGCGCTGAACAGAAGTTCGAAGACGCGGAGCGCGCGGTCGCCAGCGGGCAGTCGGCGACGGTGCGGGTGGATGAAACGGAGCTGAATTCATATTTCGCATCCCACTTGGAAGTGGCTGGTAAGGAGGCGGCAAAACCCGCGGTCCCTGCGGATCAATCCGGCGATTCCGACGGCTCAGCGCCAACAGCGAAGGATGTCGAGCAGATGCGCTCGAATGTGCGCGACGTCAAAATTCAATTGATTGATGACCGCGTCAAGGCCTACGTCGTTTTCGACGTGCATGGCAAGGACATGTCTCTCCAATTGGAAGGCCGGCTCAGCGTGCAGAACGGGTATTTGAATTTTGAGCCCGTCAGCGGCCAGATCGGCTCGTTTCCGATTCCTCAATCTGCCCTCGAGTCCGCGGTGCGCCGGTTGAAAGAGTCCCCTGAGAATCGCGAGAAGCTGAAACTTCCTCCTCAAATTGCTGACCTGCGCATCGAAAACGGTGAAGTTGTCGCCAGCTATAGATAGACTCCCAGCAAGTCTGCTTGAAATCTGCAAAGTCTCAGCGGCGAGCTATAATCAGTCGCCTTCGGCTTACTGCAAGGGCAAAAAAAAATGGGCGATGAGGCAGTAAAGGACAAGAACTTAGGGATGGACCGCGAGATCACCCGCCGTGACTTTTTGAACGGCGTGGCGATTGGAGTCGGCGGCTCAATTTTGGGTTCCGCTGTCCAGGATGAAGATTTGCTCCCTGCGGGTGTCCTTGACGATTTCGCTCCGGAAAAAACTGCTGGCTATTACCCTCCTGCGCTTATGGGCATGCGCGGCAATCACGAGGGAACGTATACCTTTGCCCACCGCTTGCGCGACGGCGAGACGCCGGATTCTTTCGGCCAAGTGGCAAAGACCGGCGAACACTATGACCTTGTCGTTGTCGGCGGCGGCATCAGCGGCCTCACGGCGGCGTATTTCTTCCGCAAAGAGTCGGGAAAGAGTGTTCGGATTCTAATTCTCGACAACCACGACGACTTTGGCGGCCATGCCAAGCGCAATGAATTTCGCGTGGGCGGCCGCTTGCTCTTGGCCAACGGTGGCACGCAGTCGATCGAGAGCCCCGGAAAATACAGCAAAGTGGCCAGGGGGTTGCTCGAAGAAATCGGCATCCAGACCAACAAGTTTTATAAAGCCTACGACCGGAAGCGGTATTCAAAGATGGGAACGGCCGCTTTCTTTGACAAAGAGACTTTTGGCGAAGACCGGCTCGTTACGGGCATGAACACAACTCCCTGGCCAGAATTCCTCGCCCAAGCGCCGCTATCAGAAGCGGCGCGCAAAGACATCGCTCGCGTCTACACGGAAAAAAAGGACTACCTGGCAGGCCTGTCGGTTGAAGAAAAAGTTGCTAAGCTGAAGAAGACCAGCTACGCGGAGTTTTTGACGAACTACTGCGGGCTGACAAAGGAAGCGCTCCCGTTTTTCCAGCCTTTTCCCCACGACCTTTGGTGTGTCGGCATCGAAGCAGTTTCGGCCATGGATTGCTATGAATCCGGGGATGACTATGGCTCGTTCACGTACGCGGGCTTCCAAGGGCTTGGCCTTCCGTCGCCGGAAAAAGAAGAGCCTTACATTTTTCATTTTCCGGATGGTAATGCTTCCGTCGCCCGATTGCTGTTCCGCTCGCTCGTTCCAGAAGCACTTCCTGGCACAACGATGGAAGACGTGGTCACGGCAAAAGCTGACTATGCCAAGCTCGACGACGCGGGCGCCGCGGTCAGGGTCCGGCTCAACAGCACCGTCGTCCATGTCCAGCACGTGAATGCAGCGGGAAAGCCGCAAGAGGTTCGAGTTAATTATGTTCGCGGCGGAAAGGTTCACTCGGTCACAGGGAAAAACTGCGTTTTGGCCTGCTACAACGTCATGATTCCCTACCTCTGTCCCGATCTACCTGACCGGCAAAAGGAAGCTCTCGCCTATCTGGTGAAAGCGCCGCTCGTTTACACACACGTGGCCCTGCGAAACTGGGCCCCGTTTGCGAAGTTGAATGTGCACCACATCGTTGCGCCCGGCGGCTATCACACCTACACCGCGCTAGATTTTCCCGTTAGTCTGGGGCAATATCACTTTCCCAGCAATCCGGAAGAGCCCATCGTGCTTTTCATGCTTCGCACGCCCTGCAAGCCGGGACTTTCGCAGCGCGCCCAGAATCGCGCGGGCCGCTTCGAGCTGTTTCAAACACTGTTTTCGCAATTCGAGCGGGAAATTCGTGGCCAATTGGCTCGCATGCTCGGCGGTGCAGGTTTCGATCCGGCAACGGATATTGAAGGCATCACCGTGAACCGCTGGGCGCACGGCTACGCGTTCACACCAAATAGTTTGTTCGATCCCGACTGGAAGGAAGAAGAAAAACCCTGGGTCGTCGGCCGTAAGCCGTTTGGCAGAATTACCATCGCTAACTCGGACGCGGGCGCCAACGCTTACACGAATGAAGCCATCGACCAGGCTTACCGCGCCGTCGACGAGTTGCTGCATAACTGATTCCGAGAAAGCCATTGATGGCATCCTGGGAATAAAGTCGTCGCTGGCAACGTCTAGAGCTCTATGAAGACATGCATGTCCTTTGTCGCTCTGCTTTTTGCGCTCCCATGTTTTTTCCAGAACCCGACGGAAACCCACCGCCACCCTATGCCCGCGAAAGACATTGGCATCGTTTCGTTTCCCATTTCCTGCGCGCCGGGAGTGCAGAAGCGCTTCAATCGTGGCGTAGCCTTGTTGCACTCGTATTGGTACGAAGAGGCAGAGAAGCAATTCGAAAAAGCCGCTACCAAAGACCCCAAATGCTCGATGGCCTATTGGGGCGAAGCCATGACTCTCCACCGGCCCGCGTACACTCAACCTTCGGAGCAAGATCTGCAGCAGGGGAGAACCCTCCTCCAAAAGGCCGAAGCGCTTGGAGCTAAGACAGACCGCGAGCGAGCATACATCACAGCCCTGGCGGCACTGTTTGCTGGAGAGAAAGTGGACTACGAGCAGCGCGCCGCAGCCTGGTGCCAAGGAATGGAAAGTGTCTACTCGGCTTACCCTGAGGACCATGAGGCCGCGGCTTTTTATGCTTTATCGTTGCTGGTTTCCCAGTCCGACCACGATAGGACGCTTTCCAACACGCGCAAGGCGATTCAAATTCTGAACCGCCTCCTCGAGGAAGAACCTAACCATCCGGGAGCCGCCCACTACCTGATTCACGCAGCGGATAATCCCAACCTCGCGGAGCTGGGATTACCGGCGGCCCGGCGTTATGCGCAAATTGCTCCGGCTGTGCCGCACGCCCTCCACATGCCTTCTCATATCTTTGCCCGGCTTGGTTTGTGGCAAGAAGACATCCAATCGAACCTCGCGTCCCTCGCTGCTGCGAGGCAGCCTTCGTCGATGCACGTCGGCGCTGAAAATCAGGTTCACGCCATGGAGTTCCTGGAATACGCCTACCTGCAGATCGGCTTGAACGACAAAGCCAGGGAAATGATTGAAGAGTTGCAACACGTGCGCAAGGAGGACTTGAATCCAGGTCTGGAAGATTATCTGGATTGGCACCATGCACAGTTTCCGGCTCGTTATGCCTTGGAAACGCGAAACTGGAAGGAGGCTTTGGTGCTGCAAGCCTCACCCGGCTCCGAGGCGCGTGCCCAATCGGTCATTTACTGGGCGCGCGCCATCGGAGCCGGACATTTGGGTGACGCTAAGGCCGCGCGAGACGCCGTGGAGCAATACGATGCAATGGCACTGGCTGTGCGCGAAGGTCCTCATCGAGCGCGGGCCAAATTCATGGAGACTAACCGCGATGAAGCGCACGCCCGGGTTGCTTTTGCGGAAGGAAAGAACGAAGAAGCCCTGAACCTGCTCCGGCCAGTTGCGGACCAGCAGGACTCTTTTGGCAAAGGGGAAGTCGAGCTGCCTGCCAGGGAGATGCTTGCGGATATGCTCCTCGAAATGGGGCGGGTACAGGAAGCGCTTGCCGAGTACGAGAAATCCGCGAAAACGGACCCCAATCGATTTAATGGGCTTTATGGAGCGGCGCGCGCCGCGGAGCTGGCGAATCATCTGGAGAAAGCCACGCAGTACTACACGCAATTACTAAAGAATTGCGGTGAGAACGGCCGCTCGCCGCGTCCTGAACTGTCTCATGCACGAAGCTTTCTTTCGGAGGGCGGACGCAATTAAGCAGGGGTTTTTTGAGGGGCTGCCAATCGGCGCGCTGCGGGCACCACGGTCTCCAGCCGGCGTAGCGTTTCCTCGGATTAGCGTTTCATTTTCTATTCTGTATAATTCTCTCGGAATCAGTTGTTTGTTTACTTGCGTTTTCGTAGTCGGCGAAGAGGATGTTATGTCCCCAGGTCATCGGCTTCGAGTTTTGCTTTTGTTTCTGGCCGCCGTCGTATCTTTATGGATCACCGCTCCCGTACTTGCACACGCCGTTCTTCTGGAATCAAGCCCCGCATTGAAGAGTTCGGTTTCCGGTCCTGATGTTCCTCTGAAACTGCGCTTCAATGTTCGCATTGATGCCGCTCGTTCGCGCCTGACTCTGGTTGACCCTGATGGCACGCAGCAGACACTCGAAATCCACGGGGAAACCGGGCCCGATACGCTTGCGGCCGAGGCCAAAGGATTGCATCCCGGCACCTACCGCCTTCGCTGGCAAGTGCTTGCATCCGACGGGCACATCACGCGGGGCGAGATTCCATTCACCGTCAAGTCCTGATCCCGCCCCGTGGCTCGCCTGCTACAAATCTTCGGTTTTCTCTCCGTGCTCCTCCGGGGCGCCAGCCTGACGTTTCAGTCGCTGACCGTAGGCGGCGTCATTTTTTTGGCTCTCGTCCTTCGAAATTTCAGCGACGACTCGGAAAAGGTAAAAGCTACCTGTGCGAGCTGGCTTCGCCGTTTCGCGCTGGCCCTGCTCGCGATCCAGATCTCCTATCTCATCACTAACTCCCTGATCTTGATGGAGTCTGCGCAAATCAGCCTCGCTGAAGTAATTGGCGCGAATTTTGTTCTTGCGGGAGCGCTCGGCATCGCCGCTTCGCTGACGATCATCGCGCTTTCGGCGCGCTGGCGCGCCAGTTCCGCCGGCGAATTGCTCCTTCCTGCGGCAGCGATCATTGCTTCATCGGTTCTGACTAGCCACGCCGTGGCGCGTCTGGAATACCGGTTGCCTTTGGTCTTTGTTACCGCGCTGCATCACCTGGCCACCGCGGCTTGGCTTGGCGGCCTGCCCTACTTGCTGATTACCATCCGCCGCACATCCTCCACGGAATTGGCGCGAAAACTGTGCGCAAGATTCTCGCAACTTGCGGTCGTGAGCGTTGTCGTTCTCGGTTCCGCTGGCTTGATCTTGAGCTTCTGTTACGTCGGCTCTCTCAAAGCCATCTATGGCACTTCCTACGGTGCCATGGTTGCGACAAAGGCAATGCTCTTCGGACTTCTTTTATCTCTTGGCGCGCTGAATTTTGAACTTGTCCGCCGAGGTGAGGCCAGCGCCATCCTCTCCAGCCTCAAGCGTTTCGGTGAAGCCGAAATCGGCATCGGCATCACGGTGATTCTCGTGGCGGCCTCGTTGACGTCGCTTCCTCCGGCCGTCGATCTCCTGCAGGATCGCGTTCCTGCTTCAGAGGTCTTCGCACGCATGACTCCGCGCCCGCCGCGCCTTTCGAGCCCCGCCATAATGGACCTGCCCGAAGATGTCTATGCCGCACAAAAGCTGGCATTTGAATCGGGCTCGCTCACAACGGAGTCCTTTGTGCCCGGCCAATCCGGCACGCGACCGAACACTCCCGCGGAAAAAGCCTGGTCGGAATACAACCATCACTGGGCGGGGATCATTGTTCTGGCTGTGGGTTTGTTGGCCCTGCTCGCGCAAGCCGGGAAAGTCTCTTGGGCGCGCAATTGGCCGCTTCTTTTTCTGGGCCTTTCCGTTTTTCTGTTTCTGAGGAGCGATCCAGAAGTCTGGCCTCTCGGTCCCAACGGCTTTTGGGTGACCTTCGCCGATCCCGAGGTTTTGCTGCACCGCATCTTTGCGGGGCTCGTCATCGCGCTCGCGGTTTTCGAATGGCGAGTGCAGACCGGTCGCGTGGCATCGCCCAATGTTCGCCTGGTGTTTCCGATGCTCGTCGCGGTTGCAGGCGCCCTCTTGCTCACGCACTCTCATAGCCTCGGAAATATCAAAGAGGAAGTGTTGGCCGAGCTGAGCCACATTCCGCTGGCAGTTCTTGCCGTGATGGCGGGATGGTCGCGATGGCTCGAGCTACGCCTTCCCGCAGAAAACCACGCGCGCGCTTGGCTGGCCCGTCTGTGGCCCGTTTGCGTCACCTTGATTGGCGTTTTCCTGCTGAACTACCGCGAAATGTAGTTGTGCCCACGTTGCGCAACTGCCCAAGCCTGTCATCCCGACCCGGTCGCGCGCCTTTTGCGCGAACGGTGATGAGGGATGCTTTTCTGGTTTCGCTGAGTGCCTGTCGTGGATGTGAACAGAGTCCTTGTCAGCAGGAAAGAAGAAATGCAGGTTTAAGGAAGTTTGGTTCCGGGACCTGGATTCGAACCAGGACTCTCAGCTCCAAAGGCTGATGTGCTACCGATTGCACTATCCCGGAACCGCTGCTAAGAGTTTAACAGAGCGGCACAAGCGCCCCAAGAGCTTGCTGCCGTCCTAATTTCCCCAAATGACTCGCCAACCAGGGAAGCAAGGTTTGCGCGGCTTGACATGCCGTCATCGTCCGTTCAGCATGAGGCACTTCCTATTAGGAGAAATCTTATGCGATCGCGCAAGAAAATTTATCTGTCTGCCCTCGCGTTTGTTTTCCTTTCCTCCGCTTATGCCCAAAACGCCTCTGCTCAGAGTGCACGTACTGCCATTCGCGCAGCGCGCCTCATCGACGGGAAGGGCGAGTCCATAGTGAGCAACGCAGCAATTTTGGTTGAAAACGACAAAATCACCGCCGTCGGCTCCGGGTTGCAGATTCCCCCAGATGCCAAGGTCATTGATCTGGGCGACAGCACGCTCCTGCCGGGATTCATTGACGCCCATACACACCTGCTTTCGGAAATGGATGGCACGAACCTTACCCTGCAAGATGTCGAAATGCTCCGCATTGTAGCCACACAGAGCACGGCCTGGCGCGCCTTGCTGGGCGCTAAACTGGGCAGGGAAGACCTCGAAGCCGGAATCACCACGGTCCGCGATTTAGGCAATTCCGCCGTCAATGGCGACGTTGCATTGCGCGATGCCATCAATAACGGATGGCTCCCTGGTCCGCGAATCGTGGCTGCAACGCGAGCCCTCGCTGCGCAGGGCGGCCAGTTCGGCCGGCTCACTCTGGAGGCGCAATCCATCATCGAGCAAGAGTACGTGACCATTCGGGGAGCGGAGAGCGCTCGCCAAGCTGTGCGTCAAGCGCTGTACGACGGCGCGAATTGCATCAAGGTCATCGTGAACGGCTCTCCGGCAAACGTGACGCTCGACGAAATGAAGGCCATCGTCGAGGAAGCCCGTGCCGTGGGCGTCAAAGTGGCCGCCCACGCGATCGGAGATAAAGCTACGCGCATCGCGGCGGAGGCTGGAGTGGATTCCATCGAGCATGCGTACATCGTGAAGGACGACGTCCTGAAAATGATGGCCGACAAACATATTTTCCTTGTGCCCACGGACGGAACCCTTAAGACGTTTCTAGACATGACTTTTGGAACACGTCAACCCAGCGCGGAGGAAAGGAGTCGAATGGAAAAGCTGTATCAACCGTTCGTTGAAGGTTCGCGTGACCGCCTGCGCCGCGCGCGGAAAATGGGCGTTCCCATCGCGTCTGGCTCCGATATGTACTTAACGATGCCGAACCTCAATCGCGGACAAGCCAGCTTGCTCGTGTTCGAAGCCTATGCCGAAGCCGGCATGACGCCCATGGAGATTATTCACGCCGCCACGCGAAATGGCGCAGAACTGTTGGGCATGGCGGACCGGATCGGCACGGTGGAAGCGGGCAAATTGGCGGACATTATTGCCGTCCCAGGCGATCCTTTGAAAGATGTGAAGGCGTTGCAGCACGCCAAGTTCGTAATGAAGGGCGGCGCGGTCGTAAAAAACGAAAAATAGTTTGCGCCCGGAACCTTTAGGGCCCGCCTTTTACCGCGAACCGAAGGCGAGGGACCGAGGCGGGCGCTTGTTCGCTCAGCCCGATGCTCCCGCCGTTATGCGCCAACCGTGGTTTCTGCTAAATTGGTACAATTGCTTCCATCGCGGGAGAGGTGGCCGAGCGGTTTAAGGCGCACGCTTGGAAAGCGTGTGTAGGCTAACCCCTACCGTGGGTTCGAATCCCACCCTCTCCGCCATAATTCATCACACATCACCTGTATTTATGCTGTCGTCTGGTAAGATTCCTCCGTCCCCGGATTCTATGAGTTCGTCCAGGCTGTTCTTTGAAACAGTTCCGCATAACTGTTCTGCTGGTAGACGATTTTGTGCAATTTCGAGCCGCCGTTTCCGCGTTGCTCACGAAAAAGCCGGAATTGCAAATCGTAGCTGAGGCATCGGACGGAATAGAAGCCGTCGAGAAATCGAGGCAACTACAACCGGACGTGATTCTTCTCGACATCGGTCTCCCGAAACTGAATGGAATCGCAGCCGCACGGCAAATCCGCGAGGTAGCACCGCAATCCAGGATAATCTTTGTGACCCAAGAGACCTCTGCCGACATCATGAAGGAAGCTATCGGGTCGGGAGGGATGGGCTACGTGGTTAAGGCCAAGGTTGAGTCAGAACTTTTGAAAGCAATTGACCTGGTCCTTGAGGGCAAACAATTCATCGGAAGCGGCTTGTCTGGCAATCCGTGAACAGGTCCTCAAGCTTTAAGTAGTTCCCTCAGTTTCGCTAAAGTTTCTGGTGCAAGGGAACACTCAGCAAAGCCACAAGCGAAGCAGACCTCATGATTTGCAGGTGCGTAAACTGGCTCGGCCTTACCACGGACGAATACCGTCTCCCCGTTGATTGCTTCTACTGTGGTTGACCCGCATTTGGGACATCTCTCACTCATGGTCGCGTCCCCTTCTTGGGACCGTCTGATTAATTGTTCCCAGGTCGTTTCTAAGGAGTTCTCGTTCCAGTATTTGGCTAGGTAGGGCGCACACGCTGCGACCCATGTCACAGCTACCTGTGACCTGCGTCACAAGCTATTTCTTGACGAATTGAGGTGATCAACCCGGCGCTTGGCGACTGCGGAACAAGGTGTTACAAGGGAGGAAGCAAGTGGTACGCAATTTGTCCGTATCCAGGCAAAAGGGAAGAGATAACGAATCTCTTTCGGACCTGATCATCACGTTCTTTAGCGGAATCAGCATGGAGCAAAGTTTCAATCCTCCAAAGAGCAGAACGCAGACAAGATTGCCCGATTTTATGCGGCTGATCCGTGAGATGTGAGCGGAGCTCCAGCGCTGACCCTTGGGGCGAGGAAGGACGGTATCTCGAACGCAAAGAGTGTAAAATGTTGGGCGTTGCCGTACTCCAGTGGACCGCCTAACCGCAACGGGCAGCGTTATTGATGAGAGGTTCTATGCGCTTGCGAAGAATCATCGCAATCATTTCCTTTGCCGGATTCACCGGCTTGTTGCTGGAAGCGGCAAATCTGCCTTCGCCACCCAAAAAAGAAGTTACCTATACGAAGGACGTCGCGCCGATTCTGTTCAAAAACTGCGTTGTTTGCCATCGCCCGAACGATGTCGCGCCCATGTCGCTCATGACCTATGAAGAAGTTTTGCCCTTTGCGCGGATGATTCAGCAAACCATCGAGCAGCGCAAGATGCCGCCCTGGCATGCGGATCCCAAGGTTGGCGATTTCATGAACGATGCGCGGCTTAGCGACGCTGACATCGCCGCAATCGATGCGTGGGTAAAAGGCGGAACGAAACAGGGCGACCCCAAAGACCTTCCCCCCGCGCCGGTATTTGAGAAGGGGTGGCATATCAAGCCCGACGTCGTTTTCACCATCCCCGAGTTTGTCGTGCCCAAAACGGCGATGGACGATTACGAATACATCTACGTCCCCACGAATTTCACCGAGGACAAATGGATTCAGGCCGGCGAAGTCCTTCCCGGCGACCGCCGCGTGGTGCATCACGCCACGGTTTCCGTGATCGATGGCGCCGAATTCGCCAAGCACCACACGGGACCCGCCAAAGAGAACGCGGGCATTGATGACTATCACTATCGCACTGGAAAGGTGTTACATCTTCGTCCGCTTGCGCCAATCCTTGACGACGGTTGCGCTGCTCCCGACGGCGGCGGAATTCCCGGTCAGTCTTCCGGTTATTTGAATATCGTGCCCGCGATTTATCTTCCCGGCCACATGCCCGAGGTGCGACCGCCGGGCTACGCCCTGCGGATTCCTGCCGGGTCGTACCTGCAGTTTCAGGTTCACTACAGCAATCATCACGGGATCGATGTCAAAGACCACACGAGCATCGGGCTGGTGTTTGCCAAGGAGCCGGTGAAACACGAAGTCGCGCAGTACGAAATCTGGAACAACATGTTCCTCATTCCTCCCCACGACGACAGTCATCTCGTTACTTCCTGCTTCACGCTGCCAAAAGACGTTACCGCCGTAGCTTATACGGCGCACATGCACTTCCGCGGAAAAAGCATGACCACCAAAGCGGTTTATCCGGATGGCCATGAAGAAGTGCTGATGAACATCCCCCACTACGATTTTCGCTGGCAGGAAACGTACTTTTTGAAGAAACAATTCCTGCTCCCAAAGGGCACCAAGCTAGTGACCGTGGCTTATTTTGATAACTCGAAAAACAATCCCTTGAATCCCGATCCATCGAAGCCAGTTCGTTGGGGTGAGCCCAGCGACGAAGAAATGATGGGTTTCTGGCTGCAGTTTGCCGATCCGCAGCTCGTCACGGAGAAACCTGTAGCAGCTCAGAAGTAGGCAGCGCAGTCTTTTGCGACATTTTCCTTTGCAGGAGTTCACAATCCATGAAAGTCAACCGACGCAACTTCCTCGCAACCGCCGGTGCCGCCGGAGTGGCGCCGATCATTCTCGGGGCGACCGACAAATCCGGCAGCCGCGCTCCTATTCTCGGCGAAGGCGAGCATCAGTATGAAGCGTTCCACGATTGGGGCGCGCTGCCCGCGAATATTCGATACGGGAACACGCACGGCGTCTGTGAAGACTCGCATGGTCAGATCTACATTCACCACACCGTTCATTCCACCAGCGAATCTCCGGACACGATTGTGGTGTTTGATCGGGAGGGAAAGTTCGTGCGCTCCTGGGGTGGCCAGTTCAAAGGGGGTGCGCATGGCTTGTCCATCCGCAAGGAGGGAAGTGAGGAGTTTCTCTATCTCTGCGATTTTGAGCACGGCATCGTTACAAAACGTACTCTAAGAGGCGAGGAGGTTTTTACTCTCGGCTATCCTGCCGAATCATCAGCCTATCAACCGAAAAACGGAATGGCGCCGAGCTACAGACCAACCAACGTGGCTATCGCGCCCAATGGCGACATCTACGTTGGCGATGGCTATGGCAGCAGCTACATCAATCAATACAACCAAAAAGCCCAGTTCATGCGAACCTTTGGGGGTTTGGGAAAGGAAGCCGGCCAGCTCGATTGCCCTCACGGCCTTTGGGTGGACACCCGCGCTGATCCACCCGTGCTCGTAGTTGCCGATCGCTCAAATACGCGATTACAGCGCTTTACTCTGGATGGAAAGCACATCGATTTCATTCTTGGCACGACAAAAATGCCTTGTCATTTTCACGAGCGAGGCGGCGATGTGGTTATTCCGGACCTGTGGAGCAAGGTGGTGATCCTCGACAAAGACAACAAAGTGGCCGCCAGTTTAGGTAACGGCGATTATTCGAACCAGGAAGACTGGTACAAGGCTCGCCAACAAGCGCGCGATACCTTCAAACCTGGCCGCTTCCTGTGCCCTCACGGCGCCTGTTTCGATCATCAGGGCAACATCTTCGTCGTCGAATGGGTAGAAGTCGGCCGGGTCAGCAAACTGCGCAAAGTCGCTTGATCACGGCCCCAGCCAAATCGGACTTTCTGGACCTAAGCCCTTGCGTTGCTATCGCTTGGGAACGGACTTAAAGTAAATACTTTAGACTTTGTCTCGCAAAGTAGCATCATTGAGTTCGATCCGGCCTTGCTTATGACAATCCGCCGAAATGGCCAGATCCTTCAGAAATGGCAGGAGGCGGCGCCGCGCTTCTGCAGATATTTTTGGTGATATTCTTCCGCGCGATAGAACT
>Ga0126381_100004401_pt1 | contig 15345 bp, 15 predicted proteins | sample PanSoiMetPlot_28_FD_96465 | JGI IMG/M metagenome (GOLD analysis project Ga0126381, IMG submission 96465) | Tropical forest soil microbial communities from Panama - MetaG Plot_28 | ecosystem: Environmental > Terrestrial > Soil > Tropical forest > Bulk soil | place: Panama | collected 2016-02-17 | reverse complement strand
GTCTCGCTTCGGATGAAGAGCGGAGCGTTTTGCCAGCTCGATTGCTCGCGGCGGACCGGTTACGGATATGACGAGCGAATCGAAGTGTTTGGTTCTGAGGGGCTCATCGAATCGCGCCGCCAACGCGCCCGAGGAGTTTCCAGGTATACTGGAGACAAAGTGATCGAGGACGGGCTGCACCCTGGCTGGTTCGAACGAGTTGAACAAAGTTACTACGAGGCGCTCAATGCTTTTGTTGAATCGATCACAAAGGGACGCCCGGTCCCATCGCCAATGGATGGCCTCAAGGCACAATTGATCGCCGATAAAGCGACTGAATCTCTTAGAAACGGGAGATCAGTAAGAGTCGAGAACGGACGAGAACACTTGCGATCGTAGAGTAGGCAACAAACCGAGCGATTCTATCTCCACGCGCGAACAAATCGAACCGGGAGAAAATCATGGCCGACTTCACCTCGGGGACGTAAGCATATTGGGAATGAGTGAACTCAACCGGTAGTTGATCCCATGACTTCTTAACACAATATCTAGTGTATAACTCCTTGCATCGGACAGATGTTCCAGTATCATTCGCTATGATAACGACTCTCCAGGAATCATGGGAGCTGACCCGCCGGGAGTATCGTGTTTTCCAAGGCACACCTTTCTCGCCGATACACGTTGCTACCTTCTGGGTTCAGGTTCCCGGTTGGATGTCCGAACATCCCAGTCAGGTGGATTTAGAAGCTGGGAAAGCGGTGAGAGAGGTGGTCGAGCGGGGCTTTCCTCAATTAAGACGTTGTGGCTACACCGTGGAACCTTGGACGGTGTATCGCCGTGACTTTCGAACGATTGAGTCTCAGTACCGGTTCGGGGAAGCCAACGGCTGTCGTGTTTGGGTCGCCGAACTCATGCCTGAAGGACTGACCTTGTTACGAAGAACCTCGTAATCCGGTGGACTAATACTTAGTCATTCGGACGCGCGGTTCGCTCCAACCTTTCTCGGGTTTCGCTGGCGAGGCCTGCGGATTCCGTGCTTTTTCAGATTCCAGCCTGCGGGCTGGGGCCTTGCTCAAGGTTTGGATTTAGCCCGCCACCTAGCAAACCAGACTCCCCCTAACGCGAGCAATCCTGCGGCCACACACGAGAAGACGATGGCAGGATCAACGTGGCTGAGCGATTGTAGAAAAGGGCCTATGGTCGAATTATCCATCAGGCTCGATTGTCGTGCCAAGGGCGGTTGGAGGTGAGCGCTTGAGCCGATCTGCTCGAAAACTCCTTGCCACGAAGCGAACTCTTCTTTAGTCGAATAGAAGCTGAGAGTGGCTAGCCCTTTGTTGGTTGGCAGCATCACGTTCATGAACTTGACGTCTCCCGTGGTTACTTCCACCCATACGGCTCCGTCTTTCCAGGCGTAGCGCCCGAGTTGGGACCCACTCTTCTCAACACTTTGTCGAATGCTTTGCTCCATCTGCTTTAGCTGCCAATCAGCCATCCGGCCGCCGTTCTTGATGGTCACCAACAGATAGGGATAAGTAAGGTTATCGCCAGCCTTCGAACTTTGAGCGCCATAGACATGATCGACGCTCATGCCAAGAGCTGAAATTTTTCCTCGGAGCAGGCTTGGCGAAATCTCTTGCCAAGTGGAGGGCAATTTGAGTTCCAGACCTCCGGCATTCCAAAGCCAAGATTGCTCTTGCTGAGCCGAAGCACTTGCGGTTGCCATCAGTAATGCCCAGCTTAGCAAGGCTACCTGAGACAGGCGGATGGTTTTCATGGTTGGCTGGAGGCAAAATCGACCATCGGGCCTTCGACCCAAAATGGAAAGGTTGGACCTGAATATGGATTCGCTCGAGCAAATGAGCAGGGATGCTATCAGAACGTCCACTCCGTCATCAGTCGTTTCCGAAGTTGCTCGATCTCGGCAACAGCTTTTCTGATTTGCGGTTCCGGCGCGTTCCGGTGTAACTCGGCCGAAAGTTTGATTAGGTCCTCGTTCATTCCAGCAACGCGACGTCCGAGCACCTGAGCGGTCGCCAATAACAGACATGTGGCCCACGCTTCTCCGTGCTGCAAAGCATCGTTTAAGGACGAGGCTGAGATTCGCCACAGATGACTATCGGCGGCAGTCACTGCCGTTGCGGTTCGTGCCGTGTCTATTAGTGGGCCCATCTCGCCGAAGATGGCGCCCGCTTCGAGCTTAGCGAGTGTGCGTTCATCCTGTGTGCCTGCACCCAGTTTGATCAGGATCTTGCCGCTCAGGAGCAGGCAAATCGAATCCCCCGGATCACCTTGGCTAAACAAGATCCTTCCACTTGCCAGGCGAACCTCCTCGATGCGAGTCGCCAAAATATTAATCTGCTCGGTGTGGAGGGACTGAAAACAACTGAAGCGATGAGCTAGAGCGGGATCGATAGCGTTTTCCATAAGCGTATTCGCTAGACACCGCGGAGCATAGCGGCTTTGGCCACGCGTCCAAGCGCTACGATGTAAGCAGCCGTCCGCCAACTCAGTTTACGCGACTGCACCAGACCGCGGACTGTGGTATAAGCAGCGGTCATGATTTGGCGAAGCCGATCATTGACCTCCTTCTCAGTCCAGCGAAGGCATTGCAGGTTTTGCGTCCATTCGAAATAACTCACCGTGACACCTCCAGCATTGGCTAGGATATCCGGAATCACCGTAATTCCGCGTTGCTCTAATATTTCGTCGGCCTCCGGAGAAGTGGGAGCGTTTGCCGCTTCAACGATCACTTTAGCGCGAACTTCACGGGCCACATCACGATTCAATACACCACCCAGCGCTGCGGGTATCAGCACATCCACGTCACAGGCCAGGAGTGCGTCATTGCTGATGCACGAGACTCCGTCAGCTTGATAGTCTGCGAGGAGACGCCGATTACGGGCGAACTCAACCAGGGCAGGAATGTCTAGACCATCTCGGTTCAAAATTCCACCGGACACGTCGCTGACCGCAATCACTTTCGCCCCACGTTCATGGGCAGAAAGGGCGGCGAACAAACCGACATTGCCAAAACCTTGGATCGATACAGTCGCATTTTGGAGACTTTTACCGATGTCCTGAAGAAAATTTTCAGTGATACAAATAACGCCATAGCCGGTGGCGGCCTCGCGCCCTTCGCTGCCGTGGAGTTCCACCGGCTTGCCCGTGACGACCGCAGGAGAGAACCCATGAAGCCTGGAATATTGATCCATGATCCAGGCCATCACTTGAGCATTTGTGTTCACATCAGGAGCTGGAATATCTCGCTGAGGCCCGATCTCCCGGCTAATCCGTTCGATGAACTTTCGGGTGACGCGTTCCAGTTCGCCTTGGGACAGTTGTGACGGATCGCAGGCGACGCCGCCTTTCGCGCCGCCAAATGGCACATTGACCACGGCAGTCTTCCAAGTCATCAGCGCCGCCAATGCCCGCACATCGTCTGGGTCCAACGCCGGATGGAAGCGCAGACCTCCTTTGGTCGGTCCTCGGGCTGAATTGTGCTGGAAACGGTAGCCACTAAAGACAGCCACTTCGCCGTTGTCCCGTTCGATGGGAACACTGACATGATGCTCGGCCTCAAGGGAGAGCAATAACTTCTCGACATGTGGCCCCAGCTTCATAATCGCGGAGGCCTTACTCAGGTAATGATTGGTGGCCTCAAACGCGTTCATGCCGAAGCCGGAGTGGGCGCCTGTAAACGGCGGTCGGGCTCGAAAGGATTTTGACAAAGTTTTCTGCCGTGGCCAGCGGCTCGCTGTTCTTCCTTAGCCTGGTGCTTCGGATCAGGGAGGCGCGCTTTAACGCGGATCAGCCAATCGTTGATTCGCGTCTCGTACATTCCGTCGCCCATAAGGCTTCGCATCTTCTGCAGGTACCGGAACTCGTCTTCGTTCATTGATGCGGCTCTTGAGAGCCTCTCGTCCAACGGCCGCACCGTATAGCGCTCTGCTCCAATGAGTTCAAGCTCAAATCCGGCATAAACAGGTGTCCCCTACGCGCTGCCCCCGATTTATTCTCCCGCGGCCGCGGGAACCTTGAGCTCGCTTCCGCTCTGCATCTGAATAAGTATCTGATCGGCCCGACGATTAGACCATTACTCTGATATTCGTGACTTCGGTCTGGCAGAAGATCGACTGGGGTAATACAGTCCCCAGCGCTTTCGACAAATTGGTTGAGATCATTCTGCCTTTACGCTGAGCACAGGGGACGAGCCATAAAATGAAGGCTGGAAAACGAGATGATATTAAGGAGTGGGTCAGAGAGTGTAATGCACTAACCGCTCCGGTCGTCATGCTAACCCGAGGGCGGCAATGACCGACCATACCGTAGTGGTCGCCGGAGGCGGTCCGACGGGGCTAATGCTGGCGGGCGAGTTGGCGTTGGCGGGCGTTGACGTTGCCATCGTGGAGCGACGAGCCAGCCAGGAAGTTAGCGGACGACGTGCCGGCGGTCTCCATTCGCGAACGATCGAGATCTTAGACCAGCGCGGAATAGCCGATCGATTCATCTCGGAAGGCAAAAAGCATCCTGTCGTGAGCTTTCACCAAATCCGTCTGGATATCAGCGATTTTCCCACTCGGCACAACTACTTGCTTGCGCTGTGGCAGAGCCACTTCGAGCGCATTCTCGCCGGCTGGGTCGGCGAACTCGCAGTGCCAATCTATCGCGAACGTGAAGTGACGGGATTCACACAGGACGACTTTGGCGTCAACGTTGATCTTTCCGATGGCCTGTCATTTCGGGCGGAATATCTCGTAGGATGCGACGGAGGACGCAGTCAGATCCGTAAGGCAGCCGGTATCGAGTTTCTTGGATGGGATCCCACGACGAGCTGGCTGATCGCTGAGGTAGAGACAGCTCAGGAGCCGGCCTGGGGCTTCCGCTACGACGCGATTGGTACTCATGCGATCGGCAAAATGGAGGGAAGTTGGGTGGGGGTGGTGCTGACCGAACGCCAGGTGGAACCTGCAAATGAACTAACTCTGCGCTATGTCAGCGAAGCGCTGATCGACGTATTCGGGACCGATTACGGGGCTCACAATCCTAGGTTGATATCTAGGTTCACGGATATGGCGCGGCAGGCTGCGACCTACCACGACGGACGGATTCTCCTGGCCGGGGACGCCGCGCACGTTCATGCCCCGATGGGTGGTCAAGGCCTCAATATCGGAGTCCAGGACGCGGTGAATTTGGGATGGAAACTGGCCCAGGTAGTAAAGGGGACCTCGCCCGCGAGCCTCCTTGCCACCTATCACGCAGAACGGCACCCGGTCGCTGCTCGGGTGTTACGCAATACGATGGCGCAAGTCGCGCTTCGCCGGACCGACGACCGTTCAAAGGCCTTGAGCGACTACGTCTCGCAATTCCTCAGGATGGACGAGCCGCGGAGACGATTGGCTGCAGAGATGTCGGGCCTAGATATTCACTATGATCTTGGCGAAGGACATTCGCTGCTTGGACGCCGTATACCGGATCTCGACCTGCTAACAGTGAATGATTCTCAACGGGTCTTCGCCCTCCTCCACGATGCCCGGCCGGTACTACTCAACCTCGGTGAACCCGGCGGTTTCGACATTACTCCGTGGGCAGATCGGGTTCAGTTGATCGACGCGAAATATGTTGGTGTTTGGGGGCTTCCGGTCATTGGCACGGTGACTAGTCCTACCGCCGTTTTGATTCGACCCGACGGATATGTTGCTTGGGTGGGCGAGCAAACTCAGCTCGGACTCGTTGACGCGCTTTGCGCTTGGTTCGGACCGCCTGCTTCGGGATAACGCAGCTTCGATTCGATCGCCTTCGCCGGGAACTTCGCTTCCAATGGAAGGCCGTTGCGCGACCAGAGGTGGGGTTTGCCTTTGGAGTCAAAAACCGCACTTACCCGGCAACCGTCGAGTTTGATTTCGAAGATCCAATCCAGTGGGTGTTTTTGCAAACAGTGATCGATGATTTGGTCGGACTGGACGGCGACGTAGTTTTAACTAGTTAACGAGTGGTCTTTGATAGCGACAGCTTCAACGTCACGAAGGAGCCGATCGGGGATCGCTCTCGCAACCGGTACATCGCACAGTAGCTTACCCCGTTATTCTGCACTCTTGACGGCCATTCCGAAGGGGAACTCTAACCCCGTGATGAATTCAGCGTCAATCGTGGCTCCCGTAGTAGCGTCGTATTTACCAACCGTGCCGTCGCCGGAGTTCGCCACGAAGAGGGTACTGTCTAGTAACTCAATTTCTTGAGGGGCACTAAGGCCAGTGATAAAATCAGTTTTAATCGCAGCTCCCGTAGTAGCATCGTATTTGCCGATCGTTCCGTCGCCGAAGCTACCCACGAAAAGCGTATTGCCCGACAGCGCAAGCCCGATCGGCTCGTTCAGCCCCGCGATGAAGCTAGCATCAATCGTGGCTCCGGTTCGGGCGTCATATTTGCCGACCGCATTGCGTTTGAAGTTCACCACGAAGAGGGCGTCGCCCGATACCACGAGTTCTTCGGGGTGATTGAGCCCAGTGATGAAGCTAGCCTTAATCACACGCCCCGTGGTGGCGTCGTATTTGCTAATCGTGCCGTCGCCGGAGTTCGCCACGAAAATGGTGTTTCCTAGCACCGCAAGTCCTTCGGGTTGGTTTAGCCCCTCGATGAACCTGGATTTAATCGCGACTCCCGTAGTCGCGTCGTATTTGCCAACCGTGCTGGTGTCAATATCCACCACGAAGAGCGTGTTACCGGACACCACGAGTCCGAAGTCAATTTCCCTGGTCAGGCCAACGATGAAGTTAGGATTGATCATTGCTCCCGTGGTCGGGTTGTATTGGCGTACAGCTCCACTCCCGCCTCCAGGTCTGTTCGTGACATAGAGCTGGGCGTGCGCGGTTCTCGGCATCGCCCAAATCATTGCGATCACAATAACGAGTGGGTATAAGGCGCGCGAAGGCAGTCTGGAAGTGGATGTGAGGTTTGCCTTCATGATTGATAAAATCGTCGCGGCGTTTAGCGGTGTCAAAGCTTGTGCTTGCAACAGAGAAATTTATGCTCTTCGAAGAAGCGACCAATTCTCCTGGAACGTTTGGCGGCCGCATACCATTAGCAAACGGGCTTCATCGTCGGACGGTGCTAAAAGTAAGCCGTTTCATTGCGCAGCCGTTATGTTATCAAAGAAGCGACTCATTTGACGGCCTTGTTATATGGAAGACCTAGCGGGGTTTGCCTCTTTTGAAAAGCAACGGACTGAGCCTGATTGGGTCCAACATGCAATTTGGTGGCATGTTTATCCATTGGGTTTCGTGGGAGCAGAAACGATAGCGGAGGCTAAATCGAAATCTCACCGGATCAGGCGCCTTATCGATTGGCTTGAGTATGTCGTGGAACTCGGTATTTCCGGGATACTCCTTGGGCCAATCTTTTCATCTTCTACACACGGATATGACACGATCGACTACTTTGAGATCGATCCTAGGCTTGGTGACTGCGAGGACTTCTTAAAACTAGTGAAGGCTGCGAAAGACAGGGGACTGCGTGTCATCCTAGATGGTGTCTTTAACCATGTCGGCTCAGGGTTTCCAATCTTTCAAGACGCTTTGGATGCGGGCGGAGATACACCGGGATCGAGATGGTTTCGGCGAAAACGCTCGACGAATAACGTCGGTTTAGAAGCGGGCTACGAAAATTTCGAGGGGCACCCAAATCTCATCGCTCTGAATCATGCGAATTCAGAGGTTGCCGAATTCGTAATACGGGTGATGTGCCACTGGTTAAGTACAGGGATAGACGGCTGGCGTCTCGACGCCGCCTACGCTGTGCCCACCGAATTCTGGGCCGAGGTCCTTCATCGGGTACGCGCGATGTTCCCGCAGGCCTATTTTGTTGGTGAAGTTATTCATGGTGACTACACGTCCGTGGTGAAGCGTGGAGGCCTGGATTCTGTAACCCAATATGAAGTATGGAAAGCGATCTGGAGTTCTATTAACGATCGCAATTTCTTTGAACTCGCCTGGGCTCTGAATCGCCACAACGCCTGCCTGGAATCATTTGTCCCTATGACCTTTGTTGGCAATCATGACGTTACCAGAATAGCCAGTCAAATCCAAGATGGCCGGCACCTCGATCATGCAATGGTTATATTGTTAACGATCGGTGGAACGCCAAGCATTTACTATGGAGACGAACAGGCTTACCGCGCAACTAAGGAACACAGAGTCGGAGGCGACGATGCAATTAGGCCGGCATTCCCTGAAGAGGGACGTGCGGCGTTGGCTCCGTGTGACTGGAGAATGTACCGTCTCCACCAGCAATTGATCGGCCTGCGACGTCGCAATGCATGGCTTCACGGAGCGAAAACTCACATCGTCCAGCTGGGCAATACACATTTCGCCTACCAGTCCGTCTGGCAAAATCAGCGAATTGTCGTCGCACTCAACCTGGACGACAAGCCTATGGCGTTTTCGTTCTCTCAGGTGAATAACCTGCTTCTGGGAGAAGGTACCATCCAGCACGACAGTCATCTCGTTATCCCTCCAAACCGTTGGGCGGTTTTTGCCTGACATGACATAAATTCCAAATCCAGCACAATGGATTATTTCTGCAGTACTCTTCCGTAATGCGACCCCTTAGGTATTCCATCAACGTCACATTGGACGGGTGCTGCGATCATCGGGTAATGCTCGCTGACGAAGACTTACATCGTCATGCGGTTGAGAACCTTGCCCAGGCCGATGCGCTCCTCTTTGGTCGGGTGACCTACGAAATGATGGAGGCAGCGTGGCGGTCGCCGGCGCCGGCGGGAGTGAGGCCTGTTTGGATGGAGCCCTTTGCCCGGACGATCGACGTGGCCAAGAAATACGTAGCGTCTAGCACCCTGGAGCGAGTTGATTGGAACGCCGAACTCCTGCGCGGGGACCTAGTGAAGGCTGTTCAGCAGCTCAAGCGAGAGCCGGGTAAGGGGTTGTTTGTGGGAGGCGTGAAGCTCGCGCTGGCGTTGGCGGAGCAGGGATTGATCGATGAGTACGAGTTCGTGGTGCATCCCCGGCTGGTGGGCCACGGACCGACCTTGTTCGCGGGGCTATCGAAGCCTCTTGACTTAGGGCTCGTGAGCCGGTTGGAGTTCGCCTCGGGGGCGGTCGCGATGCGGTATGAGCCAAGAAGATAGCCATTCGGCTGGCTAGCCCGAGTCGGCCGAATCACGGAACAACTCGGGCAGATGCAGGGGAAAATATTCCGATCCGGCGGTGGTTGAATCTGGGGCTTTTCTGAGGTGGCCATTCGTAGAATTAGTTTGACGGCAATCTTTGTTTGACGTTAATACAAACTAACTGTCCTGCGAAATCCACTTCTTTACGTTTCATTTGAAATGGAGCAACAACCAGGACCTGGAACACAGGTTAGACGTAGGACGGTCAATAAAGGCTAACTATGTTTGTCACTAAACCGCGATTGTTCTTGGCATACGTTTTTCAAAACCGGTTCATCGTCCCTTCCTTCAATGTCAGCAACCTCGAGATGGCGCGCGCTGTCATCGAGGCGGCGGAGCTAGAAAACGCTCCGGTGATGGTGCAGACCGACTTCATCAATTTCAACTACGGTGGCATTGACGAGCTCTCCGCCATCATTCGTTCTCTGGCCGAAAAGGCCGCCGCGCCGATCTTGATGCATCAAGATCATCCTGGCAAAGATGAAAATATCTTTCGCACGCTGCGAAGAGGCTACTACTCGGTAATGTATGACGGGGGACATTTGTCCCTAGCAGAGAACATCGCGGGAACCGCTCGCTTTGCCGAAGCAGCCCATGCTACCGGGGCGATCCTGGAGACTGAGATTGGTCAATTCGGCGGGGAGTATCAAGGTGGGCACGTCATCACAGCGGCCGCGCATGATACTGCCGAAATGGTACAGAAAGGAGGCGCCGACACCTTAGCCGTTTCCGTTGGCTCAACCCATGGACAGACGAGCCGGTTAGATCTGGAACTCTTGAGCAAGATCGCCGAGAGCACCCGCATTCCGCTGGTTATGCATGGCGGCAGTGGCATTCATCCCGACGACATTAAGGTCGTGGCTAGCCTCAATGTTTATAAGGTGAATATCGGTGCGGCCCTGATACGGGGATTCGTTGAAGCTCTGCAAGAAGGCCTCGCGCTTCCTCCAGACTATGAACCCCCTCATCAAGTGATTCTGAGACACGTAACCACCAAGTTACGGGAGATTGCTCGACATCGCATTTCGCTCTTTGGAGCGTCGGGGCACGGCCGAAAGTTGCTCGAGCATCTCGCGGCCGCGAAGGAAGACCTTCAGCATAGGGTTCAGAGGACCTAGCAGGACACGAAATTCCAACCTAGGATTATCTGCAACTTTCAGGTACGGTTTTTACGGCCCATGCCTGGACCTACTTTTCTCCGTGACATAAATGAAGCTCGCGTTCTCAGGCTCCTGAAGGAAAAAGGAGTGCTTTCCCGAGCGGAGTTAGCGCGTTATCTCGGTTCGACCCGGTCGACAGCCACTCTAGTTAGCAACGACCTGATTAAAGAGGGGCTTATTATGTCAACGGGTGAGGTATTTGTAACGCAGCAGACCGGCCGGCCTGGGGCCGCGCTAAAACTCCGCCCGGAAGGCGCTTTTTTTCTGGGCGTCGAATTGGGAGCCAAGGAAATTCACTTGGTGCTTATCAATCTGGCCGGTGCGATCATTTACCGGGAAACGGTGGCTCACCGGAGCACGAAACCAGATGTGGTATGTCAGGAACTGCTCGCTCTCGTTCGACGGGTCTGGTCGAAGCGATTGAAAAACTCGGATCGATTGCGAGGCGTCGGTGTTGCGGTTTCGGCTTTGCTAAACAATCAAGGGGTGATTCGAAAAGCCCCCACGTTAGGTTGGCACGACTTTGACCTAAAGCAGGGACTCTTGTCGAAGTTCCCTTTACCAGCTTTCGCCGAAAACGACGCCAATGCCGCAGCTTTAGCCGAGTTGTCTTTCGCGGGACGAGTTGGCTACAGCGATCTTTGTGTGATCCATCTGGACCTCGGAGCCGGGGCTGGGATTATTTCCGATCGCAGGCTCGTTCGCGGCTACTCGGGGCTTGCGGGCGAGATCGGACATTTGTGTGTGGATCCGGCTAAAAGCCGCCGGGACGAGGAGCTTGGGCCTCTGGAAACGCACCTTGGTCGAAACCAGCTTCTGGCTACTTTTCATCGCGCGGGTGGGAAAGCCAAGGACCTGGCCGGTCTCCTGGATGATCTCAAAAGGAACGAATCAATTGCCCGAAAGACAGTGGAGAGTTGGGGGCGATGGCTTGCCCTCACCATTAGCAACCTGGCCGATTTTGCGAATCCAAAACTCATTGTGCTGGTGGGGCCACTCTCGGAGCTCTATCCGTTCGTTGAAAAAGACGTACGCCAGCGCTTGGCCGAAAGAAAATTTCCTACCGTCGAAGGGTTGGAAATCGAGGTTTCAGCCTTGGGCAGAGATTGCACAGCCTTGGGCGGAGCAGCTCTGGTATTTAATAGCGTGTTCAGCGTACCGGACGCTTCCTTTCTAGACGACTTGGCCTGAGCAAACGGCCATAAAAGGCCTCGAAGAAATTTTTGTTTGACGAATGACTTTGTTTGACGTTACTACAAACGAACGATCGTTTTGATTAACCTCAAACGAATCCCCCCTAAGAGTTTTATTTCCCCGTTTTTCTTCCGGATACCGAACAATATGATCACAGTTGCGGGAACCTTAGTCGCTGACGTTGTGGTGGGCCCCATCAGAGCTTGGCCGGACCCGGGTAAGAATGGAGACATTGACTACGTCGACATCGTGCCCGGGGGATCCGTGGCGAACACGGGAATGGCCTTGGCTCGGCTGGGTATCCCGGTTTCGGCTTGCGCTGCGGTCGGTGGAGACAACCTCGGGCGAATAGTTAAAGAGTTTGTTGGCGATTGGGCCACCCGAAACGCGGTCAAGGTAATACCGTCGGCTCGAACCACGGCGGGCCTCGTTGCGGTCTCGGAAAACAGCGAGCGGTCCTTCCTTAGCGCTCCAGGTGCTTGTGATCAATTCCAGCTCACGGTCGAAGAACTCGAAACCGAAATCAGTTCCGGATCTAGAGCCCTGCACGTCGGCTATGCCATGATCTTGCCCGCTCTGGATGGAGATCCGCTAAAGAAGGTGATGCATGAGGCAAGTAGGCTGGGAGTTCTGACATCGCTCGATGTCACCTACTATGACAATCGACCGTGGCCGGATCTGCTGAAGCTTATGCCGGAGATGGATGTCTTCTGCCCCAGTCTCAGCGAAGCCAATCTTATTACCGGTGAGAGTGATGCTACCAAGGCCGCTAGAGCACTGGTCGAGGCCGGCGTCCGCAAATTTGTCGCGGTAACGAATGGTGAGCATGGAGTTCTCGTTGATATTGTTGGCGAAGGACAAGAATTCATTCCCGCGCGGCCGGTTCATGCCGCTAATACTACCGGTGCGGGCGATGCCTTTATCGCCGGCGTATTAGCCGCCTGGCACCGCGGCTTTTCTTGGCAGTCTGCGGCTCACATCGGTTCATTGGTCGGCTCCGTAGCGGTTACCAGCCGCCATCGTTATGAGAACCTAAAGAATCTCGAGCGCCTCCTCGAACAATTCCCGCTCCCCAACGCATCCGAGCGTAACCCATCGTCTGCCAGGCAAAAGGCCTAACCCTGCACCTCTGGGTAAGGCCGATCGTCATTTTCCTCTCCAGTAGTCCTAACCACCAAAGCCGGTGCAACCCCATCGGCCCAACTAACTATCCACAATAAATATGCTAATGCCGCTCCCCGGACTTCGCCGCTTCACTCATCTCCTGTGCGCCGTCTCTGCGCTCGGGTTAGGATCTGGAGCGCTGGCCCAAAACGCAAAGCCGCTCGCAGGAACCCAGATCAATGTCGTCTTGCGCTCCCTGCCTGAGACCGATTACATCACCCCTCAGATACCAAAATTTGAGGAAAGCACCGGAATAAAAGTACAGGTCATCAGCTTTCCTGAGAATCAATTGCGAGACAAGCTCGTTCAAGATTTAAGCACCGGTGCGGGACAGTATCAGGTCATCGCGCTGGATAGCATGGCAGTTCCGGAATTTGTCGAGGCCAATTGGATAGTTCCGTTCGAGGGCTTGGATAAAGAAGCCGAACAGAAGTATGACCTGCAAGACATTGATAATGCTGCTCGCGGGTTGCTCAGTTACAAAGACAAGCTGTACGCACTCCCGATTTACGCAGAGATCAGCCATATGATGTACCGGAAGGATCTCTTTGAACAAGCCGGAGTTAAACCTCCGACCACGTTCGACGAATTCGCCGCTGTCGCAAAGCAGCTTACCGATAAGGCTGCCGGCAAATATGGAGTGGCCCTGCGAGGCCTTCGTGGTTTCGGCATGAATATGTCGAGTTTTGTTTCCTTTTTCCGAGGATTTGGTGGGCAGTTCTTGGATGAAACGAATCATCCGATCTTTAACAACGACGCGGGAGTGAAAGCACTTCAGTTCTACTCCGACCTATTGCGAAACTATGCACCTCCGGGTGAAGCCAATTTTTCGTGGGACGACGTTCAGAATGCATTCACTTCGGGCAAGGTCGCGATGATCATCGACGCGGATAATTTCTATACGCGGATCGAGGATCCAAAAAAATCCACGATCGTCGGTAAAATCGGTTATGCCAATGTACCGGCCGGACCGCATGGCGCCTTTTGCAACTCATATGCTTTGGGTTTCGCTGTCAGCACGGTTGGCGCTAAATCCGACAAGCAAAAGCAGGCTGCCGCCGAATTTATCCTCTGGGCGACGAGCTATGACATGCAACTTGGATCTGTTGACGCGGGAGTTGTCAGCCAGACACGCGACAAGGTTTTGAATAGTGACAAATACAAGGAAAAAGCCAACCCACAGTGGCTAAAGTCAGTAGAGGAAAGCTGGAAGCTGGCTAATCCTAACTATTTTCCTAAAACGGTCGCATGGCGGACCATGGGCGACATCGTATCGGTTGCTGTCCAGGAGGCGATTGCCGGAACCAAGTCGCCGAAAGCGGCTTTGGACCAGGCTGCCACAGAGGTGACTGAATATCTCAAGCAGACGCGCATTCTCGGAACACCGCGCTCATACTCAGAGCCCTAGGTTTCATGGTGGGGGCCGGGGCCGTCACCAGTTTCGAACGGCCCCGGCGAATGTCTTAGTTCCCACAATTCCGAAGCTGTATATGATCCCCCAACAAAAGGAGCACCGCCCGTGGTTGTTCCTAGCACCTGCTCTCGCGGTCCTGATCGTGGTCGCTATCGTGCCTTTGGTCTATGCGATCTATATAGTGCTTCACAGTATCAATCTGACGATGCCTTATCTGGGCAAGCCGTTCGTTGGGTTGGATAACTTTCGCCTGGTGTTTACCGAGTCGCGGAGCCTCGATGCACTGGGCCGGACTCTGTTTTTTGTCATGATCACGGTGCTTCCGGAATTGGTGCTCGGTCTGTTCTTAAGTTGGGCCATCCAGAGGGGATTCTCCAGCCGGCACCGCGCATGGATCACCGTCATGTTAGTGGTCCCAATGGCTACCCCCAAGGTCGTTGGTGGCCTGGTGTGGAAAGTTCTCTACGATCCTTTAGTCGGTCCGATTAACTTTGCTCTACAGAGTCTGCATTTACCGACTCCTGCCTGGCTCGCCGATCCTAACTTGGCGCTATTCTCAGTCGCACTGGTAGATATTTGGCAGTGGACTCCTTTTATGATCATCATTTTGTTAGCCGGCCTGGAGACACAGCCGGTCGAGGTGTTTGAAGCAGCCCAACTGGACGGTGCTGCCGAATTACGACAGTTTTGGTCAGTCGCTGTGCCTCTATTGCGCCCGTTTATCACTGTGGCGGTCTTGTTTCGCACCCTCGATTCAATGCGGACCTTTGATTATCTGTTCACCTTAACTCAGGGTGGACCTGGGCGTGCCACCGAGACCTTAGACCTTTACGCATACGCAGTTGGGATTTCGGAATCGGGCAATATTTCTGTGGCCACTGCTGCAGCATTTTTGTTGCTCATCTTCAGCAACGTCCTTGGCACGCTCTGGACGAAAACGATGAAATGGGGCCACGAGGTATGAGTTCCTTGACCGTGTCTTCACCCAGCGCTGCGCGCCGAACTCATAAAGCCCGCCGCCAACTTATCGGTAAGGAACTATTTTATCGGTTCTTTACTTTTGCTTACCTGGCGGTGCTGGCGTTTCCGCTCTTCTGGATGTTGGAGATGGCGTTCAAACGCCGGATCGATATTACCAGCGTTCCGCCAAAGATTTTCTTTCAGCCGGTTCTAGACAATTTCGTCTATCTGGCTTCGCATGGTGACACCTTGGCTCCTATCGAGCGCAGTCTTTGGATCTCTTTTCTGAG
>Ga0126381_100004400_pt1 | contig 15349 bp, 10 predicted proteins | sample PanSoiMetPlot_28_FD_96465 | JGI IMG/M metagenome (GOLD analysis project Ga0126381, IMG submission 96465) | Tropical forest soil microbial communities from Panama - MetaG Plot_28 | ecosystem: Environmental > Terrestrial > Soil > Tropical forest > Bulk soil | place: Panama | collected 2016-02-17 | reverse complement strand
GAACATCAACGGATGCATTTGTAGATGACGGCTTCGGCGTTTTGAAGCGGGATGGGAAAGCTTGCCTGGCGAACAAACGAATCCGGATGAGTGCGCATCTGTTGTTCGGCGTATCGCTCCATCGGCGATACCCATTCGGCTTCAGCCAGGCCGGTTCGTACCAGAATGTAGTCGCACGTCATCACTCTTGGGCGCGCCGAATCGATGACGAGCCAGTCGACGTCGATCGGTGAAAGCCCCCAATGTCTTGCAACCTCGAACCTCGCGTACAACGATATGTTCGAGGGATTCAGATAAGGCAAGTTGACTATTACGCCCAGTGTCGGCCGCATAGAGCTGCCTGCTCCGCGCTGAGCCTGATCGTGCGGTGCATCACCGACCGGCCTAACCGCCGAGGGAGGGGAACCGGCCACCGGGCCTTGCTGCCCAAGCGCGACCGTGGCCTGGATGATTGCCGGCACGCTCCAATCGTTCGGCTGTGGGCGATGATCAAAGCCGAAATAGTTTCGGGCGAACACCATCCATCGGAATCTGGGAGTATCTATGTAGATACCGCTGCCGGCGGCAGGCCACTGCGCGTTGAAGAAACTCACGAAGGCCCAGCCTATAACGAGCAATGACACGGCAGCAGTGAGCCTGCGGACAAAAGACGTGCGCACGCGGGGATGCGTGGGTTCACCGGAGCCGCAAGCCCAGCATACCGATATCAGGGCCGCTGCGGGCAAGACCGGGATCGTATACCTCATATCTTTGTTCGCGATGAATGTAAAAGCGGCAATCCCGCTGGCCAGCCACAGGTACAGCATCACAGTCTGACGCCGCTTGCGCACGATCGAGTAAACCAGCCCGAACGCAAACAGCAACCCGAAGAACAACTGTGTCTGCGAACTGACCAGCCCGTGCAGGTAGAACACATTCGACATGAAGCTGAACAAAGGGGCCTCGTTCTCGTCTATAGCACCCTGCTGGTTGACCTTGTAGATCTCGATCACATCCCTGATGTGGGGCGCGTACCAAATTGCCGAAATCGCCGCCGCTATCAAGACCGCTATCGCGAAATTCCCGATGGCTCGCCGGTTCCGCGACATCAACACGCGAATCGCGCAATAAAACGCCGGCAGTACCAGGAAGAAAATGAACGTCTGCTTCGTCAGCATCCCCAGTCCCGCCGCTATGCCGAACCAGATCGCCGCCCGTCTCGTTTTGAAGTCTCCCGCTCTGATCAGAAGCGCCATTGTGGCCGCGACAATCGCAGTCAGCGGGTAGTCAAGGAAAGCGTCGTGTAGCAACCAGGCCGGGAAATGGTAGCTGGTCGACAACACGGCCGCTATAGCGCCGGCCGATGGTTGATACCGTGACAGCCCTGCGTCGTTCCTGGTGGTGTGGCCGTCCGTGTTTTTCGCAGACAGCCATGCGTCCGATCGCTCCGGTGTGCCATAGAGCTTGCCGCCAATCCAGTACACCGAATACATCAGCACCGCCATCGACAGCAGGTTCACCGCGACGCCGGTCTCCCGCGAAGCCCCCAGGACGAGGAAGACAAACGCGGTAGTCAGGTGTACGAGTGGCGCATAGTAGTGATGCTCTAGAAAGAATTCTCTCCCAAAGCCTGCAATATCAGCGTGAGCTATAGGTTGAGCGTAGTCGTAAGCAGCGGTCAGGTGATCCGCGGGGTCCCAGGGGGGCGGTGTGCGGTCACGTATGGTCCAAATTATGGTCGAAACAGAGAACGTGACAAACGCGGCCGCGATTAGGAGCTGGTCAGGCCCCAGCCTTTGCTTGAATGATTCCACCTCAGGCCCGCATTATCCGCAATTCCGGACATGAGGGTCAAGTCTTCGCCCCAGTCGACTCCACTCATGCAATAAAAGTTTCACAAGCCGGCAACTCCTGGTTTAGGACCGAAGGTTACAATCGCAGTGCAGGGATGGCACACCCGATGGGAAAGAATTGATCGGCTTCTGTCAGCCGAGCCATAGCTTGGATGATTCTGAGGCCATTACTACACGCTGTAGTGTCACTCTTGATGACGGCGAAAACGCGCTTGATGACGCCGAAAGCGCCCCCTTCAGCAAACCGTACCGTCATGCAAGTCCGTTTTTGCGGTTAGTTGAAGCGGTGCCTGGTCAAGCGCCTCTTTCCGACCCCGAGGCCGGTAACCCGGCTTTATGCAACATGCGGCAGAACCGCCTTGTGCCGGCCGCTGGCACGTGCCTTGCAGAATTCGCGAGTACGGCATTATTTTGGCGATTGCTGTTCTATCGGAGGGTATCTAATGGCGAAGTGCGTCGCGATGTTATGCGCTCTCCTCATTGCCTGCGCTACTTCGACGGCGTTTAGCGACAATGACGCTGAGGTCTTCCAGCCTGTCCGAGATATGCTTGGCCGGCTTCACTTGTCGACCGATGACTACCAGTTGCTTGCCGGTAGGGGCGTCATTGTGCGCCCGTTATCTTGCCGGTCCACCAAGGAGATGGCGGCGTTTGGCATCGTGCTGGCCGACGCCCCTCCCAAAGGTTTCGTCGAAGCTTACAAAACCCTGGCTGTATTTGAAAAAAATCCCTTTATTGTTCAGATCGGCCTCTTCAGCTCCACCCCGAACTTATCGGACCTCGCCGGTTTGACGATAGACCCGGCCGACATATATGGGCTCAGCCGGGCCAAGGCGGGCGATTCTGATATCAAACTTTCGAAGACCGAACTTGACCGGATTCAGAAGATCACAGCGGCCCATCCGCGCCTCAGCCTCCAGGCCAGGACCCAAATCGCCGATGAGTACAAGAAGATTCTTGTCGACCGCCTTCTGCGCTATCTGAAGCTGGGAGACCAGGGCATGGGAGCCTATGTTGACAAAGCCGAACCGCTCCAACCCGACCGCGCCTTCAAATTTCTCGCCGACGAGCAGGCGGCGGATTCGGAGATCTGCAGCGAAGCCGGCGATTACCTGCTGCGTTTTCCGGCTAAAATCCCGCCCAATTCCGAATCGATCTTCTATTGGGCAAAGCAGAAATTTCACGACTTGAAATCGATTATTACCCTTGTTCACTTGTTGATTCACCGGGAGGGGGAGCGCATTTTCATTGCGTCGAAACAGATCTATTCCAGCCACTACAATGAAGCAGGTCTATGCGTCGCCGAACTCATACCTTTCGACGATTATCGCGGCCGGAATCACACGGTCGTCGTGTATACGTTAAGGCTGGCGCCGGATATGATGGGCGGCCCGCTCGGCTTCATGAAAAAGCGCATGGCGATGCCCAAAATGCAGGTCACATTGAGAGACAGCCTGGCCCGGATTCGCGAGAACATCGAATCGGCCGGCCGCTAGTTGCGATTTCTAGATAGTCTGTATTGAAGTTTGAGACGGAGGGATTACTCCTACTTCATCGATTGTGTCAGGTCGTCATTGTGTCACTCATCAATGACCCTGATCCCGCTCACGCGCTGATTGACAAACTCTGGATAGCCTCTTGGATCGAGTCAGAGGTTATGGCGTAATGGGATGCCACCCACACGCTCTCGCCCTTATGCACCAAAATCGCCTGAGGGCTCTGATGCGTCACGCCCAGCTTCTCTGCCGCGCTCCCTGAGACTTCCCGGGCTGTTTGCACCGTGATCAGATTATACCCGACGCGCGAATCCGGGGCTTCGAGATAGGTCTGAAATTCTTGATAGGCACGCGTGCTTATTGGGCAGGTCAGGCTGTGTTTGAACAGTAACACGGGATGCTCTGCGGACTCGGACAGCGCCCGTTCCAATTCTTCTACGGTGCTCAGCTCATTCAAGATTGCATTCATAGGTGTTCCTTAGACAGCGTTAGTCATCTTACCACGAGTCGGCTGCAATGGCATATCTTCGTACTGGGAGCGCACCGGAAATGATTCGCACGGCGCTGAGCGGTGTTCGGCGGTCGGTGTTCAGTGGCCGGTGGTCTGTGATCATTGTCAGGTTTGGTGCAGTTTCTTCTAATTTGCCAGGCCACCCCGGGGTTCGACCTGGCATCCAAGGCATCGAACGTCTGGCTGCCATAGCTGCTTGGGCAGCCGGAGACTTCAAAGGTTTGGGATTCGAAACAGCAGCCATTCCAGCCGAAACTCATTTTGCTCGGCGGTACGACCGCTCCGGCGGTACGACCGCTACGACGGATATATCACCCGGGCAGGACACTGCGATTCCTGTGCACTGGAGGTGAGATTCAGGGGATGCTTCGAAGTGGGTGTCGTACCTCTTGCTTGAATTGGAGCTTGCCTAACCCTATGAGATCAAGAAGTTTAAGCCTGGCCATCACCGTCGCGGCCGCCCTGATTGCAGGTGCGGTGGCTGTTCGAATGGGACCGGATCGGGTTTCTGGCTACAGCCGGCCCGATCAAAGTCAACAACAAGATTCGAATCAGCAAAAAAGAGGTAAGAACGGCAACCCTGTCGCACCCAGCCCCAAGACTGACTCCGGAGCATTTCCAAGCTCGGCGGACCCGGCCTCACCTCCAGATAATGGCCAGGACCAAACCCCTGGCAAGACCTCCAGTGGCCAGGACCAGACTTCTGGCAAGAGCTCGGGGCAATCCGACCAGGCCGGTTCGTCCGGCACAACCCGGTCCTCGAATAAAGACTCTTTAAATAGAAACTCTGGGACCTCGGACGCCGATCCGCTGGGGAGCCGCAGCGGCGCGCACTCCGACCGCTCGGGTACAGAGCCGCCGCCATTTGATCGGCCACCCATCGTCTCACGGTCATCTAGAGCCGCCGACTCGAGCCGCGGTACGTACCAATCAACAACCCGTTCTGATCAAACCCCCGGCTCGAGCCAGCCCGACGGCGATCGAGGATATTCCACGGGCGGCTATTCCACCGGCAGCGGATCGGGCTCGGCATCCGATACGGCTCGTGGCCGCAACGACCGCCCCGAATTGCGGAGGTCCCCTGATCTCGGACCCGCACCCACATCTGGCAGCAGCGATCGCGGGCGCCCCCCTGTCCTGCAGCGCCGCACTGATGATCAGGGCGGTTCAGACTCCAACCAGCAGTACCCTCAGCAGCAGCGGCAATCGCAACAGGGACAATCCCCTCAGCAAGCCGGCCAACAAAGCAGCGGCAAGGGGGACGAAACGATCAAGCTCGACGCTACGCTGATCAACCTGCCGCTGCTCGTCAGCGATAGGTCCGGCCGCTTCATACCTCAGCTCACCAAGCGGGACTTCGATATCTATGAGGATGGAGTCAAACAGGAAGTCGCCTTCTTTGGCAACGATGAAGTGCCGTTCAATGTCGCTTTGATGATCGACGTCAGTCCCAGTGTCAGCAACAGCCTTGGCGATATTCAGGAGGCCGCGATTGCATTTGTCAAAGAGCTGCGCCCGGAAGACCGCATCATGATCGTCGCCTTCGACAGGAACGTCCGCTTCCTTACCGACTTTACCAACGACCGCTACGTGCTCCAGCGCGCCATCGATAACACGAGGACCGGTAACGGCACCAGCGTCTACGAGGCAGTATACGATACGGTCGCCAACCGGTTGCGCCACGTCGAAGGCCGCAAAGCCCTCATATTGCTTTCCGATGGAGAGGACACTACCAGCCGTTCTGTGGGCTACGAAGAGGCCATCAACATCGTTACTGAATCCGATGTGTTGGTCTACGGACTGCGCTTCCCCGACACTGGAGGCTACGGACCCTACAATCCGGGGAGAAACCAGCGCAACCGGTACCCGTTTCCACTGCCCGGCTCGCCCTTTCCATTCCCGTTCCCGTGGCCGCACTTTGTTCCATGGGATCCGGCCGCCGGCTCTGGCAACTCCGGTAACGGTGGCGGCTCTGGTAGCGGCGGCTCTGGTAGCGGTCAATGGGGACGGCACCGGGACAGCAGTCATGGCAGGGATTTCATGGCCGACGTCGCAGAAGCCGGCGGAGGTCCCGTTTACGACGCAAAGACCGTTCGCGACATGCCTCGCCTGGCCCGCCAAATCGCCGACGAACTTCGTCACGTTTACGTCATCAGTTACTATCCGACCAATTCTCTTTCCAATGGCGGATACCGTTCTATTCGGGTCCAGGTAAAGGGCAGGGACGACATCGCCGTTCGCCACCGCCGAGGCTACGACGCCACCGAAGTCCGCTCCCGCCCGTCTATTTAATGTTGCAGGCTGCATGATGGTTGCAGGTTGCAAGTTGCACCTTGCAGGTTCGCGGCAATAGAGTTTGTTGCCTGCCCTTGATGTGGGCAAGCCTTGGTACTTCGTTGCAGGTTGCACGTTGCAGGCTAGAACTTGCACTTCGGGCATCAGGCTCCTTTGGCGGGCACGCTCTCAGAGCTTCAACCGTCCACATGGAACTTGCAGCCTGCAACTTGCAACCTCCAACTTCCAACGTCCAACCTCCAAAGTGCAACCTGCAATCGGCAAACTTGCAACTTTCAACCTTCCCGCCGGCAACTCCTTCATCTACCCCAAATAGGGGACCGAATCGTTGATTGACACTCGTATTCGCTTGTACGACAATCTCAGAATCCAAGGTTGGCTGCGCGCGCAAGATTGGACGAACCCGCGTTGCAGCGCTGGCTTCCCAGCAATAATTTCAGCGGAGGCGACTTGTCATGAATTGTTCAGCCCCCAAGCCCTCGCGCGGACCCAGCTCCGGTTGCAGGATTCCGCGCTCGTTCTTTGCTCTTGCCGCAGTGTCAGCACTCTTATTACTCGCCGCGCCCTTCTGCTTCGGCCAGCAGTCAACGCGAGTGGAGACTTTCGCGATCGGCCCTAATGCCTCAATCAAAGTCGAGAATCTCCGAGGCAGTGTCCGCGCCGAAGCCTGGGAAGGTCAGGCTGTCAGGGTTGTGGCCGAAAAGAAGGAGCCTAAAGGCTCGCCCCTTCTTCCGTCCGATCTGATGCTCATGTCCGCCAACGGCGATGTCGTCATCAAATGCAATCAAGCTGCGAGTCCCGACCGCATCGACCTTACCATCTATTTGCCTGCCACTGCTCATATCCAGATAACCACCGGTACTTATCCGGTCGACGTGAGCGGGTTGATAGGCAGCGCCGTAATCCAGACGGCGAGTGGCGACATCGGATATCACCTGCCTGTTGCAGCCGGCGCCAGGGTCTCGATGCACTCAGCTCGCGGAGTGGTCAAGGCCGCCGTCGCGCTCAACGTCGATGATCGGGTGGGCCTTCACACACTCCAGGGAACGATCGGTGATGGCGGCACGCCCGTTATTCTCGACAGCAAGAGCGGCAACATAACCTTGCTGCCGGGTGCGGGAGTAAGGAACGTGGTCGCGATAACCGATGGCCAGTATGGCCGGGCCGACCTCGGCTATGCCCAGCCGCCTCCGCAGTCGGTCGAGTCTTCTACTGCGGCAGACAACGGCCGGACCAGAAGCGCCCAGCCTCGTGTCTACAACGATGATCCTGATTATCGCTCCTCACAGCGACGAGGCGGACGCGGCGCAGACGAGGATGACGACGTCACGGTCGCTCCGAGGCAGGATCCCGGCAGCGTGCTCATTGGGCCGCCCACACAGTCGTCTCGAGTCGGCGGTCCCGCGCCGTCAACCAACAACGAGATGGTTTTCGGCGGCAGCGGCGGCAGCACTCACGGGTCATCAGTGACGAAATTTGGCGGGATTCCGAGGCCGAGCCAGACCGATATAACTCAGGAGAATTCAGCAGGCCTCAAAGTCAGAATCATTCCTTCAGACTCAACGGCAGGTGGGGGCGGCGACCCGCGTTATCCTGGTCGCAAGAATGTCGATCGGCTCTATGCTCCAGACCCCCAGGATCAGGCTGATGCTGCCGGAAATGAACCTGCAGGGCAGGACCCCGCCTCGGGTTCCAGCCGCCAGACTCAGGGTTCCGGCGTCGCGTCGGGCAACAACCAGAACTCCGGCGCCGGTTCCTTTCCGGCCAGCAGCGGCGAAGTCAGCCTGGCCGGCAGCGGCAATTCCAATAAAGCTTCCAGCGTAACCAAGTTTGGCGGCATTCCCCACCCGTCCCAGAACGACGTTACCAGCGAAGATAACATGGGGTTGAAGGTCCGCATTATTCCTTCCGGAGGCACCGCCGGTGGTGGCGGCGACCCGCGGTATCCGGATCGCAAGTCCTACGATCGAATCTATAGTGATCCCGGCCAGGCGGCGCCATCTCAGTCCGGCTCCCGCGCACCGGATGTTGAAAGAGATGCTGCTGCTGACGACACCCGTTCAGCGGAACCACCTCCACCACCGCCCGTCGACACTGCGGCAGCTAACCCAAAAGCCGGCCGCGACGTTCGGCCCGCTCGAGCTAAAGCCAGCGACGACGCGATCGTTCTTACTTCTTCGCTCGTCAGCATGAACGTCAGTGTCACCGACAGGGCAGGGAAGATTCTTGCCGGCCTCAAGAAAGAGGACTTCAAGATCGCCGAGAATGGCGAAGAGCAGCAGGTCGAATTCTTTGCTCCGTCGACCGCGCCGTTCAATCTTGTGCTGCTGCTGGACCTGTCGGGATCGATCACCGACAAGATCGAGGTCGTCAAATCCGCAGCGCTTCATTTTCTTGATTCCGTTGGACCCGACGACAAGGTCGCCGTAGTAGCGTTTACCCGCGAGCCGACCGTAATATCCAACCTGACCAATAATCGCGACCTTCTGCGCAAACGCATCAAGGCCATCAAGAAGCCCGAAGGCGGAACCGCGTTTTATGAAGCGGTATGGTTTACCCTGGTAGACACGCTCAGAGGGACGGAGGGCCAGCGCAACGCGATCGTCATCATGAGCGATGGAGTTGACAACTCACTCGAGCGATTCAACCCGGCTCACAGCCGCGTGTCATTCGACCAGCTGGCTCGCAAGCTGCGAGGTTCGGATTGCATCGTGTTCCCGATCTACCTGGACACCGAGTACGAGGAGGTGTTCGAGCGGGGCAATAGCAGCTCGGAATCTTACGCGATCGCGCGAGATCAGCTTGCCATGATCGCCGACGTAACCGGCGGACGGCTGTTTCAGGCGCAGCATCCTGAGGACCTCGCTGGGGTTTACAACCAGGTCGCTGAGGCGCTCAGAACCGTGTACAGCGTAGGCTACTATCCGACCAACGGACAGCGAGACGGGTCTTTCCGAAGGGTGTCTATCGGCGTCGATCAGCCAAACGCTGTGGTGCGGTCGCGGAAGGGCTACTACGCGAGATAGGAATCCCGCTCTCAGGAACTCATCGTTCGCCTTTTGGACTCCCACCGGTGATGAGCCGGTGGGAGTTTTAGTTTCGGGACGATAGGCGGAATAGTTTGCGCCACAATGGAGAGGGTTCTTGAAATCGAGTTTTGGCATCCAGGAGTGACGCAAACTAACAGTTTGCGCTACAACCGCGGGCGGGAAACGTCGGGCAATAGACGTCGAATGAGTTTCTGCGGGTTCGTCCATTGGGGAAAGAAACGTGCCAATTTTGTGCCGTGGTAGAAGCTATTTTCGTTTTCGTTCTTTAAAATGGCGTCCTTAATGTCCTAGAATGCGTTTTCGTTGAACCGAGAATCTCGCGGAGTGTTCCCAAGTTGCGGTTGTATTGAAAGGGGGCTCGTGATGGTCTCTCCAGGCTATCCCTCACGTCAACTACGCAGATGGGCAATTTTGTTATCGATTGGCTTCGTCCTGATGTCGTTTCCGGTCTCTGGGAGTATCTGGCCAGGCACCTGCAATGTCGTCAGGCAAGTGGAAGGAAGCGAACCGGGGGTTGTGGTTGAGCAGGCTAGCGCCGGCGGCGAAGCTGAAAAGCAAGGCATTCGACCCGAGGATATTCTTGTTGGCTGGCGCCTGGGGGTGAAGAAAGGTGAAATCAATTCGCCGTTCGATCTGCGCGCCCTGGAAAGGGAACAAGCGCCGCTAGGCGCAGTGACAATCGACGGCAGGCGAAATGGCCAGGTCGTCCAATGGACGCTCGGAAGCGGCAAATGGTTTGCCTCGGTCCGACCGAATTTCAAGGAACCCTTGCTCTCGCAGTACAAGGCTGGACTTCAGTGCGCTAGGTCTAATGACTGGAACTGCGGGATCGCCAAGCTGAAGACTTGCGCGCAGTCAGCCGAAGGATTCTCGCCTGGATGGCTAGAGTGTTGGGTGTTGTTGCACACGGCCGAATTGGCGTTCATCGCGGGCAGGTCCGATGAGGCAGATGTCTACTACAAGCAAGCCTTTCAAGTTGCGGATACGTCAGCGCCCGGAGTAGCACCTGAGGTTTTGAGAGTCTGGGCGCTTTCGACCGAACGGCTCGGGAACGTTGAGGAAGCCAGGCGGCTTTACGCCGATTTAATGGAAAGAGATCGCAAGTCGGGTAAAGCCGATCTGACTACGGCCGCCGATTTCAATGCCGTCGGCTCTCTCGAGTTCGATCATGAGGATCTGGATAAGGCAGAGGACTACGTTGGTCGAGGGTATGAAATCAGAAAAAGACTTGCGCCCGGGAGCATCGCCGTTGCGAGGAGCCTTGCCAATCTCAGTATCATCGCAAGTGAGCGCGGCAACGTGACGAAGGCCGAGGAGTATTCGCGCAAAGTCCTGGAAATAGAGGAAGAACTTACACCGGATACTTTGGAGGTGGCCGCAATTCTTGTGAACCTGGGCGCCATAACAACCGACGCCGGAAGTCTGGATAAGGCGGATGAGTATCTTTCCAGAGCTCTCGCGATTCAGAAGAAACTGGCCCCGGGCGGCGGCGGTATGGCGAAGAGCCTCAACAATTTCGGCTTGGTAGCCCGCGATCGCGGCGATCTCGATTATGCAGAGTATTGCTTTAAGCAGTCCCTGGCGATCAAGGAGAAGGTCTCGGATAGCCTGGACCTCGCGTCAACGTTGTCGAGTCTCGCGGTCGTTGCAATGGACCGCGGCGACTTGAGTCAGGCCGAACGCCTCTTGCGCAGGTGTCTGGACATCAGTGAAAAAGCCGCTCCCTCGAGCGAATCGAGTGCCAGCTATTTTACGGACCTGGGTTGCGTAGTCCGGCGCCAAGGCGACTTGTCGAAGGCCGAAACTCTGCTCAAACAAGCATTGGACCTTCACCAGAAGCTGCATCCCGAAAGCCTTGAAAGCGCTCAGACCCTCCGGGAACTCGGGGACCTCAGGCTGGATCGCGGCGAGATAGACCAGGCGGAAGAATACTATAGTCATGCCGCGGAGATAACGGCAAAAATCGCTCCGGGAAACCTGCTGAATGCCGAGTTGCTCGGGTGTTTAGCTTCCATCAATGCCGAGCGAGGGCATACCGCAGAAGCCGCGCAGAGATATGAGCAGGCGCTCGGGGCGTTCGAAAGTCAGACCGCCCAGCTCGGTGGATCAGAGATCACCCGGTCGGAGTTTCGATCCAGTTTAGCGAGGTACTATAAGGAATACATCAGTCTCCTTGTGGCCGGGCAGCGGCCCGAACTAGCCTTTGAAACGGTTGAACGAGCCCGGGCCAGAACATTGCTGGAAACGCTCGCCGAAGGGAAATTCGAACTGCGCAGGGGAGTGGATCCAGATCTTATTGAGCAGGAGCGATCGATTCAGGCCGACTTGAGCGCCAAAGACAGAATTCGACTGAGCATTCCCAAGGACAAACGTGGCGAACAGAGAATGATTCGAATTGAGAAGGATATCAAGGACCTTCTCGGGCAGTATCGAGAGGTTGAAGCTCAGATACGAACGCGCAGTCCAAAGTATGCCGCACTGACCCGGCCGCAGCGGTTGACCGCCAGTGAAGCCGAGCGTTTGCTGGACTCCGATACAATCGCGTTGGAATACTGTTTGGCCCAGAACAAGAGTTACTTGTTTGTTGTTAGCAGGAATTCTCTAAAATGTTACGACCTCCCCAGCCGCGCCACGATTTATGCCGCTGCGCGGCGCGTCCACAGCTCGTTGACATCCAGCAACGACAAGGTCATCGGCGAGACCAACGTGCAGAAGCGGGCTCGGAAACTGAAAGCCCAACACGAGTATCAGGACGGGGCCCAGGCACTGAGCGACATGGTTTTGGGACCGGCGGCGGAACAGATCAGAGCGAGTAGACGCATTGTTGTAATCAGTGATGGGGCCCTGGCCTATATTCCGTTCGGCATGCTGCCGCTGCCGGCAGTCGGACCGGTGAACGGCGCAAGGCCCGTTGGGGCTAACCCTGAGTTACTGGTCAATCATCACGAAATCGTGAACCTGCCTTCAATGTCTACGTTGGCCGTGCTGCGCAATGAACTCGCCGGCCGGGCGCCGGCGCCCCAGAGTATAATCGTATTGGCCGATCCTGTGTTCAGTACCCACGACGAGAGACTAGGCGGCCGCTCAGCTGGCAGAGCTGCGGTTAGCGGTTTGTCTCAGGCCGTTCCAAAACCGAGTTACGGGTTGAACAGGTCCGCGCTCGAGTCCGGAAGATCGGCCGGCGATATCTTTGCCCGGCTGCCATTCACGCGCCGGGAAGCGGATGCGATTTGCTCGATCGCTGGAAAGGGGACCGCTGCCAAGTATCTGGGTTTTGAGGCGAACAAAGAGACAGTCACGAATCCGCGAATGAAAGACTACCGCATCGTGCACCTGGCAACCCACGGTCTGCTGAACAGCATTCACCCTGAGTTGAGCGGCCTTGTGTTTTCCCTGATCGACCGGCAGGGCAGAACTCAAGACGGGTTTCTCAGGCTGACAGACATCTACAATATGGATTTGAATGCGGACCTGGTTGTGCTGAGTGGATGCGAGACTGCGCTAGGCAAACAAATAGAAGAGGAAGGGATGCACGGACTGACGAGAGCTTTTATGTACGCAGGCGCCGGGCGGGTAGTAGCGAGCTTGTGGAATGTGGACGATGAGGCAACTGCTGCGTTGATGGCCAAATTCTATGAAGGAGTGCTGAAGGAGGGTCAAACGCCATCACAGGCTCTCAGGGCGGCCCAGCTATGGATGCGACGACAGCCTGCGTGGCAGTCACCGTTCTATTGGGCCGGATTCGTAGTGCAGGGGGACTGGCGATAATAGCGGGCAGGAAGGGAATTAAGCTCGAACCGCGCTCGCTGCTGTTGCTGAACACATTTATGATTTGGACGATATCCTCAATTGCGTCGAGTTCAGTTAGCAGGCGCGATATGTTGAAGGGCCTCATTGTGCCGGCTCTCGGCGCGGCGCTCCCGAGAATTTCCGGCTTCTCAAAGCCACAGAAAAAGACTATTACGGGAAAAGAAACCAAGATTTTCGATCCCGCGAGTGGGTTTAGCCCGATTACCGACGCATTGATTCTAACGGACTCGTCGGTCGTCAAGCGCGGGAACCGATGGTGGATGTACCTGGCCGGCAGGGCAGTGAACCGCCAGAGCATCGAGTTGTTCAGCGCCTCACTGCCCGAGGGGGCACCGCTCGCCGCGACCGGGTGGACCCTGACATCGAGAAGCGACGACAGAACCAAAATTGCGGACCTGGCCGGACACCAGAATAGTAAGGAATGGGACCTGAAAGGCGGCAGGCACTGTCCGTCTTATGTGCGCGGATGGGACGCGCAGCGCAAAAACTGGGTGGAGCGGATCTACTATGCCGGCGGGGCGAGTAACGTGTGGGGGCCGTATACCGTCGGATACCTCGAGTGGGACGGCGGCCAGTGGGTTGATCAACCTACGCCGGCGTTTTGAGGCCAATGAGAGCTGGGAGCATGGCAGCGTTTATGAGCCCAATCTTGTCTACCACGACGGTAGGTGGAAGATGTGGTACGTCGCGGGGTCTAATCAGGAAGATTACCTGGTGCATGGATATTCTGAGAGCCCTGACGGGCGCACTGGTTGGAGCAAGCACCAGATCGTGTTTGGCCCGGAGGAAAAGGTCTTTGACTTCTGCGTCGCCGAAACCAAGAAAGGATTCGAGGCCGTGTTTTCGCGAGTATTCCTGGGCAAGAGATTTCCGTCGGCCCCGGCGGGATTGTACTGGTGCGAGGCGAAAGAGCCATCGTCCAGGATGTCTGATTGGAGCAAGCCGGTACAGATCATGTCGGCGGAAGATCGCGGTTGGCACTCCGGGCCGTGGAAACCATCGCTACGCTACAGCGATACGGACTCGAATATGATGCTTGTTTTCTTTGACGGGCAGTACCAGAAGAAAGAGGGCGGCCCGTTCCCCTTCGTTTTCACGCTTGGCTGCCTCGAGATCGCGCGGCCCTATTGAACCAGGAGCAGCAGCTCTACCGAGCGCGCCCTGCCTGAGTCGTCAGTGCCATTGAACACGAGATTGTAAGCACCCGGGCTTGCTGTTGGGTCAATCTTCAGAACGTAGGTGATCGAGGAGTCTGTGGTAGTAACCGCTCGCTTTGGTTTCACGTGTATAACGCCCGCCGCGACCAGGCGCTCCACTGTGACGTTGCCGCCAAATCCGCCGGTGCGGTTGATGTTCAAGGTCACCGAGCCTTTCGCTCCAATGTGCAAGCCTATGAATTGCTGGTCAAAGCTCAAGTAATAGTCCGGCACAGAGCTCACGTCCATCTGAAAGACTCCCCCTCCATTGCTCCCGAGGTACACTCTGGAGGGACTGGCGGGATCGATCGCCAGTGAGTCGACTTCGTAGTTCCTCAAACCGGGTGACATTATCGACCAGCTCGCTCCGCCATTTATGCTTCTGAATAAGCCGCCTGCAGTGGTGCCTGTGTAGAGGTTCGAACTGTTCGCGGGATCCACCACGAGAGCCGTGACGGTACCGCCAGGCAACCCCAGATTGGCTAGAGCCCAATGATCGCCTCGATCAGTGCTCTTGTACAGGCCCTTGCCCAGGTAACCGCCCGCGTAAACAGTGGACGATACTCGTGGATCTATCGCGAGCGTCCACGTATCGACGCCTGCCAGTCCCGAACCGGCGCCCGTCCAGCTCTTGCCGCGATCCGTGCTGCGGAACACGCCGCCGGCCGCCCCGCCTGGAAGTCCAACCGCCCCCGCATATACTGTGGATGAGTCATTGGGATCGACGGCCAGCGCCACAACCAGCACTCCGGCCAGTCCCGGAGTGACTGCGTCCCAGGTTGCTCCACCGTTGGTGCTCTTGACCACGCCATTGTTAGCCGCCCCGACGTAAACGGTAGCGGGGTGGCCTGGCTCGATAGCGAGAGCTGTTGCTTCAAAGGGATACACCAGAGTCCAGCTCGCGCCCGCGTCGGTGGTCTTGTAGCCTCCGCCTCCGCCGGCAGCGTACAACGTGGCGGAATCACTCGAGTCCATCGCCAGGAAGCTCATATTCCCGTTCGTCATGCCGGAGTTCGACTCCTGCCAGCTAGCGCCACGATCCGTGCTCTTGTACACGCCTCCGCCTGCCACCGCGGCGAATATAGTAGATGGCGTGTTTGGGTCAACCGCCAGAGCGGCGACACTGGCCGCCGTGAAGCCCGAATTGATCGCAGCCCAG
>Ga0126381_100004396_pt1 | contig 15355 bp, 5 predicted proteins | sample PanSoiMetPlot_28_FD_96465 | JGI IMG/M metagenome (GOLD analysis project Ga0126381, IMG submission 96465) | Tropical forest soil microbial communities from Panama - MetaG Plot_28 | ecosystem: Environmental > Terrestrial > Soil > Tropical forest > Bulk soil | place: Panama | collected 2016-02-17 | reverse complement strand
TCTATTTCTTCAGATCTTCTTACGCGACGAGCGGCGGCGGAGCCGCGGGAGGATTGAGTCGGCGCGCCCCGCCGGTGAGTCAGAGACTCACCGCACTGCGGGCGGCGGAGCCGCGGGACGAGCTAGTTCTATTTCTTCACATCTTCTAACGCGACGCGGAGCTCATCCACACCCCCACCCGGCACTGAAGTACCGGGCTAAACTCATACCGCCGCTAACGCGGCAAGCCGGCAACGAGCCTCTGGAAAATCCCCTTTGAGGGGATTCTATAATCAATTTCGCCATGATTAGTGTAATTGGCTTTTGGGTCTGAGTTTTTAGCCTTCAGTGGGATGGGGATTCTCTTGGGTTTAAACGAGCGGCAAGAAACAGTTAGCTCAGAGGCCGAGCGCGGGGATAAATCCAGCTTCGTGATGGCCGCAGGCGCTCCGGCCACTATTGTATTTGCTGGTACCGGGTTGAATAACGATGGAGCTCAAGGCCCTGGCGCGGAATAAAACAAACCCAGAGCGGCTCTTTGCAGGAGGCTTCTTTGGCTTTTTTGTTTTGAGTATCAAGTTAGTGGAAGTAAAGATTGGTGACAAAGCCTGCGGGAGAGCGGGTTGGTGCGATCCGAGATATTCTCACCTAATGTCCGCCGGGTAGTTCTGTTGCTCTCGTGATCTTGAATGGTTTGCCCGGGAGGGAAAGACCCGCCAGGAGCGGAGCCTCGAGACTTTCCTGGGGAAAGAGCCGCTCGAGGCTCCAAACCTTCTCGGGAGTACGCCTCGCCTGAAGGCGGTACTCAAAACTTTTCGGAGTGCAATTTAGACAAACCGAAGGAGGAACCCGATGGCACTTAACCGGGAACTGTTGCGCAGGAATCTCAGTTCGCTCGTTGGAGCCATTGAGCCGTCCGAGATTACTTTGCCGACTCCTTTACCTGGTGGTACGCCGGGTCCTCTGGCTGAGGGAGCGGGCACGTTGGCGACTCCTCTGCCAGGTGCTTTGCCGGGCCCTGTGCCGAGTCCTTTGCCGGTCCCGTTGCCGTTGCCCGGGCCGCTGCCGCCGCCTGGAACCGTAACGACGATCACGGGGCCGGGCTTGATCGGGTTCAAGCTGAATGGCGTGTTGGTTTGGGTCATTGACCAGAAGTTGTTCGGCGGAACCCCGGTCCTTACTCACACGGTCAAGGGCACCGCGGTCAGGGTAGAGCTGAAAGGCGCGCTATACCCCGGCACGAAGCTGCCCGCGGATTTCGTCTTGTTGTTGGCACCCAAGGGACTGTCGGGAACGCCGATGGACATGACGATGACGCTGGGCGGATTCCACGGGCAATCGCTGTTTGAGTTGTGGCTGGCCGGACGCGCCCGGTTGATGTCAACGGTACAGCTCAATAATGCGGCTTGCGCGCTCGGGCCGGGAAGCCTGACTTTGCAAGGATCGGCTTCGGCTGTGTTCACGCCGAACTGGCAGACAGCATATGCCGGCGCCGGAGTGGCGTCGATTACCGGGGTGACCGGGTCAACTCAGGATTCGGATACGCTGCTGCTTCGGCTGTTGAAGCCGGGCGACCCGAGCTTGCGGACGACGCCGAAAAAGAAGCGCACACTGCTCACACTCCAGCGCGGGAGCCATACCTGGGACTTGCAGGTGGCACCGCTAAACATACCGATCGGGACCCTTAAGCCCCAGCCGGAGCTATTTGACCGGATCGATATCGAAGGGGGCGAGAACACGTCCGCCGATCAGGACCACACGCTCGTGGCAACGTCGCTTGCAACCGACAAATTGGCATTCGCTCCGGGCGGCGGTTTGACGGATGCCGACGGCAAGAGCCTGGTTATCGGTCTAGCCTTTCCGCGGTTTGCGATCGATTTCGAGAGCAACGAGACATTCCTCGGGGCGCAGTTTCCGCAGAGCCCGATCTGGATTCGCGCGGAAGGGTTTGCGTTCCTGGTGGGCGACGCGCCGACGGGCCCGGCACTCGAGGTCGATGCGACTGGAGGCGCGGTCACGGCGGTCTCGTGCGCGCCGGCGCTCGTCGCGACCGCAGCGCCATTGCCGGGGAACCTGGCGGCAAAGCCTCTCGCGCTCAGCGGAGCGTCGCGGTTGAACTTCACAAGCCAACCAGGGGCGGCTCCGGGATGGGGAGTTCTGGCATCGGTCGACGTGGCGTCGCAGCCTAAAGTGTCGCTGCCGGAATTCGCGGTGGGTTTGTTGCGGCCGGATGACCTGCTTTCGCTTGAATTCCTTTTTGAGAATCTGGCGCTCGAGGGCGGAGGAGGGGTTTCGCCCAGGCTTGTGCGAATCGATAACTCGAAGGACGCTTTCGTGAAGGTTCGATTCAATGCGCCGCAGAACATCGCCGAGCAGGCGTTTCTCGAGACCAATGCGCCTCCGCCGGTCGCGGCTCCGCCGGTGCAGGCGTTGGCAGCGGGTCCCAGCACGCTGGTGTTCAAACTCACGGCAGGCGTTGTTTCGGTGGATTACATTGCTGATACGTTGCTGGACTGGAAGCAATTCGATCTGAATGTTTCCGCGGCAGCGTCCCTCCCCGATCCCCCTCCTCCGCCGAAGAATGCGCCCCGGCCCGGGCCGCCGCAAGATACGGAGACGGCGATCGAAGCACCCTGGCACCTGTTTATCTCACCGAATGCTACGGCTGGCTTTGCTCACGAGATAGAAACGGTGACGCATGACGGCCAAACCGAGTTGTGGCATACAAGGCTTGGGATCAAGAAGATCGTGGCGGGCGCGCCCACCGTGGATGAGGAGGACGCGTCTACGCGAAAGATCCGGGCGATCTGGACGCCGGGATTTCAGGAGCCGCCGCGGGACATCAGCGACACCAGCCCGTTCCTGATGCCGCTGAGGAATAACTTTCGCGACCAGATTGTGGCTCTATCGTCTGACTTCACGATTCCGCAAATCCCGCCGGTTGCGATCCAAGTGAACCGGCTCATGCTGTCGGCGCTGGGAGCGTGGCTCGACTCGGACGGGCGTTGGAATCCACCTCAAGGGGAATTCGATCTCGAGGAATGGCGCCACCAGGCAGCGATGGGACGGGACAACTACGTCAAGGTGGTGTTGAAAGGATTTCTGGTTCCATTTGGCCATCGAGCAGTGCTGACTATCGTAACCGAGCGCAAGTTCATCGAGAATCCGGCCGGCAACACTACCGCCTATTTGATTCAGCGGCAATTCATCGTGGTGCGGGAACCGGTAAAGGACTATGGCTATCTCAAGAACTTTGCTCTCGGGGGCGGGAGGAACTTTCCGTACACCCAGGTGCACATCACAACGCTGGTGACTCCGAACCTGGACAGCATCGGCGACCATTTCTTTCCTACGGTTGGCGGGATTCCGTTCCAGTTTCACGTCATTGGGACGGACAGGGATGGAACGACTTCAGAATTCACGGCGCCAATGGTGTTTGTGATCCAGGATCCGGCACAGCAGATCAACGGGATGACCGACTATACTGCTGCGCCGCTGGACAGGCGAAAGCGAAATATGAGCGGGCAACAAGTGGCGTTCGCGCAGGCCTCGTCGGTGCCCGGCAATGCGGCGCTACATTGCGCGACGATGACCTTCACCGTGCTTCCACTGATTGGGGGCTTTGTCGTTCCGGACCAGCCGGTGTTTTTCCCGGCACTGGACCACGACCACGCGGCGGAGGTTTCAATACCGGCGCTGCAGCAGATCAACGGCAGCACCAGCACGGTCGACGTGAAGTATTACGATGACTTCGTCAAGAACGACTTCAAGAAAGGCGGAGTCTTCCTGCAGCTTGTGAATCCGCTGGGTGTCAGCTTTAGCGGCGACAAGACAGGGGGCGTCGCCACGCCTGACCTGAGTGTAGGCGGGCTGTCCCGCGACTTTGGCACGGTCAGCGGCGCCGCCGCAGCGCTCGATAAGTTTGCAGGCGGCACGTTTGACCCGACGCAATACTTCGGCGGGATTGCTAGCGCGAAGCTGTTGGGCTTTATTCCGCTGACCGACATCATCCAACTAATCCTCGATGTGACAGGGGCTCCGGAGAAAGTCCCGAAGATCCTGACGAACCGGCTGCCGAATCAAATTGTCACGAATCTTGCGTGGAAACCGGATGTGAAGGATTGGAGCATCGGCTTTGCGACGGTCCACTTTACCGCTCCAGACGACCAGGCGCATCCCGAGCACCTGGAGCTGGATGTGACGATCACGACGCCGCTGACCGGAGGCGGATCCCCGGATGCGACGGTCGAAGGGCACATGCGCAGCTTTGACCTGACTCTGTTCAACGTCATAGGGCTGCATTTTGTATCGGTTGATTTCACCGCTCAGGTGGGCAAGAAGTTGGACATGTCAGCCAACCTGGGCACGATACAATTTGAAGGCGATCTGAGCTTTTTGAACACCTTGCAACAGTTCATTCCATCGAACGGCTTCAGCGATCCGCCGGACATCGATGTCACGCCGCAAGGAGTCACGGTAGGGTACACGCTTGCGATTCCTTCGGTAGGGGTGGGCGTATTCAGTATCGAGAATATCAGCCTGGGGGCGGCGCTCGAGCTTTCTTTCATCGGCGATCCGATCCGGTTCCGTTTTCATTTCAGCGAGCGGCAGCACCCGTTTCTGGTTACTGTATCGCTGTTGGGCGGGGGTGGGTTTTTCGGATTGGAACTCGGCCCGGATGGCGTCGAGTTGCTGGAAGCGTCGATCGAATTCGGCGCGAATGTGTCGATCGACCTGGTGGTGGCCAGCGCGAACGTGCACATCATGGCGGGGGTGTATCTCAAGCTCGATTTTGCGACCAAGGCTTCGCAACTGACCGGTTACCTGAGGGCTGGTGGTTCGGCCAACGTGCTCGGCCTGATTACGATCTCGGTCGAGTTCTATCTGGGGTTCACATACTACTTCCCTGTTGGTGCAACCCCTTGCAAGATCGCCGGCGAAGCGTCGGTCACGGTCGAAGTTGATGTGCTGTTTTTCAGCCAATCGGTTACCCTGTCGTTCCGTCGGGAGTTTAGCGATCCGACGATTTCGTTCGCGGATCTAATCGGACCGGGGGACTGGGATGAGTATTGCGATGCATTCGCGGCGTGATGGGGAGGGGTGTGATTAGGGGAGTTAAGAGTGAAGAGTGAAGAGGGGTCAGGCGTCAATAAAAGGGGGGCTGGGGAGGGAGATCGCAAACTAACAGTTTGCGCTACCGCTGGAGATGGAGGACGCAAACTGACAGTTTGCGCTACCGCGTGCAGAGAGGAGTTGGCATGAGTATACGGAATATAATGTGGACGGCCCTGCCGAACGGGTTCAGTCCGGCTGGGGACAAGCTTAGGCTGTCGGTTTATGTTTCGCCGCGGCTAGTCACAAACAACGGGGTCGACGGCACGCTTTCGGAGTTTCCGGATTTTCTCGATTGGCCGAAGACTGTAGGGCCGCTGCAATTCAAGATTCAGATCCAGGGTGGGCCGTCCTTTACGGTAGGGCGCGATCCCACGATCCCGCTGGAATCGGTATTATGGACCGCTCTATTCCAGCCAACTACTTTCGTTCGTTCCTATCAGTTAACGGACAAAACGGGTCTGAACATCCGATCGTATCCGGTGCGAAAGGTGCTATCGTTTTTGAATTCGGCCTACCAGGCTGTAGCAGTTCAATCTCCGGACCAGCCTCCGACGAGGGGAGAGTTGAACTTTGAGGACTCGGACCGAACGATTACGAATCTCGTGCCTATATCGATCGTGCAACCGGAGGAGGAAAAGCGACTCGATGGCACGATCAACGCCGTGCTCAATTCACCGCAATTAGGCGGCGTGCCGTTGCACGCAATTCCTTCGACGTTTGGTAACTCAACAACCGATTTCTACCAGGTGCGGCTGTTTCACCAGTTTCTTTCGAAGCGGCTTCCGGACGGTACGCCGGCGCCGCTCGGTCCACAGACGCTGCCCAAATTAGATTTCCACGATGTCTGCAGCCGGCTGTCTCAGTACCCGGAACTGGAGCGAAGACTGGGAATCGTGGTGGACCTGGAAATTCCGACGAATATTCCAGCTTCCGGCAATATTCAGGTTATACCCTCGCTCGCAGGGCCAGCCTCGATGAGCCCGTGGACCGCATACCAGGTGGACGCGGCCAACAAAGGATTCTTTGCGGCAGCGGGAGCGGGGTCGGACGTGGCGAGCGGCATGCTCCTGCTCAGCGCGAATAACTACGACCTTGCCGAAGTCGACGTCGATGGCGCGGCGCACAAGATGCTCGACTTCGCGTTCAATCTCGGCTATCTGAACTTTGTGAGGCGGACGCCGGGCAGCGCGCAGCGATTCGGCCTGCCGTCGCTGCGGTCGGCGGGACTGGCGGCAACACGCGTGGACCACGCGGTGAGGCTGCACAATCGCCTGGTGACAGCGGTGGCCCAGAACGCAAGCATCGTGGCATCACCTCAAAACGGGCCGGTGCTGGGGGCGGAAGATGTCACGCGCGGTTATCGAATCGACGTGTGGGATTCGCGGAGCGGCAACTGGCACTCGCTGTGTTTTCGTGACGGAAGATACGATTTTCAGAGCACCGGCGTTAAGCGGCACCTTGCGCCCGACGAGGGATTTATTTCGCTCGCGACGACGCAGTCAGCCGATGGAACGACGACTGATCTGTACCTTCCAGAATCTCTGTTTCGATGGGCGGGATGGAGCCTGGCGGTGCCGCGCATCGGCAAGACGGTCGGACCGAACGATACGGCAGCCGACCCCCAGAACCCGGCTCAGACTGACTTCAAACTGGCGGTCAGGTTCAAGCCGGTCAAGGGCACGCTGCCCCGGCTGAGGTTCGGCGCTTCTTATCAGATCAGGGCAAGGGCGGTAGACCTGGCGGGGAACAGCCTGGCCGCGGATGCCGATATTCCAGCGTCATTCAGCATCCCGGCGCAACCTACTGCTTACCTTCGCTATGAGCCGGTCGCGGCGCCGGTGGTTGTGTTGCGGGAAGCACTCAGCCCGGATACGACTCCCGGCGAGTCTATGCAAACGATCGCGATCCGCAGCAACTTTAATACTCCAGCCGGCGGCCCTTCGGAGCGGCATCTTGCGCCGCCGAAAGTTTCGGAGGAGATGGCCGAGGTGCACGGGATGTTCGACACGCCCACAGGGCTCGACAAAGCGGTGTACCCAACACTTGTAGCAAAGGACGGAGACTTTGGCGTGGATCCCGCGCATCCCGAACAGCCGCTACCGCATCCTGAGGCGCAGCTTGTGCTACCGTACTTGCCTGATCCTCTGGCAACGGGCGCGGCGTTTATGAATCTGCCGCAGGCGCCTCTGAATCTGCCGCAGGGGCCTGGTGGCGCGGTCTTCGAGGTGCCATTCACCGGGACGTGGCCTGATGAGCGCCCGTTCCGCATCGCGCTGGTGGAAGGCTCGGGCGCGCCAGGCCTGGCAGAGAGCGCAACGGAGCGCGTGCTGACCGTGCAGTTGGCTAAGGCCGACCAGGTGGAAGTGCCTATGAGCTGCTATCTGACGTCCGATGGGCGTGACAAGATGGCGATCTGGGAGTTGATCCAGCAGGCGAATCCGCCAAATCTCGCAGCGCTAGGGCAACTGGCGCTGAACGGTGGACACTGGATGCTGACTCCGCCAAAGACGCTGACGCTGGTGCATGCGGTGCAGCAGCCACTTATTGAACCTCAGTTTCAGAGCCTTGCTTCGACGCGAATCCTGGGCGATACGAAGGCGCACCTTACTGACGAGATTCCGATTAGCGGCAAGAGTACGATCAAAGTCGATATCAACGCGACGTGGACCGAGACGATCGATGACGGGACGAGCGACCCACAACCGAAGACACCGCCGGGGCAGACTCGGGCGTTCGAGGCTCCCGTGGATATCGCTGCCACAGTCCTGGCCATTGCCGGCGACCATGAATTCCATGACACCAAGTACAGGAGCGTGACCTACACGGCGACGGCGACGACGCGCTTTCGCGAATTCTTCCCGAACAGCCTGACCAGGCCGGATAGCGACTTCACGAGGGTCTCCGTTCCGGTGACGCTCGACATCCTGAACACCTCCCGTCCGGCGGCCCCGAAGGTGTTGTACGTGCTGCCGACGTTCGGCTGGGACCAAAAGACCGAGGGCACCTGGAGCTTTAGCACGCGCGGCGGGGGAGGGCTGCGGGTGTATCTTGACCGGCCGTGGTTCTCATCGGGTGAAGGGGAATTGTTGGGAGTTGTGTTGTGGCAATGCAGTCCAGCGCCAACGGGAACTTTTACGCCATTTGAGACTCCGGATTTCTTGAAGCCGTACGTCACGCAATGGGGCATGGACCCGCTATGGGACGCGCCGCCTCCTCCATCGGAGGCAACGCCGCTGCTGGATCATTTCCTCAACGCAGCGGCGAAGGAAACGGGACTCACACTCGAGGAGTTGAGTCAATTCGGGAACGTGCCGCTCGCGGTGGCTGGCCATTCGGTTGGGTACGATAACGACAGAAAGCTGTGGTTTTGCGACATAGAACTGGACGCGGGTGCGGCATACTTTCCGTTTATCCGGCTGGCGCTTGCGCGCTTTCAACCCAAATCGCTGGCGGGTGCGCACCTGTCGCGGGTCGTGCTGGCGGATTTCGCGCAACTTGTTCCGAATCGCTCGGCGAGCATCGCGTTCGACAGCTTTGATCCAACCCAGCTCAACCTTGCAGTGGCGGGCCTGACGTTCAATCAAAACCCGCAACCATTGGTGCAAGCGACGCTCGAAGCACAACCCGAGGGAAGCAGCGGTGACCTTGCCTGGGTGCCGGTTTCGGCGAACGTGTTAACGGCGACCAAAGGGCCAGGAGGGATCACGTTGTGGACGGCGGCCATCACGCTGCCCGGGCCGCGCCGGTCGCGACCTTTCCGGCTGCGGATCGAGGAGTTCGAGATTTACCAGACAGGCACGGCGGGGCAGACCCAGAACAGGTTGGTTTACGCGGACGTGCTGGCATTGTGAGAGCTTGGGCGGCCCAAGCTGGGGCCACAAGCGCAACGAGGACGCTAAAAGTTTTATAGAGTTTAATAAAGTAGATAAAAGTTTAGGTCATGATGGATTTCAACTGTTTGGAACCTCCTGCGGTTGAGACGAGCTGCTCAGTCACAACCAAGATGCAGTATAGCCCGAGGCTGACTATCGTGTCAAGTTTCACAATAGCATTTTTAGCGATATTTTGATAGGAGTGTTGAGGTGGTGTCGGATAGCGTTCGGTAGCTTCTACGTTCGGGGAGGTTAGAGCTGCCGCCGCCGAGGTGACAGGCTGGGCGATTTCCGCCGGTGGGATTCGAGAGGCATCGCGTCAGCCACTCCAGGTTGGATCTGAAACTTCCACCGACTTCCGTCGGTGGGATTCAAGAGAGCGTCCTCAACTAAGCAGATGCCGATCAATTCATTTTCTCGATGTCGGGCAGAACCCAGGACTTGTTGTGGATCGCCTCTTCGGGTCCGTAGAAGCGAAAGCACGCGAACCAGGGCCTGGAGGGTGCGGTGTAAATCCAGTTGGACTGCTTTCCGTCGGGCGGCTTGGGCGCGAAGAAGACATCCACTGATCCGTCGTCGTTCTTTTGAAGGTCCTGGTAAGAGTTGATTTCGGTATTGGTTGATTCGCGGAAAAAGGCGGCGGTTTCCAGGTCATAGATGGTCACCGCCCAGAATTGACTGGCAGGGACGTCCGGCGGGACGCGCAGGTGGTACGACTTGCTGCCGTCTAGTTGGGCGCCGTCCCGTTCCTTTGGGCTTGTGAGATAGAGCGTAGCAGCGCCCAGCTTCCCGGGTGCGGCGCATGCGAAGAAAAACATCGCGCCGCGATCATCGACATTGAGGAGACCAGCGCTCTGGTAGGTGAAAGCAGTCTGGGCGCCGGTGATGGCGTAACCGGGCAATCCCCAATTGGAATCGGGCCAGTAGGGTACGACGCTTGCGGTAGCGTTCACAAAAGTCTTGTGCGCTTCGGCGGCTGCCTTTTTGAGGACAGCCCGAGTTGGGCCATCGGGGTTGAAGTCCCTGTCCTTTTCGATTCCGAGCGAGCGCAACTGGGCCATGGCGATCAGGTCGCGAGCCTGAACGGGCTCTTCGATGACCGTTCTTGCGAGGCTGTCAAAGAAGGTGTCGTCCATCTTGACTATGCCGTCGAAGAGCTTGCCGGCAATGTCGATGTAGCGCGTGGCCGTAGAGCTGGCCGACCTGGAGAACGGGAAGAGCCGCACTTGCTTGACGAGCGCCAGTGCCTTGAGGATGTCCTCGTCAGATCGGGTTTTTGGGATGGCGCGGAGAGCAGCGTAGCCGCTATAGGTAGCCGAGCGGAGGGCGAAGTAACCTGGAGGAGGTTCGCCCTTGAAGTCCGGCCCGAGCACCAAGTACTTGCCGCCCTTGCCGTGATCTTGGCCCTCGAGCCCAACATCGGCAAGGGGCACTTGCCACGCGTCAAGAATGCTGCCGAACAGCCCGGCGCCCACTGCAGCCGGCAAGTCGAGGACGACCGGGCCATCCTTTAAGCTGTAGTTGAGATAGCAGTAGAGCGAGGACGAATTCGGGGTCGTGAGTTGGAGGTTCCAGTCGGCTGGTTTGGAGAGGTAGACGACGTCGCCGTATTTGGCGCCGGCGTTGAAGAAGGCTCGGCGCATGGCGTCAACGCTGACGATGGGCATGCCCCAGATGGCGGCTTCGACGGCACGCCTTTGCAGGGCGCGCTCGGCAAGATCGGCTGAAGTGAGCTCTTTTTCAGCCCGCGTCCGTGATTGTGAGGTTTTTGTGGGCATTACCAAACTCCATTGGCAGCTATACCAAATGCCGCCTTCGCGGCTATCCCAATGCGGCCCTTTTTCCTTGCGGCGGTCAATTCAACTTCTCGATGTCCGGAAGCACCCATGACTTGTTGTGCATAGCTTTTTCGGGTCCATACAAGCGAAAGCAGGCGAGCCAGGGCCGCGCGGGCTCGGTGTAAATCCAGTTAGACTCATTGCCAGAGGGCGCTTTTGGTCCAAAGAACACATCAACCGACTCGACGTCATTTTTCCGGAGGCCTTGATAAGAGTTGACTTCTGTTTTGGGTGACTGGCGAATGAACGCGGCCGTTTCCAGGTCGTATACGGTCACTGCCCAGAATTGCCTGGCAGGGACACCCGGGGGGACTCGCAGCCTGTAATAGTTGCTGCCGTCGAGCATGGCACCGGACGCGTCCTTCGATCCAATCAAATAGAGGGTGGCAGCACCGAGCTTTTTTGGTCCCGCGCACGCGAAGAAAAACATCGCGCCACGGTCATCGACGTTCAGGAGGGCGGCGGTCTGATAGGTGAAAGCAGTCTGGGCGCCGGTGATGGCGTAACCGGGCAATCCCCAGCGGGAATCGGGCCAGTAGGGTACGACGCCAGTGACAGCGTCCATTAAAACTTTTTGGGCTTCGGCGGCTGCCTTCTTGAGGATAGCCCGCGCTGAGGAATCCGGCTTGAAGCCACTGCCCTTTTCGATGCCGAGCGAGCGCAACTGGCCCATAGCAGCGAGATCGCGAGTCTGGGTCGGTTCCTCGTTCAGCATCCTGGCCAGGCTGTCAAAGAACGTGTCGTCCATCCTAACAATGCCGTCGAAGAGCTTGCCCGCGACGTCGATGTACCGCGTGGCAGTAGAGTTGGCGTCCTGTGTCAATGGGTAAAGGCGAATTTGCCTGATCAGCGCCAGCGCTTTCACGGTGTCCTCGTCGGATCGTGTCTTTGGGATCGCGCGGAAAGCGGCATAGCCGTTGCGGGTGTCGGAGCGAACCGCAAAGTAACCGGGCGGCGGGTGTCCTTTGAAATCGGGGCCCAAGAGAAGGTACTTGCCGCCCTCGCCTTGATCTTCACCGTCGGGCCCCGCATCGGCAAGCGGCACCTGCCACGCATCAAGAATGCTGCCGAACAACCCCGCACCCGCCGCGGTCGGGAGCTCGAGGACGAACGGGCCATCCTTTAGGTTGTAGTTGAGATAGCTGTAGAGCGATGACGAATTCGGGGTAGTCAGCTGGAACTGCCAGTCGGCGGGCTTTGAGAGGTAGACAATGTCGCCGTATTTGGCACCGGCGTTGAAGAAGGCTCTGCGCATGGCTTCGACGCTGACGATGGGCATGCCCCAGATGGCGGCTTCGACGGCACGCCTTTGCAGCGTACGCTGGGCGAGATCTGCGGGCGTGAGCGCTTTTTCAGTCCGGGCCCGTTTTTGTGCACTTTTCGCAGGCACTATTAACCTCTTTCAAATCTGCGCGGTCGAGACCGATTTATCTCGTAGACCGCGAGGAAGTAGTGTGCTCCAGCCCGCGTCACGGTGAAGTTGGAGAGAGAGCAGAGTGCGACGACGCTGCCTCTCCAGCCTCTTACTGGCGTGCCATCGCAACTGCTATAGCATGCTCCGGGGAGACCAGGTGATCCTTAGCCTTGGCGCCCTCTTGTATCGCGAGTTGTACGCCCTTGACGACACCGGTAAACGCGTTTCCGCGTGGGCCGTAATCGGGAGACACCGGCGAGCCAGTATCGCGGCCAACGTCGCAGCCGTCGTCGGCTGAGAAGACCATCGAAGCCGTGACGTCGACCCGGCCTTGTCCAGCCTTCTTGCCGTCGACGTACAGGGTCGCAGTTCCGCCCTTGCCCATGCCGCCGCCGTCGTAGGCGAACTCCATTCGGACCTGGTGTTCGCCTTTGGGCAAGGCCGTGTCCGAATCGACGTAAAAGTACTTAATGCCGAGAAAGTTGTAGCAGTACTTAAGCTTGCCGTGTTGGCAGTACAGGCTCCATCCGCCGATATTGCCACCTTGCGAGACGATCACGCCCTGAGCCCCGCCGTCGGGCACGACGACATCTGCCGTAACTGAGTGAGACTTGTTCTTGAGGTTCAGGACCGAGTTCTCGGACAGGCGCCCCATGGAGCCGAACAGGATTTGGCTGTTGCCGCGTATCAGTACGGGCCGGCCCGCCAGATCGGGATTCGCCCGTTCAATCCCCCGATCGTCGAGCGGCAGCACGTTGTATTTGACAGCTTCGATCAGCCACAGGCGCTGCAGCTCGTGCAGCTTGTCGGGCATCTGCTTAGACAGGTCCTGGGCCTGGGTCCAGTCCTTAGTGGTGTCGTACAGCTCCCACACGTCGTCGTCAAAGGCGGGCGTCTTTTCTCCCACCAGCAGCCATGGCGTTTTGTGCCGAGTCGCGGCGGTCCAGCCTTTGTGGTAGATGCCGCGGTTGCCGAACATCTCAAAGTACTGTGTCGTGTGCCGGTCCGCGGCTTTTCCGTCGTTGAAGGAATACAGCATGCTTACTCCCTCCATGGGCGTCTGCTGCACGCCGTCGACGGCTACCGGCTGGGGAAGCCCGGCCGCCTCAAGGATGGTGGGAGCGACGTCAATGACGTGGTGAAACTGCCAGCGGTGTTCGCCTCGGGCCTTGATTCCGCCCGGCCAGTGCACGATCGTGCCGTTGCGTGTGCCGCCCCAGTGTGATGCGACCTGTTTGGTCCACTGGTAGGGGGTGTCCATCGCGTGCGCCCAGCCCACGGCGTAGTGGTTGTACGAGGTCGGCCCCCCGAGCTGGTCGATCCGATCCTTCAAGAACTGCGGCGTCTCAAGCTCGGCGGCGCCGTTGAAGTTGATCATTTCGTTAAAAGTGCCGTTCAGCGTGCCTTCGGCCGAAGCACCGTTGTCCCCAATGATGTAGTAGATCAAGGTGTCATCGAGGAGGTGCAGCTTGTCCATGCTGTCGAGCAGGCGGCCGACGTGGTGGTCGGTGTACTCCAGGAAACCGGCGTAGACTTCCATTTGCCGCCGCAGCACCGGCTTCAGATCCTCGGGCATATCGTCCCATGCAGGAATCTCCTTGTGTCTCGCGGTCAACTTGCTGTCGGGCGGAATTACCCCGATCTTCTTTTGCCGGGCGAAGGTCTCTTCGCGGAGCTTGTCCCAGCCCTGGTCGAACTTGCCCCTGTATTTGTCGGCCCATTCCCTGGGAACATGGTGCGGTGCATGAGTTGCGCCCGGGGCGAAGTAGACGAAGAACGGCTTGCCGGGCATCAGCGCCTTCTGTTGGCCGATCCAGGCGATCGCCTTATCGGTCATGTCTGCCATGAAGTGGTAGCCTTCTTCCGGGGTCTTGTCGGGCTCGACCGGTGTAGTCCCCTCGTAGATCGACGGGTACCACTGGTTTGCTTCGCCGCCGATGAAGCCATAGAAATACTCGAAACCGCCGCCGCCGGTAGGCCAATTGTCGAACGGGCCAGCCGGACTGGTCTGCCAAACCGGCACTTCGTGGCATTTGCCGAACTGAGCGGTGGCATAGCCGTTGAGCTTGAGGGTCTCGGCGAGCGGAGCGCAGGTATTGGGGCGCAGCGAGTTGTATCCCGGCGCCGCGGTCGCAATCTCAGTGATACCTCCCATGCCGACGGTATGGTGATTGCGGCCCGAGAGCAGCGCGGCGCGTGTCGGCGAGCACAACGCAGTGGTATGAAAACGGTTGTACCTGAGGCCCTTGGCAGCGAGTTTCTCTGCGTTCGGCGTCTGGCAAGGCCCGCCGAAAGCGCTCGACGCGCCGAACCCGGCGTCGTCGATAAGTATCACGAGCACGTTCGGTGCGCCGTCAGGCGGCCGCAGTTGTCTGATCGGCGGATACTTCGTCTCCGGGTCCTTAGCGTCATAGGTTGTGAAACCGACTGGCTTGATGTCAGGTATCGGCAATATCTCGCGTTGTACCGTGTCATTTGGTTTTTGCTTTGCCATTAGTTTACTCCTTTATCAGCTTAAGGTCTGACCCGAAGCCGCTCGTTGCCTGCGGCCAACTGTTAGCCGTTGCGTCAAAGGGCTGGTCCACCCCGTCGATGGGGCAATCCGGCACTGCTGCTGTCTGCGATGCCGGCCAGCGTGGGTGAGCTATCGTGCTCGATTGGCTTTACTCACACCACCGCCAGGAACCCCTTCATGGCTCGCCAACCAACAATTTTGGGAATCATCAGGCGTCCGGCCATTGGTGCGGTTCTGATCGAACGCAGCATTTCACGTGCCCTCACCGCTGCCGATTCGCGAGTTTAACGACCATCATAACTGGAGATAATACCCTGCGGATACTGGTTATTTTGACAGTAGTTGCGCGGGACACTGAATCGCCTGCCATTTATCGCGAAACATGTCGCTTGGCGTAGCTGCCCGGGATCCTCAACTGGCTCGCGGTGGACGTTGGCAGCGATCGGAACTCTGCTGAACTTGCTGGTCATACCTGCAACCGAAATCAACGAGTACTGCGACTCGCTGCAGTTCTCGGCCGGCATCACATTCTGAATCAGAGGTGCAAGGCAAGCGCATTAGAGGCGCTCCATTGGGCCGCCATCTGTCGCTAACGCGATGAGAATCAGCGTCGGGGGGTGGA